>Ga0307477_10000201_pt1 | contig 82724 bp, 86 predicted proteins | sample atmos_gasesECM2C_FD_203316 | JGI IMG/M metagenome (GOLD analysis project Ga0307477, IMG submission 203316) | Hardwood forest soil microbial communities from Morgan-Monroe State Forest, Indiana, United States - atmos_gasesECM2C_515 | ecosystem: Environmental > Terrestrial > Soil > Temperate...
ATGTGCTCTGGGCGATCACTCCGCAAGGAGGCCCGAGAAATCTTGGGGAACTGGTGCTCAAAGACGGTCATGGAAATCTCAAAGTGACTGCCGATTTGCAGGCGTTTGCGCTCCTCCTAACCGCTGAGCCGTATTTCGCCGTGTCGCAGCCCAGTGACCTGGTAGTCGCGCAAGACGTGGTCCGGGAGGACACAAAAGGCAGAGTTGAACCAGTGGTGGTCAAATACGAATTGCTACCTCGACATATTTATGCGGCGCAGGTTTCAGAAGTCCCTCAGCCGATCTTTGGAGTGGATAACAAAATTCCACTGGATCTACTTGAGGCCCGAAACGCCCTCCGCATTGCGCGAGACGCCCATGCCGAACGATACGCCGCCTCGACGTATGCAAAGGCACGGGGGTTGTTAGATCAAGCTGAAGATTACTACAGCCGCCACCAGGGCATGAGTCCCATCGGCACCGTGGCGCGCGACGCTACCCAGACCGCCGAGGAAGCCCGGGTAATGACGTTACAGGCGGAGCAGGATGAATTCGCGCAAAAGGAACGGGAAGACGCTCGGAGACGGACGGAAGACGCCGAAGCGGCGGCCAAGGCCCAGCGCGACGAAGCCGAGGCGCAGCAGCGAGCAGCATCGCAGGCCCAGATTGCGGCGCAGCAAGCTCAACTCGCGGCCCAGGCTGAAGCTCAACAACGACGGCAGGCCGAATCTGAGCGCGCCGCAGCGGAGCAAGCGAAGGAGCAAGCTGATGCAGCCAGACAGCAGGCGGAGTTAGCACAGCAGCAAGCCTCCCAGCAAGCTCGAATGGCCGATCAAGCTCGCCAACAGGCCGAAGCTCAGACCAGTCAACTTCGCGCTCGCTTGTTACAGCAGTTGAATCAGGTTCTGCAAACGCGCGACTCCGCCAAGGGACTCATCGTAAGCATGCCAGATGTGTTGTTCGATACCGGCAAGGCGAACCTGAGGCCGGAGGCGCGTGAGCGGCTGGCCAAAGTCGCGGGAATCTTGCTGGCATATCCGGACATACGCATCGAGATCGACGGCTACACGGACAGTACGGGAACCCTTGCATTCAACGAGAGGCTATCGAGGGACAGGGCTGCTGCTGTCGAGTCTTACTTATCCCAGCAGGGAGTTGCCGGAACATCGATGACCACCCAGGGTTTCGGACCGGATAATCCTATTGCATCGAATGCTACATCCGCAGGTCGGCAACAAAACCGTCGTGTGGAAATGGTGGTTTCTGGCGAATCTATCGGCGCAGCTGTGGGACCGGCGGGTACGAACAGTATGTCGGCGCAACCTGCAATGCCGGACCAATCGGTGCCCATGCAGCCGATGCCGGCGCCTCAGCAGAAATGATCGAGTCTGGTGAGCCATTACCGGCGGCGAGGCCGCCGGTTTTCTTTTGCGCAAAAATACGAACAGAGCAGCGACGAAAGAAAGGATATATTCTCTCTCACGCCGCCTCTATCTGACCTATTTTCTGCGAAGATGACTGGCTCCGCCTCAACTCGCCTCACTTACATTGACTGGCTGCGCGGCCTCGCGTGCGTGTTGATGTTTCAGACTCACTGCTACGACGCGTGGCTTAGTGCCGACGCGCGAAAGACCACTTTCTTCATGTGGTCACAGATTCTCGGAACGCTGCCCGCGCCTCTGTTTTTGTTCCTCGCGGGAATCTCAGTTGCCTTGGTTGCGGATAAACTTCGCCGCAGGGGAGCTTCGGCCGCCCAAATTGGAGGCGCGATCATTCGGCGAGGTGCTGAAATACTCGCCCTTGGGTTCCTCTTTCGTCTGCAAGAGTACGTCATCGCGTGGGGATGGGCACCTGGGGCCGATCTGCTGCGTGTCGACATTTTGAACGAGATCGGCGTTTCCATAATGCTGATGGGTCTGGCGTCCTGGATCATCTTTTCCAACTACCACGGGCAGCATCTCTGGCGCTTTGGCAGCGCAACTTCAGCCGTAATCGCGCTTACGATCTCACTCCTCAGTCCTCTCCTGTGGACGTCGTGGAGTCCGCATTGGATGCCGTGGCCGATTGAGTCTTATATCAACGGTGTACACAACCTGGGAGAACCTCAAGCCTGGCTCTTCCCGATTTTTCCGTGGTCCGCGTTTGCATTCATCGGCTTGGCGGTTGGATTTTTGCTGGCGAGCGATTGGGCGGCCGAGGCAAGCGCACGCGTTTTTGCGTTCGCCGCGATTGCGGGCATAGCACTCATGTTGGTCGGGCATTGGCTGGAAACAACACCCTATCGTCTCTATGCAACAGATGATTTTTGGCACACCAGCCCGAGCTTCTTCTTAATCCGTGTAGGCTTGCTGCTCGTGATTCTTACGATCGGTTACACCTGGTGCCGATGGGGCGGAGGGCGCTGGAGATTCAGTCCGCTAATTCAACTGGGGAAAACTTCCTTACTGGTTTACTGGGTTCACATTGAATTCGTCTACGGGCGCTTCTCCATCCTGCCGAGGCGTGCCGTCGACATTCGAACCGCTTCGCTAGGCCTGCTAATAATTTTCCTGGCGATGCTTTTACTCTCGACCCTGCGAACACGATTTAAGTCCGAGCTAACTTTCCGACCTTGGCTGCAAAAACCGGCGCGCGCGAACTGAAGTTAGAAGATTGGGGAGAAGTTCGTTGAACGGCGTTTCCTCAACTAATCCGCATATTAAGAGCGAAGCGGACTAAGGAACATTTTCCGACAATTGCAGCATAGCGTTCTCTACGAGTTTTAATCCGATGGCCCACTGTTTACGCGCGCGTTTCTCGTCGTCGCCATAGCCAAACACATAGGCAGTTATGTAAAAGCCCTCTTGGATCTGGTCATTATCGTTGTTGTAGTAACAGCGGCGAATCAGAAATTCGGCGGAGGCGGGAATCTCGGGCGCTCTTTTCAGAAGCTCCGTAAGACTTCTCGTCAGGTCCTCATGGTCTATGAGCGAAAAGCGCCGGGAGTGCCGATTGAAAATCAAATCCACGTAGGAGCCGAATTTTACTGCAGCCGCAAAAATGTCTTCCTCTGGACTCATCTCTGTGGAAGACCAAACATCGCACTTCGCGGTTTCAAGAATACTTGGGGGCGAATTAATCGCCGCCAGGAATTCTCCAAGCTCAGGGGCGGCACGAGCTTCCTTGACCTTCACTAAAAGCTCGGGATGCCCCTTCAGGTCGTAGTATTGCAGCCCCTGATCGTGTGCCGCCCATGGCAGTTCGAGAACTTCATCTTCCGCTCCAAGTTCAACGGCATAATCAGCCTGCACGGAGACCTCTCCGCAAATGCAACTACCTCGCCGGAGCCGGCTGAGGCGCCGGTGTCGGCGAGAAATTCACCTTCGGCACTTGACGTGATCCCTCTGACGCTGCGAAATATGCATCATTCGGCTTAAATCCAGCCCACTTCGCGTAGATACTCGCTGGGAACTGCTGGATGTACGTGTTGTAGTCTTGCAGGACGTCGTTATATCTCTTTCGCTCCACGGCGATGCGGTTTTCAGTTCCAGCCAACTCGTCCTGCAAGCGAAGGAAATTCTCGTTCGACTTTAACTGCGGATAGTTCTCGGAAATGGCGAGCAACCGTCCGAGCGCGCCATCGAGCTGCTGATTGGCGGCAATTTTATCGCTGGGTGTTCCGGCGGAGAGCAGCGCCGAACGCGCCTTGGCAATGTCCCCAAACACCGTCTGTTCCTGTTGCGCGTAGCCCTTCACAGTTTCGACCAGGTTCGGGATCAGGTCAGCTCGACGTTGGAGGACGACATCCACCTGGGACCACGCCGACTTGACGGCTTCGTTTTTGGCAACCAGAGTATTTTTCACCCCGACATATTGCCCGAAGGCCCCGAGCAATATCAGTACAACCACGATGATGATGATCCATGTTTTGCCCATTCGTTTCTCCTAAGTACTGCGACCCAGAATTGGAAAGAGCCTTCCCTACGTGCGCGAATCTAACATTGTATCCACCGCCGTAGCTACTTGCTGAACCGCGAATAAATAGCGTCCACAAATATCTGCGATTTCGAAATCCTTCTGCTCCGCTTTGTGCTCGCGAATGTCAAGTAGCTCTAGAAACGGCGACGGGTCGAATTTCACACGGGCAGCCAGGGTCTGCACCGTATCTCTCTTCGACAATGACACCGATTGGGGCGCCGGATCCCCGCATGCGATCAACGCATGGCGGAAAAGCGTGGTAAACGCCGGCAATGAGCGCAATAGGAGCTCCCAGAGTTCTCGCGGCCGACCTGAGTGCAGCAAAAGTTGCTGACGCAGAAGAATGGTCTTCTCGCGCAGTTCGTACTCCAACTGCACCCGATGCAAATGCATCGGGATTTCCAACCCGCTCAGCAGGTCTTCTCCGAAAAGCACTCGATGGCTCAGTTTCATATCGAGAAACTCAATGGAAAAGACATCGGCCGAGCGACTCAATTCATTGGCGCCAAGAACGAGGGGCGGATGATGGTTTTTGTCTACCCACCATTTCACTGCGGGGGTAATTCTCGACAGCGACGCGAATGAAGTGTCCCGCAGAATACAAAGTAGATTCACGTTCGAGAAGTCTGGATGAAACTCCTTCGTCGCAGCTGAACCGTACAAAATTACGCTCGCCAGATTTTCGCCCGCCGGGGAACGCATCTTGTCAACAAACTCGCTTATCTGCTTTTCAGGAACCATGGCAAACCTCGCTAATTTCTTTACCAACTTCCGCTGGCGCCGCCGCCGCCTGAACTACCTCCTCCGAAACCCCCAAATCCTCCGCCTCCGCCGCCGCCGAATCCACCTCCACCATATCCTCCTCCGCCGCCTCCTGAGCCGCCTCCCATGGCAGACAAGAGTATCCAGAAAAGTACGCTCCGTAGCGGAGTCAAAAGCACAATAATCAAAATAACCAAGAAGATAACAATTCCAGCGAGCGAAATTCCCCTACTGGGGGGATTCTCAGGCGGCGCAGGCGGCTGATTGCCGGTCAGTTGAATTCCAGCATCCTGCGCAATCACTTGTGCGACGCGGGAAGTCATCAGCAACAATGCGCCGCTGTAATCGTTGGCGCGAAGTTTTGGAACCGCCTCTCGGCCAAATCCGCCGACTTTGCCGTCTGGAAGGATTGGCTCCAGTCCGTAGCCGACCTCAATCCGGTATTGATGATCCTTCACTGCCAGCAGGATGAGCACACCGCGATCGGTGGACTTGCTGCCAACGCCCCATTTTTTGAATAAGTCTACGGCGTAGCTCTCAATGTCCGATCCGTCGAGCGAATTGATTGCGACTACCGCAATCTGGGCATGCGCCTTTTCGTCAATTTGGCGGCAAATGTCTTCGAGTTGGGTGGCAGTGTTCGGATCGATAACTTGAGCGAAGTCGTTGACATAGCCAGTCGGTTTGAGTTGCGAAACAGGCTCGGTGCGGAGAAGCGACACGAACACCAACAGCAGGGCCGAGAACAGAATCGTTTTCGCACCAAGCTTCATCGAGGCTGATTGTATAGGAGACGACCTCACTTCTCGGCGGCTCGCATCTTCCACACAATTTGCCGCAGAATACCGAGCCAAAGAACCGTGTCACGAGCAGGGAGCCTGAGACGAAGAACCATGCGGCGAATTCTCTCATCGACGTCTGCGATGGGACGCCGTTTCAGGTAACCGCTGAAGCGCATGGCATCCAACAACACTGACGTGATGCGTTCAAGCTCACCGGAGTTGGCCAGCTTCAGTTTCTCCGTCGTTGGAGTCGTCTTCGAGTCCCGAACCAGCTCATACAAGCACACCGCGACGGCCTGCCCAAGATTCATGGAGAGATTTTGTTCACTGGTTGGAATGCGCATCAACCAGTGACAGTGGCTCAAGTCGGCATTCGATAGCCCGCGTTTTTCCGAACCGAAGAGCAGAGCCACGCGGCCCGATGCGAGTTGTTTGCGGATGATGCGCGAGCCGTGTTCGAGGCGCCGCAGTGGATGTTGTAATTCGCGGTCGCAACCCGCCGTGGTTCCTACTATCAGAGCGCAATCTGCAACTGCTTTGGCGACGCTTTCGTACGTCTTGGCGCGAGTCAAAACTTTTGCCGCGCCGACTGCTGAACGGGCCTCGCGAAACGCCGCGTCGTAGGGTTTTACGACTCGCAATCGAAGGAAACCGAAGTTGCTCATGGCCCGGGCAGCAGCCCCGATGTTCAGGGGATTTCGCGTGGAGACCAGCACCACGCGCAGCCGTTCGAGTTCATCCGGAGTGAGCAAGAAGGCTCATTCTAGAACATCTAGGCAGGCGGGCTAAGGGGTCAGCTTCGCAACTAATTGAAAACGCTGTCAAAATTACCTATTGACAAATCGCAATATGCGATACTAATATCACTATTAGCAATATGACTTTGGGAGAAAAAATCCGATACCTCCGCGAGGTGGAGGGTTCGCTGCGGGGCTTGGGCCGACCTTTGACCCAACTTGAACTGGTGCGGGCCATCCGTAAGGAGAAAGGCAAGAACATTAGTCAGTCGTATCTTTCTCAGATCGAGGGGGGAAGCCGTCCGCATATGACGCAATCCACTCGCGCTGTCCTCGCGAAATTCTTCAAGGTCCACCCTGGATTCCTCGTGGACGATCCCGAGGGTTATCACACCGAGCTGATTTCCGATCTGCGGACCACGGAAGGGCAACTCGATGTCTGGTTGCTGCAAGGGGCGGAACGCTTCGCCAAAGATCCTGAAGTAAGCGAAGCCATGATCAAGGCGGCTCGCGAAAAAGATACCCGCCGGTGCTTCGTGTTGTTGGGGGCGATTCTGGAAACTCCGGGACTGGCCGATCGGCTACTCGATACGCTGAAGCCGCAAAGGGAAACAGAACCTCGTGCCCGGGAAGGGTGTTCCGTATGACGTGGGCAGATTTTTATCTGATTTGTTTCGTGTTGGGGATCGCCTTCAGCCTGCTTTCCGTCTGGTCCGGGGGAGCACGCTGGCGGCTGCATATTCCGCACTTTCCCCATGCGCACACGGGCATGCCACGCATGGGTTCAGTCCATCATGCTGGCACGAGCATTCGAGGCGGTGCAAGTCATGGCCACTCATTTATGGCATCCGCGTTCAATTTTGTAACCCTTACCGCCTTTCTCGCGTGGTTCGGCGGCACAGGATACCTGCTTACAAAATATTCGAGCCTCTGGGTTTTGATCGGATTGGGACTTTCCACATTGAGTGGCTTGCTTGGAGCAACCGTTATTTTTCTCTTTCTTAATCGAGTGTTGACATCCGAGAACGAGAATTTAGATCCGGCGGATTTCGAAATGTGTGGTGTGCTGGGACGCACATCAGTCCCTATTCGTCCCGGAGGTACGGGGGAAATTATTTACTCGCAGGAAGGAACCCGGCGTACATGTGGAGCGAGATCGGACGGCGGCTCCGCGATACCGAAGGGAGCGGACGTCGTGGTGACTCGCTACGAAAAGGGAATCGCATACGTGAAATTGTGGAGCGAGATGTGCGGCGAGGAATTGAGTCCGGTTGAGAGCGAAGAGGCGGGATCTCAAAGAAAGAACGAACTATGAATCGCACATTGTGGAAAGCGCTAGTTGCGACGATTTGGTTGGCGCTGCCTGCCATCGCTTTGAGCTACTGGCTGGCGTGGGACCGATTGCCATCGCGGTTGGCAACGCATTTCGACGCCGCTGGTCGTGCCAACGGATGGATGTTGCCTGAAAACTCGTTTGTCTTCGGCCTAGGGGTCACTGCCGTCATGTTGGTAATCTTCACGATCATCCTCACGCTGGGGCGAAACCGCGGTGCGTTTTCGTGGGCGATGCTTGGATTCTCGTACGTCCTGGTTGGAGTGATGGTGTACGCGAATGAATCGATCCTCAATTTCAACCTGCATGGAAATCCTGTCCGTCCGTGGCCCGTATTGATCGCGGTTGTTATCGCATCGGTGGTGTTGGTCGCGGGCACTCTGGGTGCGAAACGCGGCGAAGATTTGCCATCTGGACCCGTTCTGGCCGAGGAAGTTCATGCCTCCCCGGCGTGGGGTTTAATCCTCGGAATTCCAGCAGCAATTGAATTGGTGGTAACTGTCATTTCGCGAAACGTGGGACTGCGAATTGGCATGGGTATGGGCGCAGCCGTGCTTTTTCTCGCCGCACTGCTTGCCTGGAGCGGATTCCAATACATCTTTAGCAACGCTGGCCTTGAAATTCGTACCTTCGGCTTCCGCTTGCAGTCAATCCCGGTCGATCAGATTCGTGAGTACGCCGCGGATCACTGGAGCGTTCTGGGTGGTTACGGCATACGCGGGTTGGGAGATTGCCGCGCTTACGTTTGGAGCAACACTGGTGTTCGTATTAAGACTGGCACAGGACAGGTTTTTCTCGGACATCGCGATCCGGAACGGATTATTCATGACCTCGATGTCTTGAAGCAGTTTGCGCACTAGTTTTATGGAGTCACGGGCGTCATCGCCCGTGCTCACAGGAGGGAATATGTTCGGCTTATCAGGCATGTTGGAAATTTGGATCTTCGTTGGCCTTGGAGTGATGGTCATCCTGCTGCTGATGAGCGGGATGGCGAGGCTCTATCGCAAAGCCGGACCCCACGAGGCACTCATCGTGTACGGTCTTGGCGGAACCCGCGTGGTGAAAGGTCACGGCACGCTGGTGTTTCCAATGGTTCAGATTTGCCGCGAGCTTTCCCTCGAGTTGATGTCGTTCGATGTCGCGCCGCAACAGGACCTTTACACCAAGCAAGGCGTCGCGGTGACAGTCGAGGCCGTGGCGCAGATTAAGGTCAAGTCGGACATGGAGTCGATATTGACTGCGTCGGAACAGTTCCTTACGAAAACCGACCAGGAGCGCGAAGGCCTGATCCGTTTGGTCATGGAAGGCCACCTGCGAGGAATTATCGGCCAGCTTACCGTGGAAGAAATTGTGAAGCAGCCGGAGATGGTCTCCGACCGCATGCGTTCTACGTGCGCGGAAGACATGAACAAGATGGGGCTTGAAGTGATTTCGTTCACCATCAAAGAAGTCCGCGATAAAAACGAGTACATCACCAATATGGGCAAGCCCGATGTCGCTCGCATCAAACGCGACGCCGACGTCGCCACGGCGGAAGCTGACCGTGACACGGCTATTAAGCGCGCATTAGCTCAACGCGAATCCGCTGTCGCCAAGGCGCAAGCCGATCAAGAGCGAGTGCTTGCAGAAACGCTTTCGTTAGCCAAACAGGCAGAGTCGCAACGCGACCTGGAAGTCAAGCGGGCGCAATTCCTCGAAGTCACGAAACGCCAGCAGGCGCAGGCTGACAAAGCCTACGACATCCAAACCAACATCATGCAGCAGCAAGTCATCGCTGAGCAGGTGAAGGTGCAACAGGTAGAAAAAGAGCAGCAAGTGAAAGTACAGGAAGCTGAGATTAATCGCGTCGAAAAGGAACTCATCGCAACGGTCCTCAAGCAGGCCGAGATCCAGCGTCAGCGCATTGAGACGCTAGCAGCGGCCGAAAAGCAGCGGTTGATCGCGGAAGCCGAGGGACACGCCTCTTCCATTCGCGCCCAAGGCGAAGCGGAAGCCGAGATCATCTTCAAAAAAGGTGAGGCTGAAGCCAAGGCGATGAACGTAAAAGCCGAAGCCTATCAGGAGTACAACCAAGCTGCGGTCATCGACAAACTGTTTACTAGCTTGCCGGAAATTGTGAAGGCGCTGGCCGCTCCCTTAGCCAACGTGGACAAAATCACCGTGGTTTCAACCGGAAACGGAGACGCGGCAGGGCTGAACAAAATCACCGGGGATCTCACAAAGATGGCGGCACAGGTGCCGGCGCTCTTTGAAACCCTGTCGGGCGTGAGCATGAGTGACTTACTTGGGAAAGTGCGGATGATCGGCGACAAGGGACCGAAGCCGCCCGACGTTCTTCCACCTGCAAAGGGTGACGGCAAATAGGCGAGAAAGAGAAACGCATTGGAGGGAGGCACAAGCATGACTTGCAAACCGATATCCGCGGGATTGGGGATCGCAATCGGAGTGGGGATAGGAACCGCAATCGGCGTAGCGCTCGGCCACGTCGGACCTTGGCTGGCCATCGGCGCAGGAGTCGGCCTGCTGATACCGAACCACTTCGGCAGAGGTTCAGCAGGCTACACAAGGTCAGATCAGGCGCAGAAGTGAGCATCTTCAGCAATGAAGTGAAAGCATTTTTTGAAGGGAGTCTACCATGGCGCTATTAGAGAGGGTTTCAACGTTAGTCCGAGCCAACTTAAACGACCTTATCGATAAGGCCGAGCATCCCGAAAAGATGATCAAGCAGGTGATACTCGACATGCAGAACCAGCTTCTGCAAGTTAAGACACAAGTGGCCATTGCCATCGCTGACCAACATCTACTCGACAAGAAGCGAAAAGAAAATGAAGAAAAAGTCGCCGAGTGGACGAGGAAGGCGGAACTCGCAGTGGACAAGAAACAGGACGACCTTGCACGCGCCGCCTTGCAGCGAGTCGAAAGTTATCGCGACCTCTGTGACGGATTCGCGCAGCAAGTCTCCGATCAGAAGGCGCAGGTCGAAAATCTGAAGACCGCTTTGCGACAACTGGAACAAAAGCTAGCCGAGGCACAAGGCAAGGCGGATCTACTCATCGCCCAACACCGGCGCGCGCGAGCGGTTTCAAAGGCAAGTGACGCGAAGATGGCCTCTGGAAATGGATCAAGCGGCGCCGCGTTCGATCGCATGAAGCACAAGGTCGCACATCAGCAGGCATCAAGCCAGGCCAAGTCGGAAATGGCTGCGGACGATGTGGACGACCGCCTTGCTGCGTTGGAGAGAGAAGACAAGATCGAGCGATTGTTGGTGGAGTTGAAGGCCAAGCGCGGAGCGTGATCCAGTCTCAAAACGACTTTGACTTTTAATACTAAGTATGACAAAGTCATAACCTGATGAGGGAAACGATCACATTCACGGTTTCGCTTCCTCCAGCCATGGCGAGGCAGGTGCAAAAAGCGATGAAGGTCGAGCATCGTACGCGCTCTGAACTGGTCCGCGAGGCGCTGCGGGTTTACTTGTCTACTTTGGGCCTTCCCAGGGAGCGGCCTACTGCCGCTGAAGTGCGGGCATATCGTCAAGGGATGAACGCCTACAAACGGGGCGACTATGTGACACTTGCGGAGTATGTCGATGGAATGGACCGTCGTCCTCGCCGGCCCGGCAAAAAAGTCTCTTAAGGGCATCCCGGCGAAGGACCGCAACCGGATCGTGGCAGCTCTCGGTGAAATGCAACTGAACCCATTTCAAGGTGACATTCGAAAATTGCAGGACTGCCAGGTTTCCGGCGACGAGTTGGCAATTGGCGTATATTCTTCGAGATCGTCCCCGAACGTAGTCACATAGTGGTATCGGCGATCGAGCGTCGCACGTCGACTACGTATTGAACGATTCGACTGTCCCTTACTCGCTCGTAAAGTAATCGACCGTAACCGGATTTTCGAAAAGCGAATAGTCGCGGGTCGCGACCGTGATTCCGCTGTCGGTTACAAAATACTTCTGGCGGTCGGCTTCGGGATCGTAACCAATCGTCGTTCCTTCCGGAATGTGCACATCGCGGTCGATGATTGCGTTGCGAATGCGGCAATGTCTTCCAATATTCACGTGCGAGAACAAGATGCTGGCGTCAATATCGCTGTAAGAATTCACGCGAACGTCGGGGGAAAGCACGCTGTTGCGCACGCTGCTTCCAGAAACAATGCATCCCGCAGACACAATCGAATCCATGGCCTGCCCGGTGCGCCCGGGTTCCGCAAATACAAACTTAGCCGGTGGATACTGCCGCTGGTGGGTTCGAATCGGCCACTCCGAGTCGTATAGATTAAAAACAGGCGAGACCGAGACGATGTCCATGTTCGCCTCGTAATAGGCCTCCAGCGTCCCAACGTCGCGCCAGTAGAGGGCCTCTTTCTTGTTCTCATCGACGAAGTCGAACGAATAGACGCGGTAATCGTCCATCATTTTGGGCAGGATATCCTTGCCAAAGTCGTGGGTGGAATGTTCATCCTCGGCATCCTTCAAGAGCACGGGAATAAGCACATCAGTGTTAAAGATATAAATGCCCATCGAAGCGGAGACCTTGTGCGGATTGTAAGGCGAGCGCAACGCCGTTTCTTTTGGCTTTTCCAGGAATCCAACCACGCGGTAGTCGCGGTCGACGTCCACCACTCCGAACCGGTAGACTTCGTCAGGATCAATTTGGATTGTTGCCAGCGTTACGTCAGCGCCAGAATCGTTGTGCTGTTTGAGCATCCGGCCATAATTCATTTTGTAAATATGGTCGCCGGAAAGAATCAGCACATGCCGTGGCTGTTCCGAGCCAATGGAATAAATATTCTGATACACAGCGTCCGCTGTGCCCTGGTACCACTGATCGCTGACTCTCTTCATCGGCGGCAGCACCTCGATGAATTCCCCCATTTCGCGGCCGACAATGTTCCATCCTTCGCGGATATGGCGGTTGAGAGAAAGCGCTTTGTACTGAGTGAGGATGTAAACCCGTCGCAAATCGGAGTTGATGCAATTCGACAGAGTGATGTCAATGATGCGATACATGCCGCCAAAGGTAACTGCAGGCTTGGCCCGATCGCGAGTCAGCGGATAGAGTCGCTCCCCAGCGCCTCCAGCTAGTAACACTCCCAAGGTATCTTTCATTGTCATTGGCGGCCACTAGTATTTCGCGTCAGCTTGGATGATAACTAAGGCTCCGTGGATTGATTGCGTTGCAGTGAATATCTCCGGAGCTGGGCACCGAAAATACTAGCATAGCCAGAGCGCTGCGATTTCAAAGGCTGCTGCGGACCCCTAGTAGGTATTCGTCAGGACGGCGTTGCGTCAGCTCGTCGTGGCCAAATTTGAACAGCGGACAAGAAAAAGCCGTTCCCGAAGGAACGGCTTTTCAATAACTAATAAGGGCGTTAAGCCATCAACTTGCGGCGGCCAACTTCGAAGAGGCCTACAAGACCCAGCGTCATGATCATTGCCGTAGTACCTGGCTCTGGGACGCGGGCATCGGGGGTGTCAAGGCTATCAAGCAGAATATTGCCACCATTGCCAACTGGAACAGCCAAGTCAACGTAGGTGAATCCGCCAGCCGTAGTAAGTGCAAGAAGGCCCGTTATACTAACCTGTTCCCCCCCCGTACCGCTGAAGAGGACAGTCGTTCCCAGTACGCCGTTAGCCTTGGATCCGACGAGTTCATACCCCTCTCCAGTCTGCGCCGAACCTATTACGGCGGAATTGATTCCAGCGGCAGTGAACTGGAGGAAAGCAGTACCGCTGATCTCCTTGTCACCGTCGCCAGTTCCATCTACGCCGAGCCCATCCTCATCTCCGCCGCCATTTTTAGAGAAAATCTGAGTGGGCGTACTATTAGCACTGAAGCCCGAAACAGTGACTGAACCGATTCCGTTACTGAAGGTGGCCGTGGTTCCAATATCCGCACCGGTGAAAGGCCCCAACGATAGTATTTGGTCCGCGAAGCTGGCGGCGCATAGAATTAACGTGGCCAAAGTGAGTAAAGCGAGAAACCGAGGGATACGCATTGGGAGATCCTTCCTTGCTACTTGTTAATTCGACGCGAGAATAGTAGTCCACCGATTCCCGTTATTGCAATAGTCCAAATGGCGTAGATAAATCATAGGTATGCAAAGATTTTACACTCGCAACGCAGTGCCCAAGTTTGTCTCTTTTCTGGATTTTGCGCATCCAATACGATTGAGCTTAATTCGTTCAAATGAATGGAGATATGTATGGCAAAGGCTACGTTTGCAGCCGGATGTTTCTGGGGAGTTGAAGCCACGTTCCGGCAATTGCCGGGGGTGCTCTCGACCCGGGTAGGGTATACCGGCGGGCAGGTGGAGAATCCCACGTACAAGGACGTTTGCACCGATAGTACCGGGCATGCCGAGGCAGTCGAAGTCGAGTATGATCCGGCGAATATTTCGTACGACAAATTGCTGGAAGTTTTCTGGGAGAATCACGATCCCACGCAATTGAATCGGCAAGGTCCGGATTTTGGAAAGCAATATCGCTCGGCGATATTTTTTCACGACGCCGAACAGCAAGCGGCGGCGAAATCTTCGAAGGAAGCGCTCGAGAAATCGCGCCGCTTCAGCAAACCGATTGTGACGCAGATTGTTCCCGCCGGGAAGTTTTACGAGGCCGAGGACTACCACCAGCAGTATCTGGAAAAGCGCGGTCTTGCAACTTGCCACATCAAGTAACTATGCGGCTGCGGTCAGCAGGATTGGTTCATCTTTTGTGATCACAAGCGTCTGTTCATAGTGAGCGGACGGCATGCGGTCGGCGGTGCGAATCGTCCAACCATCACGGTCAAGAGTTACTCGCCCTGATCCAGCGGAAATAATTGGCTCGACGGTAATCACCAAGCCTTCGGTGAGAATCTGCGTGGCAGTGGGATCGCAGAAATTTGGAACTCGGGGTTGTTCGTGGATGGTGCGGCCGATGCCATGTCCGCCCAAATCGCGAATTACGGAAAATCCGCGGCGCTTGACCTCGTGCTCGACAACGCGTCCGATTTCAGATACGCGGTGACCAGAACGTGCGACCAGCATGGCTAGAGTAAATGCGCGCTCGGCACAGTCAATCAATTCCTGGTTGCGCTTGTCGACTCTGCCGACGGCAACGGTTAGGGCTGCGTCCGCCATGAAGCTGTCCTTTTCGACGGTCACATCCAGCTTCACGAGATCTCCATCTCGCAACGCTCTTTTTCCAGGGATCCCGTGCACCGCCTCGTCGTTAACGCTGATGCAATTTGTTCCAGGAAACTTGTAGACCATCGCGGGAGCTGATCTAGCCCCATGCTGATGCATCACATTGGCGCCAGCTTCGTCGAGCTCGGCGGTCGTAACTCCCGGCTGGACCGCTCCCTTCATGGCTTCGAGCATGAGGCGAACTACTCTGCCTGCCGCTCGCATCCCTTCGAATTCTTCCGGTCCAGTGATCGACACCTGGCTCCTTCGTATAGCAAAGATCAGACTATCGCATTAGATGAACCTTGGGAGCGAAAAACAGTCCTTACCCAACAAGATGCAGCTTCCACAACATGAAGCTCGCGCTTTCCCGCAGCAATGCGACTCCTTTTTGCCACAGAGAGTGTGGTCGCGAATCGGGGCGAGGAGAAACGTATACCCTAATTCCTTCGCGTTCAAGCAGGTTCCGGATTCGGAAAACGTGATACGCATCACTGACAGCAATGCAACTGCTCATGTGATTTTCGCGCATGATGACGGCCAGCCTCTTGGCAGACTCCGCGGTATCAGTCGCTTGCGTTTCGGCGATGACGCTGGACTCCAGGATTCCGCGATGCACAAGGTAGTCGTGGCCGACTCCCCCTTCGCTAAATGACGGGTCGGACCCTGATCCGCCGGTAGTAAGAACTACGGGCGCTAGATGTTCTTGGAAGAGTTCGAATGCATGATCGAGCCGCGCACGAAATACCGGCGAGGGATGGCCATCATATTGGGCGGCACCAAACACGACAATTGCGTCGGCTCGATGTAGATCCTGTTTCGAGGATTCCGCTACTATTTGCGATGAAACAAATATTAGGTAACCCGCTACAAGCAAGCCGGCGACGAGCAGGAGTCGCGCAATCCAATGGCTTCGGCTGGTGGATGCGGAAGCGCTCATCCTCGTGCAAAGAACTCGGAGATCTCCTGAGCTGGAATCGCACCTTCCCGCATGATCTTCCAGCGGGCTTCTTCGTCGGTTAAATCAATGATGGTTGATGAGACTTCTCGAGGCGAAGGTCCTCCGTCCACGATAATAGAAATGCGGTCGTGAAGCTGATCGCGCACCGCATGGGCAGTGGTACATTCCGCTTCGCCGCTGAGATTCGCGGATGTCGCAGTAATCGCAATGCCGGCTGCCTGAACTACCGCGAGAGGAATTGCAGAGCTGGGAATGCGCAATGCCACGTTTCCGGTGTTGGCCGTGACTTTTAGGGGAAGTCTCGACGCAGCGCGAACAATAATCGTCAGCGGTCCCGGCCAAAATTTTCGAGCTAAAGCATGGAATTCTTCCGGCAGCGGCTTTGCCAGCTCCTCCGCCTGCTCGACGCTTTCTATCAGCAACGACAGAGGTTTATGTCGGGACCGCGATTTGATTTCATACACGCGATCGACGGCTCGCAGGTTAAACGGGTCCGCTGCAAGTCCGTAGAAAGTATCGGTCGGCATCCCCAGGACTTCGCCCGCCCGAATCTGGTCGGCGGCATAACGGACCAAGGATGCTTCTGGTTTATCGCTGTTAATTTTGACGATTTCGGCGCGCACCGAACTATCCTTCCTAAATGGTGGGAAATTTAGAGACTTAAGATAACACGGGAAACCTGTAAACCGACACAAACAGGTATGATTTGGCCAAGATGAGCAGCACTGTAAAGAAGCCGGCCAGTCGATCCAGTAACCTCCAGGCACGTTTGCGGACGATTGAAGGGCGCCACAATTCCCTGGTCAAGGAAATGCGTACGGCGTTTTCCCGAGGCGAATTGACAGCTGATGGCTATTGCGCGATTGAGGGAGTCCGAATCGTTGAAGAGGCAATCCGCAGTGGGCTTAAGTTCCGGGCGGTTTTTTTCAGCAAGTCCGGAGAAAACAAGGCAGAGAGGCTGCTTCCCCAGTTGGCTGCTTACGTGGATACACTACTGCTTCCAGACAAGTTATTTGCCAGCGCCGTCCCCAGCGAGACTCCCCAAGGTGTGGCAGCCTTGGTGAAATGCAAGCAGTTCACTCTGGACGACATTCTAGCGAGAGTACAGACTGGTCCGCTGCTCGCGATTGCAGGCGTGCAGGATCCCGGAAACCTGGGCACCATGCTGCGATCCGCGGAGGCCTTTGGCGCTTGCGGGGTGGTTCTTGGAGAAGGCACGGCAAATCCGTTCAATTCGAAAGTCGTCCGAGCATCGGCAGGGTCGGTTTTCAGATTGCCCTTGGTTCGCGCGAATTTGGCGGGAATCCTCGGCACTCTCCGCGAAACTGGTCTGCGCCTGTTCGCAACATCGTCGCATAAAGGCGTTGCTGTTCATGAAGCGAAATTTGATGGCCCAGCGGCGATTTTCATTGGAAGTGAAGGCGCGGGATTGCCTCGCGAACTAATTTCAGGAATGGATGAAATGATAGCGATCCCACATTCGGCGAATGTGGAGTCGTTGAATGCCGGAGTCGCGGCCAGCATCGTGCTATATGAGGCCTCGCGGCAGCGGCCCTGATGGCTGAAAGGCCGACTATGCCGCTCGACTGGGGCGCGCCGAGGTTCGGCGATTTATCTTCAGCATCTAATGACCTATGGGCTTGTTCCAGGCTGTACCTAGTACCGACAGCGCCATCGACCGCACGCGCCCTCTCGCCGACCGCATGCGTCCGCGAACGCTCGATGAGTTCGTAGGGCAGGAGCACCTCGTCGCCCCCGGGAAGCCGCTACGCACCCAAATCGAGCGCGACGATACCGGCTCACTGATATTTTGGGGTCCTCCCGGAACTGGGAAGACAACACTGGCGCAGATCATCGCGCATATGACCAAGGCAACGTTCATTGAGTTCTCTGCTGTGCTCACTGGAATCAAAGAAATTAAACAGGTGATGGCCGACGCCGAGCGCGGCCGGCAATACGGTACCCGCACCATCGTTTTTATCGACGAAATTCATCGCTTCAACAAAGCGCAACAGGATGCGTTCCTTCCTCACGTGGAGAAAGGCAACATCCGGCTGATTGGCGCGACCACTGAAAATCCTTCGTTCGAAATTATTTCGGCGCTCTTGTCTCGAAGCCGAGTCTATGTCCTGAAGCCGCTGGCGGAAGAGCAGATCGTCTCTTTACTGAAGCGGGCAATTGAGGACGAACCTCGCGGCATGGGCCCTCTAAAACTGCGGGCCTCGGATGAAGTGCTCACTAGAATCGCATCGTATTCTAGCGGGGATGCCCGTAGCGCCTACAACGTGTTGGAGGTAGCCGGAACCCTGGCGCGCCAACATGATGGCAAAGAGGTCGGCGCGGAGATCACAACCGAGATTGTTCAGGATGCCGTACAAAAACGCGTTCTCCTCTACGACAAGGGCGGCGAAGAACATTACAACCTGATCTCCGCCTTGCACAAGTCGGTTCGGAATAGCGATCCGGATGCAGCTCTCTACTGGCTCGGCAGAATGCTGGAGGCGGGCGAAGATCCACTCTACATTGCGCGTCGCGTGGTGCGAATGGCTGTCGAGGATATTGGTTTGGCCGATCCGAATGCGCTCGCCCTGTGCATGGCTGCGCGGGACGCGGTAGATTTTATCGGCATGCCGGAAGGCAATCTGGCTCTCGCGCAAGCCGTCGTGTACCTAGCGGTTGCGCCGAAGTCAAACGCGCTGTACATCGCATACTCTGCCGTTCTGGAGGATGTTGAGCGCACCGTCGCCGAATCAGTTCCACTCCATTTGCGAAATGCTCCGACAGGATTGATGAAGGGGATGGGTTACGGAGCAGGCTATCAGTATGGCCACGATTTGGAGGGCAAAGTCGCGGACATGCAATGCCTGCCGGACAACCTGCGTGATCGCATTTATTATCGTCCGACCGAAGAGGGGATCGAGAAGAGAATTCGTGAGCGAGTGGAAGAGATTAGGCGGAAGCGACGGAGTGCAGATGGCTCCAGTCAGAACGGGCCGAAGAAGAAGTCGTAGGTTGAGCAAACTCGAGGATGTCGCGAAGTGGTAGGGCCCACTTCAGTCGGGCCGATCAGTGATTTCGGGTCGTTACAGCCCAGCTGAAAAGCCGGGCCCAAACTGCGCTAGCGAAAACGCGCGCGATGTTCTTTCAGAATGCACAAATCCATTACCACAAAGATTCCCGCCTTCCGCGCTTTATCTGCGGCTTTTTCATGAACAATTCGTTCCTGCATCCAAATCGCCGGAACCTTCAGTTGGATGGCCTGATCGACAATTTCCTCGACGAACTCTGGCCGGCGAAAAATGTTCACAATATCAATCTTCTGTGGGACCTTTAGCAACGATGCGTAAGACCTCTCCCCCAACACCTCGCTAATTTTCGGATTCACCGGAATGATTCTGTAGCCGTGGGTCTGCATGTATGCGGAGACTCCATGACTGGGACGAAGAGGGTTGTCGGAGAGTCCTACGACGGCAATCGTCTTTGACTTCTCTAAGAGGGCAGTGATGGGATCGGAATAGGGCAGCGACGCCATTGCGCCAGTATTGTAGCGGTTTCTACTTATCAACGACCAGTTTTTGCCTATACATTCTAAGCGCAAGTTTCCGCACCGTATCCGAAACCTCTTTGTTGCCGGACAGATTCTTCAGATCAGCGACCAGAAGATTTTTCATCAGTCCAAGCGAGGCATCAATCGGAGTGCGTGGATTGAAGACCAGGTTACGAACTATGCTGTACTGCTTCATGTAACGCCGCTTCAAGGGAATGGCACGAAGCACGGCCTCGAGCACATTCTTCTGGCTGGCAAATTTTTCCACTTCGCTGTCGCTGATTTTGGGCGAGTCTAGGACGGCAAGCGCGACAATTTTTGTGCCGTCGCGGACCAGCAGGGCACGTTCTTCTTTGGTGCCCTTCATGGCGAGCTGGATTCGCCCTTTTATATCGAGCTGGGAAATCCGCTGCAGAGCGCTTCCCCGTTGGGGCATGGAAGGCTCCGGTGCGCGCTTGTTCGTGGTGGTGGTAGCGGCGGTCTCAGACCCGGTACCAGCAGCCGCGGCCTTGGCCAGCGACTGTTTAGTTTCCGCCGCGGCCTCGTCTTCGTGGATTCCGCCTATTGGCTGAAATGGCTTTTCGCCGTCCGCCGCGATTTCGGCTGCGTGTTCAGCAATGTATTTAATGGCACTCTCTTCGGCTGCGTCGTCTTCCTCGACGAGCTGGGGCGCCTGCGCTGGCTGTGGTATTTCGCAGCCGTCATAAGAAGACGTTTCTGTAACGGCTTCGACCTGCAAGTCCGGCATAGACGGTATGTCAACATCTGTAACGGTTTCGACCTGCAAATCCGACTTGGACGACGTGTCGAGAGCGGTATACATTTGCGCGAACGAAGCGATCCGTTCTTCAATGCGCGCTATTTGGATTTCATTTAAGTTTGGATTGGAAGCCAAGGCTAACAATAAATTCTTGGAATGGATCACGCGGTCATTATCTAAGGCTGTATCCGCCAGTTCCCGCGACAGTAAAGCCGCCAGCGCGGCCAGGCATTCTTCGTCCACGGACGGATTCGCAAGCAACGCTTCAAACAGCACCGGCCTAAAATTCTCCCGATCCGAAAAATAGGAAAGAACCGCCTCGGGAGTCTCGGGATTGGCAGCCACGGAGCGGCATGATGCCTCATCCCATCTGGCTAAGGTCAAGCGCGCCTGCTCGCCAAAAGGCTTGCTCTCGGTGGCGAGATGCACGAGGATTTCAAGCATTTCCTGTGGCGGAAGGGCAAGGCCTCCCCGCGCGGCAGACTGCACCAAGTTAGCTGGCACAGCCGAAGCGCGTATCAGGTCGATCATGCGCGGCATCTGTTTGCATTCTCCATTGCGTAATTCTCGAGACTATAGAATTACGTATCAGGAGCCTGTTTGCCAGCGTTTTTGCCGTATGAGAGGTTACTGAAGAGACTAAGAGTCCGCTTCTGGGTCACCGGTGAGTTCTAGCTGGCAGCCGACTTTTCCCCCCGGCGCATTTGCAGGTACGCCCGAATAAACGGTTGAAGGTCACCGTCAATGACTCGATCTACGTCGCCAATTTCGAGTTTGGTTCGATGGTCCTTTATTAGCCGGTACGGTTGCAGAACATAGGAACGGATCTGCGAACCGAAATCGATGTCCAGCTTGGAATCCTCAATCTTCCGCGTCGCCTCGCGCTTCTTCTCCAGTTCATGCTCGTAAATTTTGGATCGCAACATGCTCATGGCGCGCTCCTTATTCTTATGCTGCGAGCGCTCGTTCTGGCATCCCGCGACAATGCCGGTCGGCAGGTGAGTTATCCGTACCGCCGAATCGGTAGTATTAACGTGCTGTCCTCCCTTGCCGCTGGACCGATACGTATCGATGCGCAAATCCTCAGGCTTGATAACGACTTCAATGCTGTCATCAATCTCCGGCGAAACAAACACGCTCGCGAAAGACGTATGCCTTCTCTTGGCCTGATCGAACGGCGAAATTCGGACCAGCCGGTGCACTCCGATTTCGCTGGTAAGGAGGCCGAACGCATACTCGCCATTTACCGCGAAAGTCGCAGACTTCAATCCCGCTTCTTCTCCAGGTTGATAGTCATAGAGCACGGTTTCGAATCCTTGGCGCTCCGCCCATCGCAGATAAAGGCGAAGCAACATGTCGGCCCAATCTTGTGATTCGGTCCCACCCGCGCCTGGATGGATGGTAACAATAGCGTTGCGAGCATCATTCTCACCGGAGAGCAAAGTCTCTGTTTCGAGACGATCGACGAGCTGCCTGAGCGAATCGATTTCGCGCCGCAAGTCGGCGTCGACATTCTCCCCCTCGCGGGACAGATCGAAATAAGCGGCAATGTCGCTGTCGCGGCGAATCAAGTCGGCCTCATGCCCCAACAGATTCTCGAGGCGCTTTTTCTCGCGCATCACCGTTTGAGATTTTTGGGGATTCGACCAGAGATTCGGATCAGCTGCCTGTCTATCGATCTCGGCTAGCCGCGAACGCAGATTGCCCGCGTCAAAGGTACTCCCGAAGTTCGTTCACCTTGGCTTGTAACTCAGAATACTCGCGCTCCAACTCGACGTTCATCTTTACTTTGCCTTTTTGAGGAATGGGAGGCGCATAAACAGCGCCACTACGGAAATTATCGCACACAAGTAAGCGAGCCAATCTCCGTGGCGGGTATAGAAAGTGGTTACGTCAGACAATGCGTAGGGCGCCTGCAAGGCAGTTCGGATTTTGCGTGGCACACTTGCAACAACGCGGCCGTAAGGATCAATGGAAGCCGTAACCCCTGTATTCGTATCTCGCAGAAACCAACGTTCGTTTTCGATTGCCCTCATTCGCGCCTGCTTTAGGTGCTGGGCGTAAGCGCCACTGTCTCCGTACCAGCCATCGTTAGAGATGTTCACGAATACTTCCGCACCATTGGCGGCGAGCTGCCGGACCTCATCGGGAAAGATTGACTCGTAGCAGATGAATACGCCTAATTTCTTGCCGCCAGCATCCAGTGGATCGCGGGACTTGCCCGCCGAAAAATCGCCGACTTCTTTGGTAAGTCCTCCAGCAAAAGAGAATATGTTCTTGAAAGGAACGTATTCGCCAAACGGCACAAGATGGATTTTGTCATAACGGCGAACCAAGTCTCCATTCGGATCGATGAGTGCCGCAGAGTTAAATATCTGCGTCTGTCTGGAAGTGAACGGGTTTGCGTTTTTGATCCCAACGCTGCCGGCGAGAATCCATGCGTGACTTTCGCGAGCAAATTGAGCGAGGTTGTCACGAAAAGCCGGATCACTGGTGTAGAAGGGCGCCGGATTCTCCGGCCAGACGATCAGCCCGGAATCGGTAGCAATCGCGCCCGGCGCAAGATTCGGAGACTTGCTCAAAGTTAGTAAGTCTTGGAGCGTGGTATCGAAATATTCTTTCGTCCAATCTGCGCCTTCTACAACAGGGATGTTCGTCTGCACCAGGGTTGCCAGATGCTCCGGTGTAAACGACGGCGCTGGGATAAGACGTCCCGCCTGCAAGACGACAGCCGCGCAGACTGCCGCCAGCAGGAGCGTTTTACGCTTCTCGCGACGAACCAGAAAGCTGGCTGCGAATGCGGCATTCACAATCATGATCTCCAGAGATAGGCCATACACGCCCGTGAACGTGGCGATTCTGGCCAGTGGGATGTTATCCACTTGAGCGACGCCGAGAAGATCCCACGGAAACCCAGTGATGCGAGTCCGCGCCAGTTCAACGCCGACCCACACTACCGGCGACAGTAGCAATGCACGTGGATTAAACGATCCCTTACCGGTGAGTAGGCTCATCAGCAGACCGAAGGCCCCGTGATACAGGCCGAGGTACAAGCAGAAAAGAATAAGGATTCCGACGGCGGCCAGCGTATTCACGCCTCCGTACTGGCGCATCGTGCTGAAAATCCAATAGCAACTCCCCGCATACCAAAGAATGCCGCAGACGTATCCCAGAACGAACCCTTGCAGAGGCGATGCCGGCAGCAACTTCACGCCTTCAGTAAGTTGCAGCGTGTCAGGCTGACGCGCACGCGATAAGGCTACTAATAAAGGAGCGACGGCGACCCAACAGAGCACGTACAGATTTGGAAGCGGAAAAATCATGATTTGCAGAACAGCCGAGAGAAGAACTAAAATCCACGCGCTCTTATGGATGCGAAACACATGGAGAGGATAACAAACCGGTACGTGGGTCCTATGTTTCAGTCATGAGACCAACTTGGGTGCAAATGGGAAGGGCATGACTTTCTAGTAGGGCGCCGTAAACGTCGCTCAGGTGATTTTCGGCCCGACTGGAAGTCGGCCTCGCGATTTTACCCGCTGCTCTCATGCGCCCGATGACCGCGATCACTATTATTTCTTCTTCGCGAGACGCTCAAGAACGCCCAACTGTTTCAAGTACTCGCGCACCGGACGGGCCGGTGTTCCCCAAAACGCCACGCCCTTCCCTCGCAGTACTTTATTGGGCAGAACGCCGCCTTGTCCGCCGAGCATTACTCCTTCTTCAATTCGAGCATGTTCTCCGATCCCCACCTGCCCACCCAGTACAACGTCATTTTCAATCGTGATGCTGCCCGAGAGGCCTGTCTGTGCGGCGATTACAACATCCTCACCTATCTGGCAGTTGTGGCCGATGTGGACGAGGTTGTCGATCTTCGTGCCCCGGCCGATGCGAGTTGTATCGAGTGCCCCACGATCGATCGTCGAATTAGCGCCGATCTCAACATCATCTTCAATTTCCAGTTTGCCGATCTGCGGGAATTTTTCGTAGCTGCCGGTCGCGTCATCGCGAACATACCCGAAGCCGTCGCTGCCTAGAACCGCGCCAGCATGCACGATTACGCGATCTCCGAGACGGGTGCCTGGATAGATTGTCACGTTGGGATATAACACGCAATCGCCGCCCAGCCGCACACCCTGGCCGATGACGCATCCCGCGCCAAGAAGCGATCCGGCGCCGATCTCAACATCTTCTCCAATGACAACGCGTGCCTCGACCGTAACACTCTTAGCCAGCCGAGCGGACGAATGCACGACGGCACTGGAATGGATTCCCGATTGCCGGGTAGACTTGCTGCGTAGCAGCTTCGCCGCCAGAGCAAAAGTTAGGCGTGGATGCTTTGAAATCAATAGCGGCTTGGAATAAGTCTTCTTCATAGCGAAACTGCCCGCAATTGCGGCGGAAGCCGCAGACTCAAGGGCGAGCCGAAGATTCCGTTCGTCCTCGACAAAAACCAAATCCCCCGCCGAGGCCGACCGGATGCTCGAAATGCCGCTCACCTCAACCGTACCGTTTCCGAGAACCCGAGCCCCGACCGATTCGGCAAGTGCGGATACTTTCATTGCACCTTTTTATACGTTTATCCGGTGAAAGAGAAGCCAAGGTCTAGAATGTTGTCAGGCATCACACAGCTCTTGCATGGAAAAGAAGATTTTTTGGATCTCATTTACGCTACTCGGATTGGTTGCAGATTTCACGCTGCCGCTTTGGTGGGCGCTGGGAGCAACCATCCCAATTGTGTTCTTCAGCTGGTGGGTCGCTTATCGGAGCGATTGGTTCTGAATCAGGAGGATCGCCTACTTTTTGCCTAATATGTAACTTCAATATAGTGATGGCTGGCCCGCAGGCCGTGTCTTCCAGCGTCGATGCACCCATAGCCACTGATCTGGATATCTCCGCACATAATCTTCGATAATTTTTGTGAACAATGCTGTGTTGGCAATGATGTCCGCTTCATCGTCTCCAGTGCGAATCAACTTAGCAGCGGGATCAAAACGCAAACGGTATTTTCGCAACACCGGATCCCAAATGGTGAACCCCGGCACAACAGCCGCATCTGTTCGCAAGGCGATGCGCGCCAAGCCGCTTGCCGTGCATGCGGGGATTTCGAAAAAGTCCACAAACACGCCCTGCGGCGGAGTCATGTTAGTGTCCATGAGAATGCCAACCGTCTCTCCCGCTTTCATCGCGGAAAGTAGTCCTCGAACGAAATCGTCTTTATCGACGGTTGAATTGCCATGCATGGTGCGGTAGCGGCGCGCCAGCCGATCAATGAAAACATTATCCAAAGATCGCATCACGATGTGCAGAGGATGACCGTACAGCGAGTGCGCGAAGGCGGAAAGCTCCCACGCCCCAAGATGCGCAGTCAGAAATAACACGCCCTTACCCCGCTCTAAGGCGCGTTCGAAGTTCTCGAAGCCGTCGTACACCACAATCTTGCTGACATTCTCAACGGTGTATTGGGGGAACAAACACAGTTCGGCTAACTGGCGTCCCAGAGAAGTGAATACTCCCCGCAGAATTGTTGCGCGTTCGTGGCGGCTTTTTTCCGGAAACGCGAGTTCCAGATTCCGCATTCCCACCCATCGGAGGCGTACATGCAGAATGTAAACGGTCCATGCCAGGGCGATTCCGAACATCCTTGCGAGGAGACGAGGCAGCGCCCCGATGGTCTTGACGATCAACCAGACCAGCGCGTACTCGAATCTCTGACGCATTCCCCCGGGAAAATGGGCGGCAAGGGGCTCCGCCGCCCGTATTGAGTGTAAATAGTTATTGTCTTCGTGAGCGATGTTCTTCACTTTGGAGAAAGAACCGAGCTGAGGATCGACGGACGCTGCCATCCTTACTTGCTCGCAGTTTTCGCCCACTTCGCCAGAGTTTGCAAAAATGGATAAGCTCCAGCCGGCGCATCCGCCTTCTCAAGAGAAGTACTGAAGGGCACTACGTTTCCATAAAACTCCCTGGTACTATCCTGGTCCTGCTTGATCACGGCTCCGTCTAATTCCAAACCCGCAAACACTCCGCGCGCGCGCGAATAGCTAAGCACTTGGGCGCGCATTTTCCAATCCGTGTCGGCAGTGGCCGCTCGCCCCACAGGGCCGGCGGCAACGCTGGCATCGGCGCCAAGCTTAAATTTACTGGAAAGCAGATTGTCCATGCCCTGCTGATTCATGATCAGCATCACCAAGTCGACGGCTTGCCCTCCGATTTGGAGCCCGAAACTGCCACCCTCAATGGTTAAGAATGCCGGGTCGCTCCATCCCTTCGATGTCCGACAACTGGCGACGCCTTTGCCGTAGCGGGCACCGACCACAAACCCTGCCTTTAACATGGAGGGAACAACCGCCACGCATTCGGCGGACCCCAAAACATCTTCGGGGATGCCCCTATCCGGGGTCTTCTGAATATCATCCAGCACTGCGGCTGCAGCCTGGATTCGGTCTCCGGCTTTAGTTTGGTCGACGTCGGCAGCAAAGGCCGCCACCACACAGAACAGAACTCCCACCAACGCAACTCTTTTCATCGCCATCACTCCTCATTCCTGGTTATTCGGTTATGCCCACAGACGAACACTCGCCACACATAAATTCAGTGGCCTGATTTTAAAGGATTAACCCGAAGGAAACCGAAGAGTTGTCACAAAACAAAGGGAGGTGTTGCCTACTTAGGCACTGCAAAAAAATCGGGGCCAGAAATGGTGACCCTAAATCTCCATTCCCAACCCCGTCTCCCAGGTTCTGTGGTAGGTGAAAGGAGTATGCGTGAGGGAAAAAAACGCGACAAGATTACCAAGGGGAATTGTGCCGAAGTAACTTGGCGCGCCGCCATTCTAAACAAAAGCTCTCGAGAGCTCTCGAGCGTCCCGACGCTGGCTGGACGCCCAACAGCTTCACCTTTATCATTCTCTGAAGTGATCGGCGAGACAATATCGCATTACCGCATTCTGAGCCGTCTTGGCAGCGGCGGCATGGGGGTAGTTTACGAGGCTGAGGATACTACTCTTGGCCGTCGCGTCGCTTTGAAATTCCTGCCTCCCGAACTTTCTAGCGACACCGCCGCTCTCGATCGTTTCATGCTGGAAGCGCGCGCCGCCTCGGCCCTGAATCATCCGAACATTTGCACGATTTACGCAGTCGAGAATGCTGACGGCCAACCTTTCATCGCCATGGAGCTACTCGACGGGCAAAGTCTCGACGCCCTCCTGGCTGGCGGACCGATGCCGCTCGATCGGGTGCTCGAAATCAGCACTCAGCTTGCGGACGCGCTTGACGCGGCTCACGCCAAAGGGATTGTTCACCGCGACATCAAGCCGGCGAATGTGTTTGTGACCCCGCGTGGTGTCGCAAAAATCTTGGATTTTGGTCTGGCCAAGTTGACGCAAGGTACTCAGAATGCCGACATGGCGACTCTCGGCCATCCCGGTACCGCTCAACTGACAAGCCCGGGAAGCACCGTCGGCACGATCGCTTACATGTCTCCGGAGCAGGCTCGCGGCGAAACCCTGGATGCCCGCACCGACTTGTTTTCGCTCGGAATCGTGATTTATCAGCTGGCGACCGGACGTCTTCCCTTCCAGGGAAAGACTTCAGCCGTAATCTTCAATGCGATTCTCGAGCGCGAGCCGGTTCCCGCTATTGAAGTCAACCCCGCTCTTCCGCTCAAGTTTCAGGAAATCATCGGCAAAACTCTGGAGAAGGATCGCGAACTGCGCTACCAATCCGCCGCCGATCTTCGCGGAGATCTCAAGCGTTTAAAACGTGACACGGGCTCGGGTCGTGGCCTTGCGACTTCAGGCTCCCGAGTGGAAATCCCGGCAGCTTCGAACTCATCCAGAATCAAACCTCCGAGTAGTTCCAGAATAGTTACAGCTGTCCGCGGAAATAAACTCGGCGCGACCATTACGAGCCTGATTGCACTTGTACTAATTGCGGCCGCAGCATACGGAATTTATTCCTTTCTTTCTCGCGGCCGCGTGGCGCCTTTTGAGAATGTTTCCGTCAGAAAGATAACGGACACCGGTAAGGCATCGCTTGCCGCCATTTCGCCCGACGGCAAGTACATCCTGAACGTGAAGGATGACAATGGTCAGGAAAGTCTGCTGCTGCGAAACGTCCCCACTGACAGCAATACCGAAGTTGTTCCACCTGCACCGGTGCACTACAAGGGACTGCGGTTCTCGCCCGACGGCAATTACCTGTATTTCATCCGGAGCGAAGCCGGAAGCGACGCTTTGGAATATCTTTACCGGGCTCCGGTCCTTGGAGGAACGCCGCAAAAACTGGTGACCGATATCGACTCGAATATTACTTTTTCACCTGACGGCAGCCATTTTGCGTTCCTGCGCTATAACGACCCTGACGAAGATAAATACCAGCTGATCGTTCAATCTGCCGAAGGTAGCGACGAAAAAGTTTTGAGCTCGGGACCGATGAGTTCGGAAGTCTACGATCCAGCGTGGTCTCCTGACGGCAAGGTAATTATTGCTGGCATCCGCCAGCCGGAGGATGCGGTCTCCGGTCTTATCTTGATCGACGCGAAAACTGGCCAACCCAAACTATTCTTTAAAGCGAGCTTCGGAATTCTTAGTGATCCGGCGTGGATGCCCGACGGCAGGGGTGTGCTGGTTTTGTTGCGCGACCAGACTTCTAACTTTACATTGAATCAAATCGCATTTATTTCCTACCCTGAAGCCAAATCGCGTCTCATCACTCGAGACATCAATAACTATTCGGATCTCAGTGTCGCGTCTGATGGGCATTCTTTAGCGACGGTGCTCAAACAAAGCCGATGGGATCTCTTCACCACCCCAGCGGCGACTCCGAATAGCGGCCATGCCCAACAGGTAACTTCAGGAAAGCCTGCAGGAAATTTTGCCTGGACCGCCGACGGACAATTGCTAATTTCTCAAGGCTTGGCGCTGACCCTCTTTAACCCCGCTTCGGGATCGAAGACCGAATTAATTTCCGCTACCCAGGGAGACGGATTGGCAGCTGAACCATCGGCCTGCGCGAATGGCCGCTACATTGTTTTTACACTGGCCGGGCGCGGCGGCAAGCGGTCTCAGGACATCGCTCGCATGGACGCCGGCGGAGGAAACATAAAAGAGATCACCGCAGGCAAGTTGGACGCGTCCCCCATTTGTTCTCCCGACGGACAGTGGGTCTTCTATATTGACCAATCGAATGGAAGCAAATTATTTAAGGTGCCGATTGATGGCGGGTCACCGCAGCGCATCTCCGACCAACTTGTCGCTACTCGCTTCGATATTTCGCCAGACGGTAAAGTGGCAGCTTTCGGAACCTTCGATCACCTAGGCGATCACAAGGCAAAACTGGCACTGGTAGCCACAGATTCCGGCAAGACAACCAGTCTGTTGGCTTTCGAGCATCTGCCACAGGGCGGTATTCAGTATTCTCGCGATGGAAAATCGGTTATTTATCCCGTTCGCGAAAACGGCGTCGATAACTTATGGCAACAACCATTGGATGGCTCGCCAGGAAAACACATCACAAGTTTTGATTCTGAGCAGATCGGTGACAGCTTCGGATGGTCTCTCGATGGCAGCAAGCTAGCCCTGATCCGCGGTCATGTCGATTCTGACGTAGTCTTGATTCGCGATTCCCAGCCCTGATCTTTCCCCAAAAAAACCAGGCGGCCCGCAGGCCGCCCTTTTTCTGAATTCTAGTCTTGTGATTTATGCGGCCTTCACATTCTCGGCCTGCCACCCCTTGGGGCCCTTGACCACATCGAACTGCACTTGCTGACCTTCTTGCAGGCTGCGGAATCCGCCCGCTTGAATGGCTGAGAAATGCACGAATACGTCTTCACCGCTCTGGCGGCTGATGAATCCATATCCTTTGGCGTCGTTAAACCACTTTACTGTTCCTGTTTCCATAACTTTACTTGGTTCCTTTAATTGAATGTGGCGCTGAAGCTCAGGGGAGTTCTGCAGGCAGGTCACGCTACGGAGCGGGGTATCTGGGGACTGCAAAATTGCAAAGCTCAAACGCAGTGGGATTGTATCCGAGCACTTTGCTAAAGGCTATGAAATTCTCTCCCGCTTAATCGATGCAGCTTGTTTTCAATTACTTGCAACTGAAAGCGACTGGCACGAAAGTCGTATTGTGTATATTGCATGCCGGACGCATCATAATCTGTGATGTCTTTCGGCTCAAGATTAGTGGGGTTGATTCTTCTCAGCGTTTTCGTGCTACTCGACCCGCAAGCCCCACCGCCGCAGACAATGCATATAGCATGTCACGGACACGGCAATAAATCTCGCTGCCCGAGATCGTCAAGTCATCAATGTTGTAGCGCTCGTCACAATTCCGAGGCGTTGCCAGAGTACGCGTCCAATTCTTTCACCCCGCAACAGCCTTCTGAGAACTCGCTACTGATACCGCCTATAAGCGGTGGCCATGAGATCTTGTTTTTCCCAACCATAACTTCATCCGTCCCTCCACCCACGAATTCCCCTCTGCGTATCTAGCGCGAAACAGTAACGACAGCCGCATAAGAACTGCATCCGCGGCTAATAATCACTGTTTTTCTTTTGATCAAAGATACGCATGGAGGCGAAGAGTGCGAACAATATTTCTATTATTAGCGGTCACCGCAATGCTGGCCCTGCCACTAATTTCCCAGGAATCTTCTGGGCAAATGCAAATGACAGGCGGCGGCACTATGGAGAGCATGCCGGGCATGCAGATGGAGCCGATGTCGGAATCGCACGATATGAATGGAATGACAATGCCATCGGATTCCTTCATCGAATTTCTGCAATCCCACTCAACTTCCGGCACAGATGCCGAGCCCAACTCAACCCCGTCCCAAATGCCGATGGCGAACCGTGGCAATTGGACCTTCATGCTGCACGGTATTGCCTTTCTGAATTACATCCAACAAACCGGACCTCGCGGTGCCGACAAGCTCTTCTCGACCAATTGGATTATGCCCATGGCTGAACGAAAAGTCGGTCCAGGCACCCTGACCTTGCGGACAATGCTCAGCTTAGAACCGGCAACGATTTCAGAACGCCGCTATCCCGAACTATTTCAGGTCGGCGAAACCGCCTATGGCCGCCCAATCACAGACGCCCAGCACCCTCACAATTTCTTTATGGAACTTGCAGCGTCCTACGATTACACGGCTGGCGAGAACACAATGCTCTCCTTTTATGCGGCTCCGGTCGGGGATCCGGCAATGGGGCCGGCAGCATTTCCGCACCGGGCCTCGGCTGCCGAAAATCCTATTGCCCCCCTCGGTCATCACTTCGAAGATTCGACGCACATTGCCGATGACGTCATCACGGCCGGAATAACCCACCGAGCAGTTAGGTTGGAAGCATCAGGTTTCCACGGTCGCGAGCCCGATGAATTCCGCTGGGACATCGACTCCGGGAAAATCGATTCCTGGTCCACGCGCATGACAGTTAACCCCGGACAAAACTGGAGCGCCCAATTCTCCATTGCCCAACTCCACAGTCCGGAAGCCTTCGTGCCAAACGAAGACATCCGCCGCATGACCGCGTCCGTAATGTATAACCGTCCTCTTCACAATGGAAATTGGGCGACAACGCTCATCTGGGGAAGAAACCAAAGCCTCATGAATGGAGACGTCGGCAACGCATATTTAGCCGAATCGACTGTCCAATTCCTGCGCAAGAACTCTGCATGGACACGCATCGAAAGTGTGGACCGCACCAATGAGCTATTACTTGGAGATAACCAAATACCTACAACCTTTACCGAGAGATATATCGGGCGAGTGCAAGCTTATACCCTTGGCTACGACCGCAATCTCGCAAGCATCCCGCATCTTTCCACCGCAATTGGCGCCCAGGTAACCTGGTACGGAGTTCCGCCGATACTTCAACCACTCTACAGTCCGCATCCAGCGGGAGTCGTAGTGTTCCTTCGAGTCCGCCCTTATTAACATGCGTCGCTGCGATCCCTGGAGAACTCGGTATTGTTCTTAGCGGCTACAGCAAATCTTGTTGCATTTATGGGCGCAAATTCCTCGGAAAAACTCGTCCCCGACGCTGAGAACCGAGAACCGCCAACTGGCAACTGAGTCAAACTGGTACGTGAGCAGGCAGCGCTTGCCCGTTCCAGCTCGAACTAAACATTACCAAGCGTAAGGACCGCCGCCCCCAGCCTGCCCTGAGCGTAGCGGCCCCGGCTGTCCAGCCGAGCAAACGCTCGGCAATCGAAGCCCACGCTTTACAATCAAAGCAACCCAATGGAACTCGCCCGCATTGTAGCCTTGCTTGAGCCATTTCTGCGCGGCACGGCATACGGGGACACCCCGGTTGAATTGTCGCAGCAGCAATTGTCTAGTATCTCAATCTACATAGATGTGTTACTAAAATGGAATGCGAAAATCAACCTCACCGCCATACGGGATCCGGATGAAATTGTGACCCGCCATTTTGGGGAGTCACTTTTCGCGGCGCGGCACATCTTCCCCCAAGCTTCAGTTAAGGCCGACGTCGTCGATATCGGTTCCGGGGCAGGCTTTCCCGGACTTCCCATCAAGCTTTGGGCGCCGAATATCAAGCTCACCATGATTGAATCGAATGCCAAGAAGTCGACTTTCCTTCGCGAAGTGATTCGCCTGCTTGCGCTCGAAAATGCGTCGGTGTTTACCGGAAGGGCGGAAGCCTTCCGTGGATTTGGCGACGTAGTCACCTTGCGGGCGGTCGAGCGATTCGAAACCGTCCTCCCGGCAGCGTTCAATCTCCTAAAACCAGAAGGAACGATCTCTCTCTTAATCGGCGAGGACAAAACGAGCGCTGCCAAGATGGCAAGGCAATCCGTCCAATGGCGCACCGCAGTTCCGCTCCCGAATTCGCAGAAGCGAATCCTGCTTCTCGGAACGGTGAACCAAAGAAGCCAATCCTCAAATACGTAAACATGTGGGAAGAAACTATCAGAAACCGGCCCGCATCGTACGTGAATCATTCCACAGCCGAGCGAAAGTGGAATATAAGCTGCCAGCCTCAAGAATGTTCCGCGTGGAACGTTTCTTGCGAGACTGTGTTCGGTCGGGAACGACCCATTTCGACCGGAATGTTCCACGTGGAACATTCTGCTCCAAGAAAGTACGGCATGCCTTAAATATCAACCTGCACCGAAATGCGGCATTGCCAAGTCCGCTCCGTTTCGCATATCTTGCTTTTAACTCTCGGTTCTCTAGAAAACCTAAATGGGACGCGTAATCGCCGTCGCCAACCAAAAAGGCGGAGTAGGTAAAACCACTACCGCCATCAACCTTGCCTCGTCCTTTGCTGCGGCGGAAGTAAAGACGCTGCTGATCGATTGCGACCCTCAGGCCAATGCGACCAGCGGCTTGGGATTCGCCAAAGACCCGGAACGCCTAAGCACTTACCATTTACTGATGGGTGAAGCCAAGGCGGAAGAGGCCTTAAAAGAAACCCAGCTCAGGCACTTATCGATTGTTCCCGGGCATAAGAATCTCATCGGGGCAAACCTTGAGCTAGTCGACGCTGAAAGGCGCGAGTTTCGGCTCCGCGACGCCATTCAGCCGCTCCAGGAGCGTTTTGAGTTCATTGTGTTGGATTGCCCTCCGGCGCTGGACCTGCTTACGTTAAACAGTCTGACTGCGGCGACCTCCGTGCTTATTCCGATGCAAGCCGAGTATTTCGCCTTAGAAGGCGTTTCAGAACTCCTGGATACAATCGAGCGGATTCGCGCCAGTCTGAACCCGGATCTGGCAATTGAAGGCGTTGTCCTGACCATGTTCGACGACCGCACCAATTTGGCTCAACAAGTAACTGAGGAGCTGAGGAAATACTTTGGCGACAAGTTGTGCAAGACAACGATTCCGCGCAATGTTCGCCTGGCGGAAGCGCCAAGCCACGGCAAGCCTGTCCTTCTTTACGATGTTCGGTCGAAGGGAGCCGAGAGCTATATCGAGCTGGCGACGGAGATTCTGAGTCATTATTTACCCGCGACTAGAAGCGACGTTGCGGAGATGACCGAACAGGAAAAACAAGTTGTGAACGCACCACGCTGGAAGCGATGGAAGGAACGGAACAAGTTGATCACGATCAATATCGCGGATCGCTGACGAGCTGGCCCTCGCCGGGCCGAGCAACGTAAAAATCGTCTTGGAGAAAACATGACAACTGCAGAAAAGATTGCGCTCGATAAAGACAAAGCAGCGCCCGAGAAGAGTTCAGACAAGCGCCGCGCTCTTGGGCGCGGCCTTGATTCGTTGCTTCCAGGAAGGCCTCGGGTTGTTGTGTCGATGCCTGCGGCTACCTCTGCGGTGGAGGAAAACGTGGAACGGAGTGCTGTTCTCGCCGAAGTCCAGGCGACTCGACGGCCCGGCGGCGACGAAGTAGTCCAGATTCCGCTCGATGAAATCGATGAGAACCCATACCAAACCCGCCAGCAGTTTGACGAAGACGCGCTCGAAGAGTTGGCTCAATCGATCCGCACTAACGGATTGATTCAACCAATTGTCGTCCGGCCGGGAGTTTCAGGTCGCTACATTCTGGTTATTGGCGAGCGGCGATGCCTGGCTTCCAAGCTGGCCGGGATAGGCACTGTCCCGGCCATCGTGCGAACCGTCTCCGAGCAGCAAGCCGCGGAGATGACGATTGTCGAAAACCTGCTGCGCCGGGATCTGAATTGTCTGGAGCAAGCCAACGCGTTTGCAAGATTGAGCCGTGATTTCGGGCTGACCCAGGAGCAGATCGGCCAACGCACGGGCGTAGCTCGCGAATCAGTTTCTAATTACATGCGCATCTTGCGGCTTCCCGAAAGTGTTCAGCAACATCTCGCCGCTGGACGATTGGGCTTCAGCGAAGCCCGGATTTTGTTGCAGCTTTCGGATCCAGGGCAAATAGAGAGTATCGGTAACGACGCTGCCCGGAATAATTTCACTGTGAACTTCCTACAACAATTGGTCGACAATGCCATTCTTTTAAACGAGGGAAAGCATCCCGAACCCGTGCCTGCTCGCCCGGTTGATCCAAATGTTCGCGCGGCTCAATCCGAATTGGAAAAAATATTGGGAGTTCGCGTAAAGATTCACGATCGCAAAGGTAAAGGCACGATCATGATCCGGTATTCAACGCTGGACGATTTTGATCGCGTGCTGGACATGCTGAAGGGGAGCAGCTAAGGCGTCGTTGGTCGTTCGTCGTTGGTCGTTGGCCCACGAATTAAGATCGTTAAGAATCGAAATAGTAACCTGTGGGTCGAGCCGATTGATTTCGTTTACCGTGGGACGTTGACTAGCCAGTTTTTGAGGTTGAAGTGGGAGAAGCGAGGAATCCTGAGGAAAAGGTGCTGCAGTCGGTTGCGATGCAGCTCATGAACGAGCCTCAAGTCACGATTGATGACAAGAAGCTGCGAATCAAGCGGGTCGGCAGCGGGCGCTTGAGAATGGTTCAGTTCACCCTAAACGGCCGGCAATTTGAAGCCATCGAACAGAACCGGGATAAGCCGAGCCGATGGGGACAACTGGCGCGGGAGAAGCATCAGGTGGTTCAGTTCCGGGATGTGGAAACGCATAAGTATGTCGCTGTGGCAGTGGATGGCGAGATTACGGAGTATGGGCGGGGTTGAGTTTCGATGTAAGCGGTCGGGAGGGCACGACCTTCGGTCGTGCCGTTAGTATAGCTACATCGATCGTCGGCCCAGCTGAAAGCCCGGCCCTCCCGATTGCAGCTCCCAGGTTGGGTCTCTGATGCGATGACAGAAATTGCGAGAGAAATGACTTCTCCCGAAAAGGACTTGCAAGCTCGCCGCTTCCTGGTTCGCGGACGGGTGCAGGGGGTGGGTTTTCGCTGGTTTGTCGAGCGCGAAGCGCACATACTTGGCATTGCTGGATGGGTGCGCAATAATTCGGACTCAAGCGTCGAGATTTTAGCTATGGGTACGCGTGACCAGCTGTCGGCGTTACGAGGTCGTTTGCAACGGGGTCCGCGAGCGGCACGAGTGGACAATGTTGAAGAATCTGAAGCCAAGCCGGTGTCTGGACTGACCAATTTTCGAATCGAAGGAGCCTGGTAAATGTCAACGAATCCTCTGCCGATCAGGGCAGCCATCAATTGTGAACCGCTAAAATCGCTCATTCGAGAAGTTCCGGATTTTCCCAAAGCCGGCATTCTGTTCTATGACATCACCACGCTATTGAAAGACAAGCGCGGGTTCGCGGAGCTGATCGACGCACTGGCTGAGCATTACATCGATAAAGAGATCGACCTGGTTCTCGGGATGGAAGCACGGGGATTTATCTTTGGCCCCGCTTTGGCTTATCGCCTGAATGCCGGTTTCGTCCCAGTTCGCAAACCCGGGAAGCTTCCAGCTGCTACGACGAAATACGATTACGCCCTCGAGTATGGAACGAATACGCTGGAAATTCACAAGGATGCCATCAAGAAAGGTGAGCGAGTAATTATCGTCGACGACTTGCTAGCGACGGGCGGCACGGCCGAAGCGACCACGCACTTAGCATCGTCGCTAGGCGCGGAAATCTGCGGTTTAGGGTTCGTCGTCGAACTAGATTTCCTCAAAGGCCGCGAGAAACTGAAAGGTTACGACGTCTTCTCGCTTCTGCACTATGAGAAGTGATGAATTTCTTGCCTGTGTGGAGCGGACACTCTTGTCCGCTGTCTTCGGTTTCCGTAGTCGGCTGGAAGAAGATCAAAATCAACCCCAAAGGCGACGGACAAGAGTGTCCGTCCCACACAAGCCTCGTTCACTCGGATATTTTCAAAGATGCTTGCTTGGGAATGTAGCTTTTTCGCTTGAACCAATCTTCCATCGCTTCCTTTAATTGGTCTACAGGAACATTCGTGCCGATCTCCATTACTCCGTCGGCGACCGGGAGGGTATCGTCGAAGACGGTGGCATTCGTGAAGCTGCGCATGGAGAAATTGTCCAGCCACTTTATGGGACAGGGGCGGCGCTGGCCGCTGTCTTCATACTCCACTCGAATTCTTCGCGCGAACATTTACCGATTTAACCACAGAGGCTTGATCGTGGACTGTCCATACAGTAGTTCCTGTATATTTCATGGGGACAAAACTGGGTGTCCTCCCGTTTTTCTGTGGGATTGTTGTTGAAACTGTGACTTCGGGTGGCTTTGGCTGTTTCTCCGGGTGTTTATAAAGTTCAGCGCTAGCTCGGCTTTATCCGCTCATAGTTGTCTAACTATTTCCTGTAAGTCTCGGGTGATAGCTTCCGGATCCATTGTCGGGTCGATGACGATCGACGGGCCGATTTTCACGCGAATTTGTCCAGGGCTGGCAAACTTTTTGCCAGATTGCTTGAGCTCGAACAGCCCGTACAGGCGCATAGGAACGACCGGGATTTTGAGGTTCTTTGCTAGTAATCCAATGCCTGCGCGAAAGGGTTGCAGATTGCCGTCCGTGGTATGCCGGCCTTCTGGGAAAACCAATATGCTATAGCCGTGATCGGCAGATGCGCCCGCGTACGCAAAACTCTCTCGGAAACCTGCTTGACGAGGCAGTGGAAACAAATTGAACAGGGAGACAGCCAGGAACCATTTCAGGCGATCGTAGATCTTTCCCCAAACATTGCGGTCGGGCCGGGGAGACCGCAATGCTTCGAGTGTCTCGCCCGCGGCCGCAAGGGCTAGCCGGCTTCCCAGACGGTTGGGCAATGCCGCGATTACAAGACCGAAATCCACATCTGAGATGTGATTGCAGATAACCAAAGCCGGACCCTTCAAGCTAGAAAGATTTTCTCTTCCTTCGATGTGAGGCCGTCCCAGAAGAAACACAACAGGGCGCAGCAGTAAATACTGAGCAAACGCGCGAATCCACGTGATCGGCCATCGTTGCACCCATCTTGGATAGTGGTAGGTCACGCGAGAGAGGGATTCCCCCTGCAGCATCCGCTCCAGATCGCCAACGGTACTCACCGACCCCAGATTGCTTTCGTCGAGATCAATTTGATAGCGATCTTCGAGCGCGCCAAGCAGTTCCACTCGATCCAGAGAACTCAAGTTGAGGTCGGCTTCGAGGCTGGAACTTGCTGATGGGTTGATAGGAGAGCGCCCGGTTATCCGCGCAATCAATTCTAAGAGCGGAGTCGGAGAAGATAGGAGAGGTCCGCCAAGCTTGTTGCCTAGCACCTGCTCTTGGATTACATTTCTGCGTGGTTTCTGCGTCGAGGTGCGAGGGAAATCTTCATCCGGCCACACCCGCCAAGTCCGTATGCGTTGATATTCCGCCAGCGACTCGTTCGCACGATTCACGGCCACAGCGGCATCCTGACTTCTGTCGCGGAGAATAAGAACTGCGCAAGGTTCAGCGTTTCCGTTGTTCGGAAGGGCCACGACGACACAGTCTCTGATTTCGGGTTGGCGGCGAAGGACGGCCTCGAGGTCATCGGGATAAACTTTCATGCCGCCGGGTGTGACGATCACATCTTTAATTCGCCCTTTGAAATAAAGATTGCCGGCAGCATCGAGTTCTCCGATGTCACCGGTTCTGTACCAGCCCTCCTCGCCTGTGACTGGTTGCGATCCCTGGCTCGTCCAGTAAGTGGATGCGACACCTTTGCTTCGAACAAGAATCTCTCCATCGGATGCGAGTTTGACCTCGCGCCCCGCGAGAACTTTTCCTATCGATCCTTTGCCTAAGCGGAACGGGTGATTGACGCTGATCAAAGACGTGGTCTCGGTGAGGCCATAACCCTGGATCACGGCATATCCAAGGCGGTCCCAGAAATCTTCGGTTTCGCTGTCGAGTGCCGCGCCGCCTGAAATGAAGGCCCAAAATTTCCATCCGAATTCCTTGCGGATCTTGCGAAACATTAACCATCGCACCAGGAAGTGCCTGCCCTTTGCGGTCTGAAAATGTTTCTTAAATTTTTCGAGACTGCGTTCCGCGTCGAGATCGCGCTCGATTTTTTCTTTCAATGACTGCAGCATGTGGGGCACCGCAACGACCACTGAGACACGCTCGCGCCGGATCGTGCCCATTACTTCGCTCGGATTCAACGACTCTTGAAACACCACTGTGCCGCCCATAAGCTGCGGAAGAAAAATTCCCAGGAATTGTCCGAAGACATGGCTGAGCGGCAAGAGGTTCAGAAAGCGAATGGGATGTACGAAGCGGTCGTATTTTAGATATTTGCCAATTTCAGTTTCGAGAGGAGCCACGTTGGCGAGAACGTTGCCGTGGGTGATTACGACACCTTTCGGTTCGGCGGTGGTGCCGGAGGTGAAAACAATTTCCAGAATGTCATCGCGGCTAACATTGGTTGGCGAATAGGGGTTTGCAGAGTGACGGGAAACGATCTCGGGCAGGTCGTCGAGAAGAAGCGGCGTGGTACGAATTTCTGATCGATGTTCGCCAGAGCAAACTAAAAGCTTGGCGTTAACCTGCTCGAACACTCGTTGGACGAAGTCCGGAGCTGAGACATGATCCATCGGGACCGCTGCCACTCCAGCGAGCGCGCAACCGAAGAACGCGGCTACCCACTCTACGGAATTCGGCCCCCAGAGCAGGATTCGGTCGCCTTTTACAATTCCGCGAACCTCTAGTTCGCGCGCAAAGCAGAACGCTGTCTGGGCGACTTGGGCATAGCTCCAGCGAACCGCGCGGTATCCGCGTCGCTGGATGTAGGCGCAATCCTGCCCTCGGATTAGAAAATCGGCGAGGTATTCGCCTACTGTGCTGCGTTCCATTGACACAGACTAGCGCACGACGGCGCTGTTGCGTCCCGCCGATATGTGTGAGTGAATTGGAATCGCGCTTAAGACAGACCCCAGTTCTCAGTTTCCAGTTCTCAGTTCCTAGTTGGTGCGGTAACCCAGTCGTACACTCCCCTTCGGTAACCCTTGGTAACCACACGATTTGCGGCAATGAGCCGTACAATCACCTTGTCAGGCCATCAAAAAGTCCAGGTTCCCGTTAGCAAGATGGTCAATTCGGTCTAAAACACCGGAGTTGGAGTCCGTACTTCTATGGCGTTCGGGTTTGGCTTCAATAAGCAGAAGGTCCTCAGTGCCGCGGAGAAGTTTGTTCAGCAGGGCAAGTTGCAGAACGCCATCGCTGAATACGAAAAGGTTCTGAAGGCCGATCCTAAGGACCTCACGGTGATGAATACCGTGGGCGACCTTTACTCACGGCTCGGTAATACCGACAAGGCCGTGGAATGCTTCAAAAGCGTCGGAGATGCCTACGCCACTCAGGGTTTTACGGTGAAGGCGATCGCGATGTACAAGAAGCTCAGCAAGATAAAACACTCCTTCGAGGGTGTGCTTCGCCTCGCCGAACTCTACACGCAGCAAGGTCTGTTCAACGACGCTCGCTCCCAATACTTACAGGTTGCCGAAGAATTTCTGCGCAGCGGGGAACTCGAACAGGCCGTGAAAATTTTCCAGAAGACTCTGGAAATGGATCCCGACAACGTCGCCATGCGTTCAAAGCTGGCCGAAGTTTACGTTCGCCTGGGGAAAAAGGCCGAGGCGTGGCAGATTTTTGCGGCCGCCGCGGAGACTCTGCGGGCTCGAGGGCAACTCGAGGGAGCGGAGACAATCCTCACGCGAATGCTCACTCTTGACCCCGGCAATAGCTACGCACTTCTGCTGCGCGGTCGCACCGCAGCCGATTCCGGGGACATCGTTGGTGCGATTCAGTACCTCGAAAAAGTTGCGGATCTCGACAATCACCCGGAGGGCATAACCGCGTTGCTTGACGCTTATGTGCGAGGCGGACGTTTTCCCGAAGCGCGGGTGTTAGCGGGAAAACTTTTCAGTGTACACAACGACGCTACCGGTTTGAACCGTTACGCCGACGCTCTCATGGCCTCGGGACATTTCGAAGAGGCGTTGCAGATTTATGGCGAGTATTCCGACTCGTTCCTGGCCTCTGATCCTGCAAAGATTCTTGACAACCTTCACTCCATCATCAGCCATGTTCGCGAGAATGCCGCGAGCCTTGAGATGATTCTGGCGTTGTTTGCCAAGGCAGGAGAGAACAGCCATCTCACCGAAGTTTACGAGTTGCTGGCGCACGCGTATGTGCAATCGAGCGATCTCGATAAAGCACGGGATTATTATCTGAAGCTGACTCAACTCGAACCCCAGAATCAGTTGCACGCCCGCAATTACCAGCAGATTGTCGGGAAACTGGGTGGCGTTGCGGCTCCACGGCTGATCAGCGCCGAAGAAGGTTCGATACTCATCGAGGAACTTGAGACGACCGCGCCATTTATCGAGCAGATTTATGCCGACGATGTAGCACTTGCAGTCCGAGCGGCTCTGACCGACGCCGAACTCTTCATTTCCTACAACATGCCGGACAAGGCACTGGCGCCTTTGTTGGGCGAGCTTCCAAAGGCACCGCGGGACTTGCGATTGAATCAGCGGCTGGCTGCTCTGCATAACCGAGGCGAACGGTTCGGCGAAGCGGCAATATGCTGCCGAACCCTGGAAAGTATCTATCACGATGCCGGGCATCCGGAAGAAGCTACGCGTTATGGAGAATTGGCGGCGAGATACGAAGAACGCGCCGGAGCTGTAGCGGCATCCACCGATCAGGCATCGACAGTTCTGCCGAAGGTGGTTGTGCCGGAGATTGCGCCAACGGTTGAAGTCGTTCAGGCGGACAACTCAAGCGAATCCGACAGTCCCACTGCCGCCGAGCCCGAGCCTAGTGGATTGTTCTTTCACGCTCCGGCTGAGATTCCTGCAACGGCAGACGCGAAGACGCCCGAATTCGAACTGGGACCCGCGCAAGTAGCGGAATCCGAAATCGACTTATCCGGGGAGTGGGACGGCGCTGTTTCGTCGGAGATCGCTCCCGATGCAGCGATTGAGACCGCACCGGCTCCTACCATATCAATCGATGAGCCACCTACCGCGCCTTCGACTCCGGAAACTGCCGATCGCAATGCAGGCTTGGTAAGCGAAACAATTGAGGAGATCCGCTTTTATCTCGCCAACTCCATGATCGAGTTGGCGCATGCTGCATTGGAAAAGTTACAAGAATTGAACCCGGACCCCGCCACGGTTTCGCTGATGCGCGGAGAAATTGAAAGCGCGAGGTTGGCGCCAGCGCCCGTTGAAACTGCAGACGAGATTTCTGTAGAGGTAGTGGGAAGTTATCCGGAAGCACAGATAGAAGAAACTATCCCGGTGCATTCGGAAGAAGTGCACTCACAGACTTTCGCGGTCGCGGAAACCGTCGCGCCCGATGCTCCTCCCATACAGGTTGATGCGCCTGTCGATCATCCTGCTGTTGTTCAGGCTGAACTCTCTGTCAGCCCCGCTGATCTTGCGGCTGACGTCTCCGCGGATTCCGGTACTCATTTCGAATCATCGCCCGTTCTTGAAGTTTTAAGTGCTCCGACAGCGCCGCTGGCGACACACGAGGAACAGCCGGAGCCAACTTTAGTACCTCAGCACGAGGCAGTGGCGTACGTGCCAGAAGCGGGTGCATTCGACGCTGTTAGCAACAACGTCGACGCGCCGCCCATTGAAGCGCAGATTGAAACACCGTCCGTTGATGTCGCTGCTGCTGTCCCCGAAAGGATCGACACTCTAGCGGGCATTGTGAGCGAATTGGAAGCATCGCTCGGTGATACGTTCCTTGAAAAGCCACCTGCTGCAGCCGCACAAGTGCACGCTAGCATCGAAAGCCAGCCGGTTAAGTCAGAGATCAATCATCCCGGTGCTACACCTCGCGTTCTTGCCCCGGCCGCTATGGCTGCGGCCGCACCGGGGTCTTCGTCTGCATCCTGGAAGAGTTCGACCGAGTTTACGACTTTCGCGAGGCCTCCAATATCGAATCAGGGTCCTCCCGTAGAAGAACCGCCGGCAAGCCTCGCGGCAGTTTCAAGTGCTGGGATCGATTTGGCAAACATGTTCGGGGACCTAAAGCACGAACTCGAAGAAGATGCTGCCAATTCCGATGAGGACCCGGACACACACTATAGTCTCGGCGTAGCCTTCCGTGAGATGGGCTTGCTTGATGAAGCGATTGGCGAGCTACAAAAAGTTTGCCAAACGGTGGAGCATGGTCATCCATTTCCACAAATATTGCAAACTTACACCTGGCTTGCCCAATGCTTCCTGGATAAGGGACTTCCCGAAGCCGCGGTTCGCTGGTATGAACGCGCTCTGACGCTCCCGACGCTTGACGGAGAAACCCGCGTGGCTCTGCACTACGAACTCGCTTGCGCTTACGAGACCGCCGGAAATAAAAGTTCCGCCCTCCATTATTTTATGGAGGTTTACGGCAGCAACATCGATTACCGCGATGTAGGCGAGCGAATTAAGGCTCTTAAGTCGTAGAATGTCCCGATGGGTCTCGATCTGAAAAGTAAGCCAAGCGGCGGCATTCATGAAATTTGTCTGTCGGCGCCGGCTGGAGGCGGGGCGTGAGCGCCGATTCGTCCACGCCGCGGAACGACGGCTCTATTGGCCCAGCAGAGAAGCTATCCTCGGTGGATTTAGCTGAACCTGAAAACCAATTATCCCAGGCGAATTTACCTGCACACTCCGCACTGCGTCGATGGGCCCATCGAATCGGTATGCTCCTATTCGTGTCGGTGTGCGCCGTTTTCGGCGTTCTCTTGGTTATTTTGCCCTGGACTCCAAAGTGGACAGACAACTACATGCTGATTTCTCATCCCGCATTGCGGGGTCTCCTTGAAAATGGTTTTGTCCGAGGCGCGTGCACCGGCCTGGGAGTGCTAGACATTTGGATTGGATTCTGGGAAGCGATGCATTACCACGAGCGAGAGACCCGAACCTGACGTACTCTTACCACACCACAATTTTTAAAACGAGACATCGCCATCATGAACGAAGAAGATGAGTCCAAGCGCGCGGCTCTGGCCTATCAGAACGAACCTTTCCTAAGAAGCCCCGATGGCAGAATTCTGCGCATTTTGTCCGAGTACGCCGAGCCGCTTTCACGCTTTCGCCGAGAGCAGATTCAGGACACCGTAGTGTTCTTCGGCTCGGCGAGATTTCACAGCCGATCCCTGGCGGAAATGGATTTGGCGAAACTTGGCGCCGCGAGACACAATCCGGAAGAAAGCGATATCTCCGACCGGAAGCGCGCGACGGCAGCGTTGGACATGGCACGCTACTACGAAGACGCGCGACGCCTGGCCTTTCTGCTAAGCGAGTGGTCGATCAAGATTCCCGCGCGGCGACACCGGTTCGTAGTAACCACGGGTGGTGGTCCGGGCATTATGGAAGCGGCGAATTTGGGAGCGAAAGAAGCCAGAGCTAAGACCATCGGGCTTAATATTCATCTTCCTTTCGAGCAGAATCCGAACCCTTACATAACGCCTTCACTCAATTTCGAATTTCATTATTTTTTTATGCGTAAGTTCTGGTTTGCCTATCTGGCCAAGGCTTTAGTAATTTTCCCGGGGGGATTTGGCACTCTGGATGAGCTGTTCGAGATTCTTACTTTGGCTCAGACGCAGAAATTGGCCAAGAAAATTCTGGTGGTGATTTACGGAAGCGAATATTGGAATCGCCTGATCAACTTCGAAGCCATGGTAGATGCCGGCACGATCTCGGAGGCGGACCTTGATCTTTTCAAAATGGTAGATTCGCCTGAGGAAGGCTTCGAGTTTCTGCGCGATGGGCTGATCCAATATCATCTCGGTCCTGAGAAGTCGAAACGTGCAGGCGAGATTGTTCCCGAAATCGCCAAAACCAATCCGTAGTTTCTCGGTTCAGAGTTGCTCCTTTACTACATTACCGATCGTTCGCAATTTGGCGGTGATGAAGCTTCGCGTCGAAAAAAGCTTTTGGAGAAGATCGCCGAAGCCGCAGAATGTGGCGTGGACTTCATACAGCTGCGGGAGAAAGATCTCTCCGTCCGCGAGTTAGAGTCGCTCGCTCGTGATGCGTTGCGAGTGATTCGCGAGAATTCACCGTCGTTAGCGACTAACGGCGAAGGTGAAACTCGTTTGTTGATCAATTCGCGGACGGACGTAGCGATTGCCTGCGGGGCTGATGGTGTTCACCTTCGCTCGGATGATGTCTCGCCGGGCACGGTTAGAGAAGTCTGGAAGCACAACCTTGCGCGGCGCAACGCCGAGGCCTTCGTTAGCGTTGCATGTCATACCGTGCCCGAAGTGCGAGTTGCGGCGGAGAATGGCGCAGACTTTGCGTTGTTTGGGCCGGTATTTGAAAAGACAGAGGCGCGAACGCCGGTTCCGCCTGCGGGTCTGAGCCTTTTAAAAGACGCCTGCCAACAGAAAATCCCAATCGTGGCCTTGGGGGGAATCACTCTGGAAAATGCGCGCACCTGCGTCGAGGCAGGAGCGACTGGTATTGCCGGAATTCGAATCTTCCAGGAAAACCAAATCTCACAAGTCGTTCGGCAGCTTAGAAACTAGTCGATCCCCGCCTATCTTCCACTTTCCTTCCCACTTTCAGAAATCTCAATAATTTCTCTTGACTTGGTTATACTGTGTGTCGTATGGTATGTGTAGTACACTATATGACGCACAGCGGCGACGGCATGATGAACGCGTTCGAGAACCTCCGGCTTGAGATGCGGCGCGGGTGCCTCGTTTTAGCCGTATTGGCATCGCTCCGTTCCGAGCAATACGGCTACACCCTACGGAAAACCCTCAACGATCAGGCGATGGAGATTGATGAAGGCACTCTTTATCCGCTGCTGCGTCGACTGGAAAGCCAGGGGCTGCTAGTCAGCCAATGGCGCGAAGAAGAGAAGCGCAATAAACGGTTCTACCGTCTTTCGCCCGAAGGCAAAAAGGTTTTGAAGCAACTGCTCACGGAGTGGGACGGCATGAGTTCATCGCTGAACGAAATTCTGAAGGAGCAACACCATGGAGCTTGTTGATCGCTACTTGCAGGCAGTTAAATTCTGGCTTCCCAAAGCCCAAAGCGAAGACATCATCGCGGAATTATCGGAGGACATCCGGTCGCAGATCGAGGAGAAAGAAGGCGAGCTTGGGCGTCAGCTCAATGACACCGAAGTGGCGAGGATTCTTAAGCAAGTGGGCCCGCCGGTATTTGTGGCAAACCGCTTCTTACCTCAACGGTACTTGATCGGGCCAGTGTTGTTCCCGATTTACAAATTTGTTTTGAAGATAGCTACGTTGGGCTATCTGATCCCCTGGGTCCTGGTTTGGATCGGCCTCATGACTTTCAGCGAGAGTTATAGAGCCGAGCATTACAGTGGAAGTTTGTTCAGGGCGATTGGATCGCTATGGAGTTCCCTTTGGTTCGCCGCGTTCATTTCGGTCGGCGTGGTCACGATTGTTTTTGCTGTGCTGGAGCGGACTCAAGCTCTGGCCGGCCCCTTGCAGAATTGGGACCCGCACAAGCTTCCACCGGTCCGCGATCCAAACCGCATACCACGCTCCTCTTCGATCACGGAGTTCATAGTTGGAGTTCTTTTCTTAATTTGGTGGGTAGACACTTTCTCATCCCAAACCGTACTCCGATTCACCGCTATTCAAATCACGCTTGCGCCGGTGTGGCGATATTTCTTCTGGGGCTTTTTATTCTTATCGGTGGTGAACGTCGCCTTGGCAGCCGCGAATCTGTTCCACCCGCAGTGGAGTAGGCTACGCGCCGGCGTCCGGCTGGCAAGCGACTGCGCAGGATCAGTTCTCTTTTGCTGGCTCCTCAAATCCAACTTTTTGGCGAGCATAACGGCTCCCAGTGTTGAGGCCTCAAAGACACTGGCGATCACAAATGCGATCAATTGGTGGGACACGAAAATGTTTCCTGCAGCCATTGTGATCTGCGTTGTGATCGCTGCTTCCGATGTCTATCGGATTATTCGCATAAAGGAAACTGAGACCCGGTTTACTCCGGGCGTGGCCGCGGCCGTTCTGTAGTAACGCGGGAGCAGTGGTCTGTAATTACGAGGGACGGGCCGAAAGCATCGTGAGTATTTCTCGCAATCCCTGGCGGATGTATTTGAGTTCGGGCATGGGCTGGGAGGGAAACGGAAGAGGGTTCTGTTTCTTATCCACCTTTACCTCCGCGCGAAGTTGCTGCCTTGCCCCTACGATGGTGAATCCTTCTTCATAGAGTAGCTTCTTGATTTTCAGAACATTCTCAACATCCTTGCGACGATACATGCGTTGGCCGGTGTTGCTCTTGACTGGCTTGAGCTGCGGAAATTCCGTCTCCCAAAACCGCAACACGTAGGAGGGAAGACTGCAAAGGCGAGAAACTTCTCCAATGCGGAAATAGAGCTTGTCCGGAACCGCAACTTCAGCAGCTTTTGTCGACCTTTTGGTTGCTTTATTGCTTGAGCTCATCTGGTCACATGCTGCTCCGCAGAATAGGTAAGCGTCGCAAATCCCTTAATGGCGTTTCTAGCATGACCGAGCTTCCGGCACAAGGTATTTTGGATCAACTTGATTGTTCAGTCCAAGGCCGCAACACGATTTGACTTTCGTGGGCAGCAAAAAACCTCTCGGGAGGTGCTTCTCACGAGAGGCTGTCAACTATTTCAAACTTGTTGCGAGCATCTTCTCGCTTGAGGTTAGTGTTTCTTTTTCTTTGCTGCCTTTTTCTTTGCTGGCATCAAGATTTCCTCCTGGATATTTTCCCTTGAATAACAGTCTTACGTCACCAGTTCTTGGACTAGCAACGTTGCTACCACAAGATATTGCGTCCTATTAAGTTGGGTGTCAACAGAAATCTGTGGTTCCACGCAACTTTGGGTTAACGAAAAGTTTGTTTGGGCAATGCACGCTTCGGCGGTCTTAAGCGATGAAGGGGAATCGAAGCGCTCGTTTTTGTTTGTGGCGGAGATGCTCCGGCGCAAAAATAACCGGCTCGACTCGGTGCTAGACTAAGAACTTTGTGGAAACTTCGTTGAGCGCTCTAGTGGACACATCCAAAACGATGATGGCTGTAGTAAAGCCGAAGGCCTCTCCCGGAGCGGAGATCCGTGAAGTCAAAGTTCCCGCGTTTGGGCCGCGCGACGTTCTGGTTAAGGTCAAAGTCGCTTCGATCTGCGGCACTGATCTTCATATCTATCAGTGGGACCGCTGGGCAGAAAAAAGAATTCACCCGCCGCTAATTCCAGGGCATGAGTTTTGCGGAAACGTGGTCGCACGGGGAAACGAAGTCACCAGCGTGAAGGAGGGCGATTTTGTTTCGGCGGAAATGCATGTGGCCTGTGGAAAATGCCTGCAGTGCCGGACAGGTGACGCGCATATCTGCCAAAACGTCAAGATTATTGGAGTCGACTCCGATGGCGCGTTCGCCGAATATGTCGTCATTCCCGAAAGCAATATCTGGAAACTCGATCCCGCGATACCGCAAGAGTACGCATCCATTCTTGATCCGTTGGGAAACGCGGTTCATGCGGTGCTAGCGGGCGAAATCGCAGCCAAGACAGTCGGAATCACCGGATGTGGTCCGATTGGCCTGTTCTCAATAGCGGTGGCGCGGGCGGTGGGGGCTTCTCAAGTTTTCGCCATCGAGGTGAACGAACATCGCCGGCGGATCGCCAAAGAAATGCACGCGGACTTTGTTCTCGACCCGTCCAGCGAAGATGTTCGGTCGGTTGTGATGGAACAGACTGGCGGACTCGGGCTCGACGTGGTGCTGGAGATGGCGGGAAATCCGAGTGCGATCCGGACGGCGTTCGATATTGTGAGGCGCGGAGGACGCATTTCCCTGTTGGGGCTTACGTCCAAACCTATTTCGCTGAATTTTTCAGAAGACATCATTTTTAAGGGGATCACGGTTCAGGGAATTAATGGCCGGCGCATGTATCAGACCTGGTATCAAATGACCGCGCTCCTTAAGACTGGAAAGCTTGACCTGCATCCGGCTATCACGGACCGAATGGCGATGAGTGACTTCTCCCACGGGATGGATCGTTTGAAGACTGGAGAAGCAAGCAAAATTCTCCTTTATCCGAATGGAAATCACTAACGGCGGGACCATTCTCGGCATTGAGAGCTCATGCGATGAAACCGCCGCAGCCGTAGTACGCCGGGGGGAACAGGTCCTTTCGAACATAGTTTTCTCGCAGATTGCGATTCACCAGCCATACGGAGGGATTGTGCCTGAGCTGGCTTCGCGCGAGCATCTGCGCGCCATCGTGCCGGTGGTTCGGAAAGCTCTGGCTGACGCTGGCCAGAGTTATCAATCGCTCGATGCCGTGGCCGTAACCCGGGGTCCGGGCTTGGCGGGCGCCTTGCTGGTTGGTATCAGCTACGCTAAAGCGCTGGCGTTCGCCTTGGACAAGCCGCTGATCGCGGTGAATCATCTTGAGGGGCACATCCACGCCGTGTTGCTGGAGGAGCGTCAAAAAGGCAACCACGTCCTAAACTTTCCCGTGATTGCCCTGGTGGTTTCCGGTGGCCATACCCACCTGTACCTTGCGGAGCAAAATGCGGAAACCTGGTCCTATCAAAACATTGGACGAACACGTGATGACGCGGCTGGCGAGGCGTTCGATAAAGTGGCGAAGCTTCTTGGGCTGGGTTATCCCGGCGGCCCGCTAATTGATAAGCTCTCCGCCTTTGGAGATCCCGCAGCCGTACGATTTTCTTCGCCGCGGCTAAAACATCGCGACCGCAATGAGAGCGTTGACAAGAGCGCGGATGAGTTTCCGCGGTTTGACTTTTCTTATAGCGGAATCAAGACCGCGGTGCTGCGGTACGTGGAGACGCATAACTTAGGCCCCCGGATTGACCTTCGCCGCGAACACCTGGCGCAGATCAGCGAACCGACAATCGAAGATTACCGGTCGTCCTGCGATCAGGAAACATTGGATCTCGTCGCATCTTTTCAACACACGATCGTCGACGATTTGGTCGCGAAGACTTTGATCGCCGCGCGAAGTTACGAAGCGGCGACTCTATTAGTCACGGGAGGAGTAGCCGCCAACAACGAACTACGCCGCCGCTTTGAAACAGATGCACACAAAGAAGGATTGCAGGTCCATTTTCCGTCGCGTTCACTGGCGACTGACAATGCTGCAATGATCGCGGCAGCGGCGTATCCCAAGTTCCTAAATCAAGAGTTCGCGCCGATGGATTTCTCAGCGGAAGCCGGCTTGGTGCTTACCTGAAATTTTCGGCTACCTTCTTGAAAGTAGGCGCCTAGCGAGGAGTTGGAGGGCCCGACTTTCAGTCGGGCCGTAACTTACGCCAAGTCAGAATCGGCCCGACTGAAAGTCGGGCCCTCCCGGGTTGGAAACGTGCTGCAATATTCAATTTAGGTGCGAATCTTGCGACTGACGCTAGCAGCTCGCCGTTTTCTTCATGGCGTGATCGCCGAGGACAGAATCGAGCGCCATGCCAAGCTGGGTCTCTACATCAATATCTTTGAATATCACAAACGCCGCACGCTTTTCATCAGCGTCAAAGCCACTACTTTTCCCCGCCAATATTATTACTGGGATTTCGGCAGTCTCTGGTTTGGTCTTGAGGGCTGTGATCAACTGGCTTCCCGTCATTCTTGGCATGTGCATGTCGGTAATGATGATGCCGGGAATTCGCCGACTGACGTACTCTAGGGCCTCTTCGCCGTTGCTTGCGGAGTCCACCGAAAACCCTCTCTCTTCGAGGAAGCGGCAGACGGTATGCCGGATCAGCATGGAATCGTCGACCACTAAGGCCGACACCGGCATTTCCTTCTTGGGAGGCAATATATCCACGGCTGACACTAGCAACTTTGAGCTACACCCACAAGCCGAAAGCTCCGGAAGGCAGTTACTTTGGTGAAAGACACTTGTGCTCGGGCACAGGCCTGTCCCTCGGATTAGCCAAAAGTAAAGGGAGTTAGAGTTCGTTCGCCAGCGTCGTGTCCTCTATGGCCATGTCCTTGAATTCACTGGACTCGAAGATCTCGCCGCATTCGAGGCATTCCACGAACTCGGCGTCTTCTTCCCGGGCCACAATCTGCACACGCGGATGCTTGCATTGTCCCATTCGATCTCTTCTAGGGGAGTTTGAGGAAGCGACTTGAAATCATACCCAACAGGTCTTACCGGCGATTTTGGAAATCCGAGCCTTGCTGATCCAAATTCCGCGGGAAATTGCCGTAGTTTTAGCGTCATTGCAGAGCCTTGTCAAGCCCCAAGGGTGAGGCACCAAAGTTACGTTGAGGTTCTGCGATGCTTGAGCGATCGGAAAACCCGTTCGGGAGTCGGTCTGGCCTCTTGTGGAGACCAGCTAATCTGCTCACAGCCCTAGCTTTACCTTTAAAGCCCTCGCGGAGGCCATTCCCTGTAAAGGGTTGCTTTTGGCGGGAGGGGCCGCTAAAATATCGATATCCGACTAAAAGAGTCGGATTTAGGGTTTGCCGAGTGCTCAAATTAACCAAAAAGGCGGACTACGGGTTGATGGCGATGAAGCACCTCGCCGAGCGCGCCGATGAGGGCTCTTGCAGCGCTAAGGATATTGCCGACTCGTATGCGATTCCCGTGGAGGCGCTGGCGAAAATTTTGCAACGACTGGTCAAAGCTGGGCTTCTTCAATCCCAACATGGAACTAAAGGCGGATACACATTGGCAAGAAATCCGCGCATGATCACAGCTTTCGAAGTGATTCGGGCCATTGACGGGCCATTGTTTATCACTTCATGCATTACGGTTCGCGGCGAGTGCGACCAGAGCGAACGCTGCACCATTCGCGAACCGCTGCGGCGAGTCAATGACAGCATCGAAGAGGTGCTGAGGCGCATCACTATATCGGACATGAAAGAAGAATCGGAGTCAGCCGAAAAGACTCGAACAGAACCGAAGAACAATCGTGAATTAGTGAATTTGTCATTCTCTTAATTTCTGCGGACTACGGAGAGCAACAATGACCACGGATGTAAAGACGGCCGTTCAGGAGCAGCGCACAGAAGCAAATGGCGTCAAGCTGCCAGTTTATATGGATAACCATGCCACTACTCCCATGGACCCACGAGTGTTAGAGGCGATGCTGCCCTATTTCATGGAAAAATTCGGCAATTCGGCCAGCCGCAATCACTCATTTGGATGGGCTGCTGAGGAAGGCGTCGACACCGCGCGGGAGCAGATCGCGAAATTGATCGGTGCGACTCCAAAGGAAATTATTTTCACGTCAGGCGCGACCGAGAGTGACAACCTGGCGATTAAAGGCGTCGCGGAGATGTACCGGGAGAAGGGAAACCACATTATCACCGCCGTTACCGAGCATAAGGCGGTCCTCGATACCTGCAAGCGTCTCGAGAAAAACGGCTACCGGGTCACCTATATGCCCGTTCAAAAGGACGGGCTCATCGATCTCGAAGATCTCAAGCGAGCGATCGACGACAAGACGATCCTGGTAACGATCATGGCTGCGAGCAACGAAATCGGCGTCCTTCAGCCGATTGCTGAAATCGGAAAGATTTGTCACGAGCGTGGAGTAATTTTTCATACCGATGCAACGCAGGCAGTCGGCAAGGTTCCCCTTGATGTGAATAAGCAGAATATTGATCTGCTTTCGATTTCCGCACACAAGATGTACGGACCGAAGGGCATTGGCGCTCTGTACGTTCGCCGCAAGAATCCGCGAGTGCAGATTTCCGCCATCATCGACGGCGGCGGGCACGAGCGTGGCATGCGTTCTGGAACGCTGAACGTCGCGGGAATCGTCGGACTGGGCAAGGCTTGCGCGATTGCGTCGGAAGAAATGGCAAAAGAAGCCTGTCATTTGGCCGGACTGCGCAATCGCCTTAAAGAAAAAATTATGGGCCGGTTGGACGAGGTCTACATTAACGGCACCATGGAGCATCGACTGCCGGGAAATTTGAATATCAGCTTTGCTTATGTCGAAGGCGAATCGCTGCTGATGGGCATCAATGACATCGCAGTTTCGAGTGGCTCCGCATGCACCTCGGCGACGCTTGAGCCATCTTATGTATTGAAGGCTCTCGGCACCGGTGACGACCTGGCGCACAGTTCAATCCGTTTCGGCATTGGACGATTCAATACCGAAGCCGAAGTTGATTACGTAGCCGATCGAGTAGTTGAGACAGTAACGCGGCTGAGGGAATTGTCTCCGCTTTACGAAATGGCCAAAGAAGGCATCGATATCAAGTCAGTAAAGTGGGCGGCTGAAGCGCATTAAAACTAACTTTAGAATTCTTGAGGAGAAAAAATGTCATACAGCGATAAAGTACTCGATCATTACTCCAACCCGCGCAATGTCGGATCGTTGGACAAGAACAGCACTGAGGTTGGCACCGGCCTGGTAGGCGCTCCTGAATGCGGCGACGTGATGAAGCTGCAAATCAAGGTCAATCCGCAGACCAACGTCATCGAAGAGGCCAAGTTCAAGACCTTCGGATGCGGCTCCGCAATCGCTTCGTCTTCGCTCGCCACCGAATGGGTAAAGGGCAAGACGGTCGAAGAAGCTCTTCAGATCAAAAACACGGAAATCGTGAAAGAGCTAGCGCTTCCTCCGGTAAAGATTCACTGCTCGGTCTTGGCTGAAGACGCCATCCGCGCGGCGATTCAGGACTGGAAGAAGAAACAGGAAGTGGCGAAGCCGGCCCAGGCTGCGGTCGCAGTTCAGTAGGTTTGTATCGGTGCACCAACCTGTCGATTGAAGATGATCGACCCTTTCCTTAAATCAGTCGGTGTCAGCAGCGAACAGGCTGCTATGACGGAAACGCTGAAGTCGGCGTTGGGACGGAACAAGGTCTACAAAAGGGAAGAGGTTGGGAACGAGAGAGGTGAGTTCCGCGCTGAGTGGGCGAGACTCCTTCGGCACGAATCCAAACACTACCTTGCACCGGTCCCGGACGCTCAACATTGTGAGGCCATCCGTAGGATTTCGGATGGTCTGTCGAACAGATTCCGAGAGATTTTGATCGGCGGCCGACTTCGATATGGTACCTCGCAGAAGGGATTGAACCTGTATCTGAAATATTTGTGGCGTCTGGGACTCATCGGTGTGCCGCCGCACTGTCCTGTCGACAGTATCGTTCTTGCTGCCGGAGATATAGAGGGGGGCTTGGACAAAGAGCGACAGCGAAAAGGAGTACCTGGGGTGGATTAGTAGGCTTCGATGGAAGGCTAGGCCACTTTCTCTAGCCGAGTGGGAATACCAATTGTGGAAGCCCGCTACCACTTGATAAATTCGGAGTGTAAAAAAAAGAATTGGGATTGGGGACGATGACTACTCTGACCGACGATACCGCCAAAACCTCCGAACCCGCGCCTCGTCCGAAAGGCGGCGTGCGGGTGACGGATAAGGCGCTGGTGAAAATCCGCACCGCCATCGTGAAAGAAGGAATTTCACCAGAGCAAGGTGGACTTCGTCTCGGCGTGCAAGGCGGAGGTTGCTCGGGATTAAGTTACAACATTCGCTTCGATACGCAGCCCCGCGAGCGAGACCGTATCTTTCAATTCGGCGACGTGCGCGTCTTCGTGGATCCAAAGAGCTTCATTTATCTCCACGGCATGACGCTGGACTACCAGGAGACACTGATGCAGCAGGGTTTCGTGTTCGTGAACCCGAACTCGTCGAAGTCGTGCGGCTGCGGCACGTCGTTCTCAAGCTGATGGTGTGCCGCGGGGCGCTCTCGTCCGCGGGGTGTGGACCGCAATTCTAGTTGTCATTCCGAGCGGGCGCGCAGCCTGAGAAGAATCCCTATACCCGGTAATAATTTATGGAAGGGACCAGGGATCTTTCGACTTCGAAATGTCGCTCGCAAGCGAGCGACTATTCTCCGCTCAAGATGACAAAGTATTTTTTAGGATGACTGATTCGCAACAATCCGCAATGGCAATCCTGGGTAATCCAGAGATCACTTCCAGCTGCTGGTCCTGCGGAGACATGCGCGCCGCCCAATTCTGCAAAGCTTGCGGAAGGGTTCAACCTCCACTACCAGTCGATTACTTTGCTTTCTTCGCACTGCCTAGAAAATTAAATATCGATCTGGCGCAACTGGAAAGGGATTTCTATCAATTAAGCCGTCGCCTGCATCCCGACATCTCCGCTCGTGGCGATGAGCGCGAGCGCGAATGGAGCCTCGAGCAAAGCTCCAAACTCAACGACGCCTATCGAACTCTGAAGGACCACATCAAGCGGACCGAGTACTTATTAAGGCTCGAGGGAATCGAACTTGAGGGACAATCGAAAGCTGCTACAGAAAAAGCCCGAGCCACAGGACAGGCCAAGAAACAGGTCGTCCCCGAAGATTTGCTCGAAGAAGTATTTGAACTCAACATGCAGCTGGAAGAGTTGCGCATGAATCAAAAAACTGGAGACGACGATCCGGCTCTGGTCAAAGAACTCGAAACGCACAAAGAGTCGCTGGAGGCCAAGTTTCAAGCCTTGGCAACCGAACTAAAAACGTATTGGACCGAATGGGACACGGCGAACGATCCGGTAGTGCAAAAAGCCGCGCTAAACAAGATGGCGGACCTGCTGAATCGCCGTTCCTACATCCGCAATCTGGTAAGAGACGTGAATGATGCGCTGGGAGATTGAAGAATTGTCGAATTTACGAATTGACAGATTGCAACACCTAGCGTTCTAAATTCGTCAATTCTAAAATCGCCAAATTCTACAATTGCGTATGACTGCTGATCGCATAGTCGGGATTGACCTGGGCACGACGAACTCTCTCGTAGCGTTCATGCAGGGAGACACCCCCGTCGTCATTCCGGGAGAAGACGGCGTCAATCTCGTTCCGTCGGTCGTTGCGTTGGACGAAAATGATCGGATTGTTGTTGGCAACGCTGCGCGAAAGTATCTGATTGAAACCCCGGAGCGCGCCGTCTACTCGATCAAACGCCTTATGGGGCGTGGCATCGAAGACGTCGCCGATGAACTAAAGCTCTTTCCATTTCACTTGGCGGACGATCTCGAATCCGGCGAAGTCCTTCGCATCAAGCTAGGCGAAAAAACTTTTACGCCACCGGAAATTTCAGCATTCATCTTGCGCCAGCTCAAACGTAACGCTGAACGTTTCTTCGGCGCGGCAGTGACTCAAGCCGTGATTACTGTTCCCGCATATTTCAACGATGCCCAACGTCAGGCTACAAAAGATGCAGGCCGCATCGCCGGCCTCGAAGTACTGCGCCTCGTAAACGAACCTACTGCTGCCTCCTTGGCTTACGGTCTAGACAAAAAACAAAATGGCATTATTGCAGTTTACGATCTGGGCGGCGGAACTTTTGATGTATCCATCCTGAAACTTCACGACGGAATTTTCGAAGTCATCGCAACCAACGGCGACACGCATCTCGGTGGCGATGACATCGACAATCTTTTAATCGCCATCGCCATTGCCGACGTCAAAGGCGATCTGGGTCTCGACATCTCCCGCAACGGTGAGATCGTTGGTGCCATCCGCAAAGCCGTGATCGAAGCCAAGATTGCTCTATCGTCGCAACCGTCAACCAAACTCGCTGTCGATCTTCCGGGCGGCGGCAAGAGCTATCTCCGTGAAATTACTCGAGAGCAGTTCGAAACATTAATTGATCCAGTAATCAATCGCACCGTCGGACCCTGCAAGCAAGCCTTAAAAGACGCTGGATTGACGCCAGAACAACTCGATGAAGTGGTTCTCGTCGGAGGCTCAACCAGAATCCCCAAAGTCCGGGCGCTGGTCGAGCAATTATTCCAGCGCGAGCCTCACACTGATCTCAATCCCGATGAAGTTGTGGCACTCGGAGCGGCAGTTCAAGCCAACATCTTGTCCGGCGGATCCGAAGCCACGCAGGACATGCTGCTGCTCGATGTCACGCCGCTGTCGCTAGGAATCGAAGTAGCCGGGGGCGTTACCGATAAAATCATCCTGCGCAATTCAACCATTCCCGCATCAGCAACGCAGCACTACACAACACAGGTTGATGGGCAGGCGAATGTCGCCATCCACGTCTTGCAGGGTGAGCGCGAACTCGCGAAGGACTGCCGGTCGCTCGCGCGATTCGATCTGAAGGGCATTCCGCCCATGCAGGCGGGACTCGCTCGCATCGAAGTAAAATTCCTCATCGACGCCAACGGCATTCTGCACGTAACCGCGCGCGAACAACGCAGTGGAAAAGAATCCGAAATCGAAGTGCAGCCCAGCTACGGGCTTACCGACGAACAAGTCGAGGGCATGATCCTGGAGTCGTTCGATTACGCGGAAGACGATCTCAAACAGCGCCAGGTGATCGAAGCCCGGAACGAAGCCGACACCATTCTCTCCGCGCTGGAAAAAGCCAGAACCAGCCCAGCTTGGGGACAGCTCACGACCGTCGAAAAGCAAAGAATCGCGGAACAAGAAAAGACGCTGAGGCAGACCAAAGCTCAAGACGACTACCACGCCATCAGGACCGCGATCGACGAATTGAATCAGGGAACCATGCGATTAGCAGAGTTAATGATGGACACCGCAGTAACCACGGCGCTAAAAGGCAAGTCGATGGACCAGAATGATATGGCGGAAGGAATAAGCACGGCGCATCCAGTAGCGAAAGCAGACTTCGAATGAATGAGACAATGACAGAACTCAAAAACAGCAACGCAGCCACAATGACCGAAGAGCCCTTAGGGGAAAATATCGTCGAAGTCACTTTCCTCCCCGAAGGCAAAACCGTGCAATTCGAGCACGGCAAGTTGCCGTATAAGGATCACGGCAAGGAAGAGTCCTTGCTCGATGTAGCATTGAATAACGGCGTCAAGCTGGACCACGCCTGCGGAGGCAATTGTGCCTGCACCACTTGTCATATCTGGGTGAAGCAGGGCGCGGAAAATCTTTCCGAAATGGACGACGACGAGGCCGACCGCCTCGATATGGCCGCTGATCTCCAGTTAAACTCGCGACTGGGTTGTCAGGCAACGATCACGAAGCCGGGCAAAGTAGTAGTGGAAATTCCGGCGTGGAATCGTAACTACGTCTCGGAAGAGCATTAAGAATCGAGTCTTCGCCGTGCGAAGGGCTAATTAATTTTTCCTCTCTAATGGCGGTTTTCAGAGATAATAATTCTCCGTTCCGTATAAGCTGGTTCTTCATCTTCGAGGAGAATACATGCCGAAAGACCTTACCTGGGATGACGCCGACGATATTGGAATTCTGCTCTCCGAGAAGCATCCGAATATAAATCCGCTGGAAGTCCGATTCACGGACTTGCATCGCTACGTGACCGAGCTTCCCGAATTCAAGGGTGATTCGAAAAAGTCGACTGAGGGCAAGCTGGAAAGCATCCAGATGGCCTGGCACGCCGAATTTCTGGATAAGACACAGGGATAGCGCTGTTTACTTGCTCATCTTCGCTGGCACCGCGTCTTCCACGCTGGCCTCGCGCAAGAATTTCGCCGCCTCCTCGGGCGGCGTGGGATTGATGTAAAAACCCGTTCCCCATTCAAATCCAGCGGTTTTGGTCAGCTTCGGCATGAACTCGATGTGCCAGTGATAGTGGTCGTTAATTGGATCCTGTACCGGCGAACTGTGGATCACCAGATTGTAAGGCGGATTATCCAGCACTCGATCCGCTCGCGTTAGCAAAATCTTCAACGCCTTCGCCAGATTCTCGAACATGTGCGAGGAAGAGTTTTCGAATGCCGATTCATGCTGCTTGGGCAGAATCCAGGTTTCGAATGGAAACCGTGGCGCATATGGGGCAATGGTTATGAAGCTCTCGTTCTCCGCCACTACGCGAATGCCGGATTCGCTTTCCTGGTGGATAATGTCGCAAAACACACAGCGCTCCTTGTAAAGGTAGTACTGCTTGGCCCCCTCGATTTCCTCGCTCACATAAATTGGCAGGATGGGAAGCGCGATAAGTTGAGAGTGTGAATGCTCGAGTGAAGCGCCTGCAGCTTCGCCGTGGTTCTTGAAGATCAAAATATATTTAAAGCGCTGGTCTTTTCTCAGGTCGAGGATGCGGTCGCGAAAAGTCCACAGCACATCTTCAATCCGCTTTGGTGGAAGAGTCGACAGTGTGGCGCTGTGGTCTGGAGTCTCAATGATTACTTCGTGCGCTCCGATGCCGTTCATTTTGTCGAACATGCCTTCGGCCTGCCGGTTCAGATTCCCTTCGATTCCGAGGGCCGGGAATTTGTTGGGAACAACTCGCACGGTCCAGCCAGGAGAATCGCGCTGGGTCGCAGGTCCGCCATTTGCGTTAGGCCGATAAGCCTGAACCTCAGGAGGCGTCTTGGCCTCATTGCCATAACAAAAGGGACAGAAACCGCCTTTCATCCTGACTGCTTCGCGCGAGAAGTCGGTCGGGCGCTTGGCGCGGTCGGTTGAGATTATGACCCACCGTCCTACAATTGGATCTTTTCTAAGCTCAGGCAACTGCTAACTCCTTATTCAGCCCGCCAACGAATTTAACTTTATGATGCGGGAAGGGCATTCTGAAACAGCTGGAATTGGGGCGGGCTGGAATGACGATCATAATACACGGTGATGACATCAAAACGCCACTGCAAATCCTGAGGAAGATGTCGCAGATATTCCCGAGCGGTGGCAGAGAGCTGACGCCACTTGTCGCGATCCACAGCAGCTTCAGCGGGCTTCACATCATGAGAGGTGCGCGTCTTGACTTCGATAAAGCAAAGAACATCTTTATCCCACCCGATAAGGTCGATCTCGCCGCGGCCGCGGGGCGAACGAAAATTGCGCGCGACCATCACGTATCCCAAGCGCCGTAAATGAAAATATGCATCCTCTTCGCCCTGGCGACCGGTTCGCATGTGTCTTGCAATGGCAGTCTGTGGAAGAGTATGGGCGGCAAAGAAATCCAGGAACTTGAGCGTTGCGTGAGTAATGCGGCCAGAAAACATGAACGTTTCCGCTCAAGTTTAGACCGGCAGATTTGGCGAGCGATGTGACGGACGTCACGAAGACGAATAATAGTTAGTTTCCGCAGGCCCCTGAAGGAAGTTCTTTCGCAACGTTGTACGCGGCCGTAAAGAGCTGATCTTCCAACGAACGTGCGCGCTCATCCCTTCTTTGTCCTGCTTCCTACAACATTGGATCGCTATCCGTGGAAGAGCGGCCATTCATGGCCGCGTGGAGGGTCTATCTCGGTGACGCGGCTCTAAAGAGCCGCTCTTTCACGCTTCGCTCGTGATCGGATCGGGACGGAAGAGCGGCCCCCGCAGGTCAGCAAATGGTTGGCTTACTCATATGCCAATGCGTCAATGGGATCTTTTTGCGCCGCCTTATAAGCTGGATACAGTGCGCCCGCTATCGCACTCAAGATGGCAATCAGCGCTGCATTTGCAACCCATCCCCAGACAGGCACAATTCCCAAAGTAGGGACCCGATATGCAATGCCTGCGCTCGCTGCGAGGCTGAACCCGATTCCGACAACTATGCCCGCAATCGCCAGCAACACAGTCTCGCGCAAAATCACGTTTACGATATAGAACTTCGAAGCGCCGAGGGACTTCAGAATTCCGATCTCCCTGGTCCGCTCCATTACCGCGGTGTACATTGCCTGAAATATGACCAGAACTCCCACGATTACAGAAATGGCAATCACGATATTGATGAATATCGAGAGTGCTGGAATGTTGCTTGGAGTCATCATGGAGAGGTAATCGCGCATTGAGCGTACGATGTATTGTTGCATCCCCGGGACGTTTTTGATTTCGTTTACGACAGCGTCGGCATTGTTAGGGTCGTCCAACTTCAAATAAAACGCTGAGGCTTTGTCTTTCGCGCCCATTAAATCCTGCAAGGTTGTAATGGAAAGGAATTTGCGAGCCCCCTTCCCATGCTCCACGACTCCGGCAATTTTGAAATCGTGATTCAGAATCAGGATCGTATCTCCGGCTTTCACTCGCTTCGACTGAGCAAAGAAATCGTCGACCAGGACATCATTCGGACCCTGAAACGGGCCTCCTTGCAAGTAATGAAAGCCGCCGTCAAGAGCTTCGAAAGTTTTCAGGTCAATCCCGTAGAGCACTTCAACTGTGCCCACGGTCGAGAGTTGCATAATCACTGGGGAAACAATCCGGACATGCGGCAGCCTGGCGAGGACAGCCGCAACCTTGATCGGAGCAGGAGCGCCGGTCACACCGATCATGTTGGAAGAACCTGGCGGGAGGACGATCACATCGGCACCAATCCCTTGTTGCCGGTTGCGGGAATCATTGAGCATTCCGAACGAAAGCCAGACGATCAGCAGTATCAGCGTCACTTCAAGCGCGATGGCAACAATGCTGATCAATGACCGGATGGGACGGTGGACCAAATTCGCCACGATCATTTTGTTCATAGGTTAGTCCGTCTCAATCCCGCACCGTCAAATCCTCAGCCTGAAATGGTGATCGACTTTACTATTTTTTGTTCGAGTCGGCCGACTTTACGGTTGGTGTCTGGGGTCCGTCGAGATGAACGACCTCAGCATCGGGCGGTTGCTCCAACTCGAACTTGTCATCCGGCAGAGGAGCGTTCAGCTCCAGCTTCACAAAGTTAAGCGTGATATCGTACTCTTCCTGCGGCCGCGCAATCTCAATTCGCCACGGAAATTCGATTCCGTGCTCGTCCTTCTTATAATTCTCGTACTTCGCATCGGTAACCACATCGCCATCTTCGTTATAGATCAATTGGCGGGACGGTACGAGGTCATCTCGGCCAAAAACAATTGTACGGGCACGAAACCATCCCTGGTGACCCTTCTGGATGACATCAATTACGTATTCCGATCGCGAGTATCTATGACCCTTTGCGTCAACAACCATGTGCGATTGATTCTCCTTGACCGCGATATCTTGCTCCGGATCGATCTGCCGGATTAGCAGGGCGTCAAAGATGACCTGGGGCCGCAAATTTTCCAATGGCTGCTGAGTATTGTTGGAGGGCACATCGTTGCGACCTATCATGAAGCGATTCTTGGGCGGAATCCAGAGTTTGAAATTGCTGCCGTCGCTGACCATGTCAAAGGCGCGCGTGCGAACGACGGGCATTAGTCCGGTCATTCGCAGCATAGCGGGTTTGCGGGCCAGAACGTAACCGCGAATCTCTTCGTAGTCGGTGATCTTTCCCTTTTTCGCTCCCCCAACCGATGTGTCAATATCAACCGTGGCTTGCATGGATTGAATCAGGACAGCCTGCTCGTTGATTGCGGCGATGAGTTGCTGTTGTGTTGCGGATTTTAGGGGAGCGACCGTGACCTGCGGCTGGACGGGACGCGATCTGAAAAGACAACCACTTAGAGGAAATACCACTAAAAGAAGAATGACCGCACTCAGTCTACGCAAAAGAGGCATCTGGTTCGCTTTAGATGAGTATAAGCGATGCTAAGTCGCAGTGAATGCAGCGGCAGGAGTTAAGGCATTGAAAAACGAAAACGGTGACTGGTGAAGCAACCTACATTTTTACTATCGCGTCTGGAGATCAGCAGGTTGCAAGAAACCGAGGTCCGCCAAGGAGTAAGATTTCGGGTTTACGTCACACTGCCGAACAAAAATATTCCCTATGTATTCCGATCCGCCCTCTCCAATAATCCGCCCATACATGCCCGAACTCGACTCCGTACGAGGCATCGCCATATTGCTGGTTCTGTTTCTTCATGGCATGGCGCGACCGCTGAACGCGGACCTCTCCCGCGGCGGTCGTTTTATACTTGCCGTCTCCGGCTACGGTGGAGTCGGAGTGAATTTGTTCTTTGTGCTATCGGGGTTCCTCATTACCGGCATTCTCGTCAACAGCAGAAGCAACCCCGATTACTATCGCCGGTTCTACACTCGTCGCGCGCTCCGAATCTTGCCTGCCTTTTACGCAACGCTTCTGCTCTTAATGCTGGGCGGATGGATCGGATGGCCTTTTTTTCTCGCGAGCATTTTGTTTCTCGCGAACAGCGCGAATCTGGTGGGAGTGGCAATTCAGTATGGGCCCCTCTGGTCCCTAGCGGTAGAAGAGCATTTTTATATGATCTGGCCGTTGGTTGTTCGCAGATCTTCATGGCGCATCCTGGTGCTTATTCTTGCGGTTATCTTCGCGGGAACTCCGTTCGTCCGTGCAATCACAGCCATGTTTGCAAACTATCCGCGGCACTTCATGTCGCTTTACACATGGTGCAACCTGGACGGAATCGCGCTGGGCGCATTACTAGCCATTTGGTTGCGCCGACCCTCTTTTGAGAGAACGCAGCTGTCTGCGATTGCCCTGCCGCTGCTTATCGTTGGTTCGATCACCTTTGCATTTTTGTTGAACTATCCCCGTGCCGAAGCAGCGTTTTTGGGCACTGCATGCAATCTGGCTTGCGTCGGCTTATTGTCGAGTATGTTGTTGATGGGAACGAACCGTTGGAGTTTTCTTGTTCATAGCTCGGTTCTCAAGTTTTTCGGTTTTATCAGCTATGGCTTGTATCTCATTCATGCCCTGGCATTCAAACTGGTCGAAGTCCTATTTGCGCATCCTTTTGCTCTGCTGATCTCTGCTGGTATGCCAACCGGCGCTATGTTGCTTCGCTTCCTCACGGGCAGCGCTCTCGCCATTGCCGTCGCTTATTTGTCGCGCCGTTCCCTCGAAGAAAAATTCTTACGGATGGGGTACGCATCAAATCGCTGATGTCTTTAGGCGTTTCGGTCCCCGTACGAGATTAAACCGTCATTTCCCTTCAACCGCTTTTCTATACGCAGCAACGTTGCGATTGTGTTCTTCCAGCGACTGGGCGAAACGGTGGTGTCCGTTGCCATCGCTGACAAAATAGAAGTAGTCGGTTGGGCTCGGGTGCATTGCTGCTTCGAGCGAGAGTTTCCCAGGATTCGCAATTGGCCCCGGAGGCAAACCTGCGTGGGTATAGGTGTTGTACGCGGAATTGAACTGCATGTCGGGATGATGCAGGGCTCCTGTGTACGTCCCTTTCAGCAATTCGGCATAAATGACGCTGGGATCGGCCTGCAGCGGCATATTTTTTTGGAGGCGGTTGTCATAGACGCTCGCGACCATAGGCGTTTCCTCAGGAACCGACGTCTCTTTCTCGATGATGGACGCTAGGGTCACCGTTTTGTGCACGTCAGAATTCAGTCCGATTTGCCGGGCAACCTGGCGGAATTCCTTGACCATTGCAGCTAGCATCTCGGTCGTGGTCTGGGTGCGTGTGAACTCGTATGTATTCGGAGAGAGATAGCCCTCAAGACTCGTAGCCTCCGGAGCTAAATCGGAGATCAGTGCCGAGCCGTTCATGGCGGCGTCGATAAATTCCTGCCTCGGACACAGACCCGCATCCTGCATCGCCTGCGCAATTTCAAACACATTAAAGCCTTCTGGAATGACAACCGTGTGCACATAGATATCGCCGTGGACCAGGCGCTTATGAATTTCCACCGCATTCGCAGTTTTTTCGAATAAGTATTCGCCAGCCTTCAGCGAGCGGCGATGATGCAAGTAGTGCCAGATAAGAAATGCGTCGGCGCTGCGAATAATTCCAGCATCCCGCAACTCGTTCGCGATGCGACGGGTGGAGAAACCGGGACGCAACAAGACAAATTTCTGTCCCGTTGGAGTGACCGGTAGCGCAAGCCCCCAAGCCAGCCAGGCTGCCCCGGCGATTACCGCGAGCAGAAACAGTTTAAAAAGCGTGCGCAAGATGGATATTTTAGATGATGGCGTCGCGAATAGTAGTTACGTTGGTCTTATGGCGTTTCCAAAACCGCGAGAAGCGGTTTCGATGCAGCTAGAGGCCATTCCCTGAGGCTTTCGTATCCATCCAGCTCTGCAGAATCAGCATTGCCGCCAGTTTGTCGACGACTTCTCCGCGACGCTTGATCGACATCTCGGAATCTCTCAACACGCGGTTGGCCTGTGCCGAAGTTAGGCGCTCGTCACACAGATGCACGGGAATGCGAAAGTGTTTTCGGAGATCTTCGGCGAAACCCCGCATCTGTTCAGCCTGGGTTCCTTCGGCCCCGCTCATCCGCAACGGGTATCCGACCACAATTTCCGTGACCCCATATTTCACAATCACTTCTCGAAGTTGACTGAAATCCATTCTCCGGTTGGTGCGGCGGATTGTATCCAGCCCTTGTGCGGTGATTCCGAGAGGGTCAGAAACGGCCATCCCGATCGTTTTGGAGCCCACATCCAGGCCTAGAATCCGCGGGCGAGACTGGTGAGCGGAAGGGCCTTCCGAAGGGGACATCAGGGTAATTATATGTCGGTCGCGCCTGAGCGGAGTAAGCTACGATATCGCATATGACGGAAACTGCCGAAATTCAAATTGAGTCCCTGCGGCCAGCAAGTTCGGCGGAGCCGGCCCTGCCCGGTCCCAAGCGGAACTGGACTCAAAACCTGATCGGCATCGGAGCTATTCTTGCTCTTTGTTATTACTGCGAAATTGTCCTGGCGGTAATGTTGGTCGCGGTGCTTTTGTCATTCGTATTGGCGCCTGTCGTCGATGGACTAACGAGAGCGCGAGTGCCACGCGGATTAGCTGCTGCCATAGCAATTCTATTATTGCTAGCTGCTCTCGTCGGAGTCGTATACGTGTCTTACAACCAGGCGGCATCGCTCGTCGACAATTTGCCGAAGTACACGAGCAAGCTTCGCGAAGAGGCCATGCGCTATCGCAAGAAGGCGGAGAGCCTGGAAGTATTGGAACCTGAACACGAAAAAGGTGTCGTGAGCGTACGTCCGGCAACCGATTGGACTGGTGTCTTAACTCATGGAGTAGGTTCGGTTAGTGAAGTTTTCCTGGCGGGGTCGTTTGTTCCGTTTCTGGCTTACTTTATGCTGACCTGGCAAGAGCACGTGAGGTCGGCCACGGTTATGCTATTTCCGATGAAGAGTCGAAATACTGCTTACGTCACGTTGGGATTGATCTCCGCGATGATTCGCAGTTTCATGGTTGGAAACTTGCTGATAGGACTTTTTTTGGGAGCCATGAGCACCGTGGTCTTTTGGCTTCTTCACATGCCATTTTTCTACATTGTGGGATTTATCAGCGGCTTCTTGAGTCTCGTACCCTATCTGGGTGTTTTGCTGGCGGTTGCGCCCCCTGTTTTCGTTGGCTTGGGGCATGTTACTTCTACCGAGCTTGTCTACATGATCATGGCCGTGCTCGGATTGCACATGCTGGCGCTGAATGTCCTGTATCCAAAGATTCTGGGGAGGCGGCTGCAACTAAACCCATTGGCGGTGACCATGGCATTGTTAATTTGGGCCTCGTTGTGGGGCGCTATCGGGTTGCTTCTAGCCATTCCGATCACGGCAGCGATGAAAATTATTTTCGACCACGTAGAGCCATTAAAACCTTATGGAGTGTGGCTGGGAGAGTAAGACTGACTGATTAGGCTTGAAATTCTGAGGCTTCCGGCAACCGGAGTTTGCTCTTGGAGAGAGCCTTGGAGAGTAATTCCTCGATTTCCGATTCCTGGCAATTCTTTGCCATCGCCATTTCGCTAACCAGCAAATAACGGGCCCGCTCCAGCATTTTCTTTTCCCGGAAGGAAAGGGATTTTGCCTGGTGCAACACCAAGAGGCCTTTCAGTACAGCAGCCACCTCCAAAAGTGACCCTGTTCGCATTCGCTCCGAATTTTCCTTGAAACGGTACTTCCAGTCCGCGTTGCTGTCGCACTCGCCATTGGTTAGGAAATCAACGATCTTCTGGATCTCGCCGTTTCGAATAACACGCCTTAAGCCGACCATCCCCACATTGTGGAACGGCACCATCACTTTGAGGCTACTGGATTGAATTTTAAGGAGGTAGAACTGTTCAACGGTTGCGCCCATGGTGCGGCTGCTAATTTGTTCAATGATTCCGACGCCATGATTGGGATAGACGACTTTATCGCCTATATGGAAACTCTCACTGCTCAACATGGGGAACCATCGAGGCGAGCGGGGGAACAGAAGAACAGCACATCTCTTAGTCTATCCCATCGTGGGAATAAAGGCAATTTTGGGCCCTGAAATCGGGCAGTTCGAGGCATGGTCAGCAGTAGGGCCATAAATATCAACAGCATAGACTCGGACTTTCAGCCGGTCCTCCGGGAAGAATCCCGAAAGCTGCCGATAGCCTCAGCGAGGGTTTATAATCCCCAAACGAATGACCCAGGAAATAACCAAGAAGCTTCGGGCAGAGATCGACCAGCTTGAGCACGAACTGGTCCACGACCTCCCGAAGGAAATCAAGAAGGCCGCCGCCCTTGGAGATCTCAGCGAAAACGCCGAATATCACATGGCGAAACAGCGGCAGGAGTTCGTAAAGGCCAGAATCCGGCAACTGGGCAAGCGGCTGGCGGACTTTTCCCTTATCAACATGAATGATATTCCCAAAGATAAGGTCGGATTGGGATCCACGGTCCGAATTTTTGACAGCAGCAAGAACGAAGAGATCGAATACAAGATCGTGACCAGTGAAGAATCCGATTTTGCCTCGGGGAGAATCTCCACAACGTCCCCGATTGGCCGGGCATTGCTGAACAAGAAAGTCGGGGAAACGGTTCAAGTCGTAACCCCCAACGGTAAGCGCGAGATGGAAATTCTTACCCTCAGCACCATGTTCGATGAAGCCGAGGCCGAATGACGGGGGCTAAATGACATGGACCAGAGCATTCGGACGAGGATGCGGCGTTCTTCTGGATGCGATTGTTCGCTGGCTTGCCCTAGCTCACATCAATCCCAATGTGCTTACTTTCTTGGGACTGGTGGTCAACAGCATCGCGGCCGTCCTGTTTGGTTCCGCTAACGCAGAAAATCAGGCGCGAATGTTCCGCTATGCGGGCTTCGTGATTATCGGCTCGGGATTTTTCGATCTGGTCGATGGACGAGTCGCCCGCGCCACCAACCGCGTGACTCGTTTCGGAGGATTTTTCGATTCGGTAATCGACCGTTACAGTGACGCTTCCCAATTCCTGGGTCTGTTGGTCTTTTACGCCCGATACGACCGCTTCTTTTATGTTGTTCTCACCGCGTTCGTGATGATCAGCTCCATTATGGTCAGTTACACCCGGGCCCGCGCCGAATCTTTGATCGGTTCCTGTAAGGTCGGATTTATGGAACGCCCTGAGCGCCTGGTTCTAGTGATTATCGGAGCCTTGTTCAACCGGATGGCTCCAGTTCTGTGGGTTATCGCGGTGCTGTCTACGATCACCGTGATTCATCGCATCCGCTATACCTGGACTCGAACCCAGGGTGTCGACGCTCCGGCGGCCAGCGCAGGCCAGGCTGCGTAAAACTAGGCAGTCAGGATTCTTAGCTGTAAAATAGGAAACGTCCTCTTGCATTAGCGGCCGCGCAGGCCGCGAATTGCCAGCACAACCGACTTCCTGCCTAAACCCGCCCTGCCGTTTCCGATCCCGCGATATTTTTCGAACGGGCTGCGCGTTCTTGTTGGTCGGACTTCGGTGCGTGTGCCGTCGCTTTCAAAGACGAGCCAGTCCCCGGGCCTCACGCCCAGCAATGTCCTAATTTCGCGCGGCACTGTTATCTGACCCTTGCTGTTAATTCGCGCCTCTTTCCGCATAATAATTCTCCTTACTCGACTATACTTCCTTACGTTCCGCTCCCAAGCGGACGTTCAAGTTTCTGCAAGAAGTGCTAAGGATATGTTGGGGGGACAGAAGTCCCTCCTTCCAACGATCCTGCTAGACTGATCGGTCGTCCAGAGAAACGCCCTTGCCACACAATCCAGTTCTTCTCGTTCACGGCGGCGCTTGGGCTATTCCCGACGACATGGTCGAATCCCATCTGAATGGGGTTCGAAATGCCCTCGCGGCTGGCTGGAGAGTTCTGGATCGTGGTGGTTCAGCTCTCGACGCCGTGGAAGAGGCCGTCGTCATCATGGAAGATGACGATACTTTTGACGCCGGCCGAGGGAGCTTTCTGAATCGCGACGGCAAGGTTCAGCTTGATGCCCTGATCATGGATGGCAGCACGCTCCGAACGGGAGGAGTCGGATGCGTGGAGCACCTCCGCAATCCCGTCCGGGCGGCTCGCAAGATTCTTAGCGAGAGTCCTCATGTGTATTTCGTCGCCGAGGGTGCCGAGCGATTCGCGGCTGAGCATGGAATTTCGCTCTGCGACAACAACGACCTCGTTATTCCGAGAGAAATCGAACGGTTGCGAGAGTTTCAGTCGCGGCCCGCCGACGACCCCAATGAGCTTTTCGCCCCCGCGATTTCTCACGACACGGTCGGCGCGGTTGCCCTGGACTCTAAGGGCAACATCGCCGCCGCAACCTCAACTGGAGGTACGCTGAACAAAGCTCCCGGGCGGCTGGGAGATTCATCCCTGATCGGATGCGGTTGCTACGCCGACAATAAATCCGCCGCGGCCTCGACGACCGGATGGGGCGAACCGATCATGAAGCTGGTGCTGGCAAAGTGGGCTGCGGACCGCGTCCTCGCGGGGAATCTACCGGAATGGGTAGCGGCTGAAGCGATCAACTACCTGGAAGCCCGCTTGAACGGGCATGGCGGAATGATTCTCCTAGATGCCAATGGGCACTTCGGGATCTCTCACAACACTCCCCGAATGGCATGGGCGGTAAAAACGGCTGCACAGGAGCAAGTAGCGATTAAACGGAGTGGATAGAGTGTGCTCGTGTAGGTCGGACACTCTTGTCCGACGCCTTTGACTTGGTTTTTTGACTTCAAATCCACGTCAGAACTCAACCTTGAAGGAATACAAGGTCAAAAGCGTCGGACAAGAGTGTCCGACCCACACAAGGCTACGCCGAGGGAATCTCCATCCCGTGCTGGAAGTGATATTGCAGAATCTTTGCTGCAATCGCGGGGCTCATTGCGGGCTCGGTTCCTTCCACCGCGCGAACAATTTCTCCCCGGCAAACCACCTCCGCGGCGGACAACCCAGCAATTTCCCTTGGCAACACCAAATTGATCTCAAGCTGAACGTTTGGCGAAATCAACTCCTCGGCGCGGAATAACATTCCAGAACGGCTTATATTTTCCGTGGTGCCGCTGTGCCAGTCTTGCTCGCCGAGCGGACGATATTTCAACGGCAGTTGAAGGCTAAAACGCTTGGCGCGGAAAGCCGAGAGTCTGTCTTTATCTTTGTTTTGGTCCTTGGCGGGATGAGCTTGGGAAACTGATCGAGCAGACATGGCAACCTCCTCAGGGAGCGGTGTGTCGAGCATCTCCCGGACCTTTGCCTTTAGATCAGGGAGCGTGAAGGGTTTCTGAAGCAGAGTGATACCCGCGTCCAGCGTGCCGTTGTGGCCTATCGCATTCTCGGTGTAGCCTGACATGTAAAGCACTTTCATCTCGCCGCGTTCCTTCGCTAAACGGATCGCAAGATCCCGCCCATTCATTCCGGGCATGATGACATCAGTCAGAAGCAGATGGATTGGGTCGGGATACGCTTCGGACATCCGAATGGCCAAGTCGCCGTCGGCGGCGTCGAGCACCGTATAGCCCTGCGCGCGCAGATAGTCGCTGGTTAGCCGGCGTAGGTTTGTTTCATCTTCGACGAGCAGTATGGTCTCGTGCCCCCTCTCGATCTTGGCCGCCGCCGAAGGATGAAGAGCTTTTTCCTCGCGGTCCACAGGTACTCGAGGCAGATAAATTTTGAACGTGGTGCCCTTCCCGATCTCGCTGTAGACCCATATAAAGCCGCCGCTCTGTTTGATAATTCCGTACACCGTGGACAATCCAAGCCCGGTTCCTTTGGCGCCCTTGGTGGTAAAAAAGGGTTCGAAGATATGGGATTGGGTCTCCACGTCCATCCCGGCGCCACTGTCGCTAATCGCCAGCATGATGTATTCCCCGGGCGCCGCCGATGCATGGAAGCGGCCGTAGTCTTCGCCCAGAGTGACATTGGCGGTCTCAATCGTTAGCTTGCCGCCCTTAGGCATGGCATCGCGAGCATTGACTGCCAGGTTCATGATGACTTGCTCGATCTGGCCAGGATCCGCTTTGACCGCCCCCAGACTAGTCGCGGGAGCCATAACAAGATCAATATCTTCACCGATCACGCGCGCGAGCATCGTCAGGTTTTCGCTAACTAGGGCATTCAGATCGAGGACGCGTGGCATCAGCATCTGCTTGCGGCTGAAGGCGAGAAGTTGCCGGGTTAAGGCCGTGGCCCGGTTCGCCGCATTGGCAATTTCTTGTGCCGGCGGCCGAAGTTCAACGTTGCCGCCGATTCTTTCCAGCAGGAGCTCTGAATATCCAGAGATAACCATCAGAAGATTGTTGAAGTCGTGCGCAATTCCGCCGGCCAATCTGCCGACTGCTTCCATCTTCTGGGACTGGCGGAGCTGCTGCTCCAAGGATTGGCGTTCGGTGATGTCCTCGGCATAGAGTTCAAAGAAGATCGCTTTGCGCTCGCCGCGGATAGTCCTGCCTGAAAGGCGGAGGTTGGTTGTCGTTCCGTCCTTTTTGTTCCATTCCGCAAGCATTCCGTTAAAGGACTCCATCGATCGGAAGTGGTCTGCGACCTTGAACCATTCCTGGGAGTCGGCGTAAAGGTTGGCGACATTCTGCCCAATCAGCTCTGCCGCTGACTCCCGGCCCAACATGCTAACCAGCGCAGGATTAGCGTCGAGGATGATCGCGTCAGCATTACAGCGGCAGATACCGTAGGGTGCGTTCATCACCAGGGAGCGGAAATTAGACTCCGAACGCCGAAGTCCTTCCTGGGCGGAGCGTAATGCCGCGTTGAACGAACAGATCAGCAGGGCAACAAATACAAACAGCGTGAGATGTATGATGGCCTTGCGGTAATCGGCCGGAGACTGTGCTCCGGCAAAAGAGAAGTACGAACTGACCGTCAGCGCGAATGATGTGGCGACCAGCCCCGGCTTCCAGCCGCCATACCAGGCACTGACCATGATGGCGACGGAAAACACGACGAGCCGGCTCTCAACCAGATCTGAAAGCAGAAACGCTGGAATTAGAGCAAGAATGATGCTGAGAACAGCAACGCCATAACGCAATGCGGCAGCTCGTGCAGGGGCAACGTGCCGTTTGCGGAGAAGAGGGGGCTTCACTCGCATCCTTGCCACTGTAGTTCCGAAACGGGAATAACCGAAGGTCACGGGAGTTCATAAGGCAGGCGCCAAATGGCCGTAAACACAGTGTCCATCTTCGCGCGACGCGAGCTGAACATGCCTGGACAGAGGAATCCATTTCACCCATGAATATCGGATTATTCGGCGGCACCTTCGACCCCATCCACAACGGCCATCTTGCACTCGCAAGAGCAGCCAAAGACCGTTTTCAACTGGGCAGGATTGAGTTCGTTCCCGCCCACATCGCGCCGCATAAGCAATCCCAGCCGATGGCGTCCTATTTTCACCGTTACGCAATGGTCACGTTGGCAACAATGAGCGAAAAGGCCTTCGTGCCGTCACTCCTTGAAGCGCCCGATATATCTCCAGCCAAGAATGATCCCGCATCATCCAAGGGTCGAAAAACTGCAGATGCCAACTACAGCATCGACACTGTCCTGCGATTGAAGAAGACATTGAAGAAAAGCGATCGGCTGTTCTTTTTGATTGGGATCGATGCGTTCAAGGACATTGCCAAATGGCGCGAACCCGAAGCACTCTTACGGGAATGCGAATTCATCGTGGGCAGCCGTCCCGGATTCTCGCTCGCTGACGTCGCGAACGCGCTGCCAGAAAAATTGCGCCCGAAGGCCGCCGCCACTAAGCTCTTCGCAAAACAGTCCGCAACCGGCGATTTAGCGTTGAGTGGAGTCACGCTGCATTTTTTGAGTGATCTGAATGACAAGACCTCCGCAACCGTCATTCGTGAGGCAGTGAAGGCAAAGCGTCCTTTGAGAAAGTTTGTGGACCCCGCAGTCGCAGAATACATCCGAAAAATAGGCCTCTACAAATCCGCATAGGGGGATGATTCCCCGTTGTCAGATAGAATGCATTGTGGGGAATTAAATTTAGGGCCAGCGACCAAGGACCAACGACCAACGACGATTCTTCCCGCATGAAAAAAAATGAGTTGAAACAGCAAGTATCAGCCGCCATTGCCGCCTGCCAGGAAAAAAAAGCGGAAGATATCTCAATTCTTGAGCTTGAAAAAGACTCAGGCGCATTCACCGATTACTTCGTGGTTTGCAGTGGGACAAATCGACGCCAAATCCAGGCAATCTCCGATGAAGTTGAGGACCGGCTGAAGAAGGCGGGGTTACGCCCGGCCCACGTCGAGGGATATAAGCAAGCGGAGTGGGTCCTAATCGACTATGTCGACTTCGTTGTCCACATGTTCACCGAGAAAGCCCGTCAGTATTACGACTTGGAGCGTCTGTGGAAGTCGGCGAAAAAGCTTCGACCCGCCGAGTTAGTGACTTCCGCTAGAGTTTCAAGAAAACGCTCGCCGGTATCAGCGAAGCGAAAGAAACCCGCCTAACCGCCTGTTCGTGTTTAAATCTGTGTCGTGAAACTGACCGTGGCGTGGATCGGAAAAACCAAAGACCGGGCTATTCAGGAGATGACAGACAAATACCTGAATCGTCTGGTTCACTACGCCAATGTAGAGGCCCTTTCCCTAAAAGATGATGGAAAGCTGTTGAAGTTGAGCGAGGGAAAATCTGGAGGATATACTTCGATCGCCTTGGACAGCCGAGGTAAGCAGCTTTCCTCTGAAGGCTTGGCAGAGTTTCTCCGGAGCCACCAGGACCGCGGCTCCGCTCATTTATTATTTGCTGTCGGCGGCCCGGACGGACTCAGCAAGCAGGTACAAAGTACCGCGGCATTCACATTATCTCTCGGGAAAATGACCTTGTCTCACGAGTTGGCGCGCGTGGTATTGCTTGAACAGCTATACCGGGCTTTTACGATCTTGAAGGGGCATCCATATCACGTTGGGCATTGAATCCTGGTCCAGCGTCACATAAAAACGAGTACCTTTGGACTCACCCCAGCAGGAATCAGCTCTGTACTTTCGGAACGTTTCATCGCCGGACGCTCAAAGCTACATTGGACTGACCGACTACTAGAGGAAACTACAATGAAAAATCCAATAGATGTGCTTCGAATCAAAGAACAGGAAATTGCCCGCGTAAAGAAAGAAATTGACGCCCTGCGAATCGCGGCTCAATTATGTGGTGATGAAACCCACCCAACCAAAGGCCAACCAGTGGATTTGCGTAAGGCCCTGGACGTGCACTAGGGGCACACGAAGCTCGCTTCTTTATTATCGGCGGTGTGGAAGAGCGGCCCTTCCATGGCCCGCGTAACCTCTTCATTTAGAAATAACGCGGCGCTGAAAGCGCCCTCTTCCACGCGTTTCCCGGTGGTCGGTTCGCAGATGAAGAGCAAGGCGGACGAGGGGTCTGCCTCTCCGCCAACGCATCCATTTTGATCCAATCCGAAACAGGTACAATCAACCGTCCACGAATATGGAAGACATTCGTCGCGGTCTGATCATGGTTAATACTGGCCCCGGCAAAGGAAAGACTACTGCCGCCATGGGGACAGGTTTGCGCGCCGTAGGGCAAGGTATGCGAGTCCTGATGCTGCAATTCCTGAAAGGATCATGGCATTACGGAGAACTGGACGCCGTAGAAGCATTCGACGGCAAATTTGTGATGAAACAGATGGGTCGCGGCTTTGTGAAAGTTGGCACTGAAAAGCCCGATCCCGAAGACGTCCGCATGGTAGAAGAAGCGTGGACTGAGGGCGAAAAGGCGATCCAATCGGGCGAGTGGGACCTCGTGATTCTCGATGAAATCAATTACGCCATCAGCTATGGCATGCTGGATCCCGCAAGAGTTGCCGAGGGCCTGAAGAAGAAACCAGAAATGGTTCATATTATCTTGACGGGCCGCAATGCCCATCCGACAATTGTCGAACTCGCCGACACCGTTACCGAAATGCGCCAGATAAAGCATGCCTACGAAAAGGGAGTGATGGCGCAGAGAGGAATTGAATACTAGAATTTAACGATTGTAGAATTTTCGAATTGACGAATTTTCAATTCGCAAATCCGACAATCCCAAAATCAGTCAATCCTATGGCTTGGTTTAAGCGACAATCCGGCGAACTGGAAAACACGGGCGAAAAGAAGGTCCGTACCGAAGGCTTGTGGGTAAAGTGCGACGATTGCCGCCAGATTATCTGGAAGAAGGATCTGGACGAGAATTTTAACGTTTGTCCGAAGTGTGACAAGCATTTTAGGATCGGCGCACAGGAACGGCTCTCGTATCTGCTGGATGACAATCAATACGAAATATCCGACGCCGGCCTCACCTCAACCGACCCTCTGAAGTTCGTAGATTTAAAAACCTACTCATCCCGCTTGAAACAGGCTCAGGCGACAACTGGCCTGAATGACGCCGTGATCAATGCTCACGGAAAATTGAATGGGCGCCCCGTCATTGTCAGCGCCATGGAATACTCGTTTATCGGCGGCAGCATGGGAGCGGTCGTGGGCGAGGCAATCACGCGAGCGATCGAGAAGGCTACCGATACCCGGACTCCCATCATTATCGTGTCGGCATCCGGCGGCGCTCGCATGATGGAGGGGCTGATCAGCCTCATGCAGTTGGCAAAGATTTCTGCCGCGCTGGCTCGATTGGATGAAGCCAAGGTCCCGTACATTTCGGTTCTGACCGACCCGACCACAGGTGGTGTTACAGCTTCGTTCGCAATGCTCGGTGATTTGAACATCGCAGAACCTGGGGCGCTGATCGGGTTCGCCGGTCCCCGCGTAATCGAACAGACCATCCGGCAGAAACTTCCACAGGGATTTCAGCGAAGTGAGTTCCTTCTGGAACACGGCATGCTTGACGCCGTCGTCCACCGCAAGCAGATGAAGTCCTATATCGCGAGGGCCCTGGACTTCATGGAGCGGCCTACAGTCTCCACCCAAGCGTCCGCGTAGGGGAACCTCACGACTGCATGGAATGTGCAGCTTTGTGCATTTGAGTTTCTCTTTCCAATTCCGCTGAATTGCCTGCTGTGACTGGCTTTCCGGCTAACCCCCGTATTTTCTTGTCCTTTCCCAAGCGGAACTTCCGGCGTCACATCTCGCCCAATTTGGCTGCACACATGCTTCTGCTAAAGCATCAAAGAGGCCGTAACCAGCAATGACCACGTCACTTCGCCATTTCACAATGAACCGTTCCGAGATTACGGAGCGGCGCCCGCACTATGCCTCCTGATCTCCTTCCTAATTTGCCTCTTTAAACTGATGGCCCTAGCAATAGGGCCTCTTTTTTTGGGTTTGACTGGGAAACGGCTTAGACGGATTGCGCAATCTTCGCCGGCGTGGGATGGGCGGCCTCGTAAGCAGCAATTTCGGACTCGTGCTGCAAGGTGAGCCCAATGTCATCCAGGCCGTGGAGCAGGCGGTGGCGAGTCGATTCCTCAACCTTAAAAGTAGCAGTGAACCCTTGGTCGTCGGTCACAGTAAGGTTCTCCAAATCAACGGTGAGCCGGTAATTGAGAGTTTTCTCCGCGCGGGCCAAAATGCCTGCGACTTGATCTTCCGGCAGCACCACGGTCAGTACGCCATTCTGCACACAGTTATTCGCGAAGATGTCGGCAAAAGATGGGGCGATTATTACCCTGAAACCGAAATTTTCCAGCGCCCAAACCGCGTGTTCACGGGATGATCCGCAGCCAAAATTCTTATCGGTGACCAAGATGCTCGCGCCCGAATACCGGGGTTGATTGAGCACAAACGAAGGATCGGGGTTGCCGTCTTTTCCTCGCCGCCAATCGAAGAAGAGAAACTCGCCGAATCCAGTTCGTTCAATCCGCTTCAGAAATTGCTTGGGGATGATTTGATCGGTATCAATATTTGCCCGATTAAGTGGGGCGACGCGGCCTGTGTGAACTCGAAACGGCTTCATGATTATTCTCGACGTTACTGAAAGCGCCAGTTACGGATATCGGTAAAATGACCCGCAATTGCGGCAGCGGCGGCCATCATCGGGCTCACGAGATGGGTCCGGCCCCCGCGGCCTTGGCGTCCCTCGAAGTTGCGGTTGCTGGTTGAGGCGCATCGCTCGCCCGGTTGCAAAATATCAGGATTCATCCCCAGACACATTGAGCATCCAGACTCGCGCCATTCGAATCCTGCCTCCCGGAAAATTCTGTCTAACCCTTCTTTTTCGGCTTCCCGCTTCACTGTTTGCGATCCGGGCACAACCATGGCGCGAACCTTCGGGTTCACGTGATGTCCCTTGGCTACCCGAGCGGCAGCCCGCAAATCTTCGAGACGGGAGTTGGTACACGATCCGATGAAGACGCGATCCACGGAAATGTCCTGCATCCGGGTCCCCGGTTCAAGGCCCATATATTCCAACATGCGTCCAACGGCCTCGCGATCGCCGTTTTTTAGCGCGCTCAACTCGGGGACGCGTCCGCCGACAGACACTACCATCCCAGGATTCGTGCCCCACGTCACGAATGGCTCAAGCTTGGTCGCATCCATTTCGACCACCGTGTCGTAATGCGCGCCTTCGTCGGAAGCGAGACTTCGCCAAGCCGCCACTGCGCCTTCCCAATCCGCGCCGCTGGGCGCGAACCGGCGTCCTTTCATATACGCGAAAGTAGTTTCGTCGGGAGCGACCATAGCGGCACGTGCTCCAGCTTCGATGCTCATGTTGCAGAGGGTCATCCGTCCTTCCATCGAGAGCGCACGGACTACATCCCCGGCATACTCAATCACGTGGCCGGTGGCGCCGTCGGTTCCGATCTTTCCAATGACTCCTAGCGCAAGATCTTTGGCACTCACGCCTTCACCTAGCCTGCCGCTCACGTTAATCAGCATCGTTTTCGGCTTGCGCTGGGGCAGGCATTGCGTGGCCAGGACATGCTCAACTTCAGATGTTCCGATACCAAACGCCAAGGCGCCGAAGGCGCCATGGGTGCTTGTATGACTATCGCCGCAGACGATGGTCATTCCCGGCTGGGTCAATCCTAGTTCCGGCCCAATCACGTGCACGATGCCTTGCTCGGCCGAATCCATGTCAAACAATGGAACGCCGAAATCTTTGCAATTTTTCTGCAACGCTTCGATCTGCCGCCTGGCAATGGGATCGAAAATCGGAGTGCCTCGAGGCTCGGTGGGAATATTGTGGTCGACAGTCGCTACGGTGCGATTAGGCCGGCGGACACTTCGGCCGGCAACCCGTAATCCCTCAAACGCCTGCGGAGAAGTGACTTCATGCACTAAATGCAAGTCAATATAAAGCAGTGGCAGGCGGTCAGCTGGATGGCAGACCAGATGAACATCCCATATTTTCTCGAATAGAGTCCGCTTGTTCACTCTGTTTATTCTAACAATAATTACTCTTCAGATTGATCTGCCGCAAATCTCTGCAGCCCGTTGGCTCCTTGCAATAGAATATCCGCCATGATTCGCAAACCCAGATCGTCATTCGAATCGCACCGTGCAGTTTTTATTGCAATCGGACTCACTGGAGCCCTTCTCCTGGCTGTCGCATCGCTCAAAGCGCAATCTGGAGCGCAGGCTCCCACGCCGTCGCCTTCCAAGACCACGGAACAGGTTTACAAGAACATTCAGGTTTTGAAAGGGATTCCATCGGATCAGCTAATTCCGGCGATGCAGTTCATTACTTCGAGCCTTGGCGTCCAGTGCGATTTTTGCCACGTGGCGGGGGCTTTTGAAAAGGACGACAAGAAACCCAAACAGACGGCCCGAAAGATGATGCAGATGATGATTATCATCAATCAGGAGAACTTTGACAGTCACCGCGAAGTGACGTGTAACACCTGTCATCGCGGTTCGCCAAAGCCAGTAGCGATTCCGGTCATCAATGCCGACGCGACTCCGCCGCTCCCGCAGGGCGTAGACGAAGACCGGCCTCCGGCCAACCTGCCAAGCGTCGACCAGATTCTCGCCAAATATGTGCAGGCCGTCGGCGGCATGGACGCGATTAATAAAGTAACCAGCCGCATCGCAACCGGCAAAATCAGCCTCGGTCCACGCCAGTTCCCGGTCCAGATTTTCGACAAAAGCCCTAATGAAAACGCGGTCGTTACGAATCTGCCGAACGGGGATAACAAGACCATTTACAACGGCCAGCAAGGCTGGTCCAGCACGCCCGGTCGGCCCGTGCGGGATATGTCCTCGGCGGACGCCGCTGCCGCGGCCCTTGATGGCGATCTACAGTTTCCAGCGGATGCCAACCATGTGTTCAAGGAATTGAAGGTAACAGGCGAAGACAAAATTGGCGATAAGCCAACTTACGTCATGGCAGGCGCACGGGAGGGGCAACCGCCCACTCGGCTCTATTTCGATCAGCAATCGGGACTACTGTTGCGGGAGATGCGTTACGCCGATTCCCCGCTCGGGCTAAATCCAACGCAGATTGATTACGCGGACTACCGCGATCAGGGCGGCGTGAAGACTCCGTTCCAGTGGACAATTTCGCAGCCCCGGGGACGATCCATGATTCAGATTGAGCAAATGCAGCTGAATGTTCCCATTGATGATTCGAAATTCGCCAAGCCCCCGGCGCCCCCAGCGCCCGAAAAGCAGTGATAGGGTTCTGACTTGAAAAGAATCGACGGACGGGAGAGCACGGCTTTCAGACGTGCGTAAAGCAGATGAACCAGACGTTCGGCACGGCTGAAAGCCGTGCCCTCCACGTTCACGCCACATATTTTCTTGGCACTCTCTTTGAGATGCAGCAGAGAATTTCGTAAGGCGTCGTGTTCGCAAGTTTGGCGTGCTCGAGGGCATCAACGCTTAGTCCATTCGACGAACCCAACAAAACGACCTCGTCCCCAACCGCAATGCCAGGGATGTCGGTAACATCGACGAGCGTCAAATCCATGGAAATCCGGCCAACAATCGGAGCATGGCGTTCGCGAACAATCACTCGCCCTCGAGATGAAAGCTGACGGTTCAGGCCATCCGCATATCCCACTGGAAGTACCGCGATAATTGAGGGTGCGCTGGTCACGTAGGTTCCGCCGTAACCCAACGCTTGGTTCGCCGGCATTTTACGAAGAGAAAGAACGCGAGTCTTCCAGCTGAGCGCTGGCTGTACCTCGAAATCGAAATTCGTTTGGTTGCCGCCATTCTCAAAGGGCAAGAAATATCCATACAATGCAATGCCGGGGCGCACCATGCTAAACAACGTTGCTTTTCGTGCAATTACCGCTGCAGTGTTGGCGGCATGAACCAGCGGTGGATCGAATCCCGCATCTCTCAGCATCAACCGGGCCTCGGTAAACCGCTGCAATTGTTGCTGCACAGAGGCTGCGTCCAGGACCTCCGACGATGCCAGATGGGTAGAAACCCCTTCCAGCAGCAGATGGGAAGAAGATTTCAACACCTCGCAAATTCTGGGTAGATCTTCCATCGAAACGCCCAGCCGGCCCATGCCCGTATCCACCTTCAAGTGAATCGGAAACCTGGGGACTTTCAGCGCCGCCGAGGCTTTGTTTAAAGACTCAATTTGACCGGCTTCCCAGATAGTCGGAGTCAGTCGAAGACGAATTATCTCGGCTTCCTCACCGCGCCAAAATCCCGTCATCAGCAAAATGCGAGTTAGAACTCCAGCTTCACGAAGCGGAATCGCCTCATCTAGCGACGTCACACCCAGCCAATCGGCGCCTTGCTCTTCGAGGGCGAGAGCGCATTCTACCGCGCCGTGTCCGTAGGCGTCCGCCTTTACAACCGCGCACACCGTCACCTGATCACCAATATGGCGCTTTACACGAAGGAAGTTCTGCCGAAGAGCCGATATCGAAACTTCAGCCCACGTAGGACGAGTGGATGTGCGTGCCTCTGCGGGCGTGGCGGTAGTGCTCACAATCTCTGATCATATTGTGTAGGAGGTTACCGGATTTGGCAAAACACGTAGGGACACCGCTCCCGCTGTCCCTACGTGATTAGCATCATTGCGGGCGGTCGCGCTGTTTCAACCACTCAATGAACATCTGCTCGAGGGGTCGGTCGTAAGTCGTCATCATGTGACGAACCGTGTGCCCGCTCACAAAGTGACACACTTCCTCAGCCAGGTTCTTGGCGTGATCTCCAGAACGTTCGAGAGACTGGGTCATGAAGATAACCTGGAGGCTCGCCTGATGGTGCATGTTTTCAGGATTCTCAATATGGCGCATGAAAATGAGATTTCGGAGCCGGTCCATCTCTCCGTCAGCTCGCAGAACCTCAATCGCCTTTTTCACATCGCGATTGGAGAATGCAGATCCTACATCAGCGAGCATCTTCTCCAGGATCGTAGCCATATTCGTCAGATCGTGCCGGTCATGAGAATCGATGCGATCAGCGGCCGCTTGAGCGCTGCTGGCAAAGCTTAGGAGCAAATCACCGATGCGCTCCAGCCCAATCATGATTTTCATGCATGCAAGCAATTCGCGGGCTTCCGATTCGCTGACCTTCGTGATGGCCAGGGTCACCCCCGTATCAATTTCCATGTCCATCTTGTCGAGCGCCCTCTCGCGCTCGCGGATGGTGCCCAGCAAGACAGTAGAGCCCGTTGCAATACCTTCGGCTGCGATTCCCGCGGCTTCTTTCGCCACCTCGCAAGCGTCGATCGTGCTCTTGACGAGATGTGCATACGACAGCCCAGGTTCCGGGTTCTTAATGCTCGTTGCTCCCATTAACGATTACCTTTTGTGACTCAATAATCGGGTCCGACTGATCCAGTCCCGACAAGTATTCGCTAGGACGAAGAATAGGTTGTTTTTTCCACAACTTTGTTAAAAGTACATTAAATTCCACAATGGTAATTCTCCAAAGCTATTTCAAGACTGACCGTCAAAGCATCGGTTCGTGCCTTGCTAGTCAATAAACCCAACTTCCTCTCTGGCATAATAAATGGGTTCACCATGCTTCCGTCTCTTCCCTGGAGTGACCGCTGGCTGCCGAAGTCTGTTCTTTGTCTACGAGAATACAACCTACGTAAGTTTATGCATGACGTGGTCGCTGGGGTCACGGTCGGCCTGGTCGCGCTGCCTCTTGCGATGGCATTCGCGATCGCTTCCGGACTGACTCCGCAAGCCGGCATCTACTGTGCAGTGGTCACCGGGTTTCTGATCTCAGCCCTGGGCGGAGTTAAGACACAGATCGGCGGCCCGACTGGTGCGTTCGTTGTTGTAGTCGCCGGAATCGTCGCTGTACATGGCATCGACGGCTTGTTCATGTGCACCATGATGGCGGGCGTAATACTTGTCATCCTCGGTGCCACCGGCATGGGTGCCGCGGTGAAGTTTATTCCGCGGCCGGTTGTCATCGGATTCACCAACGGCATCGCGGTGCTAATTGCCAGCACCCAGCTTAAGGACTTCTTTGGGCTGACGCTTGCGCACGTTCCGAGCGAATTCTGGCTGCGAATCAAGGCACTAGCCGCCGCGTCACCGAGCAGGTCGCTGGGAGCCACGTTACTCGCCGCATGCACTGTGGTTACCATGATCGGTTGCCGGAGGATCTCTAATCGGATTCCGGGGCCGATTGTGGCGATGCTGGGAGCAACTGTGGCCGCTTTTGCGCTCAAATTGCCTGTCGAAACAGTGGGAACGCGATTCGGCGGCATACCGAGCGGCCTTCCTCATTTTTCCTGGCCGCATTGGCAGGCTCAACTGGTACACGGACTGCTCGGGCCTGCATTTACCGTGGCAATGCTGGGGGCAATTGAGTCGTTGATGTCAGCGGTGGTCTCCGATCGCATGAGCAACGACCGGCATAACCCCAATGTGGAACTCATCGGACAAGGAGTGGCCAACATAATTTCGCCTATGTTCGGCGGATTGCCGGCAACGGGAGCCATTGCGCGCACCGCGACCAATATTCGCGCCGGGGCGCAGTCGCCGGTGGCAGGAATGATTCATGCCTTGACGCTTTTGTTCGTGCTGCTTTTTGCCGCTCCGCTCGCAAGCTATATTCCCATGGCAGCACTGG
>Ga0307477_10000202_pt1 | contig 82206 bp, 76 predicted proteins | sample atmos_gasesECM2C_FD_203316 | JGI IMG/M metagenome (GOLD analysis project Ga0307477, IMG submission 203316) | Hardwood forest soil microbial communities from Morgan-Monroe State Forest, Indiana, United States - atmos_gasesECM2C_515 | ecosystem: Environmental > Terrestrial > Soil > Temperate...
ACCACCAGCCGCCGGGCACTTGAGGAGGTCGGGTTCACCATCATCGAGGAGAGCCAGCCGAGCTTCCTACTCGCTGAATCCGTCCTCGTCACGGGCGAAGTGCCCCGAGTTACTGATTACGAACCGGGGTTCCCGTTTCAGCAAGCGTGGCGCAACGACCGGTGGGAACCCGACCCCCTCGTGCTCGACGATCAGGCGATTGTCATCAATGTTCGCGATCAAGGGCTGGTGGTGATCACGGGCTGCGGTCACGCCGGTGTGGTCAACATCACCCGATACGCGAGGCTCCTCACCGGCGAGAGCAGCGTCGCCGCAATCGTCGGTGGCTTCCACCTGAACGGTCCGCTCTTCGAGCCACTGATCGAACGTGTCTGCGCCGACCTCTTGGAGATGCAGCCCTCGTGGATCGTGCCGGGTCATTGCACGGGGTGGCGCGCGCAGCACCGTATGTCCCGCGTCTTCGGCGAGTCCTTTGTCCCGAGTTGCGTCGGCACCCGCTTGCAGGCGGGTACCGCGGCCGGTTAGCGGCTTGGGCGTGGCTTGCTTTGGCGCACATTTCCGCTAGGGGAGCAGGCAGACGAGTCCAGGTGTTCACCCGCTTCCAGCTAACGAGCGTCCTACTCGGCGCTGATCTTCTCGAGCCTCTCCAGGCTGGCCGTCATGGACTCAAGCACCGAATTGGTCCCGTTGATCCACGCCCCGCCATCACGTAGGAAGTCCTCCGGCAAGGGACCATAGTCAAAGACCTCGGTGACGACGGTGGCGTCGTCACCGTCTGGAGCGAGGATGTAGCCCCAGCGGTAGCCCGCAGGAATGCCGACCTTGGATGGATCATTGCCCTCAGCCCGAGAAGGGTCTCCGGGTGCCGGCTCCCAAAATATGCGCCGATCCGGCTCGAACTCCACCACATAGTTGAGCATGAGGTAGTCGTCTCCGAGCCGATGCATCTTCATGGTGAAGGTGTCGCCCACCTCGCCGATAGGTCGGTCGAGGACGGCTCCGCGGAGCATGCCGGATCCGTCGAAATCCACGTGACGTTGCGGATTCGCCAGGATCTTGAAGATGCGGGCGGGCGATGCTTCGATTCTGCGTGACACTTCGACCGACCTTTCCTCTGCCATGGTCTAGTCCTCTCTTTCTCTCTGCCTCTGCACTCTGCGGCTGCTCTACCGAGCTCACGTCATCATCCTCCGGGCGTTCGAGCGGCGGTTTCGAGTGGACCCGCTCTCGGCCCGCTGGACGAGTAGATCGTCTAGCAAGCGAGCGGCGAGAAATAAGTACTAGTCCGGGGACCAGGGGTCGCAGGTTCGAGTCCTGTCTCCCCGATTTGCAGCCAAAGATGACGCTAACAATACACACGCGTGTGTTCAGGTGAAATCAGAGAGAGCCTCAGCGCATTCTATTGACACCACGTTGCACTAGATCGCGCCGATGGTTGCAGAATTGTCGATTCTGGAGACGCAGTTGGCCGACTGGGTTCTGCTACGAGTAGGGCTCAGATACCGCGTTCGGCGCCATACTGCGACAGTCCGTCGACGAGCATGTCGAATGCGCGATCCGCAATCTCTTGCCGACGACGAGGCTGCCGCCCGGCACTCGCTGCCGCGACGCGGATGGCACCGGTGATCGCTGCGGCGAGGACGCGAGGTTCAGGATCAGCCGGTGCTGCGCGGACATCTGCGGCGATCGCCTCGGCGAGCATGTCTTCCCAGCGGGTCCAGCGCTCGCGGACGCGGTTAGCGATCGCGGGATGGGAGAGCAGCTCGGCCAGCTCGGGTCGCCCCTGCGCTGGTCTCGAGCGCTTGCGATCCTGGCGGAGGGCTCGCCGGACCGCGGTGAGGATCGGCTCACGGCGATCGCGATTCTGGATTGCTTGCACCAGCTGCTCCAGACGCTCGTCCCCGCGTCCCAGAAACACGTCTTCCTTCGCCTCGAAGTAGCCGAAGAAGGTACGCGGCGCCACCTCGGCGATGCGCGTGATCTCGGCGATCGTCACTGCTTTCAGTCCATGCTGGCTGTAGAGCAGCATGGCGGCGTCGATCAGCGCCTGACGAGTGCGCTGCTTCTTTCGCTCGCGAAGGGATGAGTCAGCAGGTGCCAGGGCAGCGCCAAGCCCAGACTTTCCGCGACCGCCTGCAGTCGTGTTAGTCTGCATGATCGCGATTATGCACGAATGCAAAACGATCGGCACAGGGGCTTGTAGCGCCGTGGCCAGGCGACGGTCATAGGAGGGCCAGCTCATGGCGACCATTGCCGTCGACGGTCTAACCAAGCATTTCGGGCCGATTCTCGCGGTCGACGACCTCAGCTTCGAGATTGGAGGGGGAACCGTGCTCGGCCTCCTCGGGCCCAACGGAGCTGGCAAGACGACCACGCTGCGGATGCTTGTCGGCCTGGTCGAGCCGACAAGCGGCACCGCCACGATCAACGGCGGTCGCTATCGCGACCTCGCGGATCCCGTCCGGCACGTCGGGGCGGTTCTCGAGGCGTCCGGCTTCTATCCGGGCCGGTCGGCGCACGACCACCTCCGGGTTCAGGCGGCCGCTGGCGGCCTGCCTGCCAAGCGAGCCGACGAGGTGCTGGAGCTCGTCGGCCTCACCGGGGCGGCAGATCGGAGGGTTGGCGGCTATTCGCTGGGGATGCGCCAACGCCTTGGACTTGCGGCTGCGTTGCTCGGGGACCCCGAGGCCCTGATCCTCGACGAGCCCACCAACGGCCTCGACCCCGAAGGGGTCCGCTGGATGCGCGAGCTGCTGCGCGGCTTCGCGCGGGAGGGGAGGACGGTGCTGGTTTCCAGCCACATCTTGGCCGAGCTGGCGCTGACGGTGGACAGCGTCTGCATCCTCGACCACGGGCGCCTGATCACCCAGGCATCGCTCGAGGATCTGACCAAGGGGGCGCGGCAGGTGGTCCGCGTGCGCAGCCCCAGGGCGGACGAGCTTCGCATGGCGCTCGTGGGTCAGGGCTCGACGGTGCGGAGCATCGCGGCGGATCGGCTCGAGGTCGAGGGCAGCAGCCCGGAGGAAGTGGGGACTCTCGCCGCCAGCCTCGGGATTCCCATCTTCGAGATCAGCGAAGACGCCTCCAGCCTGGAGGATGCGTTCTTCCGGCTCACGGGGGCGGCGCTCCCGGAAGGGCTCGCACGATGACGCGTCCCATTCGCGCCGAGACACTCAAGCTCCGCACGGCCCCGATGACCTGGGGCCTGCTCGGGGCCGCGGCCGGGGTGACGGTGCTCCTGGATGTGCTCATCGGCATCCGCGCCGGCGCGGGGAAAGGCCGAGTCGAGATTCTCCCGCTGACTACCCTGAGTGGCCAGAACACGATCTTCACCACCACCCAGTTCGCAATCCTCTTGGCGATGGTGCTCGGCGTGCTCGTCGCCGCCGGCGAGTTCCGGCACGGGACAGCGACCGCGACCGCACTGGTGACGCCGCGCCGCCATCAGGTGCTCGTGGCGAAGGCGACCGTGGCTGGCGGCATGGGCCTGGTCTTCGGCCTCGTCGGCGTCGTGGTGTCGACGGGAGTCGGACTCGCCTTCCTCGCCGCTCATGGCGATGCCCTTCTGCTCTCCGTCGGGACGCTGCTGCGGGACGGGGCTGGAGCGTGCCTTGGCGCCGGCCTCCTCGCCGTCGGTGGCGTTGCCGTAGGCTCCCTGCTCCGGTCCCAGGTTGCGGGCGTCGTGACCGTGCTCGTGTGGACCCTGGCGGGAGAGACAGGCCTTGGCGCGCTCTTCCCCAGCGCGTCGCCATATTTCCCATTCAACGCCGCCCGGTCACTGAGCGGGGTCAGTTCTTTCGCGGGCGAGACCGCCGCCGCACAATTCTACGTCGCAGCGCTCACGGTCGCGGCGGTTGCGATCGTGCTCGCCCTCATCGCCGCAGAGACCACGGTTCGCCGCGACATCTCCTGACGGTCGCGACCTGATGGCGACCCGAGTCTTAGAGGCTGGTGTGTTACCCGCCCTACGCTCCGGCTGACGCTGGTGCCATAGCGGTACTCACCCAGCTTCGCTGCGGCAAGCTCAATCCTAAGGCCATCTCAGCCGAAATGGCGAAGCGCTTTCGGCGGGGCACTCGGCCGGTCCGGCCGCCATCCCGTCGCCGGGTATCGTCTACGCAGACGTATGTCCCGCCAATGCTGGAGACATCATCTCGAACAGCACGCCGAGGACGCGTGCAGCGGTGGCGGGTGGGGGAGGGACGGTGTGAACGCAGGCTGTACCAGAACGCTCGGATTCCATTCAGTTTCACTGGATTCCAGCGCTTTTCAGCTTGCGGGGTGTAGCACTCTTTCCAACCAAATTCCGACAAAACCACTCTATCTGAACTCGGACCTACGCCGGGAAATAAGTACTAGTCTGGAGGACCAGGGGTCGCAGGTTCGAGTCCTGTCTCCCCGAGATCTGCGCATAGCTGACCATTACTGTTACTGCCACAATCAGCTCGTACTGCTGGTCGAACGTTGTATGTTGATTATGACGCCTAAACTCGCAACTTCAGAAGCGATTTAGCAGAGCAACGAGCGAGCCATCGCGGCCGCCGGTAAGACGACGGCGCTGTAGGCGCGGATGCGCGAGTGTCTACCTGAGAGCCAGAGTTCGCGGTCAGCCTGAGCAGCGACCGTGAACCCCGCTTCTCGGCCGGCCACAACCGGTCGCGTTGAGGAACGAATCAGGAGGGTAACCATCGCGATAGCGACGCACACAAGAGGGGCAGCGAAGGGAGATGGTTGGCCAACCAGCGCGTCGGCGAGGGGCGTCGCCGGATGAGGCTCAGTCGATGCGTGTCGGGAGCAGACGATCCAGGTGGATCGTGCTCAGGGTGAAAACGATGTGTGGAGGCATCATGTGCTTCGTTCGCCAGCCAGTCCTGCGTTCGCATTTCGACCCTGCGCCCCTGGATGTGCCAAACGCGTCCAGCCGGGTCCAGCTCGCGCTCACACGGTGCGGAGGCGTCCGAGGTCTGGGTCATACACGTGATGGCGTCGCCTCAGGGCGTCGATCCAGGCGGTGCAGCGGTTCGCGCGTAGGTGAGCGCCTCAGTCCGCCACCGGCCGCCTGATTCCGCCGAGTCAGCGCGCGACCAGGATCTCCTGAGAGTCGAAGATCTGGGTAATCGGTGGGAGCGGTTGGTTGATGTCGATCTCGGGCGGGAAGATCTCCTTGCAGCGCTCCTTGAACCACACGTCGTAGTCGCTGCGCGACGCAGCGAGCAGTCGGTTGCTCTCCACCGGGTCGTCGCCCTCGAAGTAGACGCAGAGCACATCGCCCATCGGCGTGTGGTTGAGGCAGACGAGGTCGCGACTCATACCTTGAGCACGGCGCGCTGCGGTCAGGTCGTCGCGCCGCGTCTCATACGCTTCCTTGAAGAACGTTCGTGCTTTGTCGCTGGCGCCCGGGATCACCGGGGCACTGAAGGCGAGGCCACGCTTGCGGTCGCTGACTGCCTCGTCGACCCAGTCCGCCAGGACCTCGGGTGGCTCACCGGGCGGGGGCTGGGTGACGTCGAAGCCGTGTACGTCCTTGATTGCTTGGACAAAGTCGCGGTCGATTTGGAGCTCCGACCGGCCAAGGGTGGCGCTCGTCTCGGCGAACGGGCGCTCCGTCTCGAGATAGCTGATCACGAAGGTGCCCATCGGGGTCACCTGCTCATAGGCCCGTTCCACATAGACGCCCTGCCGGCGCCTCGATTCCGTGTACTCGTCGAGCCGCCCTTTGAGAACGGCTGCGACATCTCGCGCATCCTTTCCCGGGAGCACCGGGAACACTCCTGCCACTTTCTCCACGGATCGTCTCCTCTCGTTCAGAGTTCTTCGCCGGACTACCGCGCCAGCCACGAGAGCCCGGAGCTTACGCCACGCTTGAGGACCACCGCTGGGGGCGGTTGGAGTCGGCCTCCGGATCGCACTGATCGGCGTTGCCATGTGGATAGCGGGCTGGCGGCTCACCTCGGCCCTGAACCCCACTTGGCGGTTTGTTCAACCATTCTCCCGCCTGCACCCGATACGGTCATATGCTGCGGTCGCGCGCAGGCTGTCTGGGCTGCGGGCGAACGCAGTGCAGGGGAGGGGCGGGCGGTGATGTCGCCGCTACCAAAACTCCCGGATTCCACGCAGTTACAGTTGATTCCACTGCATTCCAGGATGCAGGGACTAGTGCTCTTCCAACCAAAATTCGACGAAAACACTGTGACCCGAATAACAGAGCGTCCGCTCCAGATAATGAGTAGTCTGGGGGACCAGGGGTCGCAGGTTCGAGTCCTATCTCCCCGAGATCAAGTCATGACTGACTTATACGTGCTCGCAATCCATCGATGAGCCATTCATACGCGGGCATCATGCTCGGGTTCTCGCGCCAGCTATTGATCACAGCAATGAGGTGCCAATATCGCTCGACGCGGCGGTCGCTGAACATCGCGAGTTGCTGGAGCAGCTCGGCTCGGTAGGCTGCTGAGTCCTGGCGACGCGCTGCAGCCGCGAATGACCTGACCAACTCGTCGACGATTGGCGTTGCCTCCCGCGAGCGGGGAGCAATGCCTTCTCTGACAGCATCACCGGCGTGATGGACGACGGCGGCGCCGGCGTGCTGCGTGGCCCGGTCCGTCTCTGAGAGGCCGGTGGTGGCGCGAACGCGCGCGCCCTCAGCAGCCATCTGAGCGACTCGCGTGCGAAAAGCTGGGTCCTGCACAAGAGCGGCAAGTCAACCCACGCGTCGACCTGTTCATCAGCGGGTCGGTCGGGCAGCATTGGAAGTGCCGATCTCATGCGCACCGCGAACGGATCGTCCGGACGATCGGCGAAGACCTCGTCGACAAACTCCTCGAGCAGCCGGCGGCTCTCGTCAGCAGACGCTTTGGAAACCGCTGTCATGCGCTGTACCTCCTCAGTGGTGAGCGCTTCGCCCGCGATCCGTCGCAGGACTACCCGGCGAAGCGTGGAGAAGTCAAGCGCAGCACGGACCCTCCAATATCGCCAGTGGTGATATGATGCAAAGGTGAAAAGACGTACCACGGTCTACCTCGACGACGAAGTCCTCCGCGCAGCCAGGGTCCAGGCAGCCCGTGAGGGCAAGCACGACTACGAGGTGTTCGAGGCGGCGCTGCGCCGGTACCTCGGTTTCGAGGTCATCGACAGGGTGAGGGCCCGGAACGCTGACGTATCGGAGGCCGATGTGCTCGCCGATTCGAGATCAGCCCTGGCAGAGGCACGCGCTGAGCGCAGACCGGCTCGCAGACGCAAGCCGGCCTAGCCGGAGTGCCTCGCGTGGTCCTCGACACCAACGTCTTGGTGTCGGGCCTGATCAGCGCCCGCGGGCCCTCTGCGAGCCTCGTGGACGCGGTGCGCACTGGGCTGCTCGACCTGGCTGTATGCTCGCGTCTGCTGGAGGAGTTGGCGCGCACACTTGCCAAGCGGCGCATCTCGCGGTACGTCACTGAAGCTGACGCTGTTGAGTACATCGCTGCGGTTTCCGTCTGGTCGACACCGTATCCGGATCCAGTCGACATCGACGAAGCTGTCTGCAGAGATCCCGACGATGCCTACCTCATTGCCCTCTACGACGATGCTCACGCCGACTACCTGGTGTCTGGCGACAAAGCCTTCAGCGGAGCGTCCGAGCTGGCTTTCGTGCGGACGCCGCGCCAGGCAGTGGAGCGGCTCGAGCTCGAAAGGTGAGGCGATGATCGTTGAATGGACGACCACCAGTCCCGTACGCGGGCAGCCGCGATAACGCCGGATGTGTCGTCGCGGTGTCAGGGCCGCGCAAACCCGCGGCCATTCACGCTGCCTCGATGACGGTTCCATTGGTTTCCACGGGATTCCAAGCGCTTCCAACTTCGGAGGTGCAGGCAACATTCCAACCAATTCTCGACGAAAGGGAACATTTCCGAATACGAGCCCGAGCCCTCAAATGAGCACTGGTCTGGGGGACCAGGGGTCGCAGGTTCGAGTCCTGTCTCCCGATTTGTACGAGATTGCAATCCAGTCCGCGTAAATACACGGCGTTGCGGCGGTAGCGCAACGCCCGGTGGTGCCGGACAGCAAGATCGTCGTCCGTGAGATGGCCCTTGGTCTCGTGCTCGTTCTACCGCCGCATCACCGACGGGACGCGAGCGACGATGTTTTCTGCTGCACGACAGCGACCAGTTACAGCGACCTCAGCTGGGCCATCGAGGAGCGCAGCTCCCCAGACCTGTCGGCACACGCAAGGCAAGTTGTTGGCGTCGTTCAGGCGCTGCAGCAACTGCGGCCGAGCACGATGCACGCGAGACATGACCGTTCCAATCGGAATGCCGAGCTCGGCTACTATCGGTTGTCCCATGGCTGAAGACGAGGCAATCCCGAACCTCGACGCTCCGGACATCGCGTTGTTTGAGGCGGCCGGCACCAGGCGGTCGGTAGTGGCCGGTGACTATATGTACCGAGAGGGTGATTCCGCGTACGACTTCTACGTGCTCGTCTCTGCGGAGGTGGAGATCGTCCTCCGGACGGACAGCGGTGAGCAGCTCATCGCCAAGCACGGTCCCGGGAGGTTCCTCGGCGAGCTCAACATGCTCACAGGGCAGCGGGTGTTCGCGTCGGCCCGCGTCGTCGCGGCTGGTGACGTGATCGCGGTGCCGAGGGCGGAACTTCGGCGGGTCATGACGACTAATCCGCGACTCGGCGACTCGATTCTCGCCGCGTTTCTCGCCCGCAGAGCGCGGCTCCTCAGCGGCGCCGGCAGCAGCAGCATCCGTGTTATCGGCTCCCGCTTCTCGCCCGAGACGATGCGGCTGCGCGAGTTTCTCAGCCGGAGTGGGATCCCGCACGAATTCTTGGACCCGGAGCGCGACGCTGCTGTGGAGGCTGTCCTGACAGCTCGAGGCCTCATGCCTGCGGATCTCCCTGTGGTCATCGTCACGGGAGCCGTGCTGCGCCGCCCAACGCCAGGCAGTCTCGCCGACTATCTCGGCGTGTCCGTCGGCAATCTTCCCGAGCGATGCTTCGACCTGATCGTCGTCGGCGGAGGGCCTGCCGGACTGGCCGCGTCTGTCTACGGTGCATCGGAGGGGCTGCAGACGCTGGTTGTGGAGATGCTCGCCGTCGGCGGCCAGGCTGGCACCAGCTCGCGCATCGAGAACTACCTCGGATTCCCCTTAGGGATCTCCGGCGGCGATCTCACGCGGCGCGCCTACGTGCAGGCGCAGAAGTTCGGCGCATCACTCGTCAGTCCGGTCACCATCTCGTCGTTGCAAGAGAGAGCCGGACACCTCGTCGTCGGACTGATGGACGGGACCGAGGTGGCGGGTCGCGCGGTGATCGCGGCCAGCGGTGCGCGCTACAGGCGTCTCGATGCCTCGCGTCTCGAGGAGTTCGAGGACAACGGCGTGTACTATGCCGCCACGGAGACGGAGGCGCGCGCGTGCGGTATCGCTCCGGTCGTCGTCGCGGGTGGCGGCAACTCGGCGGGCCAGGCAGCACTGTTCCTCGCAGGGGGTGGTTGTCCCGTAACCATCGTGATCCGCGGTACCGACCTGGCGAAGAGCATGTCGCGGTACCTCATCGACCGGATCGATGCCAACGCCCGCATCCACGTCAGGGCGAACGCGAGGATCGTCGCCCTGGACGGAGACCAGAGACTGCGCTCGATCACGATCGCGACACCCGGCGAGACGACGAAAGTGGAGTCCGCCGGCCTGTTCTCGTTCATCGGCGCTGAACCGTCATCCGAGTGGCTGTCCGGTTGCGCCGTGCTCGACAAGCGCGGCTTCGTCCTGACGGACCGCTCCATCGGCGACGAGGATCTCGACCGGCGATGGGACACGCTCGGCCGACGGCCCCTGCCGTTCGAGACGAGCCTCCCCGGGCTGTTCGCTGTGGGAGATGTCAGGTCCGGGTCCACGAAGCGCGTGGCCACCGCGGTCGGTGAGGGGTCAGCCGCCGTTGGCTCGGTTCATGAATGGCTTGCCTTCGCGCACTAGCGGAGATGGACTGGGTCGATCGACAGTGGAGTTGTGAGTAGCCAAGCGCGCGGAGGCGGCCACTGAGGATCGTCACCTCGTGACAACCGACGGCAGCGGTACTCCGGTCAACTGCTCGCACGTGGCCAGAAACCCATTCTGGACGGTGACGTCGGATGCTGCCCGATGAGCGGCTTGAGTCCGCATGCGGTGGAAGTAACGACCGGTCACCTTCGCGCCACGATCATCGCTGACCGCCAGCCACACTTGGGTCGCGGCGCCTTGCTCCAGGTCGCCGGTCGCCGCAGGGCCGCCCATCTTCGTGGGCATCCATCCAGGATCGACTGCGTTCGATAGGACGTGCGGCCAGAGACGGGCGACGGCGAAGGCCAGGGCAACATCGAACAGCTTTGAATTCGCGTAGGCCTGCAATCCGTTCCAACGCCGCCGGCGCCACTGCAGGTCGCGCAAATCCGAGTCGCCGCTCCGCTGCAGGCCCGACGTCAGATAGATCAACCGCTGAGGGCCCTCGATGAGCGCGGTCAGCAGGTATGGCGCGAGGGCATTGATGGCGAAGACGTCATCGAGCCCGTCAACCGTCTCGCGGCGCGCTGCACTCGGACCGAAGACGCCCGCGTTGTGAATGACAGTCTGGAACGGTCCCGCCGCGTTGGCCTGTCGAGCAAGGGCGCGCGTCGCTTCGATGCTCGCCAGATCGCCCTCGAGCGCCGTTCGGGCGCCGGGTACGGCGCGCAATGCCTGTTGGGCCCGATCGCCGTTGCGCCCGTGCAGGACGACGTCGTGGCCAAGCGCCACCAGGCGCCGAGCGGCCAGCTGTCCGAGTCCGTCCGCCGAACCGGTGATGAAGATACGCGCCATGCCACCGCCTCTACCCGCAGCGGCTAGCTGATCCGCTCCAGGATCATGACCGGGATCTGCCGCGAGGTCTGCCGCTGGTACTCGCCGAAACCAGGCGCGAGCGCGACGCGATCGGCAAACATACGCTCGCGCTCCTCGCCCTTCGCCTCGCGCGCCCTCACCTCGAACGTCTCAGTGCCCGTGTCGGCCGGCACCTCCACGCTGGCCACCGGATTCGCCTTGAGGTTGTGATACCACCCGGGATTGTCAGGCGCCCCCCTCTTCGACGCGACCACAATGTAACGCTCCCCGTCGCGGTGGTACATCACCGGCGTGATGCGCTGCTCTCCGGTTCGTGCGCCTACCGTGCTGAGCAGCATCAGCCGGTCCCCAAACGGTCCGACTCCCTTTCCAGCCTTTGCATGGAACTCCTGAATGATCGCCTCATTCCAGTTCGCCATCGCTCCTACCTCACCCTTGCGGCATCGCGGGTACCGCTCATGGGTGAACCTGAGAGCCGTAACCCAGGTCGAGGCGGATCGACTGCATCACATGGAACGTCGTACTCGCCGTGAACACGTCGGTTGCCGCGAGCACGCCGGTGTACTTTTCGATGACCGGCGTTGCCGCAGCGGCAGTCACCGCGTCCAGATAACCCCTCACGGCGGCCCACATGTTCTCGCCATATTTGACGAAAAACGGAGTGGGATCGACCGTTTGCAATGCGGTCCTGGAGCTGGCGTCGATGTCCGCCATGTACTGCTGATGCACCGCGATGTCATCGCGGGTACCGAGGCGAGCCGGGTGTCCGCCAATGAAATGCTTCCATGGGTACGTGAGAATGGTGCCGGCGGCCTTGATGTAACCAGGGACGTCGTCGGTGAGGTTGCTTTGGTACAGAGGCGCCCAGCCCGGGTTGACGATATCGACCACCATCAGCGTTCCGTGGTTGGGCAGGTGCATGAAGATGTTGTCCGGCGAGTGGTTGGGGCCGTGCCACGTCAGCTCGATCCGCTCGCCTCCGATCTCGAGTGTGCGGCGGTCTTGAAACGTCTCTTCGGGCGCCGGCCGCAAAGAGTCGTTGTCACGGAGCAGGAGCGTCCGGGTCTCCTCGTGCCCGATCCGGGCGACGTTCTTATCGAACAGCGAGGAGGCGCCTGCGTGATCGGCATGGTGGTGCGAATAGATGAGGTGGGTCACCTCGTTGCTCACGCCGTTCGCGGCGGCGATCTCGTCGATGGCGCGCTGGATGTTGCGACCGATGGTAGGCGGCGCGTCGAATAGCACGACGCCGTCCGACGTCGTCAGGAACGCTGCCTGGTAGGTGCCGTCGGTGACCCAGTAGAGGTTGCGTTCCACCCGGCCGACGTAGTAGCCCTGCTCATTCAGCGCGGGGCCGAGCGCCGCCCGTGGGACCGGCGCGTAGTCCGGCAGGTCCGCCGCGCGGCTCGGTCGTGTGTCGGCAAACGCCTCGGTGGTCGTGTCAATGGTGTCAGAGGTCATCTCTACTCCCTGGAACCCGGCGGGCGCTTTCATCGAACACGACGATAGGCCCGCCCTAGCTGTGCCGTCATCACCGGATGCCGGTGATTCTTCGATGACGCCGAGACGGCGAGCGTTCGGGAGTTATCGACACTAGGGTTCCTTTGCGCGATAGACAAGATGCCGAAACGGCTCCGCGACATAGCCTTCCAACGCGCGCTTCCACTCGTCGCTGAGGGATGAGCGGACGACGTCATCATCTGCCAACAGCCAGGCGAGGTGGCGCAGGCCGTGCTCGAGGACTTGCGCGGGGGTAATCGCTGACGGCGAGCTGGTCGCCGAACCGCGCGCGAGTTCCGCTCGTCGGACGGGAACACCGGGGAGCTTCAGCGTCTCATCCGCAGGCGCGAGGACGATAAAGCTGAGGATCACTGACCGCTGGACGCGCCGCCACGAGGTCGAGTGGAGGAGCAGGGGCTCGCCGAAGAATGTCGTCGCGAGCCCCCGGACAACCTCCGCCGGGTCGTCGCCCTCACGCAACGCGATGTACCAGGGATCGGTGCCGAATGGACCCGCCAGCACGGGACCGGCGGGCGCCATCCGGAGAACGAACACCTCGGCCTGGATGGATATCTCCCGCCACGGGACCGAACCGGCGGCCATGAGGTCAGGCGCGCGCCGGCGCTAGACCCATTGCTGCCAGCCGCCTGCTCAGGGCATCTTCGGCCGTGGGAACGCGTCCGAACACCTCCGATTGCCGCCGGATGTCGGCGACATACCGTCCTGAGTTGAAGTGATCGACCATTGCGGTGAAGTCGCGGTTGGCCTCCTCGGATTGGTCCAGCTGGCGCAGCCAGGCAGGATCCACAGCGACGGCTTCAACGTCGCGCCCCAGCAGCTTGCTGCCGCTCCGCGCGAGCTCGCGAAAGCTGACCGGTCGGTCCCAACCGATGTCGATTCGCTCGCCGACGGATACGGGCGCGTCGACCGCGGCAGCAAGGTAGCCGGCGAGATCGGCGGTGTAGACGAAGGTGAGCCGGACGTCGATATCGCCGACCCAGCTCACCCTTCCGTCGGACCAGCCGTTGCTGCCTCCCCACACGCCGACCTGGTCGAGAAAGGCACCGGGTCGCAGCGCAACGAACGGCACGCTACGCTCAGCGAGGCGGTCTTCCATGATTTTCTTGGCCCAGAAGTGCGGAACCCGGGGTGTCTGATCGCAGGTGAGGATGCTGGTGAAGACGAAGCGACGGACGCCGGCATCGGCTGCAGCGTCGGCGAGATTCGCGTTGCCGACATAGTCGGTCTCGATCGTGTCGGCTGGTGTGTGCCCTGTGTAGCCGGCCGCAGTGGTGATCACGGCGTCGACATCCTCGAGCGCGGGGCCCAGGCTGTCTCGTTGCATGAGATCGCCGACGGCCAGCTCGACACCAGCGGACCTCAACGCGTCGGTTTGCGAAGTGGGGCGGACGAGCGCGCGCACCCGCTTGCCGGACGCGATCAGGCGTTCGACGACCTGCTGGCCCAACATGCCCGTGCCACCCACGACGAGCACCGGCATGTCGTCGTGCAGAGAGGACGGATTCGTCTGTGGTTCCATGCGCAGCACCTCCTTAATCAGTACCGTGGATTTGAACTGCCTTCATCGGTCCGACACCTCGCCATGTGCGGTCATGCGGCCGGACTCGCAAGATCCTTCGCCTTCGCGTTGACCAGCACGGCGCTGGCGATCGCCCCGGCCGCCACGATGATCGCCCCAACAGCAAAGGCCACGGAGAACCCGTGTACCACGGCATACGTGGCGAGCTGCGGTCCGCGAGATGCGATGTAGTTGGCCGTGGCGGTGGCGGCGATGGTGTTCAGAAGAGCCGCACCCAGGGATGCACCGACCTGCTGAGTCGTATTCACCAAAGCGCTGGCGACACCAGAGTCTCGTTCACGCACCTTGGTCAACGCGGTACTGGTCAGAGCGGGGAAGGCGAGGCCGAGCCCAAGGCTCATGACGATCAGTTGCGGAAAGAGGTGAGTCCAGTACGAGGTGTTCACCCCGATCTGGGTCAGCCACAACAGACCCAAGGCCATGATGAGAAGGCCGGCGCTCATAGTGATGCGAGGTCCGACCTTGGGCATCAGGGCCGTTCCAGCCGTAGCGGCGACGACCACCCCGACTGCGAAGGGGAGGAAGGCCACGCCGGCCTGGGCTGCCGAGTAATGAAGAATCTGCTGCATGTAGTAGCTCACGAAGATGAACATCGCGAAGAGACCCACGATGCTGAGCAGTGCTGCCAGGTACGACCCGCCCCGACTCCGCTCCAGGACAACCCGCAGCGGCAGAAGTGGATAGGCGGAGCGAGCCTCCACGAGGACAAACGTCGCGAGAAGGATCAGACCCACACCGATCAACGTGAGGGTGGTCGCTGACGACCAGCCGTCGGTGACCGCCTTGGTGAACCCGTATACCAAGCTGACCAGTCCAGCCGTCGAAAGCAGCGCGCCTGGGATGTCGTATCGGGTCTTGCCCTCGGCCCGGCTGTCGGGGATGACCCGCGATGCTGCAACTGCCGCCAGCAGAGCGATGGGAACGTTGATGAGAAGGCACCACCGCCACGATGCGTACGCGGTGAGAAAACCGCCCGCCAGCGTGCCAATCGCGGCTCCGGCACCCGAGACCGCTCCGTAAACGCCAAAAGCTTTGGCTCTTTCCCGCGCGTCGTGTTGAAAGGTGATGGTCAGGATCGACAGGGCCGCAGGAGCCATCAGCGCTGCAAATGCACCCTGCAGCGCTCGGGACGCGAACAGCATGATCTGATCGACGGACGCGCCGCCCAGCGCCGAGGCGGCTGCGAAGCCGACCAGTCCTACGGTGAGCATCCGCCGCCGGCCGCCGAAATCCGCGATGCGACCGCCGAGAAGCAGTAGGCCACCGAAGGCCAAGGTATAGGCCGTGATGGTCCACTGTCGGTCGGCGACAGAGATATTCAGTGCTCGCTGAATCGACGGCAGTGCGATCGTCACGATGGAGCCGTCGAGGATCACCATCAGTGAGACGATGGCGACGATAACGAGGATGAACCACCGTCTCGGGTCGGGGATGGGCTGGCGGCTCAGGGCGGGTCCGACTTCAGCTAGGACTTCTCGAACCGTGCTCGTGCTTTTCATCGAAGCCGACGATTGCCCCACCCCCGGTGAGACGTCATCACCGGATGCTGGTGATTCTCAGGCCGGCGGCCGAGCGCTACCCCTGGGCTACCGCCGGCGGATCCGGACAGCGGGCTGTTTCCGGTGGCTGTCCAGCCCGGTCTGCGTGCGAGCATGACCACGGTGGAGACGATGGAGCGAGCCGCGCCTCACTCTCGGCAGGCTTTCCGCGGCGTCTGGCGCGCGGCGGGTCTGCTTCGTCGTGACGAACTCTTGGCCGCACTGGATCGCGCCTCAATGAAGAAGGTGACCGTCATCTCGGCGCCTCCGGGGAGCGGGAAGACCTCGCTCCTGCGGGCATGGTCTTACCACGTGACCAAGGATCGCCGGATCGCATTCATGTCGGTGCCCCGCGACCAGCGGGATGCTCAGCAGTTCTGGCTCGCTGTCGTGGACGCGATCCGCCAGACGGACGCCATCGATGATTCCCGACTGCCGGCGGCTGCTCCCGTCTTTGACGGCGATGCGATGGTGGATGCAGTCCACTCGGCACTCGCAAAAGCGGCGGGAGTCGTTGTGTTGGTCATCGACGATCTCCACGAGCTGACGTCCGCTGACGCCCTCTCCCAACTCGAGCATCTGCTCAGCGTTCTTCCGACAGCTGCGCGTGTCGTGCTGTCGTCGCGACGCGATCCGCCGATCCGACTGCACCAGCTCAGGCTTGCCGGCGAGGTCGCCGAGCTTCGGGCGGACGATCTGCGATTCACTGCAAGCGAGACACGCGACCTGCTCGCCGCTTCCAGGATCAGTCTGGCCGAAGCAGGCGCCGCCGCGCTGTACGAACGCACGGAGGGTTGGGCGGCCGGCCTCCGCCTTGCAGTGATCTCTCTCAGCGGTCACCCGGATCCCGATCGCTTCGTGGATGAGTTCTCCGGGACCGACAGGGCGATCGGGGAATACCTGATGGCCGAGATGCTCGAACGCCAGCCGGTCGAGGTTCAGAGCATGCTGTTGCGGACCTCTGTGGCCGACCGATTGAACGGCGAACTGGCCGACCTGTTGGCCGGCCGCCCCGGCTGTGATCGGACGCTCCTGGCACTCGAGGACGCGAACGCATTTGTCGTGTCGCTTGACGCCCAGCGTACGTGGTTCCGCTACCACCAGCTTCTGGCGGATTTCTTGCGCTTGGAACTTCGCCGAACATTGGCTGAAGAAGTTCCTGACCTCAACCGCAAGGCCGCAGGATGGTTCGCTGATCACGGTGAGATCGTCGAGGCTGTCCGAAACACGCTTGCGGCCGGCGACTGGCCCGATGCTGCCGAGCTACTCGCGGACCACCTGTTCAGCCTGACGCTCGACGGTCAGGAGGGCAGCGTCGCCGCGCTGTTGCGGTCGTTTCCAGCCAGGGCAGCGGCTGAGCACCCTGAGCTTGCATTGGCCCACGCGGCGGTTCAGCTGGCGCATGGGCGGCTCGACGAAGCAGCGTCTCAGTTGACGCAAGCCGAGTCCCATCTACAGAGCGTCCCACCGGCTCGCCGCGGCCGTCGCGCCGTGGCGACCGCGTCGCTCCGGTTGGCGCTCGCACGGCGGAGCGGCAGGTTCGGCGACGTGGTCGAGCAAGTGAAGGAGCTCGACATGTCGACCGCAGATGGGTTGAGCGACCTCATCGGGAGCGAAAGTGAGTTGCGAGCAGTCGCGTTGATGAACCTCGGGATCGTCGAGACGTGGTCGGGCCACTTCGCCGATGCTGAGCGGCACCTGACCGAAGGTGCGACACTCGCGGAGGCGATCGGCCGGCCCTACATCGAGGTCGCCTGCCGCGCATATCAAGCGTGGCCGTCCGTCTCGCTCGCGACTGCACGCCGGCGCGGTCATGAAGCGATAGCGCTTGCCGAGCGTCATGGCTGGGGCGATCGCCCGATGCTCGCGCCCGCGTTCGGGGCGCTTGCGTCTATCGAGGTGTGGGTGGGCGAGTTCGCAGAGGGAGAGCGCTTGCTGCAACGCGGCTGGGACGTTGTCCAGCCGGACGTTGACCCTGCTGTCGCGGTGCTGCTGCATGTGGTGACCGGGATGTTGCATGGGGGTCGAGGCGAGCACCAATCGGCACTCGAGGCGCTGACCGCGGCGGAGCGGGCGCAGTCACTTCTCAGTGGTGCGCACATCCTTGGACGGGTCGTCGCCGAATGGCTCGCGGCAGCCCAGGCTCATCTCGGGCTGCCCGACGATGCGCGCGCGACGCTCGACAGGTTTTCTACCGACGACGACCGGATGGACGCCATCAGCCTGGCGCGCGCAGCAATCAGCCTTGCGGAAGGAGACCCCGCCGGGGCGCTCGCCTTCCTCGGAGACGTTCGGGACTTCATGCCGCCACAGGGCTTTCCGGCGTACGCGCTCGTCGAAGCACAGGTGCTCGCTGGGCTCGCGCACCTAGCGCTGAGCGATCGGGACGCCGCGGCCGCCGCAGCCGAGGCCGCTCTCGCAGCGGCTGAAGCAGATCGGCTGATCTTCCCGTTTGCCATGTACAAGGCCGGCGGGCTCCTCGACATTCTCTCACGGCGTCAGACCGCGCACAGCGCATTGCTCGCCGATGTCGTTGACCTACTGCGAGGCGAAGCGATGCCACGCATCGAGAGGGGGCGTCGAACGCCAACGGAAGAACTCAGCCCGAGCGAGCTGCGCGTGCTGCGCTTCCTGCCGACGAATCTCACGCGGCCCGAGATCGCCCAATCGCTCAACGTCTCCGTCAACACGGTCAACACGCATATCCGCAGCATCTACGGCAAGCTCGGCGCGACTGACCGCGGCACGGCGGTGCGACAAGCACGCGAACTGCGACTACTTGCGCTCGGGCGCGCCGCACCGTCGAAGTAGGTTACGCGTTCGCACGCGAGCAATCACCAGATTCCGGTGGTTACGGCTCACCGGGTCGTGGCCCAGGATCATCGCGTGCCCACGCCCGGCTGCCAGTACACCATCCGGATAAGGGGCCGGCTCGGAGCCACTGCTCTGTCCGCGTTTCCGACGATGGGATCTGAGATCCGCGGCGGCGAGACGGTGCTCACGGGCTCGCTCGAGGATTCGTCTGCGGTCTACGGGGTTCTGGCGCAGATAGAAGCGCTCGGGCTCGAGCTGATCGAACTTCGCCAATTCTGTCCACCGAACGACCGTGAGCCCTAGGTGAGCCAGTGGGCGCGCCTCGCCACGACCGACTCACAGATCGAGGTAAGAACCGAACACCTGTTCGCAGCGTCGGTCAGGCCACCCGAAGCCCAGCTCACCGTCGAGGCAAGCCGTGCCAGTCGAAGCCCGGGGTCGCCCGAACCCACCACGACCAGACCGGCATGACGGCCTCAACCCCCAGCAGCTCCAAGCCGTGTGCCACGAAGGCGGTCCGCTGCTGGTTATCGCTGGCGCAGGCACCGGCAAGACGACCACGCTTGCCTGCCGGGTCGCGCATCTGATCCAGACCGGCACACTGCCGGAGCGCATCCTCTTGCTCACGTTCTCACGCCGGGCCGCGGCTGAGATGCTGTCGCGAGCCCGGTCGATGACGGGGGACGGCGGGGCACAGCGCGTCTGGGGCGGCACCTTCCATGCCACGGCCGCCCGGCTCCTGCGGCTCCATGGCCGGGCTGTCGCCGTCCGACCGAACTTCACCATCCTCGACCAACCGGACACGGCCGATGTGCTCGATCTGATCCGGGCTTCCCGATCCGAGGTCTACGAGCGCCGGCGCTTTGCGCGCAAGGGCACGCTGGCCGAGATCTACTCGCGGACTGTCAATGCAGGACGGCCGCTCGGCGAGGTCCTGGAGGCCGTCTTTCCCTGGTGTGCCGACGACCGGGATGCGATCGGCGCCATCTTCACCGACTACACCACGCGCAAACGGGAGTCGAACCTCCTCGACTACGACGATCTTCTCCTGTACTGGAATGCGCTGGCGGCATCTGCCGCGGGCGACCGGGTTGCCGAGCAGTTCGATCACGTGCTGGTCGATGAGTATCAGGACGTGAACGCGTTGCAGGCGCAGATCCTGCTCCAGCTGCATCGCCGCATCCCCAACATCACCGTCGTCGGTGACGACGCACAGGCGATCTACTCGTTTCGTTCAGCGACCGTCGAACATATCCTCAACTTCCCGCAGACGTTTACGGACGCTCGAATCATTGTGTTGGAGCAGAACTACCGGTCGACGGGACCCTTGTTGGCCGCCTCCAACGCCGTGATCGCCCTTGCGCCTCAGCGACACGAAAAGACCCTGTTTGCCTCGCGGAGCGGCGGAGCAAAGCCAGAGCTCGTCACGTGCCGCGACGAAGGAGCTCAGGCCACCACCGTGTGTGAATCGGTTCTTCGCCATCGTGAGGCCGGGATCCCGCTGATGCGCCAGGCCGTTCTCTTCCGAGCCTCGCACCACAGCGACATCCTTGAAGTGGAGTTGGGGCGGCACAACATTCCTTTTGTCAAGTACGGCGGCCTCAAGTTCCTGGAGGCGGCTCACGTGAAGGACGTGGTCGCGATCCTGCGGATTCTGGAGAATCCGCGCGACACCGTGAGCTGGTTCCGCGTGCTTCAGCTTCTCGAAGGTGTCGGGCCGGCGCACGCCTCGCGCCTGATCAGCGCGATCGGGGTTGGCGATTCTGACGAGGCGACATCCCCGGTGGCCGTGTTGCTCACTGGCCAAGCCAGCGTCCCGGCTGCCGCCGAGGAGTCAATGCAGAGTCTGCGGTCGCTACTCACTGATCTGAGCGGTCACTCGGCGCATGTAGCTCTCGCCTCGCAGATCGAGCGGATTCGCCGCTTCTGCGAGACGGTCTTCGCGCGGCTCTACGGAAACGCCGACGTGCGTCTCCGCGACATCGAGCAGCTCGAGGTACTCGCCGCAACCGCTGGGTCGCGTAGTTCGTTCCTCACGGATCTGGCGCTGGATCCGCCGAACGCCACGTCGGACCTGGCCGGGCCTCCGCTGCTCGATGAGGACTATCTCATCCTCTCGACCATTCACTCGGCAAAAGGCGGGGAGTGGGACGCTGTTTACATCCTCCATGCGGCCGACGGGATGATCCCTTCTGACATGGCCACTGGCGATGCCGCGACCGTCGAAGAAGAGCGCCGGTTGCTGTATGTGGCGATGACCCGAGCCCGCGATAGCCTGGAGATGTATTTCCCGTTGCGGTATTACCGGCGGCCGCGAGGTAGCGGAGACTCTCACGGCTACGCTCAACTGACGCGGTTCCTCCCGGCCGAAGTGCGCAGCCTCTTCGATGAGCGCGGCGCCGGCAGCGCCTACTCTGATACGGACGCGACCACGCTTGCAGTCGCGGACTCCGCGAGCACTACCGTCGACGCGTTTTTGCGCAGCTTGTGGTGAGTAGTGAGGACTCAGTACGGCCTCGGCTGATTGGCGATGATCGTGAGGCTCGTGATCTTATCGTCACAGAGCCCGAAGTAGCTGGTCAGGACCAGCTCGTCGGGCAGGTTGGTCTTGTCGTAGGTCCCGTCGACGCGGGCACGGACGATGATGTCGCCAGTAGTGATCGAGGACCTCGCGGACCTCCATGGTGACGTGGTCCCCGACAATCTCCTTGGACATGAACCCACGGATCGCATTGGTGCCCCACATTCCCCGACTGACGTCATTGACGTAGGCGTCGGCGGTGAACGTGGCGACGATCCGGTCGAGGTCGAAGGCGTTGACGGCCGCGACGAACTCGGCCACCACACCTCGGAGTTCGGTGGCAACTGGCATGGCTTCCTCCCTTGTTCTGCTGATCGGCCACCGATGGCCGACAACTGCACCTTGGGCGATAACGTTACGGGGGAGTCACGCGGCTCCACCTAGGAACCAGGGGCGAGAGGCCAGGGCGTTCGACGGGCGCGACCGAGGTCCTCGAAGCGCGAACCTGCATCGATCGAGCTGCGGAAAAGGAGGACGTCATGGAATTCCTGGTGGAGTTCGAGGTCGACATTCCGAAGGGAATTCCGGTTTCGGAGGTCAATCGTCGCGAGGCGGCCGAGACGAAGGGCGCTGGCAAACGTACGCGGTGAGCGCAGACCGGCTCGCAGACGCAAGCCGGTCCAGCCACGGTGCGTCGCGACGCTATGTTCTTGCAAGCATTGGCGAATTCAGACATGAGTGCATTTTCTGAGGCTCTCAATCAAACGACACGTCGCCCGTATGACCCATCGGGGTACTCTTGCCCAAATGCGACCCCTTCGGTACTCGATCAACGTCACGCTGGACGGGTGCTGCGACCATCGTGCAGTCCTCGCGGACGAAGACTTGCACCGCCACGCGGTCGAGATCCTCAACCAGGCCGATGCCCTTCTCTTTGGCCGGGTAACTTACGAAATGATGGAATCAGCGTGGCGGCCGCGGGCGCCGACGGGAGCGAGACCTGATTGGATGGATCCCTTCGCGCAGACGATCAACGCGGCAAAGAAGTACGTCGTGTCGAGCACCCTGGAGCAGGTCGATTGGAACGCGGAACTGGTGCGCGGGGATTTGGGCAAGGCGGTTCAGCAACTCAAGCGGGAGTCGGGCACGGGACTGCTCGTGGGAGGTGTGAGGCTCCCACTGGCATTGACGGAGCTGGGATTGATTGATGAGTACGACATCGTCGTGCATCCGAGGCTCGCGGGCCACGGGCCGACGCTGTTCGCGGGGCTATCGAAGCATGTCGACTTGAAGCTCGTGAGCCGGCTGGAGTTTGCCTCGGGGGCGGTCGCGCTGCGGTACGAGCCGAGAAGGTAGCCGGGGACCTGCGGGCTTCGCGCGTCGCAACGCGCACGCCTGAGTGGTTCCTGCGCCGCGCTCGTGACCAGCCGACCCGGCTTCGAGGCGCTCGCTCCGTGCTTCCGGTTTGTCTCCGTCATCACAATCGAGGACTCAGCAGACGTCCAGGTACGGACGGCACACTGAGGAGAAGACCATGTCGACAGCGGTAATCGGCGCCGGCAACATCGGCAAGACGGTCGCCGGCCTGCTCAGCCAGGCCGGAGAACGGGTTGTGATCGCGGCGAGCAGCGTGCCAACCGACGTCGCCCAGCAGCTGGGTGGGAGCGTGACCGCGACAACAGTCGCCGACGCCATCGACCAGGGCGAGGCCATCGTGTTCGCCGTGTGGCTCGACGCGATGAGGGAGCTGATCACGACACACGGATCCCGGTTGGGGGGAAAGGTCGTCATCGACCCGTCCAACCCGGTCGCGTTCGACAGCGCTGGAAACGTAACCCGCACCCTGCCTGATGGTGTCTCCTCAGGGTCGGTCGTCGCCGAGCTGCTGCCGCCGTCGTCGCATTACGTCAAGGCGTTCGGCACGCTCTCGGCGAAGTCCCTCGGCTCCGAGGCAAATCGGACTCCGACCCGAGGTGTCTTGTTCTACGCGACGGACGACGACGTCGCGCAGGCCGCCGTGGAGCGCCTTATCGCCGCCGCCGGGTTCGACGCTGTCCGCGCCGGCGGAGTCGAAGCGACGCTGCGCATCGAGATGCTCGGCGACCTGCACCAGTTCGGTGGCCTGGACGGGCAGCTGCTCGATGTCAAGCAGGCCAGGTCCGCAGTGATGGCGGCGTCGGGCTGATCGACCCATGACAGCACCGGCGGCGGCAGGAGGCACCGTCGGGGTCGGCGACCTCGTGGTGCCCCGGATGGGGTTCGGCACCATGCGCCTGACCGGGCCTGGAATCTCCGGGCCGCCCGCCGACCGCGACGAGGCGATTCGGGTGCTGCGCCGTGCCGTGGAGCTCGGCGTCGGGGTGTTCGACTGCTCGTGGTACTACGGTCCGTACGCCGCGCACGAGATCGTCGCCGAAGCCCTGTACCCGTACGCGCGGAATGTGGTCCTGGTGACCAAGCTCGGTGCAGCGCGTGGTCCGGATGGGTCATGGCACGCTGCTCTGACCTCGGAGGAACTCCGAGCGGGGAACGAGGCGGACCTGCGGCTGCTCCGTCTCGACAGCATCCCCGTGACCCACCTGCGCTGGGCTGACAACGGCCGGGCCACGTTCGAGGACGCGCTCGAGGCGATGCTCGATCTACAACGGGAGGGGCGGATCCAGCGAATCGGGCTGTCCGCCGTGACCGCGGGGCAGCTCGACGTCGCGCTGCGTCATACAGACGTGGTGACCGTCTCGAACGCGTACTCGGTCATCGATCGACGCGACGAGTTGGTGCTCAATCGCTGCTCGAGCGAGGGAATCGCCTATCTCCCCTGGTTCCCGCTCGGCGGCGGCAGCGTTGCACGCGGCACTACCGTTCGTGCGAATGACGCCGTCCGGGAGCTCGCGTTGGGCCGTCGCCTGACACCGACTCAGGTCGCGCTTGCCTGGCTGCTGCATCGCTCGCCGGTCGTGCTTCCCATTCCCGGTACCAGCCGGGTCACCCACCTGGAGGAGAATGTCGCTGCCGCCTCCGTGCAGCTGAGCGCTGAGGAGCTGCTTCGGATCGACGAGCGGCTGCTCAAGGCATGAGCGTGAGGGCTCGTTCGCGGCAACGCGCCGCGCTCGCCGACCGAAAGGCTCGCGAGTTCCTTCGCAAGGCCGATTCGGTGCTCGCGCGCGTCATCGACGCGTATCCATCCTTTCGTCCGCGTGCGTGGCTTGACGACCTCCCGCCGCTCGATGCGTTCGGGACGCTCATTTTCCAGGTCGTGAGGCAGCAGTTGTCGGTCGCCGCGACGCGCACGAAGCAGCCACGCTGGCGCGGCTCCTCGTGATGTTCACTCCGGCGGGCATGGAGCGGTTCTTCAGAGGTGTCGCCCAATTGCCGCCAGGTCCCGCCGATCTCGAGGCCTGGGGCCCGATCGCTCACAGCACCTGGATGAAGATCGTGGGGCGGCCGCTGGCCGAGACCGACCCCCTGTAGATCTCCAAGCGAGCGCTCCGGCTACAGCGTCTTCTCCAACCAGTGGTCAGCGAACGGCTCGTCGTTGAACGCCGGCACCGCGACCCAACCGGCTGACCGATAGAGGGCCAGCGCCTCTGTCAGGACGGCGCTGGTTTCGATGTGTGCAACGCGCGCCCCATGCGCGCGCGCGCACGCCTCGAGTGCCTCGAGCAGGCGACGGCCCAGACCAAGACCCCGCGCGGTGGGAGCGATCCACATCCGCTTGATTTCGGCAGGCGCGGCAGCGTGATGCTTGACCGCGCCGCAGCCGATCGGCTCACCATGTAGGTACGCAACGAAAAAGTCTCCGGCGGGCGGCCGGATTTCGTGCGGCAGGGCGGTCGCGCCGACCGAAGGGTCGAAGCCTCGATCCGACCGGCGGTTGAGTTCCTCGACGTACTCGGTCAGGCAGTACACAGCATCGCCGTGCTCGGGATCCGTTGTCCTGATCTGCACGCTCGCCGCAGTGAAGAGTCGTTCGGCGTCATGCATCGCCGCGATCAGCTGCTCGCACTACGGCTCATGTGCGCGACCTGGCCTTCGAGACGCGCGGGCGCAACTCGATCACCGTTGCGTCGACCGCCGGCTCGACAAGCCTGCCGTTCTTTGACAGGTTCGGGTCGGTACACGCAGCCAGATTGAAGCAACAGGGCCGTCGCTTGCCGTTGTTCATCTTCGAAATGCTGACGTCGATCCGTCGCCTGCGCGTGTCAGGGTTGCTGGTTGCATTCACCCAGCGAACCCATTCCCAGCGCGCCATCGGCGTGATGGCTCTCCAGAGATCCTGGATGTCCCGAGGGGCGGTTGCGAGCGCATTCTCGAGATCCGGGGGCAGGGTGGGCTCGGGCCAGCCTTTGGCCGGCTCAATTTCGAGCGTCGCCGTGTCACCCGCGCTGAGAGCAGCGGTCTGTTGCAGCTTGCGATCGACCCTCATCCAGTGGCCGGAGGACCCGTCCGGTTCCACCACTGTCCGGAACTCGTGGCCATTGATCGTTCCTCGTACTGCCACCTGACCGCGCGATGGCAATTGCGCGCTCGCGTTCGCCGGCAACCGCACAATCGTCCACGCATCGATCATGGACAGCCTGGCGTCAAAACGAATTGTTGGCGTCCCGGTGCGCCGGGTCATGGGGCATATTCTCTCAGTCCAGCCGTCCCCGGAAGGTCATGGCTGTCACATGGCTGCGCGCCGGCTCTGGCTGTGCGGGGTCGTGGAGCTATGCCGCTAGAGTCGCTACTCGATGAGCAGCACCGTGGGGCGATCGCCGTGCACGCGTCTGGAGCGCGCGGTCGTCGCCGCCCCAACGGGTTCGTAGCGGATGCCAACGGCCGGTCAGCGCTGCTTTGGAGAAGGGGATGCGCTCATGGAGCGCTACCACGACGAGGAGTGGGGCTTTCCCTGCGTTGACGAGCGCTCTATGTTCGAGCTCCTCAGCCTCGAATCATTCCAGTCCGGGCTTTCCTGGCGCACCATCCTCGGCAAGCGCGAGGGGTTCCGGAGCGCGTTCTCAAACTTCGAACCGGATGTGGTGGCCCGGTTCGATCCGGCGGATGTCAGCCGGCTTCTGGCCGACAAATCCATTGTGCGCAACCGCGCGAAGATCGAGGCGACGGTCGCGAATGCCGGCGCGATCGTGTCGCTCCGAGGAAGCGGCGAAGCACTCGCAGGCGTGGTCCACGCTCACGCGCCGGTGGGCGTGACGCCGGTGCCCGCGGACTGGCCTGAGGTCCCGGCGACGTCGCCGGAGTCCACCGCTCTTGCCCGCGACCTCAAGGGCCGCGGGTTCCGATTCCTGGGTCCAACGACGGTGTACTCGTTCATGCAGGCATGCGGCGTTGTCAACGACCATCTTGCGTGGTGTTCCACCCGAGCAGCGGCCGATCGAGCGCGTCGAGCCGCCGGCTTGCCCTGAGGTCCGCCGTGGCAAGCACCTGGCGTAGTTCCAGCGGAGCCTGCGCTCGACGATGGCCTGCATGACTCGCCAGACGTCCGTCGCGCTCTCGTACTGATCTCGCCGTGATCCCGGTACGTGGGTCCCCTACGTTGCAGCTGCTGTCCCCATCCCTTCCGCGAGGATGCCGCTGACCCGATCCATTCGACTAGACGGACACCGGCTCGGATGCCGAGCGCCTCACCGCACACCGCAGCAAGGTGCGTGCCACCTTGCGGTGTGAGATGGAAACCAGTGGCCAGAGGAGCGCCGCCGGCCAACGTTCATAGCGAACGAACGTGGCCATCGACGTCTTCCCATCGTGGACGTTGCAGACAATGTGAGCGGTGATCAACCACGAAGCGGCTTCGAGCCTGATCCAGTTGTCACCGCGGCCAGCGGTCGTCCATCCGATGGGGTGGTTCGGCGAAGCGACCGGCTCGAGGCGCAGACGCAGGACGGCCCGCTGGGCGACGGGCACGCACACGCGCACCCAGGCCGGCCCGTCGGAGAGCACCGCATGGAACCAGTGCTGCAATGAGATGCCCGAGGGTGGCGTCACTGCCGCCGTGAACACGTCGACGTAGTGACGGCGGGCCAGGGTGTCGAGGGTGCGGATCTCCTCGGGGACGTTGCGATAGCCGACGCTGGCTGACACTTCCGGCTTCGGCATGCGCGGCATTCTCGATATTCTGTACGTTCATCACAGGCTCGCCAAAGGGCGCCTCAGCACGGGTCCCGTCGGAAAGAAGAGAGGGCCCGCTCCATGGAGCGAGCCCTCTGCTTACGAGCAATGCTCCCCTTTTAGGTGTGCCGCGGGGAGAGCACCGCCCGGGCACCGCTCGTGTGCGAGCGGAGAACGAATGAGCTGATCACGAGCGTCAGCCCGTATGCCACGAGCCAGAAGCCGAGCAGAAGTGCGAGCGTCAGTGTGGAGATGCCTGGGTAGAAGATGATGATCATCCCTGCGGCCACTCCAAGCAGTCCGCCGAAGATGATCCAGCCCCTGTGGGGGACGCCGCTGAATTCGACGCCGAAGAAGAACTCCATCCATCCGGAGAAGATCCAGAAGAACCCGATCGTCAGCGTGAGCACCAGCAGGCTGAGGCCTGGATGAGCCAGGAGATAGACGCCGGCGACCACTGACACCACGGACAGAATCGCGAAGAGAGCACGAGTCCAGCCGCTCTCGACCGGCACGGCGAAGGCTCCGACAAAGCGGTACACGCCGGAGAAGATGAGCCACACGCCGAAGGCGATCGCGATCACGTACAGGGCTTGGCCGGTGAAGAAGAACATGCACAGGCCGGCGGCGATGCCGATGAGCCCGAAGGCCAGGATCCAGCCCCAGGCTCCGCCGACCTGCTTGAGCAGGGCGCGCAGATCGTTCTGTATGTCCGCCATTTGCTTTTCACTCCTTGTGTGAAGGGTTTCCATTTCAGTCGCTCGTCTGTGAGTGGCCGGGTCAGTTCGAGCCGGCCAACTTGGCCGCGGTGCGCACGAGGTTCACCGGTGTCACCCGCTGCAGGTCAGCCTCGGAGGCGACGAGGACCACCTGGTTCGCCTCTGCGTCAACTTCGTCCACGACGCTGATCGGCACGACGACATCGTGGGAGAACGGTCCCTTGTCGAGCACCATCAGGCCGGTGGTGGCGTCGTACTCCCGCACTCTGCCGAGGTCAACCATGTCCGACGTGTAGACCTCGTAGTCGGTGCTGATCTTGTTCCGGAGGTCGTCAAGGCGGGCCGCGTTGACCACCACCGGGGCGCCGTCGTAGCCGCTGCGCTGTGTCGTCGTCGCGGACTGGCCCGAGCCCTCACCCTGCACAGCGGTGAGGCGTTCAGGCGGCGTGGAGTAGTCGCGATTCAACTCGTCCTTGGTCGCTCCCAGGAACAGCTCGTGCGGGTCGATGTGCGTGATCAGGCTGAAGGGCACGTACAGTTCGCGCTCCGAGAAGGGATTGGCTTCGATCGTCAGCCAGCCGGTGGCGATGTCGACGGTGTCGACAGTCCCAACCTTGGTGCTGGTGCTGTCGAAGACGTTCTGATCAACCGCGATGACGTCGCGGATGTCAGTGGTGATTCGCCCTGCAACGTTCATTGCAGATCCTCCTAGTGTGAGTGCTCTGTTGAAGGAGGCTCGGCGCACCCGTACCGGGCTCGGCCTGAGTAGGACCCACGGCCGTATCGCAAAAGAATCGTAAGAAGCTCATGGCGTGGATCCGGGCTGTGCCTGCGCGCGGTGCAGCGCTGGGACCAGCACTCGCAACGTCAGGACCTGGACCGCTGCTGCGATCGGCACCGCAAGGAGCGCGCCGATCACGCCGGCCATGGCGCCGCCGATGAGGAGCGCTATCACCACGGCGAGCGGAGGAAGCGCCACGACGCGGTTCATGACCGCGGGCACCACGGTGTTGGCGTCAACGACCTGCAGGACCGCCATCACTGCCGCGACCTGGAGCGCCTTGCTGGGACTGACGGTGAGCGCGACGAGGGCCGGTACGACCACGCCCAAAACCGCGCCGACGACGGGAACGAGCGCGATCACCGCGGCGAATGCACCGATGAGCGCAGGCGCCGGCAGGCCGAACAGCAGCGACAGCAACCCGGTCGCGACCCCGACCACGAGGCCGTTGATGGCCGCGCCTCGCAGGTACCCGCCCATCCGGAAACCGATCTCGCTCATCACGCCGGCCGCTCCTGCGCGCTGGCGTTCGGGGAGCAGGCTGAGCACGAAGCCCTTCAGGCCTGCGCTGCTCACGAGCCACATGAACCCGACCACCAGTACGAGGAAGAAGTTCACGACCACCGCGACGATGGTGCTGCCCACCCCGATCAGGGTGTGCTGCGCACCGCCAAGCCAGGCGCCGAGCTGTTGATTGAGGTTGACGCTGAGATGGAATCGCGCCTGGATGCTCTGCAGGAGATCGGTGAAGTGCTTCTGGTAGGCGGGCAGGTTGCGCGCGAGGGATGCCGACTGGGTGGCGATCGGTGCGGCGAGCAGGACCACGAGGCCGGCGAGCCCCCCGAGGAGCACGACGTACACGGCGATGATGCCGAGGGGTTGAGACAGGCCACGCCGGGAGAGCGCGGCGACAAGGGGACGAATGCCCTCAGCGAAGACGATGGCCATGAGCACAACCACGACGCTGCTGATGACGCTGCCAAGGAACAGTGCGAGCGCCACCACGGTGAGCACGATGAGCGCTGCGATCACCAGCGTCCGAATGCTCGGTACCAGCGCCCGCACGGTGGAGGCGTCCGCCGAGGCCGTCGTGGATTGCGTGACTGCGACCGGTACCTGAGAGGCGGCGCTGGTCACGATCTGCCTACCTTTGTGCCTGAGGGGCCGCGTAGCCTAGCACGGGGCTGAGGGCCCGTTGGGAGCGTTTGGGCGCAGAGCCGAACTGCGCGCCGGTCGCTGGGGTTGTGCGCCGGCTCATGATTCCTCGTGTCTCATCGCGGGCGATTCGGCGGGGTCTGGACAATCCATGACGAGCTCGCGAAGAACGACGCGGGCAGACCCGCAGAGCGCGCGACGCACGTCGTCAGCGCGCTCCGGCTCGAGCACCACAAGCAGTGCGGCGGGGCCGTACAGGAGGGCCTCACGGATGTCGCGGCGATCATCGGCCGGGATGCAGTGGCGGATGCGTCCGCTCAGTCCGTCACTTCCGGGGCCGGTGGTAGTGTCGGCAACCGCTGCGACCACACCCACAGCGATGCTTGGCGTTGCGGGCTGTGGCTCCGCTGTTGCGATCGCCACGCCGCCTGCGGCGCTCCTGCGGACCACCACGGCATCGAGGGTGTCGCCGACGCCGTTCCACTGGTAGGCGGCCAGGACCGCGGCCCGCGCATCGTGTGCGGCCTCAGCGGTCGGATACGCCGCGGCGCACACGAAGCTTGTGAGCTCACGCACCGCGCCATTCCTTGGGTTCGAATCTGAATCGCGGAACGGTCATGCCGCCAGACTGGCGCGCCCGAACTTCCCGCGCATCGTTACTCGGCCACGAATTCCTTCTGTGCGCTTGGTCTGAGGGCACAGCGTGCTCCTCGGAAGGCGCCAGCGTGAGGAGAAGCCATACTTCCTCGACCATGAGTGGCCGCGTCGCCAATGACCGGGCCGGGTCGGCTCAGGCACTCCTCGAGGTGGTGGGAACGGCGCTGAGCGCGAGGGCTGAGGAGATCGCTCTCGACATCCGCGAGGCCATCACCGCCGGCGCACCCGAACTCCGAGGTGACGAACGCGTGGTGCAGGCGCTGACAGCCAGTGTCGAAGGCAACGTCCTCACGCTGTTCCACGTGATGCGGCAGGTGGCCGAGGTCGAGGAGGCCGCGGCCCCGCCCGCCGCCATCGGTTATGCGCGCCAGCTGGCGCAGCACGGCACCTCCAACGTCGCACTGCTCCGCGCGTACCGCCTGGGACACGCACGGTTCTTGCGCTGGTGCCTCGACGAGTTGTATCCGCGCGCCGGCGAGGACGGCTATGCAGAGGCCCTCTCACAAGTCGTCGCGCTCTCCTTCGATTACATCGATCGCGTCAGTGAACAGGTGGTGCGCGCGTACGAGGCGGAGCGGGACCGCTGGTCGCGGAACCTGTTCGCTGTGCGGGGCGCCCGAATCGGCGAGCTGCTGGCCGGCGACAGCGTCGATCTCCTCGCGACCGAGCGCGCACTCGGCTACCGGTTGCGCCAGCGCCACGTGGCAGTCGTCGGCTGGAGCCGGCGGCAGCGCGAGGATCGTGCTCTTTTGGCCCTCGAGCAGGCAGTTGCGCGAGTGGCGGCGCAGTTGGATTCGTCCGGTCGAGCAACGCTTTTCATTCCTCACGATGACGCGTCCGCGTGGGCATGGATCGCCATCGATCGCGATACGGCGCCGACTGCCGATACGCTGAACAGGACCGTGGATGACTTTGATCCACCGGTGCACCTGGCGCTGGGCGACGCCGGCTTCGGGCTGGAAGGCTTCCGCCAGACGCACCGCGAGGCGCTGAGGGCGCAGGCCGTGGCGTTTGCGGGCGGTGATGCGGCGCCCAAGGCCACACGATTCCGCGATGTCGCCTCGATTGCCTCACTCGCGCAGGACCTCGGGTACACGCGAGCGTGGGTGCGAGCTACGCTCGGCGAGTTGGCCGTCAACGATGCGTCGCATCGACGCCTTCGTGAGACCGCCCGCCTGTTCCTCGCCAGTGGTGGCAGCTACACGGCCACGGCCGAGCTCCTCCATCTGCACAAGAACACGGTCCAGTACCGCGTCCAGCGTGCCGAAGAGCTGCTCGGGCGCTCGCTGCGAGAGGGACGCATCGAGCTCGAACTTGCGCTACTAGCGTGTCACTGGATGGCAGATGCCGTGCTCGGGCCTGAGAGGTAGGGGACTGCGCTGTCGGGCGCGCTCTGGCCGCCCGAGGTCAGCTGCCCCCGTGGACCGCAGATGGCACTATCGGCTACATGAGCGCGCCATTGTCGATCCGCTTCGATCCAGCAACCCTCGATCGCCTGCGGCGCCGGGCCCGGGGTCGCGACGCTTTGCCGAGGAGTGGGCCCACCGTTTTTTCGCGGCGGTGTTGGGCGACGAGGACCGGATCGCTGAAGCGACTAAGCGAGGGGAGCCGGCCATTTGATCACGCCGCACGGTACGTGTGTCAGTGGTGATCGAATGCGAGGAACGCGTGCACGGCGCTGACGGCGGCCGATCCCTCGCCCACTGCTGCCGCGACGCGCTTGGTCGAACCCGATCGAACGTCGCCCACCGCGAACAGACCCGGGCGACTGGTCTCGTACGGGAGCGGCCGCCGGCCGAGCGCGAGCCAGCGCTCGCCGAGCTGCGCATCGGTCAGCGCACGGTCGGTGACGACGAAGCCGCGGTCGTCGAGCGCAGCACATCCGCACAGCCAGGACGACTCGGGATCGGCGCCGATGAACGAGAACAGCGCGGCCGCCGGGATGCGACGCTCCCCGCCCGGCCCGTCGACGCGAACCGCCTGCAACGCGCCGTCGCCTTCGAGCGCGGCGACCTTCGTGCTGGTCATCACTTCGATGCCGGGATGGCACACGAGCCGGTCGACGAGATAGCGAGACATGCGAGCGTTGATGTCATCCGCTCTGATGACCAGCGTGACGGGGCTGGCGCTGTCGGCGAGAAACACGGCCGCCTGACCAGCCGAGTTACCGCCGCCGACCACCATGACCGGGCTGCCGACACACTGGCGCGCCTCAAGCTGCGTGGCGGCGTAGTACACGCCGTTGGCCTCGAACTCCTGCAAGCGATCGACGGGGAGCCGGCGGTACCGCGCTCCAGTGGCTGCGATCACCGCCCCCGCGACCACGACCGTTCCGTCCGACAGCTCCAGCGTGAGGTGCCCGGACTCCTCCCGTAATGCGGTGGCCTTGCAGGGCGCGCTGAGCCTCGCGCCGAACTTCTCCGCCTGCACCAGCCCGCGCTGCGTGAGCTCTGCCCCGGCAATCCCCGTGGTGAATCCGAAGTAGTTCTCGATCCTCGAGCTCGTGCCCGCCTGGCCACCGGGCGCGATCATGTCCACGCCGAGCGTGTGCAGCCCCTCGGACGCGCCGTACACCGCGGCAGCGAGTCCGGCCGGGCCACCGCCCACGATGACGAGATCGAACGACCGGTCGGGGAAGTTGTCCAGGGTGAGCCCGAGATACGACGAGAGCTGGCCAGGTGTCGGCTTGCGCAGCACCTCGCCGGTGGCGATCACGACCGGGAGGTCCGATGGCACGAGCGAGAAGGCCCGCACGATGTCTTCGACCTCTGGATCGGCATCGGGATCCAGCCATTCGTGGGGCAGGCGGGTACGGGTGAGGAACTCACGGATGCGCATGGTCTCGGGCGAGAAACGCGAGCCGACGACCCGAATGAACACCGCATCCCCTGCGAGGAGCGCTGCGCGTCGAGCCATGAACGCTGCCAGGATCTTGTCGCCGAGCTCCGGCTCGGTGGCGATGACCCGGCGCAGGACGTCGGCGGGAACAGCGAGCACCTCACCCGGTTCGGCAACGCGAGCCGAGACGAACGCCCGAGCCCCGGTGAGCAGATTCAGCTCGCCGAGGAATTGGCCGGCACGGTGGGTGGTGATCACGCGGTCGTCGGCGTCGTCGACGACGATCTCGACTGAGCCTGCGAGGACGACCCAGAAGTCGTAGCCCGGGTCACCCTCGTGGTAGAGGTACTCGCCGGCGGCGACGCGGCGGCGCGTGCCGACCGCCTCGAAGATCGCAACTTCCGAGGGGTCGAGGACGGGGAACGCGGACGGGTCCGCCTGCATCGGTACCACGCAGTGTGGTGTGTCTCGTCGGACCCGTGCCCAAACGTCGATCAGGCGGCGGTCATCCCGAGTTGCCGGCCAGCGCGCGCCTGGCAAGGGCCACGATGTCGGCTCCCGTGTTCGCGTGGCCGGCGATGCCCCAGCCGCCGTCCGGCGACTCGACGATCAGCACCCAGGTTCGCGCTGCGACCTCGGGGTCGCCGGCAGCGGCGGCCACGATCTCCGTCAGTTCTTTGACAACGCCCAACTGCTTGTCACGGCTCAGGACACCGGCGGGCGTCAGCACCTGGACGCGGACGTGACGGCCACTGCCGGCGACGTCAGCGATCGCGTCCGCCGGGAGTTCGTGCACGAACCCGCAGGTGTTGTCACGGAAGAGCGCGATGTCCGGCACACCCTCCCAACGCATGACGGCCGCGGCGAGGTCGCGAGCGAGCGACCTGCGATCGGTGAAGGTTCCCTCGGCGGCGTAGACGTCGATCATCGGCATGATCCGCGCATCCTCTCGATACTCAGACGGAGCGTTGTGCGCCGCCGACCAGGTCGGCGTCGCGCGCAGCGGTTGACTGGGCGGCAGAGTCGATGAGCTGGGCGACCTCTTCGGGGTGCGAGACCATCGCCAGGTGGCCCGATTCGACCTCGATGGTGGTGGCGCCCATCCGCTTGGCGAACATGCGCTCAGCATCAGGGGGTAGCGCCTGATCGGCAGTCGCAACCAGATACCACGACGGGAGCGACTTCCACGCGGGCTCGCCCATGACGTCCTCGAAGGTGCTCATCGAGAGCCCCTGCTGCACGGCGTAGAGAACGTTGGCCCTCACCGGTTCCACGTCTGCGGCAAAGTGAGCAACGAAGTCCTCCTGTGGTAGCCACCCGAATCCCTGCTGATCGACGATCAGATGTGCCAGCGCCGGCGTGGGCGGGCCGCTCCCGAGCAGCGCGCCGAGCGATTCCCCGTGATCGATCCCGAAGGCGGCGATATAGACGAGTGCGCTGACACCCGGGTGTTCCGATCCGAGGGCGGTCATGATCTGGCCGCCATAGGAGTGGCCGGCGATGACGGTGGGCCCGGTCTGACGCGCGAGGACCTGGCGCAGGCGCGCGACGTCGGCGGCGAGGGAGGTCTCGGGAAACTGCGGCGCGGTGACCGCGTATCCCTTCGCCTGCAGCAACTCGATCACCGGAGCCCAGCTCGATCCGTCGGCCCAGGCGCCGTGGACGAGGACGACGTTGGGTTTTCCACTCATGGCAGGTCCCTCGCTCGTGTGGTGGTTGGCAGGCCACGATCGTCGAGGGAGTGGCTTCCGCTTCGCTTCAGTACTGCGACTGAAATATCAGCCGCGGGCGCCGGTTGCGAGGCTCGTGTGGAGCTGGCCGCGAGCGGCGATACCGAGCTTAGGATAGATGCGGTACAGGTGCGACGCGACCGTGCGGTGCGACAGGAACAGGCGCTCGCCGATCTCCCGGTTCGACAGCCCGTCCGCCGCGAGCCGGGCGATCTGAAGCTCCTGTGCTGTGAGGCGGTCACGCGCTTCCGGCGTGCGTGGACCGACGGTCTCGCCGGTGGCGCGCAGCTCCTGGCGAGCACGAGTGCTCCACGCCCGTGCGCCGAGGATGTCGAACAGCTCGACGCTCCGCCGCAGCGGACCTCGCGACTCGGCGCTCCGACGCCGTCTCCGCAGCAGGCTTCCAAACGAGAACAGTGTTCGCGCCTCCAGAAACGGGTAGTACTTCACCGACCCGGTCAGGGCGGCGGTGAACAGCTCCTCGGCGTCGTCGGATGCGAGCAGTGGTCTGGCGCACTCCAGCTGAATGCCGAGGAAGGGAGGATTGCTGCGCGCCGCGATCCCGTCGAGGTCGGCGATCACCGGAGCGATTCGATCTGCGTGCGCGCTGCGCACCGCAGCCTCGACGAGGTCGAGCACCGCCGACCATCGGATGAACCGATGGAACAGACCGTCCTTCTCGTCGAAGACCGGCCAGAGGTAGCCGAGCGCGTCGTCGTAGCGGCCGTCACCCAGGGCGGCCGCGCCGCGCACGAGCTGCGCGATTGTCAACAGCGGCGTGCTCCTGATGGCGAGCACCATGCGTTCGGCCTCGGCGAGCCTTGCGTCCAGGTCGGTTGCCGAGCCCAGCAGCGCTCGGGCGAGCGCCGCGATCAGGTCACCGGTGACTCCGTACTGCGGCTGCCGCGTGTCCTGCGCCAGCGACGCCGCCTCCTCACCCGCCGCAACCGCCGCAGGCCATTCACCCGTATGGGTTGCGGCCCACGCGAGGTGCACGAGCGCTTGCGTCAGTGGCACGAGCCGAATCTGCTCCCGCAAACCGCTGACCGCCCCGGTGAGCAGGCGCGATCCCAGTCGGAAGTCGCCGGCTTTCTCCGCTGCGATGCCGAGATGCATCGCCGTGACCGGATCTGCCATCTCGGAACCCCTCACCGCTGCAACCCTTCGCAGGACCGCCGTCCCCATCGACTCGGGGTCGGCCATCGTGAGCACCGCGAGCAAGCGCGGATCATGCTCGGAAACGCCGATCGCGCCCGCGGCGTCCACGACGAAATGACGCGTCCTGGGTTGCGTGTGCGTCCACCAACAGCGATGCGCGATCGGCACCAGAGACCGCAGCGCGGCTTCGTCATCGCCGGCCTGCGCGAGCCGTTGTGCGATCGTCACGAACGTCCTCGTCGCGTCGGAATCGAACCACACGTTCCCGCTGGTCATCTCGTTCAGCCAGGCCCTGCGCGCCTCGACCTGGGGGGCGCTGTCAATCGCCTCTGGCTCCCCGACGAGCCGGCGCACGAGGTCGACCAGGCCGAGGTCATACGCGATTTCGGCCGCCGACACCAAGCGCTCGCCCCGCTTCCGCGGATCCGGCGTGAGCGCCGCCGCCCGTTCGAGCGCAGCGCCGGCCGCCGCGACCGCTCCACGCCGCGCGGCCGCGCGAGCGTGTTCCTCGAGCGCTGACGCCACTTCCTCATCGGGGCCTGAGGCCGCCGCAGCTCGGTGCCACAAGCGCCGCTCCGGATCGCTGACAATTGTGGCCAAAACTGCATACATGGCGAGCACCTGCGTCGCGGACGCGGCCTGGCGCACGGCTGAGCGGATCAGCGGATGCCGAAAACGGACCTCCCCTGCGCTCAGTTCGATCAACCCCAGCGCCAACGCCGGGTCCAGCGCGTCGATGGACACGGCAGATGTGTGCAGCGCCGTCGCCGCCCGTGTCACCTCGTCCAGCGATGCTCGGCTGTCGAGGGCTGCCGCCAGCACGATCAGGCAAGTGTCGTCCGGGAGATCGCGCAACCTCGCCGCAAAAGCCGCTTCAAGCCGCGCGTTGAGCGTCGTCGGGGCCGGCGTGATCCGCTCGCCAGCGGCTCGCGAGTATGGTGCCGTGCCAGGAAGTTCCACGAGCGCGAGCGGGTTTCCGGCAGCTTCGGCCAGAACGCGAGCGCGAGAGACCGGGTGCAGGTTCGGCGCCGCTCGATCGAGCACGGCCGCCGACGCCTCGGCGCTCAAACGACCCAGCTCGAGGATGGGGAGGCGAGCCTCGTCGAAGGCAGCAGTGTACCCGGTGCGCACCGTCGCCACCAGCGCGACGGGGACGCCTTCGAGGCGGCGTGCGATGAAGGTGAGCACGCCGAGGCTCGAGCGGTCGAGCCACTGCGCATCGTCCACCAGCAGAACCACGGGAGACGATTCGGCTTCCTCGACGACGAGGCGGAACGCGGCCATCGCGACACGGAACGGGTCGGGTTCGGCCGCGTCGATCGTGCCGAAAACGGCGTTGAGGGGCTGTCGCTGGGAGGCCGGCAGCAGCTCGATGGATCGGATCATGGGGAAGAGGAGCTGGTGCAATCCGGCAAACGTGAGCTCGGCTTCGGATTCCACACCTACCGTCGCCAGCTTCGCGAAGCCCAGCGCGCCGGCGCGCTCAGCGGCGTGCGCGACCAGCGCCGACTTCCCGATGCCGGCCTCTCCGCGGATGACTATTGCGCCTCCTCCCCCGGAAAGCCGGTCCAAGAGCGCGTTCAATCGTCCGACCTCGGCCTCGCGCCCGATCAGCTCGGCGGCCGGGGCGCGCCGTGTCGACTGCGACATCGGCTGAGGATAGGCAGCCGGCCGGCGAGAGGCGTTGGGGCGAGCGGCTTGGCGCTCGCGGGTTCAGCCGGCAGTCACCCTCGCGCGGTAGCTTCCCTCGCGGAACTCGACTGAGAGTGACGGGTGCGACGGCCGCCAGTCGAGCTCGGTGCGAGCCCGGCCGGCGTCGGTGCTCTGGTCAAGCAGCAACACCTCGGCGAAGTAGTCGCCGAGGCGCGCCCGAGCCTCGTCCTCGGAGCCCGGCACCGCTCCCCGGGCTCCGGCCGCGACCGCGGCAGCCTCGGTGAGCTCGGCGACGGTGGGGTTCAATCCGTTGCCGATCACGTAGTAACCGCGAGCCGCGTCGTCTTCGAGCACGCGTCGGAAAGCGCCAGCGAGATCTGCGGCGTGCACGGTGGTCCAGTGCTGCTGCCCGGTGCCGAGCATGATCAGGTTGCCGGCATCATCACGTGGCGACCCGAGCAGCAATCCCGGAACCGCACCGCCTCCGTCCCCGTATGCCACGCCCGACACGACCACGACTCCGCGTACGTCCTTGGCCGCCAGCAAGCGGCGCTCGTTGGGCTCCTTCCAGGCCACCATCGCGGGGGGATTGAACGGCGACCTCTCGCTGATGGCTGGGTTGGCACCGTAGACCCAGATGCCGCTGATGGTGATGTAGGGCTTGCCGGTGCCCTCGAACGCCTCGATCGCCGCGTCGACGATCGCGCCGTCCAGGGCGGCGCTGGTCTCGTCATTGGGGCTCGCGGTGTGGATCGCCGCGTCCGCCTGCCGAAGCAGGCTCACGACCGCTGGCCGGTCGTAGAGGTCGACAACGGCAGGCCGAACCCCAGGGGCTACTCTGTCGGCCTGGGCGCGATCGCGTACGAGCGCTGTCACCTCATGGCCGTGCTCCTGCAGCTCCCTCAGCACGTGAGACCCGATGAAACCCGTCGCTCCGGTCAGTGCCACGTTCATCGTCGAGCGTCCTCCTGGCTTGGTCCCGTCAGGCGGGTAGCTTGAAACGGTCACACTTGAAATGTCAAGTGAAGTATCAAGTTGCTCTGGAGCTCACTTGAAAAGGGGAGTGACGAGGGTATGCTGACGGGGTGGCTCGACAACTGCGCGGACGCACGAAGCAACCGGCGGTCCAGTGGTTGACCGCATCGGAGCTGGAGTCGTGGCTCTGCGTCGTGCGGCTCCTGACGTGGCTTCCCTGGTCGATCGATCAACAGTTGCTTCGTGATTCGAAGCTGAGGATGGTCGAGTACCAGGTGCTCGCCATGCTGTCCGACAACCCGGATCGGACCATGCGGATGAGTGCGCTTGCCGAGGTCACGAACGCTTCGCTGTCGCGGCTCTCGCACGTGGTCGAGCGTCTCGAGCGGCGGGGCTTCGTCCGCCGGGAACCGGATCGAACCGATGGGCGCTACACCAGGGCGATCCTGACCAACGTGGGCTTCGAGACACTCGCCGCCGCGGCGCCCGGACACGTGAGGCACCTCCGATCGCTCGTGATCGACGTGCTATCACGCGAACAGCTGCGCCGGCTCGGCCGCGACGCGGGCCGCATCGTGGCTCGCATCGACACCGCAGGAGCCGGCTAGTCGACCAGGATGTGGTCGCCGCGCTGATCAGCCGATGGCAGCTCACACACGCCGGATCGAACTTGCCGTCTCTCCGGACACCGCCTTCCGTGCGTGCCTGCGACTGCTGACGGACGCGGACCCATCGCGCGGCGTGGTCGAGCGGCGATGCAGCCCCCACCCGGCCCGTCAAGGCTCGGAGATTGTCACGACCGTGCGCGACGGCCGCGGCGAGCGAACGCTGCGGGCCCGGATCGTCGAGCTGGATCCGCCGCGCATGCTGACGACGGCCACCGAGGACGAGGGTCCCGCGGTGCGCACCAGCATCACGATCGAGCCCGCCGGCGCCGCGAGTGTCGTCACGCTGACGAGCGACGCGACCACCGCGCTCGCCGTCAGGGTCGGGGCGACGGGGTTGGTCGATCGTGTCCTCCTAGCGCGGTCGCAGAGGCAGGCGGCGCGCGCCACCCTGCGCCGGTTGCGACAGCTGGCCGGGGAGTGACGCCGGCGGCGAGTCGAGCCGGGTTCTCAGCCCACCGCCTTCTTCACGAGTGCGCCGATCCGCGCCTCGGCTGCGGGGGTCAACTCGGTCACAGCGAAGTCGGTCGGCCACATGGCGCCTTCGTCGAGATGCGCCTTGTCGCTGAAGCCGAACGTCGCGTACCTCGTCTTGAACTTGTGCGCGCCTCTGAAGAAGCAGAGGACCTTTCCGTCCTTCTCGTACGCGGGCATCCCATACCAGAGCCGCGGCGAGAGGCCTGGCGCGCTGGCTCTGATGAGGGCGTGGAGCCGCTCGCCGATGGCGCGATCCGGTTTCGGCATCTCGGCGATCTTTGCGAGCACGTCGCTCTCCCCATCCGCCCTGGCCGCGCGGGGGCCGAGGCGCGCCGCCGCTTTCAGCTCCTGGACGCGGTCCCTCATCGCGGCTCGTTCCTCGTCTGTGAAGCCCGCAGACCTCTTCTTGGTCGCGGTGGTGCTTTTGGCGGACTCTGTCGCTTTGACTGGAGGCTTGCTCACGGTTAGGCCGTAGCCTCCTGAGCAACCTTCGCCGGTTGAAGGATCCGAATCGCGTTGCCGAATGGGTCGCGGACGCCCATGTCGGTGCCGTAGAAGTGGTCGGTGGGCTCCTGCGTGAAGTCGGTGACGCCGCGCGTTTTGAGGACCTCGTACAGACCTCGGACGTCGTCCGTCTGAAAAGCAATCCAGCCCACGGCGCCCTTGGTGATCAGCTCGCGAAGCTGTGCGGCTGTGGCTTCGTCGTGCGCCGGCGGCCCCGGCTTCTCGAGGTAGATCTCGATGCTCGGGTCGCTGGGAACGCGCACCGTCAGCCAGCGGATGAGGCCCTGCTCGAAGTCCTGGCCCACTTCCAACCCGAGCTTGTTGACGTAGAAGTCGAGAGCCTCGTCCTGGTCCAGGACCTTGAGGGAGGTGACCATCAGCTTGGTGATCATCGCGTGATATCTCCACTGAGAGATTCGATTCCAACGACGCTCATCCTAGACAGCCGCCGCGACGGCGGCTTCTCCAAAACTGCTCGATCGCATCGCCGGGCCCGCCGCCACCACCGGCCGCGTGGCCGCCATCTGGAAGCAGTTGGGCGCCACCATCGGGCCGTGGTCCAAGCGGTACTTCGACGGCGTCTCGCCGACGATCTCTCGGAACGTGCGGCTGAAGGTCCCCAGGCTGGTGAAGCCGACGTCGAAGCAGATGTCGCCGACGGTGCGGTCGGTCTCGCGCAGCAGGAACATCGAGCGCTCCACCCTCCGCCGCTGCAGGTAGCGGTGTGGCGTCTCACCGAAGACGGTGCGGAAGCTGCGGATGAAGTGCGCCTCGGAGAAGTGGGCCACCGCGGCGACGGCGCGCACGTTCAGCGGTTCGGCGTACGCGCGATCCATGGCGTCGCGGGCGCGCAGCAGGCGCCGGTTCAGATCCTCGACTTCCCGCTCACGCCGCAAACGCTACGTCACCGGGGCGCGTGCGCGGACCCCGCTTGTGAAATCCTGCGGGGTAGCGTTTGGATCCAACTCGTCAGCTACGGAGACAGGTCATGAACCCCGATGATTTCCCGGCGCCCAAAGAGGGCTTCGTGCTCACGCATTTTCTGGTGGTCTCGGATCAGGACCGATCGCGAGAGTTCTACAAGGCGTTGTTCGACGGCGAGGTGCTCCTCGAGCGCGATCCAGTGATCATGAAAGTGGCCAACTCGTGGATCATCCTCAACGTCGGCGGCGGTCCCACCGACGACAAGCCGACCGTCACGCTGACGACTCCGCCTGATGCCGACCGTACGAGCGCGTTCCTCAATGTCCGCGTCGCTGACATCGGGAAGGCGTACAGGGAGTGGTCGGCGAAGGGCGCCGAGTTCCTGACCGAACCCAAGGACCACGGGCGCGAAATCAGAGCGTACATTCGCGATCCCGACGGGCACCTGATCGAGGTTGGCCAGGCAACCGGCCTGCTCGCGTGACCATGAACGCGCGCACTGCCACGATGAACGAATCTGCCTCCGACGAGGACCGCAACGCCGCTCGTCGCCAGCGGGCCAGCCGTCGCCGCCGCCGTGCCGTCTTCTTCCTCGGAGGCATCGTTTTCGAGGCGACTGCCGTCTGGCTGCGCACCGGCCGGCTCGGCGGCAACCTCATCGTTCGGTGCCGGCAAGGGCACCTGTTCACGACGACGTGGATCCCGGCGATCTCGGTCAAGGCCGTTCGCCTGGGATGGTGGAGACTTCAACGGTGCCCGGTGGGCAAACACTGGTCGCTGGTGACCCCCATGCGTGAATCCGATCTCACGGAGGAGGAGCGGCGCACCGCGAGTGAGGTCCGCGACGTGCGCATCCCCTGATCGGTTCGTCCATCACCGGCGCGGGATGGCGCCGATCTGTTGAAGAAGACCCAGCTGGTCCCATGCATTCCAGTCCTCGACCCAGCGCGCCTGATCGTCGAAGCGCGCGATGACCATCACCCCGACGTCGACCGGCTTGCCGGTCGCCGGAACGCCGAGGAGAGTTCCGGTGTTGGTTCCTTGCAGCAAGAAGCGTCCGGCGACCCGATCGCGCTCCGCGACAAGGTCCTGGATCGGGCATGTCAGGTCCGGGATCCCCTCACGAAGCGCCCTGATGAAGGCCTTGAGGCCCTCGCGGTTGGGCGGCAGCTCCGGAGGCAGCGAGTGCGAGACGTACTCCGGCGCGTAGAGCAGATCGGCCAGGTCCACGTTGCCCTGGCTGCAGCCCTCGTCGAACCAGCGCCGATACGAGGCACGGTTGGCTTCGATGGACATCCGAGTGTCCTCCTGTCGTGCGTTCCTCAGCCGGCTCGTCACCGGCGGACCGAGCATCGCCCCGACCGGAGAGCGAGGACATCGCCCGTTTGGGCCATTTATCGGAGCAGCGCGTGCTCCATTGCGAAGAGAGTCGCGCCGGCCCTCGTGGAGCGACCGGTCTTGTCGTAGATGTGCTGGACGTGGTGCTTGACCGTGTCGGCAGCGACGTGGAGCTGCTCCGCGATCTCGCGGTTCGAGAGGCCACGAGCGATGAGCCGCAGCACCTCCACCTCGCGCGCGCTGAGACCGGCGGGGCGATTGCGGCGGACCGGCGGCACCCGGTGACCGGCCGCCGCGAGAACTGCGTGCACGGCGTCGCCGTCGAGCTTGCCGGCGCGAACGTCGCGCCCAAGCTCACCGGCCGCGGCTTCCGAGGTCAGCGCCAGGCGATGCGGCCGCGGCTCGGTCATCGCCTGGTACGCGTCGGCGGCTGCGAGGATGCGAGCAGCAGGGGAGAGGGCGGCGGCGTTGATGGCACGGTGGTAGCCCGTTCCATCGAGACGTTCGTGGTGCGCAGACGCGAGCACGCCGAGACGGCGCAACGCGTCGGGCCGCGCGAGCACGCGGTCGGTGTAATAGGAGTGGAGACGCACCTGCTCCCACTCGCGCTCGGTGAGTGGCCCCGGCTTTCCCCAGACGCCGGCTGAGACGCCGACGCGGCCGACATCGTGCAGCAGCGCCGCGCGACGGAGCTCCGAGACGTCCTCGTCGATGAGCCCGGCGCGACGTCCGGCGTCCTCGGCGAGCTTCGCGACGGCCGAGGAGTGGCCGAGCGTGTACGGCGACTTGATGTCGGTGAAGTCGGCGATCGCCTCGCAGCTCAGCTCGAACGCCGTATCGGTGAGGCGCGGCTGCGGCCCGGGTTCGAGCGCGAGCACCGCCTCCCAGGTGGGTTCGCGCTCGACGTCCCCGAGGATTGCGTCGGCATGTGTGCAGAAGGTCTCCACGATGGACGTTGGATACGCCCCGTCCCTTCGCTGACGCGCGGTCGCGACCGCGCTGTCGGTGCCGCCAAGCCGGGACCAGACAACCGCGTCCTGCGCGAGCGTCACGATGAGCACCGCAGGTGCGATCGCGTCACCCTGCAGACCCGCCGGCAGGCCGTGTCCATCCCATCGCTCGTAGAGCTGCCCGAGACACGCGATGAGGGACGCGGGGAGCCCCATCCGTTGGGCAAGTCGCTGCGCGACCTCGCAGTGGCCGGCGAAGCTCTCTCGCGTTAACTCGGGAAGGGTGAACAGCCCCCGTGCGACGATCTCATCGACGGCGGAGCGCGCCTGATCCGCGTTCGCCTGGCGGATGTACCGGACAACGAGATCGATCACATCCGGCGGCCGGCCAAGGTCGATCGGCGCGAAGTCGCGGCGCAGTGCGAGCTCGTCGCCGACGAGAGCGGCGAGCAGATGTGTCTCGGCGTTGCAGCCGATGAAGCGCAACAGCGCCTGGTAGTAGACGTCGCGCATCGTGTCGTCGTCGAGACCAAGCGTGGTGCCCAGGCGCATCGCGACGACGCACGTGCTCAGCGCTGTCTCGAGACGCTGACCCATGCCGAGGTCGGTTGCGATCGAGAGCGCGGCCATGAGTTCCGCCAGGCGGACACCGGAATCGCGCTCCTCCGCACGCGACGTTGCTGCAACCGTGCCGTTGACCGAGGTTGATGGCACCGGCGGTTCGGCACCCATTGCGCTCAGCCCTGCGAGGCGTCCTGCCACCCTGGCGGAACCGCGGGTGGGTCCACGGGCAGCTGCACTTCGCCACGCGCCGCGCGGCGCTTCTTCGTCACCTTGCGAAGACCGGCGAACTCGAGTGACGGTTCGCGATGTGGAGGCCGCGCCGGCGGGATCACCCTGCCTGCAATCTGCCGGGGCCCCGACCACGGCGCCGGCGGCGCGTCGATGAGCGCGGCGATGCCGTATGCCGTGTGCTCGTAGTTGACGCGCCAGCCGCGATAGTGCACCCACGCAGAGTCGAGGTCACGCTCCGGTTGCCAGCCGACGCGCTGCAGCACGGCAACACCCTCATCGAAGTCCTCGCGGGTGAGCTCGACGGGATCGTCGGGCTTCGGGTCTGGGTTGAACGGCAGCTCGAGGGACGACGCGATGGCGCGCAGCGTCACGATCCCCATCCGCATCAGCCAGCGCGCGTTGGCCGGAGCGGTGAGCGGGTTGAGCGACAGGTGCAGCGCGGCTGCATCGAGCATTGCCAGCAGAGCGATGACCCACGAGCGCAGGGGTGTCGGGGAGCGCAGCCACACGAGCGACCGATAGCTCGTGTGACTCTCCGAGACGTCAGCGGCCCATTCCGCCCAGCGTGAGTACAGTCCCTCGAGGCTGTTCACGTTGTCGATGAGCTCCTGGCGCGCCAGCACCTCGGGTCCCCAGGCGGGTGAGCCGGCGAGCGCCTCGACGAGGGTGACCAGGACCTCTCGGCGGTTGAACGCGCCGTACAGAGTGGGCAGGAAGGCGATCATCAAGGACACCACCCCGATGCCGCTTGCGGCTGCAAGGAGCGTCAGCGCGAGCGGCACGGCGCCGTGCGGGGTCGCGAACCCGAGGGTGAACATCGATGATCCCGACAGCTCGAGGGCGTCGCCGAATGACGCCCCACCGGAGATCACCGGCCACGTCAGCAGCGCGAAGCCGACCCACACAAAGACCAGCCAGGTGAACAGCATCAAGAGCAGCCAGACCGGACCGGCGTACGCGAGGATGTGGTCGCGCTGCGTGTACTCGTCGAAGCGATTGGAGACAAGTGTGATGACCTTGCGAAGTAAGCGCGTCACCTGACGGCCGATGATCGAGCTCGCCTCGCGCGGGAGCACGAGTGTGTTGATCAGGCTCACGAGCGTGACGCCGTACAGTCCGAGCCCGACGACGAAGCCGAGCCACCTCACCACGCCCATGGGCGCCTCGTCTCAGCCGGCGCGTTCCACGCCTGCGTGATGCGCCGGCGGTGAGCCGCGCCGGAAGGGGTGCCGGATTCAGTCACGAGTGGGGGCCCTGGGTCTCGCTTGGCTGGTTCTCACCGCATGGTAGACGTGCGTGATCGTCCTACGATGACGGGGTGTGCGGAAGCAGGCTGTCACGGGCTTGACCGAACTCAGTCCGCCCACTTTCGAGGACGTGCTCCGGGCGCGCGTCCGGATCTCGCCGTATCTGCGCCCCACGCCCGCCTACCGCTGGCCGGGCATCGATCGGCTGACCGGCGCTCAGGTGTGGGTGAAGCACGAGAACCACCAGCCGGTCGGGGCGTTCAAGGTGCGCGGCGGCGTCAACCTCGTCTCGCAACTCTCGGCAGACGAGCGCCGCCGAGGCGTTGTCACCGCCTCCACCGGCAACCACGGACAATCGATCGCTTACGCGTCGCGGCTCTTCGGGGTTGCTGCCGTCATCTGTGCCCCGGAGAGCGCGAATCCGGTGAAGGTCGAGGCCATCCGAGACCTCGGCGCCGAGGTGGTCCTGCAGGGGCGCAACTTCGACGAGGCTCGCACCAACGCTGCGCGGCTCGCCGAGGAACGCGGCCACCGCTACATCAGCTCCGGCGATGAGCCGCTGCTGATCGCCGGGGTCGGCACGCACACGCTCGAGCTCTTCGAGGAGCACCCGGAGATCGACGTCGTGATCGTCCCCATCGGAGGTGGCAGTGGTGCCGCAGGCTCGTGCATCGTCAAGCGTGCGATGAAGCCGCAGGCCCGGGTGATCGGTGTGCAGTCCGAGCGCGCACCGTCCGCGTATCGATCCTGGAAAGCGCGCACGCCCGTCGACGCCCCCAACGAGACGCTCGCCGAGGGGCTGCAAACCGGGATGCCGTTCGAGCTTCCCCAGCGCATCCTCGGAGATCTGCTGGACGACTTCGTGCTCGTCAGCGACGACGAACTGCTGCGTGCCACGTCGGCGATGCTGCTGCACACTCGCAACCTGGTCGAGCCGGCGGGCGCTGCGGCACTCGCCGCTGCGGTCATGCTGCGAGACAGCCTTGCGGGTGCGAACGTCGCGATCATCTGCTCGGGCGGCAACATCAGCCCGGCGCAGCTCGCGCAGGTCGTGAGGCTCGCAGCGCCCGGCGGCGATGTCGGCTGAGGCAACCGAGGAGGTGCTCGCGCGAACCTATCTGTTTCGCGATCTGCCGCCGGAAACGCTCGCGCTGTACGCGGCTCGCGTCCGTCGACGCCGCTATCCCAAGGGCACGTACATCGAACGAGTCGGCGATCCGTCGGACGCGATCTTCATCCTCGCCTCGGGCACCGTGAAGGGATCTCGCGACGGGCCCGACGGCAACGAGCTCGTGGACATCGTGATCTGGAAGCGCGGCGAGATCTTCGGCGAGCCGGGCGCGATGATCGACGGAGCTCCGCGCGTGCTGGATGCGCTGACGCTCGAGGACACGGAGTGTCTGGTGTTGCACCGTGACGACCTGATGCGCATGCTCGAGGAGGACCCGGTGCTGATGCGCCGGCTGCTGGCGCGCCTTGCCGGCATCGCACGGGAGCGCGTCGCCCTGCTCGCGGGCGTGGCGTTCCTCGACGTCGCCGGGCGCGTCGCCACCAGGCTGCTCGAGCTGGCGGTGACGCACGGCAGACCCGACGAGCGTGGGGTCTGCATCGACCTCAAGATGTCGCAGCAGACTCTCGCGGGATTGGTCCTCGCCTCCCGCGAGAGCGTCAACCGCGCCCTCGCCACCCTCATCGCCGAAGGGGCCGTGAGCCAGGAGTCGGGCACCATCGTCATCCGGCGCCCGGAGCTGCTCCGCCGCCGCGCCGACCTGCCGGGAAGCGCCTGACGAGACTGTGCGCTACGTCACAGCGTTGGTGTGCTGTGCGTCATTGCCGAGCAACGCCCGCGTTCGGGATGCTCCGGCTGCAGCGTGACCCACCGTTGACGTGAGGGAGACCAGCGATGTCCATTGATGTGGCCGATCAACTGGCCGGGGCCATCTCGGGAGCAGTCATCACCGCGCAGAGCGCCGAGTACGACACGGCCCGACGGGTGTGGAACGGCCTCATCGACCGGAGCCCGCTGGCGATCGCGATGTGCACCGGACCTAACGACGTCGCTGCGGCAATCGGGTACGCGCGGTCGGCCGGCGTCACTCTGTCCGTGCGCGGCGGAGCCCACAATGTCGCGGGCACCGCCGTGTGCGACGGCGGCATCGTGATCGATCTCTCGAGCATGAACGACGTCACCGTGGACGCACGTGCGCTGCGCGCATCTGTTGGTGGCGGGGCTCGCTGGAGCGACCTGGATGGCGCGACGCAGCCGCACGGGCTCGGCACCACCGGAGGAATCATCAGCCACACGGGCGTGGGAGGCTTCACGCTCGGCGGTGGCATCGGCTGGCTCATGCGCAAGCACGGGCTGGCCTGCGACAACGTGGTGGGCGCCGACGTGGTCACGGCGGACGGCCGGCGCGTGCGCGCCGACGCGAACGACAACCCGGACCTCTTCTGGGCGATTCGCGGCGGAGGGGGCAACTTCGGCGTGGTCACGCGCTTCGAGTTTCAACTGCACCCGGTCAGCACGGTGCTGATCGCGATCGTGATGTTCGCTCAGCGCGACGCGAAGGCCGTGCTGAACGCGTACCGCGAGTTCGTCGACGACTGTCCAGACGAGCTGACAACCGTCATCGACTTCATGTCCGCGCCGCCCGCGCCATTCGTGCCCGAAAACGTGCAGGGCCAGCCGGTCGTCGCCGTGCTCGCCTGTTACAGCGGCGACCTCAGCGCCGGCGAGGCTGCGGTGGCGCCGCTCACCGTGTTCGCCGAGCCACTGGCGCAGCTGATCGCGCCGATGCCCTATGCGGTGGTGCAGTCGATGTTCGACGACGGAGCACCTCCGGGGATGCTCGCCTACTGGCGGACCGAGTATCTCGGCGGGCTCACCGACGGATCCATGGACGTCCTCGTCGAGCACGCTGCACGGCAACCGTCGCCGATGGGCCAGGTGCATGTCCACCACGTGGAGGGCCGGGTGGCGAGGATCGGCGAGTCCGAGACGGCGTTCTGCCGCCGCTACGCGCCGTTCGTGGTGAACCTGCCCGCCGGGTGGATGGACCCGGGGGAGACCGACGCCAATGTGCGCTGGGTGCGCGACTTCAGTGACGCGCTCAAGCCACACGGAACCGGGGAGGCGTACACGAACTTCCTCGGCGGCGACGAGCTGGACCGAGTGCAGGCGGCGTACGGCCCCAACCTGCCGCGGCTGGTAGAGATCAAGCGGCGGTGGGACCCGGACAACGTGTTCCGCGGCAACCTCAACATCCGGCCGTCCTGACAGACTTCATGCGCCGGCCCGTCGGAGCATCGCTTCGATACCGCGCACGTCGCCGTCTTCATCGGACAGAACCGATACGTCCGTGTAGCCGAGGCTGGCGAGGTCGTCGCTCAGGAGGTCCGCCTGGTCGCCGCCGACCTCGGCGAGCATCGCTCCTCCCCGTTTGAGGAAGCCGGGAGCGCCGGCGAGGACGCGACGAAGGATGTCGGTTCCGTCCGCGCCCCCGTCGTACGAGAGCTGCGACTCGAAGGTGAACGTGTCGCGCTGCAGCAGGGGCAGCTCGTAGGTCGGCACGTACGGGACGACGGCAACAACGACATCCACCTGTCCCATCAGCGATCGCGGAAGCGGTTCGAACAGGTCACCATGGAACGCCTCGACGCCGTTGGTGCGCGCGCACGCCACTGCGTTCACATCGATGTCGGTTGCGACGATGCGTGCCGTCGGGCGTTCAGCCCCGAGCACCTTTGCAACCGCACCCGAGCCCGTGCACAGATCGACCGCCGTGCCGTGAGCAGTGAGACGCTCGGCGGCGCGACGAGCGAGCGTCTCCGTATGCGGGCGCGGCACGTAGACGCCAGGGTCGACGCGGATGAGCAGGTCGCAAAAGACGGCGAGCCCGGTGATCCAGGCGAGCGGCTCCCCGGTCAGACGCCGCTCGACGAGGCGGGCGAGGAGAGCGCTGTCACCCGCGGCACGGTCGAGCAACTGCCTCGCTTCGTCGTCGGGTGCGATGAAGCCGGCGGCCGCGAGCAGCGACGCGAGCCTCCGAAATTCACTTGTCAGCGTGTCGAGAGGATAAACCGAGAGCGCGCCACGGGCGTTGCGACCTTCGGCCACGGCCCGCAGGTAGAATGCGCCCGCCAGGGGACCGACAACCCCACCAGGGAAGGCGATCAATCGAGACCATGCCAGGAGTTGTGCCATGTCGCTGAAGCAGACCGCGCGTGTCGTCGCGCTCGTCGGAGTCTCCATCGTTCCGTTGGCGGCCATCCAGCCTGCGGCTGCCGCCACGGACCAGCCACGTCCTGACACCCAGTACGTCTACAACACCATAAACTACATGTCGTCGAACTTCCTGATGCGCTACAGCGGGTTCGACGGCCCGCCCGGCGACCTGAGCCCGCAGGACGGCAACGCGCCGCCCAACGTCAACGGTTGGCAGGAGTTCTACCAGTACTGGCGCCAGCAGATGTCGTCGCCGACCGTGATGGGCAGCTTCGCGCGGTTCATCCACTATGACGACCACCTGTTCAAGACCGCCGCGCCGTTCGACTCGGACGCCGCGACCGTGACCATCCCCGGGAGCGTGTGCCCCGGCCGGGTGGCGCTGGTGGCCGGCCACCCCGACTCGACGCCGGGGCTGAACTCGGGGAACGGCTCGACGTACGACGACACCAGTGGGGTCGTGATGGGGATCGGCGAGCTCAGCGCGCTGATCCGCTGGTGGGAGGCGAGCGGGACGTGGCCGACGCGCACGATCAAGGTGGGCCTCTTCGACGCCGAGGAGACGGGGCTCAACGGGTCGCAGTTCTACGCCGCGAACCTGATCCCGCCGGGTCCCCAGGGTTCCTACGCCGTTGTGGCCAACATGGACCAGAACGGGCTGGAGTACCCGGCGTACCCGGCGGGCACCACCCAGACGAGCTTCGGTCCGCACCCGTGGTACACGAACATCAACGCGTCGCCCATCAAGGACTTCAGCATCTACGGGGCTGCGGGTGAGGCGAACATCAAGAAGAACTGGAAGGCGGTGCTCCACTTCCGGGCCGCGCTGGCCCAGGAGGTCGCCATCGCCTTCCACGATCTCGGCGTCAAGTACAACTACTCGCTTCCGCTCGAGAACCCCATCGAGAACGGGCGGGTGGTCAGCGCGTACCGCAGCACCGACATCGCCGTGTCGTCGCCTGTGCAGGACGACACGCTGGGACGCACCGACCAGGTGCCGTTCATCGCCCTCGGGATTCCCGGCTTCGGCGTCGTCGGTGCGTACGACAGCAACCCGCAGGACAACCCGACGGGCACGCTGCCGGGTCCGCTCACGCCCCTGGGGGCGTCGGGCATACCGCAGATCGCCGGTTACGACACGCCGCGCGACAACATCCTCCACTACAACGTGATGACATCCGGCACCGACGGCGGCGGTCTGAGCGGTCCGGGGTCGGTCGCAGTCAAGCGCGCCCTCGAGCTGCCCATGACCTGGACGCTCGGCCTGCTGGCCCGGCCGGAGTACGTGGGCCGGAGCTCGCGACCCACCGGCCCGGTCGCCTACTTCGAGACAGCGCCCGAGAACCCGGCGCCGGGCTCGACCGTCAGCTTCAACGCCGGAGCGGCAGCCGACGTGGCGGGCAGCGGTCTCACGTACGCCTGGGACTTCGGGGACGGGTCGAAGGGTTCGGGCGTCAGTCCGAACCACACATACAGGAGCGCCGGGTGGTACGACGCCAAGCTCGCCGTGACGGACTCCCGGGGAGCGCGGTCCGGCTACCGGGTCTCGGTGAAGGTTGGGAACGCCGCCGGGGCGCCGGTGAACAGCGACCCGTGCGGCAGGCTGACGGCCGCCGAGGTCGCGTCAGTCGTCGCCGGTCACTCCAGCGTCGCAGGCATCGTGGTCGCGAGTCCCCTCGTGGCGTTCGCCGCCCTGGCCGGCGCTCTGCGGACCCGGAGGCAGAGGCGTCGCTCGGCCCGCCGGCGCTGAGCCAGGCGACCGCTCGTAGCTCACGCGGTAGAGGACGGCCTGCCGCCCGGGCCGGGCGCGCACCTGGCGCGGGCCGATCAGGGTGACGTTCGGCGTGGTGTCCTCGTAGGGCAGGGTCGCGCGCTCGACGATCAGCCGGTACCGCCGCTGCCGCAGGCGCTCGAGGTCGCGCTGGTACTCGTAGGCGGTCCAGTACGTCCGCTCCAGAGAAAGGGGCCAGCAGTCCGCGCGCTCCCACCTGCGCACGTCCCGTGCGTTGAGCCAGTCGCGGAGGCCCGCGCCCGGGTTGACTGTCACCACCCGATCATGATTAGTAGAGGCGATGAAGTCAGCCAACCGTCTCGTTTTCGCCGTTGCCGCGGTGAGCGTCACCGCGCTCGGGCCACTCACCGGAGCCCACGACGCCGGCGCCTCCGCGCCCGCGGGAGCGTCGCGGATGGTGATCGGCACGGCTCACGCCCGGCTCGCGGCCGGTCAGCCGCTGCTCAAGTACTACGGAGGCACCAACGGCGTCGGCGTGCAGGTGCACCCCCGCGTGTACGTCGTGTTCTGGGGGTCCCAATGGGGTACCGCCGGTCGCTCCGGCGCAAATCTGACGTTCAGCAACGACCCGGTACACGCCGCGCCGTACCTGCAGAACTTCCTCCGGGGCCTCTTCGGCTCGCAGGACACGTGGAGCACGTCGACCACGCAGTACTGCCAGGGCGTGGCGAAGGGTTCCACCGCCTGCCCACTGTCCGCGGTCTTCGTGAACCACCCGAGCGCCAGCCCGCTGGCCGGCGTTTGGGCGGACGTGGGCGCGGCGGCGCCGCTCGAGGCCACCAACAAGCAGATCGGTCTGGAGGCCGACCGGGCTGCCGTGCACTTCGGCAACACGACAGCGGCGTCCAACACATCGGTGCAGTACGCGATCGTGAGCCCCACCCAGACCCACCCCGGTGGGTTCGGTCTCCCCAACAACTCCTGGTGCGCCTGGCACGACTTCACGCGGGCCAAGGACATCGCCGTCACCACGCCCCGCGGCAACATCGCCTTCACCAACCTGCCCTACCAGAGCGACCAGGGCCCCAACTGCGGGCAGGGATTCGTCAACACACCCGGGCTGCTCGACGGCTGGAGCATCGTGGGCGGGCACGAGTACGCCGAGACGGTGACGGACTTCTGGCCCCAGGCGCCAGTGGGGTCGAGCAACCTCACCTCGGGGGGCTGGTTCGAGCCGACGTTCGGAGAGAATGGGGACAAGTGCGCGTGGATCACCCCGGGGACGCCCGGGGGGGCGGCGGACATCCGGCTCTCGACTGGGACGTTCGCCGTGCAGAGCCTGTGGAGCAACCGCGCCAACAGCGGTCACGGCGGCTGCGTGATCCGCTACACGGGGTAACCGGGTCGGGCCGCTGCGCTAGGAGCGCTTGACCGTCAGGGCGGCCGGTGCTCCAGCCCGGGCCTTGCCCAGCGGCAGCCGCGGGATCCGCCGTGAAAGCACGAGCATGCTCGAGAGCCCCACGGCGGCGGCCAGCAGGACGATGCCGATGCCGACGGTCGGCACGTTGACGAGCTTCAGTCCCGAGACCACCAGCACAACGCTGAGTGCGACCCGGATGGGACCGGTCGGAGCCCGGGAGGAGACGAGCGATCCAGTCAGCACTCCGGGGATGCTCCCGGCGATGATCGACAGCGTCAGGCCGAGCCGGAAGTCGCCGAGCAGCAGGTGCGCAATCGAGGCGGCTCCCACCATCGGGATCGCCTGTGCGAGATCTGTCCCCACCGTCTGGGATCCGCGCAGCCTTGGGTAGAGGAAGAGCAGGAGCACGATCACCAGGGTGCCGGAGCCCACCGAGGTGATCCCGACGATGAACCCGACCGTGGCGCCGATGGCGAGGGTGGGCGCCCGGCGGACGCGAGTCGCGTCGCCGCCGCCCGCAGAGGTGGCCGATCGACGCTCCCGGCGCCGATCGATGAGCGTCTTGGTCACCAGCGCCGCGACGGCGAGGAGCAGGACTGCGCCGAGGGCCACGCCCACGATGTTCTGCAGCATCTTGCCGTGGCCGATCAGCCGAAGGAAGAGGACGCCGAGGAACGCGGCGGGGACCGACCCGGTCGCGAGCCACCTGACCAGTGGCCATTGCACAGTGCCACGTCCGGCGTGCACTGCGGCGCCCACCGGCTTCATGACCAAGGAGGCGACCAGGTCGCTCGACACGGCCGCCAGCGGTTGAATGTTGAAGAGGAGCACGAGGATGGGCGTCATGAGCGCGCCGCCACCCATGCCCGTCAGACCGACGGCGAAGCCGACGATCAGTCCCGCGAACGCGATGTAGACGTCGAAGTGCATCGTTGCCCTGTCTGCCTCCCAGCCCCGGCCACCCCGGCCAACTCAACTCTAGTGTGCAGGCGAGGTCGCGATCAACCAGGAGGATCAGATGAAAGCGTTCGCTTTGTACGATGGGTTCGTGACCGCCGGCGGAACCGGAGCACCACCACCACAGCGCTGAACGGAAGCGCCGCGAGCCACCCCGCCGGCATCTCCGGCACCTGCGGGGCGAGGACAGCGGCCCCCGGGGTGCTGCCGGTGAGCGGCGGATACGGATCGACGAAATAGCGCGCGGTGCTCCCATCTGGGTTGACGACGAGCATTCCTCGCGTGTTGATGTCCGGCCCGCCCTGCGCCCGCCCGTCGAAGTCCATGAACGTCCCGGTGGCGTTGACGCGCGTCGACCCGAACGCGCTGATCCCCGGCAACGCGACGAGCGTCCCGGTGCCGGGGGCGAAGGACGTGCTGCCGCAGGGCAGCACCCAAAGCCCCACCGGCTGATCGCGTCCGCGACGGGTGAACGTGCCGGCGGCGGTCAGGAAGCGTCCGGGCTGGATACTCCGCTGGCCGGTGCGACAGACGGGCGGTGGGGCGGCCGGGCACGAGGTCAGCGCGCCGCCGGCATCGCAGTCGGCGAGCCGGGCCAGCTGGCTCGCGATCTCGTTTCCGACGTCCGGACCCACCGACTCGGATTCGAGCTTGTGATAGTTGTTGTGCTGGTCGTAGTCGGCGGCTGGGTTGCTGTTGAACTGCGCCCCCTGCGGACAGCTCGGATCGCTGTAGACGCCGGGATCCGCGAACCAGCCGGGTGCCGGGATCTCGTAGCCGAGCATGTCGTCGGCCAGCCCCATCTCCAGCTTGTGCTGCGCGGTGGCTCGCCAGAGCGGATTCGGTGGCTCGGCACGCTCAGGGCACGAGATCTCCTCCATGCCGAACGGATGACCCTCGACCAGCGCGGGGTACGCCTCGCCCGGATTCGCCAGCATCTCCACCTGCGGACCGAGATCGACCAGCGAGACCTCCGTCGCGAAGCACGTTCGCGCGACGTCACTCGAGTCCAGACAGGGCACGGCGCTCGTCGCGGAGCGGTGCGCGAAGATCCCCGCCCCGAAGGCCGCAATGAACAGCTGGTTCTGCAGCGGCGCGTCGAACTGGGCGGAGCCCCATGCGATCGGGTGCGGCGGAACGTCCTCCATCGTCGCCAGGGTCGGCTGGGCTCCCACGACGTTGAGGACGTCCGCGGCGAGGCGGGTGCCGGTGAGGCGCGGAAGCGTCACGCAGCCTTCGCCCGCGCCCTGTGCGCGGGGCGGACTAAAGTCGGTGGGCGGGCACTCCTCGTCGGGATTGGGAAGCGGGTACTCGTGCGGGTCCTCGATGCTGCCGTTGTCGCCGACGACGAACATCGCGTGACCGCCGACGCTTGCCTCGACCGCCGACGCGAACACGCCGGGCCAATCGTCGGAGACGGCCTGATCGATCGGCTCGAGCGCGTTGCCGTTGTTCGGATCCGGCGCCACGGAGTCGCTGGGCGCGTGCCCCGTCTGCTGGTTGTGGGCCGCCCAATTGAAGAGCGTCTCGATGTTGGCGCCCGTCTGCTGATCGACGAGCTGCAACACCAGGGCCTTGGTGTCGGTGGCCTCGGCCGTCCCGTCCGCTGCGCTGCCCGTGGCGACGGTCGGGTTGGAGTCGGTCGTCAGGAAGGTCGTGCTGAGGCGGGCGCGAACATCCGGGGGCACGAACTCACCGACACGCATCCGTGCCGGCACCAGCGCGTCGACGGCCGTCTTGGCCGCGGCGACCGACTGCTGGACGAGGTACGTGATGTAGTAGTCGTCGATGCCTGAGTGAACGCCGACGGTCCCGGTGGGATCCGGCGGCGCGCCGTAGATGCCGATGGGGTCCGGCGAGGACTCGTTGTGCGTCGAGGTGACGAAGACCTGCCCCACCGGAGCGGCGGTTCCGTGCGCGCCGGTGTACCCGTCGACCGCGGCGCGGATGCGCTGCACGTCCTCGGAACCCAGGCCCTGCGAGGTGATGGACTCGATCACGATCGTAGTGCTGCCGTCCGAGATGGCCAGCGCGCGGGCCCAGATGTCGTCGTGCACCCAGGTGACGAGCGTCGCCACGCCGCCCGAGTTGTACAGACCGTCCCAGCGCCCGTTGCTGTTGGAATCGCAGTACGCGTCGCGGGTGTAGTCGAAGAAGCCGGTGCCCGCGGTGTCGATGTACGGCTCCTCGAAATCGAACAGACGGCGTCCGTTGTAGACGGCCGTGCTGCAGGTGGGGAAGTCGCGCGCGTCGTCGGCGGGGTTGTAGCGCGGCGGCGTGAGCGTCGTCGCCGCAGCGCCCGCGTACCACGCCCCCTGCGTTTGCGCGGACACTCGCGCAGGAGCGCCGATCTGCGGCAGGAAGGCGATCGCGGCGCCGGCGACCAGCAGCCCCACGCGTGTGCGGCGCAGCGTCGATGTCCCTTCCATGCGCGGATACTACCGGCCGGATGCGGCCGGCGGCCTGCTCGGGTGGGTCAGCCGATGAAGCGGGCCACGGTGCTGAGCAGCTCCGAGATCTGGTACGGCTTGTTCAGAAAGGCGTCGCACCCTGCCTGCTGCGCGCGGTCGACGTCGCTCTCCATGACGTTCGCCGAGCAGGCGATGATGGGCAGGTCGGGTTTCGCGGCCTTGATCCTCCGGGTCGCCTCCCAGCCGTCGATCTCCGGCAGCCGCAGGTCCATGAGGACGAGGTCGGTGGCGTCCTCGAGCGCGTGGCTGACGCCCGCCGATCCGTCGGACGCGATCGTCACGATGTAGCCGCGGGTGCTGAGCACCTTCTCGGCCAGCCGCTGCAGGTCCTCCTCGTCCTCGACCAGCAGTATTCGGGCGGTCACACCGGGACGCGCCGCGTCCCGACCAGCTGGCGCACGGTCGCAGCGAGGTCGGCCGCCGCAAGGTCGGTCTTCTTGACAAGGCGGTCGATCTGACTGTTGAGGAGGCGGATGTCCTCCGCGGTGAGCTCCTTCGCGCTGACGACGATGATCGGGACGTCCCTGGTGCGGGCGTTGGCGCGCAACCGCGAGATCACTTCGAAGCCGCTCATCTCGGGCATCAGCAGGTCGACGAACATGAGGTCGGGCGGCTTCGCGTTCGCCGTTTCCAGCGCCTCCGGACCTGAGGACGCGTAGCGAAGCGTCGCGTTGATCGACGCCAACGCCTTGCCCACCAGCTCGGGCACGTCGGGATCGTCGTCGACGACGACGACGTCGTAGCTCGGCAACGGTTGCACCACCGCGTTGATGGCGTCGAGGAGATCCTCCTTCGTGAAGGGCTTGCGCACGTACAGGACGCGGTTGTGGGGAACGGCGACGTGGTTCTGCTCGTTGATCGTCACCAGCACGACCGGGATGTCGCGCGTTCGCGAGTCGCCCGCCAGCGCCTGGAGCACGTCCGCGCCGCTGGTCACCGGCATGCGGAGGTCCAGGGTGATGGCGAGTGGCACGAGTGAGCGGGCGAGCCGGATTCCCTCGGCGCCCGAGGCTGCCTGAACCGACCTGTATCCGCCTTCCTGCAGCCGCTTCGAGATGAGGGCGCGCGCGTCGGCCTCGTCGTCGATGACCAGGATCACCCCGCTGGTCGATCCTCCCCACGGCACGGCGCGGCCATTGCCGGCGCCATCCGAGGCCACCGCAGCGACCTGGAGCGAAGCGAGCGATGGCAACCGCACAGGCGCTTCGACGCTCTTCAGCGTGAACCAGAACGTGCTGCCGGCGCCGAGCACTGAGTCGCAGCCGATCCTGCCGCCGTGCAGCTCGACGAGACGCCGGCAGATGGCGAGGCCGAGCCCGGTGCCACCCTTGCGCGCGCGATCACCGCCGCTCTCCACCTGCTCGAACTCGTCGAAGATCCGCTCCTGCGAGTCCTCGGGGATCCCCTTGCCCGTGTCCTGCACGGTGATGCGGACCATCCCTGAGGGCGCGGGCTCACAGGCGACGGTGACACCGCCCTTCTGGGTGAACTTCAGCGCGTTGGTGAGCAGGTTCAGGAGGACCTGGCGCAGCCGCTGCTGGTCTGCGAACACCCTCACCCCCTCGAGGCCCCGGGACGTCAGCTCGAGGGATTTGTTGTCCGCCACGGGGCGGAGCGTCGCCAGGATGTCCGATGTGACGTCCGAGAGGTCGACGTCCTGAGGGACGAGCTGCAGCTTCCCGGCTTCGATCTTGGAGATGTCGAGGACGTCGTCGAGCAGCGACAGCAGGTGCATCCCCGCGCTGCGGATGCGCTCGACGTCCTGGCGCTGCTCGGAGTTGAGCGCGCCGTCGACTCCCTCGGCGAGCACGTCCGAGAAGCCCAGGATGGCGCTCATCGGCGTGCGCAGGTCGTGGCTCATGTTGGCCAGAAAGTTGCTCTTGGCCTGGCTGGCCTCGCGAGCGCGTGCCTCGGACTCTCGGAGGGCCCGACTGAGGCGCGCTCGGTCGAGCGCGAGGGTCAGGTGAGTCGCGTACACCTCGAGTTGGAGCACCTCGTCGGCGCCGAAGAGCGGCGTCACCGGGCCGGCCCGAACGACGAGGCGGCCGCGGCCGGCCTCGAAGTTCATGGGCACCACGATGAGCTCCGCGTCCTGCATGGCGCGGTCCGGGTCGTGTCGGACGCTCTCCACGACCGCAGGCTCCATCGCTCGGGCGGCTAGGATGCTGCCGTCATAGTCGATCAGCGCGCTGCCCTCGGCGCCCACCAGCCGCGCAGCCCACTCGACGGCGGCCTCGGCCATGCCGCGCGGGTCCGACCAGGAGGTGAGGAGGTCCTGGACGGCTCGGGCGAACAGCGCCTCCTCCTTGGCTCGCCAAGCGCGGCGGAGCCAGGACGGGGGAGCGAAGCTCGCGTAGAGGATGGGCACGCTGACGAGCACGAGCGCCTGCGTGGTGATCTGGAATCCCAGGCTCTGGGCGGCGCTGCCGGCGCCAATCGCGGCGACCAGGATCACGGCGATCAATCCGTAACCCGCCGAGAGTGCGCGCATCCTGCCCCGTTGGACCGAGGGCAGGTGTTTTGCTCGGATCCAGAGCCGGGCGGCGGGCTCCGCGAGACAGAACGTCCAGAAACCGACGATGAAGAAGATGACCGCGGCCTGGACCGGCGTGGGCTTGACGGTCGAATCCGTGGGCAGGGAAATGGCGAAGCCAAGGGCGACGGCGGCAGCGCCTGCCAGCTCCAGCGTGCGCTTGATCCAACGCGCGTACGGGACGATCGCGTCGCGCAGCAGGACCAGCGCGTACCCGGAGAGGACGATCGCACCCAGCTCGACGCCGGTCGTGAGGCGGAGTGCGAGAGGCGCCGACTGCAGTGCGGATTTGACGGAGGCCACCTGCATGACGTCGCCGGCCACCGAGACCAGCCCGAGCAAACCGACAGCAATCGCGATGTAGCCGCGTTTGCGATCCGGATTGCGCAGCCACGCCAAAAAGGTCACCGCTCCGAGCGCGACGAACGCGCCGGCGGACAGCCACTTGAGAACCTGACTGAGGGTGTTCACCGGCGCCAGTCTAAGTGCGGCACTTGCGACTGCCATGCATCAGCCCGGCTCGTCACGGTTTGTGTGCGACGTCGTGACTATCGCGTAACGACGGGACGGCGGCGCCGATCGCGCCTTGGGCTACGCTCCGACCCGCCCGGACATCACCACCACCGTGGGGCGCAGCGGCTCGGGATCCCGTGCAACCGCGTTCACGGCGGCCTCCACCAACGCCGAGCGACGAGCCGGGGCGAGCGACGCGACCCACGGCGCCATGTGCGCCATGCCGAGCCGGCTGCCCACGATGTCTGCCGAGGCGTTCACGCCGGTCTCGACCGTCAACTCTTGGGTCGACACGTCTGCGAGCCCGGCGCGTCGAGCCACGTCCCGAAACGCCGGGGCGGTGTTCGTCAGCGGCTCGAGGTCTCGCTTGAAGTGGAGGTACCAGGGCGGCGGCACGTACCCGAACTCCTCGGCGACGGCGTCGATCGCCCGCTTGGACCGATTCGGCGCAGCCGCCGCGAAGACTCCCGCCACGACTGTGCCTGCGGGTCTGACGACGCGGCGTGCCTCGCTGACGGCGCGAACCGGATCGTCCACGTGCGACACGGAGAACGCTGCGACGGCGTGGTCGTACGCGCCGTTGCCAAAGGGGAGGGCGAGCATGTCGGCGACCACGCCGTGCAGCCCCGCTGTCCGGCAGCGATCGATCATGTCGGGCGCGCTGTCCACCGCAAACGGCACCGCGCCGCGCTGGACGAGGGCCCGCGAGACGGCACCGGTCCCGGCGCCGATGTCGAGGACCGCGCTGCCCGACAGCGGCCCGGGAAGCTGGTCGACCAGCAGCACGGCGAGGCGGTCGTACAGGGGCGCGGCTCCAGCAGCCCAGGCGTCGGCGACGCCCTGGTAGGCGAGCGAAGCGTCGTCGACGGTCACAGCTGTCGCCGGCCCTCGGCGAGACGGTCGTCCCACCAGGCCAGCTCGGCCGGATCGTGCGTCTTGGCCCACCCGAGCATGAGGAACGCTCCCATCAGCGCAAGGGCCAGCTGGCGGTCCCACCAACCGTCGACGCTGACGCCGTGCCGCTGCAGCGCCCATCGGTAGACGTCGATGGACTCCTCCTTGCTCTGGGGCAGGCGATCACAGTTCACGGCCAGGTACCAGGCGAGGTCGAACGTCGCAGGACCTGCTCCGCACCGGTCCCAGTCGAGAACGATCGATCGGCCGTCGAGATGTTCGCCGAGATTGCCGAGCTTCATGTCCGCGTGCAGGAAGGTCGCGGGCGTTGTGCGCAGCGCCTGCACCAGTGGCCAGGGGTCGTGGGCCAGCTCCGCGAGTGTTGCAGCCGTCTTCGGCCATAACTCGTGCAGACGCGACCACCCCGCGCTCACCTCGCGCGGGACCGGGTGCGTGCTCCCGCGCGCCGACTCGATCGCTACCATGGCGGGCGTGAGGAAGACGTAGTGGTGGGGGAGGGGGAGCAGCTCCAGGTCGTCGGCCCAGCCCCAGAACGTCGCGTGGAGCTCCGCCATGTGGTCGAGGAAACGGCGATGGGTCTCGAGGGCGATGACGCCACCACCCGCAGGGATCAGATACGGCGACACGTCGCGCATGAGGATCGCCGCGCCAGCGTGGCCGTTCGGTGAGACGTACGGTGCTGCGGCGAGGGTCGCATGATCGATCGAGCGCGGAAGGCGCTCGAGGAGACCGGATGAGAGCAGGCGGAGCTGGCGGCTGCGCAGGTCGCCGGTGGCGCGCATGATCCAGTCGTCGTCGAGGCTGACGTACTTGATGATCGCGCGCTCCCCCCGGTACCGCACCCTCTCGAAGCGGCTGCCGGAAAGGGCGTCGGATGCGTGAAACGGCTCTCGGTCCTCGACGCCGTCGAGGAGTTCGCCGAGCGAGTAGAACACGCGGGTGGTGGGCGTGATCGACGACATCAGGCGTGCAGACGGCTATGCGTGGGCGGCTCCACCTCCCTGGAACAGGCGGCGCACCGGTCGCGACAGCCAGCCGAGAGCGTGGAGGATGGCGAGGCCGACCACCCCGAGGTCGACCACGACCCCGAGGAGCACGAGTGCCACCCCAGCTGTCGCGAGCCACACCGCCACGGGTGTGCCGTGGCCGAGGCCGAAGGGAAGCGCGTCCTGCTTCGCCTGGGCGACCGTGCTGAGGTCCACCGCGGCCGCGTAGTTGCCGGAGGTCGCCACCAGCACGGTGAGGCCGGGCAGCTTGCTGAGCACGAGGGTTCCGCGCAGGACGCCACGGCGATTGGTCATGCCGGATCGCGGCGCCAGGCGACCGCTCTTGCCCGGAGACAGCGACAGGGACATCTGCACCAGGTGCCGGAATGCGGGCTTGCCTCTGATCACGAGCCTCACCGCGAACGCGACGCGGGCACCAGGTTTCAGGTGGCGGTGGGCGATGAGGATCTTCAGACCGCCGGGCGCCCGGTGCGGCACCGCCGCGGCCTGACCGTGGCCGGCCGGGGCGGCGGCGGGTCGAGCGGGCGAAGCCGCCGCCTGGGTGGCGGCCGCCGCGAAGAGCCCCACGATCACGACGGCGGACCCCATAGCGGTGCGCCACGAGCGCGCGTGCTGTTTCACCGATCTTCCGGTGCCGGGGCTGTGCCGGCGCTGAACTGGCAGCTCAGGGCCCTCGCTACGTGCGAGTCACGCGCCGACGCACGATCCGGCCGACGGTGCGCGAGAACACCGCACTCCCCAGCACGTTCATGTTGACCAGGATGGCGAGAGCGACCAGCGCCACGCTTCCGGTGGCCAGCCAGGCCGACACGGGGTGCGATCCGCTGAGGCCGAAGGGCAGCCCCTGCTCGGGTTTCGGGCGCGGCGCGACGGCCGAGGTGATGCACACCACCCGGTGCTGCTTCCCGGACACCGCTCTGAGGCACGTCCTGCCCGGGACTCTGCTCAGCACCAGGACACCCCGAAGAGCGCCGAAGCGGTTGGTCCTGTGCAGCTTCGGCACGACGTGCGCTCCCTTGCCGGGCGAGAGCACGACGGCGAGGCGGACCAGCGCACCGGCAACGGGCTTGCCGTTGAGGACGAACCTCACCACGAAGGCGACCCGCGCACCCGGTCTGAACGTGCGCCGCGCGACAACGATCCGAAAGGCTGCGGGTACCGTTCGATGCGACGTGGAGGGGTGCACCGCGCCAGGCGTGGGCGTCGCCGCGGCGGCGAGCTGCGCGCGCGGTGGAGGAGCTGCGGCGTGAACGGCCGCTGCTGCCGCGGCACCCTTGGTCGGACTCGCCGACGCGGAGCCCCACGCCTTGGGCAGAACCGCCCACGCGCCGAGGCGGGCAACCTGGAGATCGGCGCCGCGCTGCAGCGTCAGCTCGCCGGAGCTGACGCCGCCCGGAACTGTCACCGCAACGCGTGTGTCGCTCCACGATGCGGCCGTCTGGACGCCTCCGAAGTACGCGTAGCCGGATGGGCTGAACCCCGTCCCCGTGACGTTGATGACGCTGCCGGATGGCACCCCCGTTCCCGCCGCGGGCGACGCCGCGCCCACCGTGAATGCGACGTCGATGGTGCCGGCCCTGATGGGGATGAGGATGCAGTTGTACGTGGTCGACGATGCCGGCGCCGTGCAGTTGACGGTCTTGGTGGAGTCCGCAGGAGCGATGAAATGGAGAACGAGCTGACCGTCGCAGTAGGTGCGCGGAACAGCGAGGGTCAGCGACGAGTCGTTCGTCGGCGTGGCGGCGGTCGGTGTTTGCGCGCTCCCGCAGCCCGTGTAGGTGCCGGCGATGCGCGCGCCGGTGACTCCACCGGGATGCGTGTACGGTGCGAAGCCGCTGCCGGAAACGGTCTCGGTGCTTCCCTCGGCGGGCGCGGCGTCCTGCAGCGCGGCCGCGGGCGTCTCGATGAAAACGTCGTTCCCGTTGCTCTGTGTGGTGTTGCCACTCTGGTCCGTGCTCGACACGCTCACGTTGCCGCTCGCCCCCTGGGGGAGCGCGAACGTGAGGCTCGAACCGCCCGGGTCGACCGTCACAGCGGCGCCTGAGATTGTCGCGCTCCCGACGTTCACGGCCGCCACAACGCAGCCGGACTGGGCGAAGTTGGCTCCGGACACCGTCACCTGCGCACCCGCCGCCGCGTAGCGTTGCTGAACGCCCCCGGGGGTGGTGGACGTCACGCCTGCGACACTCGGCGAGCACGCGCCGGCCTGCCCGCTCGCCGCGTCGTACGAGGCCATGGCCGCGAGCGGAGCCACAGCGCACGCTGCCAAAGTGAGAACGCCGGCTGCGGCGAACGAACGCCCCTTCACGCCAAACCTCCACCCCTGCAACCGCTGTCTCCTGAGGCGAAAACCCCTTAGAATCGAACCAGGGGTCGCGAGGGGAGTTTGGCTGCTTTGTCCATACATGATGCCGGAAATGGCCGCACATTGGTATTCGGGGGCCTCGAGCCGCTGACGACCTTTCTGCGCCGCCATCAGCGATCCCTGCCAGCAGCCGGGGTGGTGCTGGTCACCGTGGCCGCGTATCACTTCACCCTGGCCAATCTCTGGGACTTCCTCCGCCTCGACACTCCGCTCGCGTTCCTGCCATTGCTTCCCATAACCGCGCTCGTTCTCGCGGTGATCACCCCGCGGCGATACGCCCTGGCCAAGCCCCCCATCCGCGACCGCCACGTGGACCTGCTGGTGGGCATTCCGCTGCTTGTCGTCGCGCTGCTCCTGGTCACCCTCATACCGGTGATCACGTCCGCGTTCTACTGGTCGGATCGCGCCGACGTGGTGTCGCTGGCCCTGTTCGCCGCGAGCGCCACCATCCTCACCTACGGCGTGACCTGGTTCTGGCGCTTGAAGGCGTCGTTCATCCTGCTGCTGCTGACGTGCCCAGCGCTCTACCTACGGCTTCTGGTCGGAGCGCTCCAGGGCTTTGTTCGACAAACCGACACGGTGCTGGCCTACGTCATGAGCGTCCTGCCCGTGGGCGCGCGCGTCGGCAACGACCCCGGCGTGCTGATACTCACGCGTCCGCACGGACAGCTCGTGCACGTGGCCGTCGAGACCGTGAGCCCCACTGTGAACACCGTGCTCGGATTCGCGTTCATCGGGGCTGCGATCCTCACCACCCGGCAGGGCAGCATCGGACGCAAGCTGATCTGGTGGGCCGACGGGCTCGCGCTCGCGATCGTGCTCAACGTCGCGCGTCTCGCGGTCGTCGTCGCCCTCACCGCAGGCGGAAACGCCGAGTTGGGCCGGGGCGCGTACCACGCGGCGATCAGCGCACTCGTCCTCGTCGCGACGCTGCTCGTGATGTTCCTGGTGCTCCCCCGCTTCGGCCTTCGCCCCAAGGAGGCCGTGCTGCGCACGCCCTCGCCAGAGATGCAGAGCACGTCCGCGGCCGTCGCGCCGCCCGCCGGCCAGGTCCGCCTGCGGTGGGCACGGCGACGCCGCACCGTCTTCTTCGCGCTCGTCCTGGCTGCGACCGCGTTTCTGGCGTTGATCGACCATGGGCTGGAGCCCTTTGCCGCGTTCGGCAACGCGTTCGGCACTCCCACGGTGCAACCGTTCAACGGCACGGCTTCGGTGCCAAGGGGCTGGCGCGTCGCGACGCTCGAGCACTATCCGTGGGCGGCGTACTACTTCGGCAACAACGTCGATTGGACGCACTATCGAGTCGTCCCCACCTACAGCCACGCGTCCGTGTATGCGGACGTGGTCATCACACCGAGCAAGAGCTCTCTCGACATCCAGAGCGTGCTCACGAGCTCGCTGTTCCGGAGCAGGTACATACGCACGTGGCAGAGGATCGACCTCGGCAGCGGGGTGTACGGCCTCGTCCTCAACTACTACGACCCGCGCGCGAACGCGCGATGGGGCGGGGTTGCGTGGACGTGGCCCGTGGTGGTGCACGGCGACACCTACTACGAGCGAGTCCTGCTCACCTCGGCGAAGGTCGCGAGGACCGGCACGGTGACCGGCTTCACGCCCGCGGGCGGCATCCAGGACGTGTTTCTCGCCGTGCTGAATCGTGCCAGCGGCGGAAGGATGGACCCCACCATCGAGCACGCCTATCAGAACGTCGACCTCGAGCTGGAGTCGGCGGCGCAGGCGCTCGTGCGCCACGCGCTGCAGACGAGGATCTGAACCGTGGCCATGTCGCGACGTCCCATCGGCGCCCCGCTCGGGCAGATGCTGCTGCTCCAGGGATCGGTGAGCCACGAGCTGCTGTCCGAGGCGCTCGCGATGCAGGTGCGCGAACGGCTGCGGCTCGGCGAAGCGCTGGTGTCGCTGGGGGTCTCGGAGCCGACTGTCTGGAGCGCTCTGGCGACGCAGTTGGGCGCCCGCCTCACCGACCTCGATCATCACTGGGTCGACGCGTCACTGGCGAACGACCTCGATGCTCGTGACGCCGTCAAGCATCGCGTCATTCCGATTCGGCGCACGCGCGACGCCGTCGTCGTGGTCATGGCCGACCTCCGCGATCAGCGCGCCCGGGACTTCGTGGAGGCGCGCCTCGGGGTGCGCGTCGTCGCCAAGCTGGCCACCCCCGCCGCGATCCAGCGCAAGCAGGAGAGCGTCTACCGAGAGCAGCTCGAGCAGTTCGCGAGCGCGCTCCTGCAATCGAATGCCCCGGAGTACTCCGCGCACATCACGCTGTCGTCGCCGCAGAAGCTGGTTCTCGCCGGCGTCGTCGTCGCTGCCATCGCGCTGGCGGTGATCTTCCGCGGGGTCTTCCTGATCGGGGTGGCCGCTGGGATGATCGCTCTGTACGCGGCCGTCGTGGTGTTCCGCGTCTACATCATGGTGAGGGGCGCCCGGTCCGAGGAGCTCATCAAGGTGTCGCGTCGGGAGATCGACGCGCTCACCGACCTTCCCGTCTACACCATCCTGCTCCCGCTCTACCGCGAGGCCGGCGTGCTGCCGCAGTTGATCAGAGCGTGCATGGAGCTGGAGTACCCCGCGAGCAAGCTCGACATCAAGCTGCTCCTCGAGGAGGACGACGTCGAGACGCGCGAGATCGTGCGCTGGACCACGCTGCCTCACAACTTCGATGTTCTCGTGGTGCCCGCTCAGGGCCCACGGACGAAGCCCAAGGCCTGCAACTACGGCCTGCAGTTCGCTCGCGGGGACTACTGCGTCATCCTGGACGCCGAGGACATTCCGGAGCCCGACCAGCTGAAGAAGGCGCTGGTCGTGTTCCGCCGCAGCGGCACGAGCGTGGGGTGCGTGCAGGCCAAGCTCAACTACTACAACCCCAAGCAGAACGTGATCACGAAGTGGTTCACGCTCGAGTACACGTCGTGGTTCGACTTCTTCCTGCCGGGCCTGGTCGAGCTGCGGCTCCCGGTGCCGCTCGGGGGCAGCTCCAACCACTTCCGCACCCAGCTGCTGCGCGACCTCGGGGCCTGGGATCCGAACAACGTCACAGAGGATGCCGACCTTGGGATGCGCCTGCACCGTGGTGGGTACCAGACCGCGCTGATGGACTCTGTGACGCTCGAGGAAGCGAACTCCGACTTCGTCAACTGGATGCGGCAGCGCTCTCGCTGGGGCAAGGGATATCTCATCAGCTGGCTGGTGCTGATGCGCCATCCACGCGCGCTGGTGCACGACGTGGGCTGGCGCAGCGCCGCCGCGATGACCCTCACGCTGGGAGGCACGTTCGGCGTGGGGCTGCTCAACCTCGTCGTGTGGCTGATGACCGCCCTCTGGATCCTCGCGCAGTTCGACATCATCGCGTACCTCTTCCCGAACCCCATCTACTACATCGGCATGGTCGAGCTGGTGTTCGGCAACTTCTTCTTCGTGTACATGAACGTGTGGGCGGCGAACTACCGCGACAGCCACGACCTCACCCACGCTGGTTTGGTGGCGCCGTTCTACTGGCTCATGGCCAGCCTGGCCATGGTCAAATCGGGCGTTCAAACGCTGAGCCGCCCCACGTTCTGGGAGAAGACTGTGCACGGGCTGTTCGAGACCACGGAATCGCCCGCGGTGGAATTGGTGGGAACGCCGGCGCGGGTGAGCAGCGAGGCACCGGTCGACTGAGATGGCGGTCGGGGCGCTGAGCAGACCGCGGGTGAGCCTGCCCTGGCAGGTCCGCGCCCGCGTGCGCCCGGTGCGGCTGCCGATCGAGAACACGCTCATCTGGGCCGGTGCGTTCGCGTTCTACATCACCTTCGCCGCGTACGCCGTCTTCCACCTGCACTTCATGATCAACGACGCGCTGACGAGGACCGACAACGCCTTCGACGTGCTGTACAGCCGCGACCCGCACCTCGGCGCCATCGGGTTCTCCTGGCCGCCGCTGCCCTCGTTCCTCCAGCTTCCGCTTCTCGCGTTCAAGGGGCTGTGGCCGCCGCTCGCGACGCAGGGGTTCGCGGGATCCATCGAGGCGGCCGCGTTCAGCGCGGGCAGCGTCGTCCTCGTCAACGTCGGGTTGCGCTGGGCGGGCGTCGTGCGCGGTATGCGAGCCGTCCTCTGCCTTCTCTGGATGATCAATCCGATGATCGTGATCTACGGCACGCAGGGGATGAGCGAGGCCACTTTCATCTTCTTCTTCCTTGCGTCGGTGATCGTGTTCCTGCGCTGGTCGGAGAACCGCCGAGCGTCGCTGCTTCCGCTCGCGGGCATCCTCGCGGGATGCGCCGCGCTCTGCAGGGTGGAGGCGATCCTCGTCGCCTTCCTCATGGGCTACTGCGTGCTCACACAGGCGATCCAGAACCGCGCCGGGTGGCGCAGAGCCGAGACGCAGGTGCTGCTCTACGCGCTCCCTGCGGCGCTCGTGATCGGGTTGTGGTTGGTCACGGCGGCAATCCTCTTCCACGACCCACTCTACGTCGTGCACGCCTACGGTCTCTTCACGCAGCCGACGGTCGTCGCGCCGATCCACGCCACGCACGCTGCCGTGGCGGCCCACGCCGCGGCTGCTGCCGCCGCCACCAACAATGCGTACGGCGTTGTGTCGATCAACTCGTGGAAGGACGCGGCCACGACGGTGGCCAACCACATGCTCGACATCTGTCCCGCCGTGGCGGCACTAGGTGCGCTGCTGATCGTGCAGATCGTCGCGAGGAACGGGCGCGTGGCCCGCTCCAACCTGCTGGTGCTCGGTCTGGCGATCCCAGCGTTCGACGTCCTCCAGGAGCGCGTGGGCACGTCGCCGCTGCTCCGCTACCAGATCGTGGCGATTCCATTCGCGTTCCTGCTCGCGATCCAGGTGCTCCGCGCGGTGCGGGGCAAACGCGCGCTCATCTCCTCGATCACCGCGCTCGGCATGGCCGTCGTCCTGGCGCTCTCCAACCTGGTCACCGCGCAAACGCTGTCCAACCCCAGCCTCGCGGAGGAGGAGTGGCCGGTCATGCGATCGGTTGTGACGGGGCAGACCGTGGACCCGAGCGGTGACTACGGCGCGCTCGCCGCCGCTCCGGGAATCAACGCGCAGCTGCTCAAGTTGGACTGGGACCGCGGCCTCATCCTCTGCGACTCGGCCACGTGCTTTGCGCTGAACGTCACGGCTCCGGACCCCAAGCTGTTCGTCGTCACCAGCGACCGCAATTTCGAGGCCGCCGCAGCCAATCCGCGTGCCTATCAGGTCGAGTACTTCCTGGTCCCCAAACCGGAGGGCGCGGGCGCGATCGACAGGCTCAACGGCCTGTATCCATCCCTATGGCAGAACGGCGGAGGGTTCGCCACGCTCATCGGCGAAGGCCGTGGTGGCGGCCCGATGCTCAACTGGCGTCTCTACCGGATCTCGGGATCGACCGGGCGTTCGATCCGGATACCCCGCTAGGTTCGGATCATGGGGGGTGGAAGCGACAACCGAGCCTTAACCGGACCACCGCTCAGCGCGAATCCCCCGGCGACCACCATGCCGAAGGGTTTCCCCAAACGGTGCGCCACTGGGGGCACGTATTGGACCGCTCGGACGGAATGTATGCCAAAGGCTGTAGTATCAAATCTTGCGTTTGTAGTGAGCCGTTCTTGGGGAGGCGTGGCTTGACGGGCGCTGTTAATTCAGATACACGCACGTGGGCGAGCGTGTGGTGAGCGCGGGAGTGGGCCCGCGCGTCTCGGTCGTCGTACCGACGTACAACCGCGCAGAGTCGTTGAGCCGGCTGCTGGACGCAATCGCGCGGTCCAAAATGCCGGACGGCGGCCTGGAGGTGGTCGTGGTCGACGACGGCTCCAGCGACCCAACCCCCGAGGTCGCGGCACAGGCGGGAGTGCGCTATCTGAGGCAGACCAACTGCGGGCCCGCGGCTGCCCGTGACCGCGGCTGGCGGGCGGCCTCGGGCGAGGTGATCGTCTTCTTCGACGATGACGTGGTGCCCGCCCCGGACACCATCTACAAGCTCGTGAAGGGCGTCGACTCCGCGGACGCGTGCGGGGCGATGATCCGCCCGCTGAACGACACCTCGATGTTCGCTCAGTACATGCACCTGGACGGCATGATCAACCACCGCGTGGTCGATGGCCAGGTGGTATGGCTGGTGCTGCTCGCGACCGCTGTCCGTCGCGAGGCGCTGGAGCGGATCGGCGGCTTCGACCTCACGTTCCATCCAGCCGGCGAGGACGTCGACATGACCTCGCGATTGTCGGAGGCGGGCTGCGCGCTTCGCGTTGACCCAACAGCAGTGGCCAGGACGAGGTGTGCCTCCAGCTTCTGGCAATTGTTCCGGACCCTTTATGTCTACGGCGGCGGCTTCAGAATGCTGGCGTCTCGCCACACGGGGTTCAGAAGAGAACGGACGCGCAGCGCATTCCTCAGGCTCCATCCCACGGAGTGGCGGAACGTGTACCGCCACTACCGCAGGGAAGCCTCGCGCCGGCGCACGCTTTTCTTCCTGCTCCTGCACGCAGTCGTCGTGCTTCCATACGGGCTCGGCGTGATCGTGGGACAGCGAGCTGTCGGGCGGCCCGAGCGCGCTCGCGACGTGCACGTGGCTGTCGATGGCGCCCAGGTAGAGCTGATCGGACACCGCCATGAGACGGCATCCGTCGGCACACTGGTGGAGGAGACCGAGCTCGCCAGCTAGTCTGCCCTCGTGACCGCGGAAGCCACGTGCGTGGTGGTCGCCTTTCACCGGCCGGCGCTCCTCGAGCGTCTCCTCGCGAATCTGTCCGATCCGCGCATCGAGGTCGTCGTCGTCAATGTCGAGGACGATGCAGACGTCGGCCGACTGCCTGGTGGTCGGATGGTGCCGATAGCGTCGAATGTGGGCTACGCGGCTGGGGTCAACGCGGGCGCCGCCGTCGCAACCAGCGGCGTCGTCGTTTTCATGAACGACGACGTGTCCATCTCCGCTGCCGGGGTACTGGAGATGGCGGCGCGGGTGTGGTCCGGCGCGGCCGACGTGGTGGTGCCCCTCGTGGAGAGCGAGAACGGCCAGCTCGAACTCGCCGAGAAGATCCCCTACGGCCTGGCCGAGCGGATGCAGCTGAAGCACCATCCCGTGCCGGAGGGACCGGCGGTCATCGACACGGCGTGGGCGCCGATCGTGACTGTGCGCACCGACCTGATCCGCGCTGTGCCCATCCCGGAGGACTACTTCCTCTACGGCGAGGAGCTGGAGTGGTTCTACCGGCTGCAGCAGCGGGCGGCGCGCGTCGAGCTTCTGCCCAGCGTCCGAGCCGTGCACTTCGGGGGCGTCACCGTGCTGCGCCCGGACAAGAGCCGGCTCATGGCACGGAACTCGGTGCGGAGCGTGCGCCGGATCCGAGGCCGCGCCGCAGCGCTGCGTGTCTGGCCGCGCGTGGTGGCGTGGCAGCTATGGCTCCTGCTCACCAGTCTCATCCGAGCCAAGGGCGCTGCGGCCGTGCGAGCCCACGCCGCCGGCGTGAGCGCCGCGATCCTCGCCGTGCGCGAGATCGCGAGCCCGGCCGACTGATTTCTGTGCTCAGGCGCTCGATCGCCCTGGCCGGCGCGCACATCTGGAGTCGCTTGCCCCACGGCCGAGGCGCCCGCGCCATGATCCTGGGCTACCACAGGGTGCACACCGAAGCCGGACCGCTGTCGATCCGTCCCGACACCTTCCGGGCCCACCTCGAGGCCCTCGCGGCCGACCCGGCGATCAGCGTCATCGGCCTGACGGGCCTCTGCGACGCCGTGCAGGCCGGTTCGGACTGCACCTGCGTGGCGCTGACGTTCGACGACGCGTACGCGGACACTCTCGAGATGGCGGCTCCGATGCTGGAGGAGTTCGGTTTTCCCGCCACGGTGTTCGCGCCGAGCGGTCTCCTGGGGACGGCGGGGAAGATGTCCGCGGACCAGCTGAAAGGGCTGCTCACCTCCGGGCTCTTCGAAGTGGGGGCTCACTCGCGCACCCACGTCGACCTGCGCGCGTGCGGTGCTGTACGCCTCGCTGAGGAGGTTCGCGGCTCGAAGACGGACCTCGAGACCGCGCTGGGCTTGGAGATCCGAACGTTCGCGTACCCCTTCGGCGCCCTGGACCGGAGAGTGCGGGCGGCCGTCGAAGCGGCCGGGTTCAACGGCGCCGTGACGACACGCCGCGCCTGGGTGCGCAGGCGGTCGGACCCGCTCGCCCTGCCCCGGAACTTCGTCGGGGATTACAGGGGCGCGGCGTTCCGAGCGGTCGTCAACGGTGGGCTGAACTACCTCGCGGCGCTCGATCGCCCCCGTCCGCCGGCGAGCACGGCCGCGTAGAGAGCTGACGAGCGGCCGCTACGCGGTTGCCGGAAGGTCGGGACGTGCGCGGTGGCCGATGAGTTCTGCTGTGAGCTCCTCGTCTCCGTCGGCCAGGGCGGCGGACGGCAGGGTACCGGGGGCGGCTGTTCGTGAAGCGCTGGCGAGTGCGGGCGGTGCGGCCTCGCACTGCGACACGAACTGGTAGCCGAAGAGCGTCGGCCGCAGTGACACGAGCAGTCGGTCCATGGCGCCCAGGGTCCGCTTGATGCGGCCGTCGCCGCGCAGGAACACGTCGAACGGAATCCCGGTGGCGCCCTCCTTGGTGACCGTGAAGCCGGCGCCACGGAGCCGGCTCATGAGGCTGCTGCGCGTGAAGAAGCGAATGTGCCCTCGCTCGAGGATGCCGCGCTGGTCGTAGTCGAACTTGCCGAGGGCCGTGCGGCTGCGGACGTACCAGTGCCCGAAGTTGGGAACGGACACGAGCAGCTTGCCGCCGGGGACGAGCACCTGCTGGATCTGCTCGAGAAGCTGCTCCGGCTCCCGGACGTGCTCGAGCACATCGGCCGCAACGACGACATCGAACGGACCCTCGTCGTCGATGCCGGCGGGCAGTCCTCGGTCGAGGTCCGCCTCGACGAACCGGTCGACGCGCTCTCGTACTCCGGGCAGCTCGCTGACGTCGACGCCCGTCACGTGGTGGCCCAGCGGCCGGATCCACTCCGCGAACAGCCCGCTCGAGCAGCCGAGGTCGAGAACGCGCGACGGCGGCATCCGCCTCAGCCACTGGAGCAGCATGGAATGCGAGGTCCCCTCGCTCCGCTTCACCTCGTAGGCGTCGCCCACGCTTCCCACCTCGCGTGAGAAGAAGCCCTTCTTGGCCAACCGGTAACGGAGCACGCCGAGCGACACATCCTTGGCGTACTTGACTCCGTTGACGTAGCAGAGCTCATCGCCGTAGTAGGTGGGGATGGGCACCTCGACGATGCGCTTCCCGGCGTCGACGAGCTGGATGATGATCTGGGTGTCGAAGTCGAACCCGTCGGAGTTGTTCTGGAACGGGATCGAGGCCAGCGCTTTCACGCTGTAGGCGCGGTAGCCGGAGTGGAACTCGCTCAGATCGGTCTGCAGCATGCGGTTCTCGAAGCGCGTGAGGATCTTGTTGCCCACGTACTTGTAGAACGGCATTCCACCCTTGCGCGCTGCGCCCTTGATCATCATTCGCGATCCGAACACGGCGTCGCATTCGCCGCGCTCGAGCGGGGCCACGATATCGGCCAGCTTTTCGGGGGCGTACTGACCGTCGCCATGGAGGAGAACGACGATGTCGAACCCTTGCTCGATGGCCAGCCGGTAGGCTGCTTTCTGGTTGCCCCCGTAGCCGAGGTTGCGGGGGTTGCGGATAACCGTGAGGGGCAGGTCCTGCGAGAGCTGCTTGTAGCCCAGTCCCACCAGGTACGTGGAATCCTCGCTGGCGTCGTCGCACACGAAGACCTGGGTGATCCGCCTTCGAAACGACGTGGGCACACGGTCGAGAACTCCCGCCAGCGTCGAAGCAGCGTTGTACGCCACGACGATCACGCCGATCTTCGCGGATGCCGAGCTCTTCAGTACCGGCTCCAACGCTTCTGCCCCCTAGCCGCGTGCCCCGTCGACCTCAAATAATGGTACCAAAGGGACAAAACCCGGGTCGCGAGGCCGAGCGACGGTCCGCGCAACGGAGAGAGGTTGTTTCACTCGGGCGCGGTCATCGCCTCCGTCGCTTGAAGGGGTACCGGCATGGGCGATGTCAAGGCAGAGAGTGGATCGGGCTCCGAGGTGCGGGGTAAGGAGTCAGTCTGCATCGTATCGCGGTCGGCCGACGCCTCTGAAGCCGTGGTCCGAATCCCGAGAAGCTTGCGAAACTGAACCTTCTTCAGCCCGAGTGCCCGCTTTTCGACGATCCACCAGCTCGCAACTGCGAACGGTGCAGTGCCAACAACGCTGAGCAGGAAGTACGGTGCCAGGCCGAGCCGGTTCAACCCCCAGAGCGAGAGGGTCTGTTGAACTGGGAAGGCGTAGATGTACGTCCCATACGAGTAATCGTTCCGAGAGCCGATTCTCTGAAACGGGAGGTGCATCCCCAGCCAGAGCACGGGATACGCCAGAGCAGGCGCGGCAATGTTGGCAGCTGTCATCGGCCAGAGCAAGGCCTGTTTTCCGATTGGAAGCGCGAAGCTGATGGCGAAGAAACCAACGCACAGTAGCGCGACGCGGCCGGAGTCGGGTACGGAGTCGCGGTAGAGGTAAAGGAGCGCTCCACTGAAAAAGATGGGCGCAAACGTCAACAGATACATCAGCTCCTGATGCTGTTGTATCGAAGCGTTTAGGGCCGGACTACTGACCACAACGACCTCGAGGAGCCAAAGCAGTACGACACCCGCAAGGACGGCGCTGCGTCGGCGGAGTAAACCGGCTGCCGCGATTCCACCGAGGGCCAAGTAACAAATGAACTCATAAAACAGCGTCCACAGCGAGCCATTCCAGCCAAACGGCTGAACCCCAGCCGGTCCACCTGCGATGTTGACCTGGACGATCTTGAGCAGCCCATTGTGCGCAAGATATTGAAGCGGGCCCTCGCGGGCTCCGATGTAGCAGCTCAGGTCGCATCCGGGATGCCGCACGCGGCTCCAGCCCAGAACGCCGAAGACGCTCACCGTCACCAAGAGGCACACCCAGAACCCGGGGAAGATGCGCAAAAAGCGTTGCCAGAGGTACCGGCCGAGGTTGTTGCGAGCGGCGCTGGCAGCGATGAGATAGCCGCTGATGCCGAAAAATCCAAAGACCGCGAGTGTCCCGACCGACGTCTTGTTGAGAATCTGATCGCTGCCGAAGCCACCCAGCCCGAGGGAGTGCCCGGCGATGACCATGATCGCAAGAGCCAGCCGCAGGAAATTGAGGCTGTTGTGCTGTGCGGAGAACGATTGTCCGATCGTCCTCTGCTTCTTGGTGGGATTCAATTGACTCATCTCAGCAACGGAAGACGAGCGACTTCGACGATGTCAGCAAAACGTGCCATTGGAATCCGGGCACCCCCACGTCGGGAGCACGGAGCGTCCAGAGCCCCGGGCCGACGTTGAACGTCCTGACATGCTCCGGAGGCCCTGCCCATCCGAGTGCTACCTGTACGGCGCCACCCCCGAGGATCACGATCGACCTGCTTCCGCCCGACAACAGTGTGAAGTCCGCACCTCGAGGTCTCTTGCAAACCGTGCCGCTCGGTGCCTGGCTCAGACGCAGTCCGGGAGCGACGGCGACACGCAGAACGCTGTCCACCAGCGTTGGGTCACCCGAGCGCAGCGCGGCAAGCGCCGGAAGACGCACCGGTGAGCCATACCTGTGCTCGGAGTTGAGAAGGTTCCCGACCACGATGAGCGACGGCCAGAAATAGGCCTGACGATCGAGGTCCGGCGACCTCCGGATGGTGTTGATCGTTTGCACGATCACGCTCTCTCGAGCGGACTGCGTGTCGGAGCGATCGACCACGGTCCGGAATGCGGCGACGTTTCCGGCGATGGCCACGATCACAGCCACGCCGATGGCGGAACCGATCAGCGGGCGCCAGCGGATCCGCGCGAGGACGGCGGTTGACGCGAGAGCGAGAAAAACGACAGCCGGATACATGAACCGGCTGTCTCCGGCCCCGTTGACGCCGAAGATTTGGACGCGCACAAGTCCAGCGGTGACGAACAGGACGACAATCCCGGCAAACGCGCCCAGGACCCTGCTGTCGATTCCGCGAACGCAGCCTGCAATCACCAGGGCGAGGACCACGGCAAGCGCGAGATACACCAGCCAGCCCGAGGTCGTCGGGTCGCCGAGCACGCCGGCGGCGGCAAGCCCTGCTGCCCCCAGCCCGTACGCAACGAACCGGATCACCAGCCACGGCCCCGCAACAGGGAGCTGCAGGACGTTGACCGGTATGACGCCAGGCTCCGCTATCGACGTGCCGCGATGGCCGACCACGCCGTACCAGGTGAGAAACGCCACGGCGGGTGTCACCACGGCGGCCAGTCGGGCTTTCGGATTCGGTTCGAGGAGAATCTGTACTCCCGCGGCCGCGACGAAGGCAAGCCCATAGCCGGAGCTCGCCACCGAGAGAAGAAGTGCGAGAGCTGCTGCGGGTACTCGCCACGTGAAGCTGTGACGAGAGTCGAGCAGATCCATGGCAAGCAGGCCGAACGCCACCGAAGCACCGTCGTGTCCTGCACAGCACCCAACGACATCCTGGGCGCCCCATCCGAGTACGAGCAGCAAGCTTGCGGCAGCGAGAGCGAGCAGATCACCAGACCGACGTCGTACGACGCGGAAGAGCAGGAACACCACCGCAAGGTGCTGGACGATTGTCACGACTTCGAGGCTGACGTGCGTGCGCAGCGAGAAGGTGTTGAGCAGCACGCCATAGACGAGGTAGGGGATGGTGGACCAGTGAACGCCGTTGTGCGGGATGAAGTAGCCGCCGGGGGTCAGCGGCTGCGGATACGTGAACAACCAGTCATCCGCATTGGGTTGGAAGGAACGCGTAGCCCAGAGCAGCACTCCGAAGACCACGATGCCAGCTGCCCCGATCAGTGCGGGAGCGCTTGGGATCTGCACGTCGGCGATCCGTACAAGCACTCCCGCTTCGGGCCGAGCGCTCGTGCTCTGCCTGCGGCCGGCCTCAAGCTGAATCGCAGTCTCTGCCATGGTTATCGCCCTGTCCCCCCCGGAATCTCGAGTGACTCCTGCAGGAACCTGGCGGCGGCGCGGATCTCGCTGCCGACGTAAAGGGGGCATCTGCTCGGTCGCGTGAATCGCTCGCCCTTGATGCGCCGGTACTCGTCGTGGAGCACCGCGTAATTCCGCTCCCGAGCGTTCGTAGCCACCCCGCCGTGAATCTGATGGAACGTCCCCTCGCCGAGCAGGACGACGAGCTCTGTCTCTTGCAACTGACATGCGCGGCGGTACGTGTCGAGGTTGACCAGTCCGCCTCCAGGGCTTTCGAAACGCTCGTCGTATCCTTCCAGCTCGTCCCACAGCTCTCGATGCATGAACAGCGCCTGGGACTCCGGCAGCGGCTCGAACCAGCCGCGTCTCGATGACCCGGCGAAGCTCGAAATGTCGAACAGCCGGTATCCGTCCTGCTCCCAGGCGGCGCCGGCCAAGAGCCGGTCCTCCTCCTCTCGCGAATACCCGTGTCGCACGCTTTCTGCCTGCTCGCTGGGTCCGAGATGGAATCCCAGCGTCCCAACGATGACTCGGGGTGAGAGCCGGGAGGCGATCATTGCGAGCCGAACGATCCCGGGAGAGGCGATCCGTGCCCCGTCGACCATCACACCGATGAACGGCGCACGCGCCGCCTCGAGGCCGAGGTTGATCGCCCGGCTCGGTGACGGTGACGCGTCGTCGATGCGGAGCAGCGTGATGGCAGCGCCGTCGGTCCCGGGCGCCGCGAGTTCGACGGCTGGCTCGGACCCATTGTCCACCAGCACGATCTCGTAGTCGTGGGCGGCGACGCCACGCTGCATGTCCGTGGAGAGCGAGCGCAGCGTTCGTGGCAACTCTCGTTGCATGTTGAAAGCCACCACGACGATCGACATCGCCGGTCGCGCGGCGTGTCTCCCTGAGGCCATCACGCGCCTACCCTCCGGCGTCCGACGCTTCACGCGCGGACAGGACGTTGCTGAGGAGGTCTCGGAAGACATCGTTGTCGACGTCGATCGCGTGACGTCGCTCGAGCACGTCTTCCGGTACGGACTGCTGCCGGGCCGACGGTTCGATCAGGATCGCCTCGTAGTTATCGCTGAGTTGACGGGCTCGCGGATCGAGCGAGGTCACCACCAGCGCTCCACCGGGCGCAGTGTCGAGAAGCGTCAACCGCAGGTCAGGACGCCAGCTCTCGAGGCAGGCTTTTAATCTCCACACGTCGCCCATCCACACTCGCGTTTGGCGTTGCCGCAGCGCCTGACGAGGATGATTGGGCAGCACGTCGTCGATCACGACCACGGTGTTGCGGTGCGAGAGGCGTTCAACCGCTATGAAGTCGCGCAGCGCACACTCGAACAGGTGGAGCCCGTCGATGAAGACGAGGTCGATCCGAAAGTCGATTGCGCCGGACATCGACCCGAAGAACTCGTCGCTCGTCGCGCGCACCACGCGCGTCGAAGGGGAGAGGGTCAGCCTCAGCTCGGGCTCAGGATCGATGCCGATGGCGGCGCAGCGTGCCAGGGCGAGGCTGGCTCCATGGCGGACGCCGATCTCCAGGTATCCGGTCGGTCGCACCGCCGCGTGGATGACGGAGAGGGCGTCGAGATACGGACGCGCCTGCGGCACTGCATTGGCCTCCACCGATTCGTCCCAGACACCCTGGTGGCCGGGCGGCGCGGCAAGCAGCCGGCGGGCGTCAGTCGCCACGGGCGTCAACGGTTCGTACGGTCGCATCGCCGGTCCTACGAAGGAGGCTCCGTGCAACCGTTCGTATCCTCAGGCGCACTCGCCCGAATCCCGCCGACAAACGGAACGCGCGGCTCGACGTGACCACCTCGTACTGCTGGCGCAGCAGCGCGTGCTCCATGTCGAGTGTCGCGTGCTTGGCGCCCAGGTTGTTGAGTTGCGCGCGCAGTTCCGCGTGCTCGGCGCGAAGGTGGTCGTGCCGGCTGCGCAGGCGTTCGTGTCTGGCAGTCAGCTGGTCGTGCTGAGCGACGAGCCGGCCGTGCCGCACGTAGAGGGGAACCTCGATGCCACGCAGCACGTCGTCGACCCCGGGTGTCTCCTCCGGAAGATCGAGCGAGGGAAACTCAGCGTGGAATCCCTCGCACCCAAGCAGCAGATCCTGCAGAGCCTGCTGTTGCGTTGAGAGGGCTCCGTTGCTCGGGCTGCGCGGCTCCGTCACCTCGTCGCGTGCGGCATCGGAGGGTTCGGAGACCGGAAGCCCGGCCGCGCGGCAGAATCCCAGAAGGTCCGTCTGCCACCGCAGCGGGTCATCGCGGAGCCGCTCGTAGCTGGTCACTGCAACGCGTCGCCCGGCGAGGCTCGTGAGCACCAAGCGCGTATGCCGTTCCCAGATGGCCAGCCCCTGTTCATAGGCGAGGTCATCTCGAAAAGCGATGCTGCGGGCGACGGCTTGAGGCTGGCGGTATGGAAGCAGCGCAGCGTGCCTGCCGAGGACCCGCTCCCAGAAGGGCAGCAACACGGTGAGCCTCGGGTCCTTCCACACCCAGCCGGGTTCGTGTCCGAACGAGGCCACGAATTTTCTTTCGGCCTCATCGCGGAGATCCTCGAGGTCGGCGACCATCGTTTCCGTCACAGAGAGAGGCGGTTGCCACCAGGAGCTGGACCACCGATTCAGCAGCCGGTCATTGAATTTGGCCAGGCTGAGGCTCTCCCAGTAGCCCTGCGGGTTGGCTGCCGTGGCGGGCATCAGGTCCGAGCCGTGTGGCAAACGAAGGCCGATCCGGCTGGCGAGCCTCGCCGCGACCGATGTCCCGGTGCGGCCGGCGCCGACGACGAGAAGGCCAGGAGCCATCACCATATGGTCACATTCAAGGGCGAACGAGGCTTCGACAGAAGTCGGTGCTGGGCGGAGGTAGCGTCCCAACGGCGACGGACACCGCCGGATCTCCCGATTCCCGCTGCTCCAGCGGGGCGATCTGGACATCCCCGGTCGTCGTCAGTGCGCTCTTGAGCAGCGTGCGGTTGTTCAGCGATACCACGAGCTGATGCAGCATTGGATCCGCGTAGACGACCCACTTGTACGTCTTGCCGATCGCCAGCGAGAGGTGGCTTCCGAAGGTCGCGAACTGCGGATCCTGTCCGATGAAGAACGCGTCGGCCACTCTGGGTCCGGCTGAGGCGACCTGGAGCTGCAGAGAGGATCGTCCGAATCTCAGTATCGGGACGCGCTCCCGCGCGGGGCGCTGTGGCTGCTGGATCGTGATGTACAGCGCGAAGGGTTTCGAGTCCGATTGCAAAGCGATCCAGGTGAGGTGCTCGAACTGCTGAGGCGGGGTGTTCTGGTAGTCATAGCCGTTGGATATGTACAGCCCCGCGCAGTCCCCCACGACGTAGAGCTCTCCGGCGGGCGCCCAGTAGGGGAGGACCCGGCCGCGCACCACGCTGCTCGCCAACGGGTGGCCCGTGATGTCGCTGATGGCCTTCTGCTCCGCAACGTAGTCCACGGCCTGGACCGACGTGAAGTTGGCGGTCGGGGCAACGGCCACCGCCACATTGGCGAAGACTTCGAAGCCCGCCAGCACGCCCAGGGCGACCAGCGCCCCGCGCCGGGCGGGCGCGCGCCAGTCCGGAAGCCGTCGCAGGATGTCCACGAGGCCGACGACGCTCGCCACCACGAGCAGGGGAAGAAAGTCGGCGAGGTAGCGATTGGCTATGTAGCCGATCAAAAGGACACCGGCGGTCGCCACTGCCATGACGATCAGCGGAATGCGCATGAGCGACAGCCGTCCGGCACCGCGCCGAAAGGTCGCGGCACCTCCCCAGCAGCTCAGCAGAAAGAGCAGCGGCATCGAGGCGGGCACGCTGGCCGTCGGATACGTGAGGTCGAGCACCACGTTGCCAACGGCCCTTGCAGGGCCGGGTGGAAGTGTGATGTAGGGAAAGACACGGCTGAGCGCCAACCCGCGGGGCGTGAAGTAGGCCGCGAGCGTGCTGGGGAGGAACTGGAACCCGAATTCACTGCCATGGTTCGCGGCGAGAAACGCCTGCCGATGGGCATTGATGCTCGTGAAGACCTGAGCGGACGTCGATATCCCGAACACCAATCCGAACTTGATCCAGTTGACGAACGATGCGACGGCCACTGCCAGGGCACCCAACGCGGCGAGCGGAATCGACCACTGCCTCCAATCAGCTCGCCGCCGGCCGAGAGCGAACAGCGCCGCCACCAACAACACGCCGAGTGCGCACGCGTAGCCGGTCGTCGTCCTGTTGAGGATCGTCGCGAGGAGGAGCGCGGCGGTTGCGGTGATCCTCGGTCGTGTGGGCCGCTCCAGAACGCAGAGGAGGGCGAACATCGTGGCGACGCTCAGGGCGACGCTCCACGCGAAATCCTCGTCGTAGACGAACGGTGTGGCGGCGAGATACGCGAGGACAGTGCCGCCGAGGACCGTCGCCACGAGGCCGCCGAGGACAACCGCTTCACCCCACCCGAGCGGTGCGCTACCGCGCGCCAATCCGCGGACTCGCCAGATGAGAAGCGACGTGAAGACTGCCGTGACCACCCAAGCGAGCAGGATCGATGGCGCCGTCAGGTGTCCGTCGAGCGCGTGCGTGAACAGGAGAATCGGGATTCGGAGCAGCGACGGAAACAGACCGAAATACGTGTACTGGTGGCCGTTGTGCACGAACGCCTCGAAGCCGATCGAGCCGGGAGGGAGGTACAGGTGACCCGCGAGCATTGCACGTGCCTGCACGTCGTAGAACTTGCTGAAGGCGAGCGTGCGCAGCGGATCGAACCGTCCGTTCCACTGGTCCCAGAGCACCCACAGGTAGGGCACGGCGATCACGGCACCGCCGACGGCGGCGGTCAGGGTGAAGCGCTCTCTGCCCTCCGTGGCTGGACGCGCCTCGTCGGTCCTGGCCTCATGCGAGGGGTGGGCCGTTCGCTCCACCCCGACGGACGGCCCCTCCGAATCGCTCGGAGCAGTGGCACTCCCCGCACTGCGCAGGCTCATGAGGCGCGCAGAGCCCGCCACAGGCTCAGCTCTGGCCGCGCGGCGGCTGCGCCGGAAACGCGGTACTTACGCGTCGCCCCATCACGCGTGCGCACTGTTTCGTGATAGTAGATGAGCTTCCCCCGAGCAACATCGTCGAGCGCTGACCGCATGCTGGATCGCACAGTCCAATTCAGAGCCTGCTCGACTGCTTACGAGTATAGGGTCGGCACATCGCCGAGACCGACTATGAGGCTCCCGTGAGGGTGGTCACGGGGAACACTGGGAGGAGCAGGGGTGGGCGGGGAGGCTGGGAGAAGTCGAAGTCCGCCGCCAGGTTGCCGAGGATGGCCAGGTTCTCGCGCACGTCGGGGCGGGGGTCCGGCCGCCCGTCGCTGCGCGGGTCCAGGCGCTCCCCGTTGAGGAAGTCGTCCTCGATGAACTTGTCGTAGGCGTCGAAGCTGAGCACCTGGTGGTCCACGTACCCCTGCCGCGCGTAGGCGCTGATCACCAGCCCCGGCACCCGCAGCCCGTAGCCGTTCTGGTCCACGCTGGGCGGCACCACGTGGTCGTAGAACCCGCCCCAGTCGTCCCAGCCCACGAAGATGGCCGTCGAGGCCCACTC
>Ga0307477_10000203_pt1 | contig 82169 bp, 46 predicted proteins | sample atmos_gasesECM2C_FD_203316 | JGI IMG/M metagenome (GOLD analysis project Ga0307477, IMG submission 203316) | Hardwood forest soil microbial communities from Morgan-Monroe State Forest, Indiana, United States - atmos_gasesECM2C_515 | ecosystem: Environmental > Terrestrial > Soil > Temperate...
CGGGGGACGGAGCGCGGCTGCGCCAGGAGCTGACGCGGCGGCGGGCGACGATGCTGCAGGCGACGCCGGTGACCTGGCGGCTGCTGCTCGAGGCGGGATGGGAAGGCGAGGGCGAGCTGCGTTGGGGGATCACCTGCGGCGAGGCGCTGAGCAGCGAGCTGGCCGAGCGGTTGTTGACGCGGCTGCCGGCGAACCCATCGGCGCCGCCGGCGAACCTGCTTCCACCGCCCGTCAACCCATCGGCGCCGCCGGCCCGGAGCGGCGGGCTGTGGAACCTCTACGGTCCGACCGAGACGGCGATCTTCTCGGCCGGAACTCGGGTGGAGCGGGCGGCGCTGTCGCCGGCGACCGGCGCGCCGCTGGGCGGGGCGGTGGCCAACACGCGGCTGTACGTGCTCGACGAGCGGCTGCGGCCGGTGCCGGTGGGGGTCACCGGGGAGCTCTACGTCGGCGGCGCGGGCCTGGCGCGGGGCTATGTCGGCCGTCCGGAGCTGACCGCCGAGCGCTTCGTGCCGGACCCGTTCACGGACGCGGCGCCCTCTGCCGCGGCGTCGCCGTTCAGCGGCAGCGGGGCGCGCCTGTACCGCAGCGGCGACCTGGCGCGGTGGCGGCCGGACGGGGTGCTGGAGTACCTGGGCCGTGCCGACCACCAGATGAAGCTGCGCGGCTACCGCATCGAGCTGGGCGAGGTGGAGGCGGCGCTGGCGCGCCATCCCGCGGTGCGCGAATGCGCGGTGGTGGCGCGCGGCGAGGGCGCGAGCAAGCAGCTGGTGGCATACCTGGCGCTGCGGGTCCCCGCGGCGCCCGCCGTGGCCGCGGGACCGGCATCTGCCGCCGCGCCCGCGGCAGTCGCAGCGCCCGCTGGCGGGCCGGGCGCCGCGTCGCCGCACGCGCCGCTCGAGCTGCGCGGCCATCTCGAGCGGCAGCTGCCGGCCTACATGGTGCCGGCGCTGTTCGTGGTGCTGCCGGAGCTGCCGCACACCCCGAGCGGCAAGGTGGACCGCAGGGCGCTGCCGCCGCCGGACGCGGCGGATGTCGTTCCAGGGGCTGCCTACGTGGCGCCCGCCGGTCCCGCCGAGGAGCTGCTCGCCAAGCTGTGGTCCGAGCTGCTGGGGGTCCCGCGGGTGGGGCGCGACGACGACTTCTTCTCGCTGGGGGGCCACTCGCTGCTCGCCACGCAGCTGGTGTCGCGGCTGCGCGAGACCTTCGGCGTCGAGCTGCCGGTGCGCGGCGTCTTCGAGACGCCGATCCTGTCGGTCCTGGCGGCGCGGCTGCGGGACCTGCCGCCGGCCGCGGCAGGCGCCGCGCCGCAGCGGCGCCTGCTGCCGGCGGGCGAGGCGCCGCTGTCGTTCGGCCAGGAACGGCTCTGGTTCCTGGCGCAGCTGGAGCCCGAGAGCAGCGCCTACCACATCGGTGTCGCGGTGCGGTTGCGCGGCCGGCTGGACGTCGCGGCGCTGGCGGCGGCGCTGGCGGAGATCGTGCGCCGCCACGAGCCGCTGCGCACCGTCTTCGGCCTGGCGGCCGGCCGGCCGGTGCAGTGGATCCTGCCGGCAACGACTCCGCCGGCGGCGCCGGCGCTGCCTCATCTGACCCTGGCCAAGGTCGCTCTCGGCCGCGGCGAGCGGCTGGCGGCGGAGATCGCCGGCGGCTGGACGGAGCGGCCGTTCGATCTCGCCACCGGCCCGCTGTTCCGGCCGCTGCTGGTCGAGCTCGGCGCGGAGGAGCACCAGCTCCTGCTGGCGGTGCACCACATCGCCGCTGACGGCTGGTCGATGGGAGTGATGCTGCGCGAGCTGGCGGCGCTGTACCCGGTGCTGGCCCGGTCCGCGGCGGCAGCCAGCCCGGTGCCGGCAGGTGCGGTCCTGCCGCCGCTGCCGGTGAGCTACTCGACGTTCGCGTCTTGGCAGCGCGAGTGGCTGCGCGGCGCGGTGCTGGAAGAGCAGCTCGGCTACTGGCAGCGACAGCTGGCAGGCCTGGCGACGCTCGAGCTGCCGGCCGACCGGCAGCTGGGCACGGGCGCCGGGGTCGGGGGGGCGACGCCAATCCCGGCGCCGCAGCAGGCCGGGCGGCGTCCGGCGGACCTGCCGCCGGCGCTGGCGGCGGCGATCGCGGCGCTGGCGCGGCGCGAGGCGGTGACGCCGTTCATGGTGTTGCTGGCCGGCTTGCAGGCGCTGCTCGCCCGCTTCACCGGCCAGACGGACGTGGCAGTGGGCTCGCCGATCGCCAACCGCAACCGGACGGAGATCGAGCCGCTGGTCGGCTTCTTCGTCAACACCCTGGTGATGCGCACCGACCTGTCGGGGGATCCGACGGGCCGCGAGCTGCTGGGGCGCGTGCGAGAGGTGGCGCTGGGCGCCTACGCGCACCAGGACCTGCCGTTCGAGCTGCTGGTCGAGCGGCTGTCGCCCGAGCGGGACCTGGCCGGCACGCCGCTGTTCCGGGTGATGCTGGTGGTGCAGAACACGCCATGGTCCGCCGTCGCGATGCCGGACCTCGAGCTGGCGCCGGCAGCGGTGCCGGGGAGCACGGCGAAGTTCGACCTGACGCTCGCCCTCGTGCCGGAGCCGGCCTGGCGGGGAGACCTCGAGTACCGTCGCGAGCTGTTCGACGGCGCCACGATCGAACGCCTGCTGGACCATTTGAAGATGCTGCTGGCGGAGCTGGCGACAGCGCCCGAGCAGCGGCTCTCGGCATTGCCCGGCCTCGCGGAGCCGGAGCGCGCGCAAGTGGTCCGCGAGTGGAACGACGAGGAGTGGGACCGGGAGCGAGAGGGGTGGGGAGGAACGGTGCACCAGCGGGTGTCGGCGGTGGCGGCGCTGCAGCCGCAGGCCGTGGCGGTGGTGGCGGGGTCCGCGGAGCTGAGCTACGGCGAGCTCGAGCGGCGCGCGAACCGCCTGGCCTGGCAGCTGCGGCGGCTGGGAGTGGGCGAGGAGAGCGTGGTGGGTGTCTGTCTCGATCGGGGCGCGGCGCTGCTGCCGGCGCTGCTGGCGGTGCACAAGGCAGGAGCCGCCTACCTGCCCCTCGATCCGGCGCTGCCGCGCGAGCGGCTGGAGATGATCCTGGAAGATGCGCCGCCGCAGGTCGTGGTGGCCGATGTCTCGGCTGCCGCTTCGTGGCAGCTGGGGCCTCGGAAGGTGCCTTTGCTCTTTAGCGGCAGCGACTCGGGAGGGTGGATCGGCGAAGACGGGGACCGGCTGGGGGAGGCCTCGCGGCAGGCGGAGGAAGAGGAGAACTCGCCGCCGCCGGTCGCCCTCTCGCCTGAGAGCCTGGCTTACGTGCTGTTCACCTCGGGCTCGACGGGGCGGCCGAAGGGCGTGGCGGTGACGCACGGTGCGCTGATGAACGTGCTGGGTTGGGTGAGCAGGGAGCTCGGCCTGGAGAGCCCTGCGCCTGGCACGACTGCCGGCGGCCGGCAGGGTCCGGAGCTGCGGCTGCTGGCGGTGACCACGCTGTCGTTCGACATCGCGGCGGTGGAGCTGCTGCTGCCGCTGCTGCTGGGCGGCCGCGTGGAGCTGGCGGCGCGCGAGGTGTCGGGGGACGGTGCGCGGCTGCGCCGGGAGCTGACGCGGCGGCGGGCGACGCTGCTGCAGGCGACGCCGACGACCTGGCGGCTGCTGCTCGAGGCGGGATGGGAAGGCGAGGGCGAGCTGCGTTGGGGGATCGCTTGCGGCGAGGCGCTGAGCAGCGAGCTGGCCGAGCGGGTGTTGACGCGGCTGCCGGCGAATCCATCGGCGCCGCCGGCGAACCTGCTTTCACCGTCCGCCAACCCATCGGCGCCGCCGGCCCGGAGAGGTGGGTTGTGGAACCTCTACGGTCCTACCGAGACGGCGATCTTCTCGGCCGGCACGCGGGTGGAGCGGGCGGCGCTGTCGCCGGCGACCGGCGCGCCGCTGGGCGGGGCGGTGGCGAACACGCGGCTGTACGTGCTCGACGAGCGGCTGCGGCCGCAGCCCGTGGGGGTCACCGGCGAGCTCTACATCGGCGGCGCGGGCCTGGCGCGGGGCTATGTCGGCCGTCCGGAGCTGACGGCCGAGCGCTTCGTGCCGGATCCGTTCGCGGACGCGGCGCCCTCTGCCGCCGCGTCGCAGTTCAGCGGGAGCGGGGCGCGCCTGTACCGCAGCGGCGACCTGGCGCGGTGGCGGCCGGACGGGGTGCTGGAGTACCTGGGCCGTGCCGATCACCAGGTGAAGCTGCGCGGCTACCGCATCGAGCTGGGCGAGGTGGAAGCGGCGCTGGCACGCCATCCCGCGGTGCGCGAATGCGCGGTCGTGGCGCGCGGCGAGGGCGCGAGCAAGCAGCTGGTGGCATACCTGGCGCTGCGGGTCCCCGCGGCTCCGGACGAAGGCGCGCCCGCGGTGGCCGCAGCGCCCGCCGGCGTGCCGAGCGCCGCCCTGCCAGGCGCCGCGCCGACCCTCTCGACTCTGGAGCTGCGCGGCGCCGCGCCGCCCCTCTCGACGCTCGAGCTGCGCGGCCATCTCGAGCGGCAGCTGCCGGCCTACATGGTGCCGGCGGTGTTCGTGGTGCTGCCGGAGCTGCCGCACACCCCGAGCGGCAAGGTGGACCGCAGGGCGCTGCCGCCGCCGGATGCGGCAGGTGTCGTTCCAGGGGCGGCCTGGGCGGCGCCCGCCGGTCCCGCGGAGGAGCTGCTCGCCAACCTGTGGTCCGGCCTGCTGGGGGTCCCGCGGGTGGGGAGCAACGACGATTTCTTCGCCCTGGGAGGACACTCGCTGCTCGCCAGCCAGCTGGTGTGGCGGCTGCGCGAGACCCTGGGCGTCGAGCTGCCGGTGCGCGCCGTCTTCGAAGCGCCGACGCTGTCGGCCCTGGCGAAGCGGCTGCGGGCCTTGCCGCCGGCGGCGGCAAGCTCCGGGCCAACGGGGCGCGAGCTGCCGGCGGGCGAGGCGCCCCTGTCGTTCGGCCAGGAACGGCTCTGGTTCCTGGCGCAGCTGGAGCCCGAGAGCAGCGCCTACCACATCGGTGTCGCGGTGCGGATGCGCGGCCGGCTGGACGTCGCGGCGCTGGCGGCGGCGCTGACAGAGATCGTGCGCCGCCACGAACCGCTGCGCACCGTCTTCGCGCCGGTGGCGGGCCGGCCGGTGCAGTGGATCCTGCCGGCGCCGGCGGCGCCGGCGCTGCCGTGCCTGACCCTGGCCAAGGTCGCTCCCGGCCGCGGCGAGCGGCTGGTGGCGGAGATCGCCGGCGGCTGGATGGAGCGGCCGTTCGATCTCGCCGTCGGCCCGCTGTTCCGGCCGCTGCTGGTCGAGCTTGGCGCTGAGGAGCACCGGCTCCTGCTGGCAGTGCACCACATCGCCGCCGACGGCTGGTCGATGGGCGTGCTGCTGCGCGAGCTGGCGGTCCTCTACCCGGCGGCCATGCGCTCGGAGGCTCCGCTCCTGCCGCCGCTGCCGGTGAGCTACTCGTCGTTCGCGGCCTGGCAGCGGGACTGGCTGCGTGGCGAGGTGCTGGAAGAGCAGCTCGCCTACTGGCAACGTCAGCTGGCGGGACTGGCGACGCTCGAGCTGCCGGTCGACCGCCCGCGGGTCTCGGGCACGCCTGCGGGCACTGCCGGCAGACCTGCGGACACCGCCGGCGCTGCGCCGCAGCCGCAGCCGGCGCCTCGCCTGGCCGCGCGCCGCGCAGCGGACCTGCCGCCGGCCCTCGCGGCGGCGATCGCGGCGCTGGCGCGACGCGAGGCGGTGACGCCGTTCATGGTGCTGCTGGCCGGCTTGCAGTCGTTGCTCGCCCGCTACACCGGGCAGACGGACGTCGCGGTGGGCTCGCCGATCGCCGGCCGCCAACGGGCGGAGATCGAGCCGCTGGTCGGCTTCTTCGTCAACACCCTGGTGATGCGTACCGACCTGTCGGGGGACCCGACGGGCGGCGAGCTGCTGGCCCGGGTGCGGGAAGTGGCGCTGGGCGCCTTCGCCCACCAGGACCTGCCGTTCGAGCTGCTGGTCGAGAGGTTGGCGCCCGAGCGGGACCTGGCCGGCACGCCGCTGTTCCAGGTGATGCTGGCGGTGCAGAACACGCCCTGGCCCACGGTCGCGCTGCCGGACCTCGAGCTGGTGCCGGAAGCGGTGCCGGGACGCATGGCGAAGTTGGACCTGACGCTTGCCCTGGTGCCGGAGCAGGGCTGGCGGGGAGACCTCGAGTACCGTCGCGAGCTGTTCGACGGCGCCACGATCGAACGCCTACTGGGCCATTTGCAGACGCTGCTGGCGGAGCTGGCGGCAGCGCCCGGGCTGCGGCTCTCGGCATTGCCCGGCCTTGCCGAGCCGGAGCGCGCGCAAGTGGTCCGCGAGTGGAACGACGAGGAGTGGGACCGGGAGCGGGAGGGGTGGGGAGGAACGGTGCACCAGCGGGTGTCGTCGGTGGCGGCGCGCCAGCCGCGGGCCGTGGCGGTGGTGGCGGGGTCCGCGGAGCTGAGCTATGCCGAGCTCGAGCGGCGCGCGAACCGCCTGGCCTGGCAGCTGCGGCGGCTGGGAGTGGGCGAGGACAGCGTGGTGGGTGTCTGCCTCGATCGGGGCGCGGCGCTGCTGCCGGCGCTGCTGGGGGTGCACAAGGCAGGAGCCGCCTACCTGCCGCTCGATTCGGCGCTGCCGCGCGAGCGGCTGGAGATGATCCTGGAAGACGCGCCGCCGCAGGTGGTGGTGGCCGATGGCCGCCTCGGTGGCCCAGCCGCTCCGTGGCAGATGGGGCCCCGGCAGGTGCCTTTGCTCTTTAGCGGCGGCGACTCGGGAGGGTGGATCGGCGAAGACGGGGACCGGCTGGGGGAGGCGTCGCGGCAGGCGGAGGAAGAGGAGCGCTCGCCACCGCCGGTCGACCTGTCGCCCGCGAGCCTGGCTTACGTGCTGTTCACCTCGGGCTCGACGGGGCGGCCGAAGGGCGTGGCGGTGACGCATGGTGCGCTGATGAACGTGCTGGGGTGGGTGAGCAGAGAGCTCGGCCTGGAAATTCCTGCGGCGCCTGGCACAGCTGCCGAGAGCCCGTCAAGTCCGGAGCTGGTGTTGCTGGCGGTGACCACGCTGTCGTTCGACATCGCGGCGGTGGAGCTGCTGCTGCCGCTGCTGCTGGGCGGGCGGGTGGAGCTGGCGGCGCGCGAGGTGTCGGGGGACGGAGCGCGGCTGCGCCAGGAGCTGACGCGGCGGCGGGCGACGATGCTGCAGGCGACGCCGGTGACCTGGCGGCTGCTGCTCGAGGCGGGATGGGAAGGCGAGGGCGAGCTGCGTTGGGGCATCACCTGCGGCGAGGCGCTGAGCAGCGAGCTGGCCGAGCGGTTGCTGGCGCGGCTGCCGGCGAACCCATGGGCGCCGCCGGCGAACCTGCTTTCACCGCCCTTCAGCTCATCGGCGCCGCCGGCCCGGCGAGGCGGGCTGTGGAACCTCTACGGTCCGACCGAGACGGCGATCTTCTCGGCCGGCACGCGGGTGGAGCGGGCGGCGCTGTCGCCGGCGACCGGCGCGCCGCTGGGCGGGGCGGTGGCCAACACGCGGCTGTACGTGCTCGACGAGCGGCTGCGGCCGCAGCCGGTCGGGGTCACCGGCGAGCTCTACATCGGCGGCGCGGGCCTGGCGCGGGGCTATGTCGGCCGTCCGGAGCTGACCGCCGAGCGCTTCGTGCCGGACCCGTTCGCGGACGCGGCGCCCTCTGCCGCGGCGTCGCCGTTCAGCGGCAGCGGGGCGCGCCTGTACCGCAGCGGCGACCTGGCGCGGTGGCGGCCGGACGGAGTGCTGGAGTACCTGGGCCGTGCCGATCACCAGGTGAAGCTGCGCGGCTACCGCATCGAGCTGGGCGAGGTGGAGGCGGCGCTGGCACGCCATCCCGCGGTGCGCGAATGCGCGGTGGTGGCGCGCGGCGAGGGCGCGAGCAAGCAGCTGGTGGCATACCTGGCGCTGCGGGTCCCCGTGGCGCCCGATGCGTGGGCGCCCGCGGCGGCCGCCGCGCTGGTCGGCGTGCCGGCCGCAGCGCCTGCCGGCGTGCCAGGCGCCGCGCCGCCGCTCTCGACTCGCGAGCTGCGCGGCCATCTCGAGCGCCAGTTGCCGGCCTACATGGTGCCCGCGGTGTTCGTGGTGCTGCCGGAGCTGCCCCACACTCCGAGCGGCAAGGTGGACCGCAAGGCGCTGCCGCCGCCGGACGCGACAGGTGTCGTTCCAGCGGCGGCCCGGGCGGCGGTGCGCCGCCGGCCGCGCGATCTCGACGAGGAGCTGCTCGCGGGGCTGTTCGCCGACCTGCTGCCGGGGAGCGGGCTGCCGGCGGAGCGCGTTGAGCGCATCGGGATCGACGACCGCTTCTTCGATCTCGGCGGCCACTCGCTGCTCGCCTCGCGGCTGGTCTCGCGGATGCGCGAGACCTTCGGCGTCGAGCTGCAGCTGCGCAGCGTCTTCGAGGCGCCGACCGTGGCGGGGCTGGCCGGGCTCCTGCGTGCGGCGAGGTCGGAGCCCGGCGCCGCGCCGCCGCCGCCGCTGGTCGCCCGGCCGCGCCCGCAAGGCACGGCGCCGCTGTCGTTCGCCCAGGAGCGCCTGTGGTTCCTGTCGCGGCTCGAGCCGGAGAGCACCGCCTACCACATCGGCGTCAGCGCGCGGCTGCGCGGGCGGCTGGACGCGTCGGCGCTGGCCGCCGCGCTGGCCGGCATCGTGGTCCGCCACGAGGTGCTGCGCACCGTCTTCGAGGAACTGCCCGTCACGGCCGGCGGCCACCCGGTGCAACGCGTCCTGCCGGCGGCGCAGGGTCCGGCAAGGACGGCCGCGTTGCCCCGGGTGAGCTTGACGCGGCTGCCCGCGCCGCGCCGGGACGCCGCGGCGGCCGCGGTCGCGAGCCTCTGGTGCGAGCGTCCCTTCGATCTCGCGGCAGGTCCGCTGCTGCGTCCGCTGCTGCTCGAGCTGGCGCCGGCGGAGAGCCGCCTGGTGCTGGCCATCCATCACATCGTGGCAGACGGCTGGTCGATGAGCGTGCTGCTGCGTGAGCTGGCGGTGCTCTACCCGGCGGCGATGCGTCTGGCGGCGGCCGCGGGCTCCCCGCCACCCGCAGAAGCTCCGGTCCTGCCGCCGCTGCCCGTCCAATACGCGGATGTCGCTATCTGGCAGCGGGAATGGCTGCGCGGCGACGAGCTGGCGCGGCAGCTCGGCTACTGGGAGCGCCAGCTGGCCGGCCTGGCCTCCCTGGACCTGCCGGTGGACCGGCAGCCCGCGCCGGCGGCGATTGATGCCGGCCACGCCGGGCGGCAGTCGCTGGCGCTGCCCGCGGGCCTCGCCGAGAGCCTCGCCGGGCTCGCCGCGCAGCAGGGAGTGACGCTGTTCATGGTCTTGCTGGGCGGGCTGCAGGCGCTCCTCTCCCGCCATGCAGCGCAGCTCGACGTGGCGGTCGGCGTGCCGATCGCCAACCGCAACCGGGCGGAGATCGAACCGCTGGTGGGGTTCTTCGTCAATACGCTGGTGATGCGCACCGGCCTGGCGGGGGAGCCGACCGGCCGCGAGCTCCTTGCCCGGGTGCGGGAGACCGCGCTCGGCGCCTATGCGCACCAGGACGTGCCGTTCGAGCTGCTGGTCGAACGGCTGGCGCCGGCGCGGCAGCTGTCGGGAACGCCGCTGTTCCGGGTCATGCTGGTGGTGCAGGACGCTCCCTGGCCGGCGCTGGCGCTGCCGGGCCTGGAGCTGTTGCCGGAGGCGGTGCCGGGACGGACCGCGAAGTTCGACCTGACCCTGAGCTGGATGCCGGAATCGCGTTGGCGGGGAGAGCTCGAGTACAACCGGGCGCTGTTCGACGGCGCCTCCATGCAACGCCTGCTGGGGCATCTGCGGATCCTCCTGGAGGCGCTCGTGCACGCGCCGGACCGCCGGCTCTCGGAGCTGCCCTGCCTCAGCGAACCGGAGCGGGCGGCGCTGCTCCACGAGTGGAACGACACCGCGGCGCCGGCGCCCGGCCGCGGCCGGGTCCACCAGCGGGTGGCGGCGGTGGCGGCGTCGCGGCCGGACGCGCCGGCGGTGGTGTGGCCGGAGGGCCGGCTCGGCTACGGCGATCTCGCCGCGCGTGCCGCGCGCCTCGCGGGCCGCCTGCGCCGCCTGGGGGCGGCTCCCGAGGTGCCGATCGCCCTCTGCCTCGAGCGCTCGCCGGAGCTGGTGACCGCCGCCCTCGCCGTGCTGCAGGCGGGCGCAGCGTACCTGCCGCTCGACCCGGCAAGCCCGCCGGAGCGTCTCGCGTGGTTGCTGGCGGACGCCGGTGCGCCGGTGCTGATCACCAGCCAGCGCCGCCTCGCCGGGCTCGCCCTGCCGCCAGGCGTGGCCGCGCTCGTCCTCGAAGACGGCGAGCCCGCGGGGAGGGCGGTCGAAGGAGGCGACGGGGCGGCAACCGGCGACCTGGCGGACGGCTCCGATGAAGAGTGCGACGGGATGGCGAACGGCCGCGAGGTCGACGACAACCTCGCCTACGTCATCTACACCTCCGGTTCGACCGGCAAGCCGAAGGGTGTCGGGGTCAGTCACGCCAACCTGCTCAACCTGGTGGAGTGGCACCAGCGGACCTACCGGGTGAGCGCGGCAGACCGCGCGACCCTGATCGCCTCGCCGGCGTTCGACGCCTCGGTCTGGGAGATGTGGCCCTATCTCACCGCCGGCGCCTGCCTCCACGTGCCGGACGAGGAGGAGCGCGCCGCGCCGGCGCGCCTGCTGCGGTGGCTCGCGGACGCGGAGGTGACGATCGGCTTCCTGCCGACGCCGCTCGCCGAAGCCCTCCTGGGCGAAATGGCGGGCGAGCCGGCGGGCGAGTCGGGAGCGCCGCCGCCGTCCCGGCTGGCGCTGCGCGCCCTGCTCACCGGCGGCGACCGCCTGCGCCTGCGGCCCGCCGCGGGGTTGCCGTTCGCGCTGGTGAACCACTACGGACCCACCGAGACGACGGTGGTGGCGACCTGTGGCATGGTGCCGCCGGGAGCCGACGGCGCCGCGGCGCTTCCCGGCATCGGCCGGCCCATCGACGGCCTCGCCGTTCACCTGCTCGACGCCGCCGGGCAGCCGGTCCCGATCGGCGTCTCCGGCGAGATCGCCATCGCCGGCGCCAGCCTCGCCCGCGGCTATCTCGGCCGCCCCGACATGACCGCCGCGAGCTTCGTTCCCGATGCCTGGAGCGGGGTGCCGGGCGGCCGCCTGTACCGTAGCGGCGACCTGGCGCGCCGCCGCGCCGACCACGGCCTGGAGTTCCTCGGCCGGCGTGACCTTCAGGTGAAGATCCGCGGCGTCCGCATCGAGCCGGGTGAGGTCGAGGCCGAGCTGGCCACGCATCCGCGGCTGGCGGCGGCGGTGGTGCTGGCGCACGCCGAGAGCGGAGCGGAGGCGCGCCTGGTGGCCTGGGTGGTGCCGCGCGACCCGCGTCAGCCGGATACTGCGCCTGACGCCGCCGAGCTGCGCGCGTTCCTTAGAGAGCGGCTGCCCGAGGCGCTGGTGCCGTCGGCCTTCGTCTCGCTGCCGGCCCTGCCGCTGACCGTCAACGGCAAGATCGATCGCGCGGCGCTGCCGGTGCCCGAGTGGACGAGCCAGGTCGCCGCCGCGCAGTACCTGGCGCCGCGCAACGCCGACGAGGAGGTGCTGCTCGCGCTGTGGAGCGAGCTGCTGGACGCCGGCGCCGTCGAGCGGGCCGGGGCCGCGGCCGACTTCTTCGCCCTCGGCGGGCATTCGCTGCTCGCCACCCAGTTGCTCTCCCGGGTGCGCGATGCCTTCGGGGTCGAGCTGCCGGTGCGCAGCGTCTTCGAGTGCCCCACCGTCGCCGCCTTCGCCGCCCGGCTGGCCGAGCATCGCCGCGCAGCCGGCGGGTCGCCAGGGCTGGGGGTGCCCGCGCTGCCGGTGATCGTTCCCATGCCCGAGCAGGACCGCTCTGGCCCGCTGGCCCTGTCGTTCGCCCAGGAGCGGCTCTGGCTGCTCGACCAGCTGCAGCCGGGCAACGTCGCCTACAACATCCCGATCGCCGTGCGCCTGCGCGGGCCGCTCGACCCGCAACGGTTCGCGCGCTGCCTGGACGCCGTCTCGGCGCGCCACGAATCGCTGCGCACCACCTTCCACGCCGTCGACGGCCAGCCCTTCCAGCGCGTCGCGCCGGCCCTCGCCATGAGGCTGCCGGTCGTGGACCTGCGCGGAGGCGCGGGTGGCGCCGAGGAGGCCAGCCGCGCCGAGGGGCTCGGCGGCTTCGAGGCGACAGCCGAGCGCGAGGCCCGGCGCCTGGCCGAAGCCGAGGCGGCGACGCCTTTCGACCTCGAGCGCGGACCGTTGCTGCGGGCCCGGCTGGTGCTGCTCCCCGGCGACCGGCAGTTGCTGCTGCTCAACATGCACCACATCATCTCCGACGGCTGGTCGGTCCGCCTGCTGCTGTACGAGCTGACGCGGCTCTATGGCGCGTCTGGAGCCGGAGCGGCGCCCGCCGCAGAATCAGCCGCGGCCGCGGTCGAACCCGGAACCCCGGCCGCCGCACCGGCCCCGCCGTCCGCGCCGGATCTGCCGGCCCTGCCGGTGCAGTACCCCGACTACGCCCGCTGGCAGCGCCGCGTGCTGGAGGGCGAGGTCTTCGCCCGCCAGCTGGATTACTGGCGCCGCGAGCTGGCGGGCGAGCTGCCGGTGCTCGACCTGCCCACCGACTATCCTCGCCCCGCGGTACAGACGTTCCGCGGCGGCGCGCAGCGCGCGCCGGTGCCCGCGGCGCTGGCGGCGGACCTGCGGGCGCTCTCGCGGCGCGAGGGGGCGAGCCTCTTCATGACCCTGCTCGCCGGCTTCGCCCTGCTCCTCCACCGCTTCGGCGGCCAGGAAGAGGTCCTGATGGGGATCCCCATCGCCGGCCGCCACCACCGCGAGATCGAGCCGCTGATCGGGTTCTTCCTCAACAGCCTGGTGCTGCGCACCGACCTTGCGGGCCAGCCGAGCTTCCGCCAGCTGCTGCGCCGGGTGCGGCGCGCCGCCCTCGACGCCTACGCCCACCAGGACTTGCCGTTCGAGCGCCTGCTGCAGGATCTGCAGCCGGAGCGCGACCTCAGCCGCACGCCGCTGTTCCAGGTCTACTTCAACTTCCAGAGCGCTTCCGAGCTGGACCTCGGGATGCCCGGCATCGAGGTCGAGGAGGTGCTCGACGTCGAGGAGCCGTCGAAGTTCGACCTGACGCTCTACGTCAGCGACGAGGACGGCGAGGTGCGCCTCCACCTGGTCTACAACGCCGCCCTCTTCGCCGCCGAGCGTATCGCCGAGGCGCTGCGCCAGTACCTGGCGCTGCTCGAGCAGGCAGCCGCCAGCCCCGATGCGCCGGCAGCCGGCTTCTCGCTGGTCACCGCTGCCGCCCGGCAGCTGCTGCCCGATCCGGCCCTGCCGCTCGACGCCGGCTGGGCCGGCGCCGTGCACGAGCATTTCGCCGCCTGGGCCCGCCGCGCTCCCGGCCGCGAGGCGGTGACCGACCCCGGCGGCGCCTGGACCTACGGCGAGCTCGAGTGCCAGAGCAACCGCCTGGCGCACCGGTTGCTCGCCGCGGGCGTCGGCGGCGTCGGCGGCGCCGGCGATGTCGGCGGTGGTGGCCGGGAGGACGCCGTGGCGATCTACGCCCACCGCAGCGCGACCCTCGTCTGGGCGGTGCTGGGCACGCTCAAGGCGGGCGCCGCCTTCGTCATCCTCGATCCGGCCTACCCGGCGGCCCGGCTGATCGACATCGTGCGCCTGGCGCGGCCGCGGGCCTGGCTCGAGATGGAGGCCGCCGGCCCGCCGCCGCCGGACCTGGCCGCCGCGGTCGCCGAGCTGCCCGGCTGCCTGCGCCTGCGGTTGCCGCCCTGGCCCGCCTGCGGCGCGGGCGGCGGACCGCTGGCAGGCTGTCCGGAAGGCGATCCGGAGCTGCCCACCGGACCCGAGCGCCTGGCCTACATCGCCTTCACCTCCGGCTCGACCGGCCTGCCGAAAGGAGTGCTCGGCCGGCACGGGCCGCTGTCGCACTTCCTCCCCTGGCAGACGGCCGAGCTGGGGCTGCGCGGCGACGACCGCTTCAGCCTGCTCTCCGGCCTGTCGCACGATCCGCTGCAGCGCGACCTCTTCACGCCGCTCTTCCTCGGCGCGGCGATCTGCATCCCCGATCCCACCCAGATCGTCGCCGCCGGCCGCCTGGCCGCCTGGATGCGCGCGGCGCGCGTGAGCGTCGCCCACCTGACTCCCGCCATGGGCCAGGTGCTGACCGAGGACGGCGCCGGCGGCACCCATGGCACCCATGACGCCGCCGCGGCCGCCGGCGCGCCGCCGCGGCTCGACGACCTGCGCTTCGTGCTGCTGGTCGGCGACGTCCTCACGCGCCGCGACGTCGACCGGCTGCAGCGCCTGGCGCCGCGGGTGACCGTGGTCAACCTCTACGGCAGCACCGAGACCCAGCGCGCCGTCGGCTACCACGTGGCGCGGGGCGGCGCACCCTCCGCCCAGGGCTCCGCACAAGGCGCGCCGGCCGCGCCCCCTTCCTCCCTGCGGGGCAAGGAGATCCTGCCCTGCGGCCGCGGCATGAAGGACGTGCAGCTGCTGGTCTTCGCCGGCGGCGGGCAGCTGGCCGGTGTCGGCGAGGTGGGGGAGGTGGCCGTGCGCAGCCCGCACCTGGCGCGCGGCTACCTCGGCGATCCCCAGGCGACCGCCGAGAAGTTCCAGGTCAATCCGTTCACCGGGCAGCCCGGCGACCGTCTCTACCGCACCGGCGACCTCGGCCGCTACCTGCCGGACGGCGAGGTGGCCTTCGCCGGCCGCGCCGACACGCAGGTCAAGATCCGCGGCTACCGCATCGAGCTGGGCGAGATCGAGGCCCAGCTCGGCCGCCTCCCCGGGGTGCGGGAGTCCGTGGTGCTGGCCACCGACAGCGAGGCGGCCGACAAGCGCCTGGTGGCTTTCGTCGTCCCGCAGCCTGGCGCCGAGCTGGCAGTCCCGCAGCTGCGCGCTCATCTGCGCGAGACGCTGCCGGCCTTCATGGTGCCGGCCGCCTTCCAGCTGCTGCCGAGCCTGCCGCTCACCCCCAACGGCAAGGTCGATCGCAAGCAGCTGCTACAGCGGGCCAGGAAGCCCGTGGAGACCGCCATGGATTACATCGCGCCGCGCAACGACCTCGAGGCCGCCATCGCCGCGATCCTCCGCGACGTGCTCAAGGTCGAGCGGGTCGGCGTCGAGGACAACTTCTTCGAGCTCGGCGGCAACTCGCTGCTGCTCGTGCAGGCCCAGAGCCGGCTGCAAGCCGCCTTCGAGCGCGAGCTGCCGGTGTTCGAGCTGTTCAATCACCCGACGGTGCGCGACCTCGCCGCCTTCCTCGGCGCCGGCGCCATGCCGGAGGCGGCGTCCGCGGCCGACGACGGCACCGCCGCGCAGCTGCGGGTGGGCAAGGACCGGCTGCGCCGGCGGCTCGCGAAGGCGCAGTTCGAGCCCGTGGACGCACTACAGCAAGAGCGGCCCGACGATGGCGGCAAGGAGGTAGCGTGAGCGAGCCCCAACAGTCTTCTCCCCTCACCGGCATGGAGGTGGCGATCATCGGCATGGTCGGCCGCTTCCCGGGGGCTGCCGACGTCGAGGAGTTCTGGCGCAACCTGTGCGACGGCGTCGACTCGCTCACCCCCCTCTCCGACGCCGAGATCATCGCCGGCGGCGTCGATCCGGCGATGGTGCGGATGCCCGGCTACGTCAAGTGGGCCCGCCCGATGGCGGGCCACGACCTGTTCGACGCCGGCTTCTTCGGGCTCAATCCCCGCGAGGCGGAGATCATCGATCCGCAGCATCGCGTCTTCCTCGAATGTGCCTGGGAAGCCCTCGAGGACGCCGGCTACAGCGCCGACCAGCTGTCCCGCCGCGTCGGCGTCTACGGCGGCGCACGGATGAACGGCTACCTGAGGAACGTCTTCTCGAGCCCCGCGGTGCTGGCCTCGACCAGCGACCTACAGATCCAGGTCGCCAACGACAAGGACTTCCTGGCGACGCGGGTCTCCTACAAGTTGAACCTCGGCGGCCCCAGCGTCTCCGTGCAGACCGCCTGCTCGACCGCCCTGGTCGCCGTCCACTTCGCCTGCGGCGCGCTGCTCGCCGGCGAGTGCGACATGGCGCTCGCCGGCGCCGTCGGCGTCCGCGTCCCGGAGAACGGTTATCCCTACGTGCCCGGCGACGTCAACTCGCCCGACGGGCGGGTGCGGGCCTTCGACGCCAAGGCCCAGGGGACGATGTTCAGCAGCGGCATGGGGATCGTGGTGCTGAAGCGCCTGGAGGACGCGCTCGCCGACGGCGACCGCATCCGCGCCGTGATCAAGGGCTCGGCGGTCAGCAACGACGGCGCGCGCAAGGTGGGCTTCACCGCCCCCGGCGCGGACGGCCAGACGCGGGTGGTGCGCGCCGCGCTGCTCGCCGCCGAGGTCGATCCCGACACCATCGGCTACGTCGAGGCGCACGGCACGGGGACGCCCGTGGGCGATCCGATCGAGATCGCCGCGCTCACCCGCGCCTTCCGCGAGAGCACCCAGCGCCGGGGCTTCTGCGCCCTGGGGTCGGTCAAGACCAACATCGGTCACCTGGGCGTCGCGGCCGGCTCCGGCAGCCTGGCCAAGACGGTGCTGGCGCTCGAGCACCACCAGATCCCCGCCTCGCTCAACTTCTCCGAGCCGAACCCCGACATCGACTTCGCCGCCAGCCCGTTCTTCGTCAACACCGAGCTGCGCGACTGGCCGGCCGGCGACGGCCCGCGGCGCGCCGGGGTCAGCGCCTTCGGCATGGGCGGCACCAACGCGCACGTGATCCTGGAGGAGGCGCCGCCGGAGCCGCCGCCGTCGCCGTCGCGTCCCCGCCAGCTGCTGCTGCTCAGCGCCCGCACCGAGACCGCGCTGGCGGCGGCCACGTCCCGCCTCGCCGCGCACCTGCGGGCGCATCCCGAAGCGGACCTCGGCGACGTGGCCTACACGCTGAAGGTCGGACGCAAGACCTTCGAGCACCGCCGCGCGGTGGTCTGCGGCAGCGCCGAAGAGGCGATCGCGGCGCTGGAGACGCTGCCCGCCGAGCTCGTCCTGACCCGCGCGCCGGTGGCGGCGGGGGCGGGGGCCGGGGGCGGCGCCGGCCGGGCCGGCTCGGGAGCCGGCGCCGACCGCGCCGACCGCAGGGTTGCCTTCCTGTTCTCCGGGCAGGGTGCGCAGTACCCCGGCATGGGCGTCGAGCTCTACGCCACCGAGCCCGCCTTCCGCGCCGAGATCGACCGCTGCTCGACGCTGCTCGGCTCGCGCCTCGGCCTCGATCTGCGCGAGGAGCTGTTCGCCCCGCAACCGGCGGCGGCGGCGGGGCGGCAGGACGCCGCCGACCGCCTGCGCCAGACCTCGCTCACCCAGCCGGCGCTCTTCGTGCTCGAGTACGCGCTGGCGCGGCTGTGGAACGAGTGGGGGATCGTTCCCGACGCCATGCTCGGCCACAGCATCGGCGAGTACGTCGCCGCCACGCTGGCCGGAGTCATGGCGCTGCCGGATGCCCTGGCGCTGGTGGCGGTGCGCGGCAAGCTGATGCAGTCGCTGGCCGGCGGCGCCATGCTGGCGGTGCCGCTGCCGGAGGCCGAGGTGGTGCCGCTGCTCGGCCCGCGGCTGTCGCTCGCCGCGGTCAATGCCCCGGCGCGCACCGTCGTGGCGGGGCCGGAGGAGGCCATCGAGAGCTTCGCCCGCCAGCTGCAGGCGCGCGGCTTGACGCCACGGCGCCTGCAGACCTCCCACGCCTTCCACTCGCCGATGATGGAGCCCATCCTCGGGCCCTTCCTGCGCGAGGTCGAGCGGGTGCCGCTGGCGCCGCCGCGAGTGCCCTTCCTGTCCAACGTCAGCGGCACCTGGATCACGCCGGAGGAGGCCACCGATCCCGGCTACTGGGCACGGCACCTGCGCCATCCGGTGCGCTTCGGCGAGGGCGTCGGCCGGCTGCTCGAGGAGCCCGGGCGGGTGCTGCTCGAAGTGGGTCCAGGCAACAGCCTCGCCGGCATGGCGCGGCAGCACCCCGACCGCCAGCCCTGGCAGCCGGCGCTCGCCTCGCTGCCCGGGCCGCGCGAACGCAAGCCCGAATCGCAGGTGCTGCTGCGCACGGTGGGCGAGCTGTGGCTGCATGGCGTGACAGCCGACTGGACCGGGTTCTATCGCCACGAGCGGCGCCGCCGCTGCCCCTTGCCGACCTACCCCTTCGAGCGCCAGCGGTACTGGGTCGAGCTCGACAGCGCCGGCGCCGAGGCGATCTTCGGCCGCCGCGAGCTGGGGAAGAAGCAGGACATCGCCGACTGGTTCTACCTCCCCTCCTGGCGGACGACGCTGGCGCCGCCGCTGGACTTCGAACCGGCCGAGCGGGACGCCGGCTGGCTGATCTTCGACGACGGCCAGGGGCTGGGCGAGCGGCTCGCCAGCCGCCTCGTGGCGGCCGGCCAGAGGGTCGCGCGGGTCGAATGCGGCACCGCCGGCGAGCGGTGCGAGCGCCGCGGCGAGGCGCTGTGGCGGCTGGCGCCGGCCGACCGCGAGGGCTACGACCAGCTGCTGCGGGAGGTGATGGCCGGCGGCGGCGCCCCGCGCCACGTCGTCCACCTGTGGTGCGTCGGCGGCGACGCGCCGGGCTCGGACTGGGAGGTCCGGAGCCAGGAGCTCGAGGACCGCGGCTTCTGGAGCCTGCTCTATCTCGCCCAGGCGTGCGGCCGGCAGGGCCTCAACACGCCGCTGGCGCTGCTCGCGGTCACCAGCGGGCTGCACCGGGTGCGCGGCGAGGAGCGCCGGCTCTGCCCGGAGAAGGCGACGCTGCTGGGGCCGGTGCTGGTGATCCCGCGGGAGTACCCGCACATCCGCGCCGCGTGCGTCGACGTCGAGCTCCCCGCCGCCACCTCTTCCGGCGCCCCCGCCACCCCCGCCGCCACGGCGCCCGCCGCAAGGGCGGATGCTGACGGCGCGCTCGACGAGCTGGCCCAGCGCTTGGCCGCCGAGGCGGCCGGGCCGCTGGCCGACGCGGTGGTGGCGCTGCGCGGCGACCAGCGGCTGGCGCGCGAGCTCGAGCCGACGCGCATCCCGGCCTGCCCGCCCGAGCGGCTGCGGCTGCGGACCGGCGGCGTCTACCTCGTCACCGGCGGCCTGGGCGGCATCGGTCTCACCTTCGCCGAGTTCCTGGCCCGTGAGCATCAGGCCAAGCTCGCCCTGCTCGGCATCACCGCGCTGCCGCCGCGCGACGAGTGGGAGAGCTGGGTGGCCGAGCACGGCGAGCGGCACCGCACCAGCCAGCGCATCCGCAAGGTGCAGGAGCTCGAGAACGCCGGCGCCGAGGTGCTGGTGATCGCCTGCGACGTGGCCGACGCGGCGCAGGTGGCGGCGGCGGTGGCGGCGGTGCGCGAGCGCTTCGGTGCCATCCACGGCGTCATCCACGCCGCCGGCCTGGCCGGCGGTGGCGTGATTCAGCTGAAGGCTCCGCACGTCGCCGCCGCGGTGCTGGCGCCGAAGCGACGCGGCACCCGCTGCCTGGAGGCGGCGCTGCGCGGCACGCCGCTGGACTTCATGGTGCTGTGCTCGTCGACCATCGCCCTGGCCGGCGGCCTCGGCCAGGTCGACTACTGCGCCGCCAACTCGTTCCTCGACGCTTTCGCCCACGCGGCCGCCGCGGCCGGCGGACCGCCCACGGTGTCGATCAACTGGGGCGCCTGGGAGGAGGTCGGGATGGCGGTGGCGAGCGGCATGATGGGCGGCCCCAGGCCGGAATCCGCGGCGCCGGCCGCCGTCGAGCGTCTCGACATCCATCCGCTGCTCGACCGCTGCGAGCGCGAGACCGCGGAGGAGGCGGTGTACGAGACCGATTTCAGCGCCGCCCGCCACTGGCCGCTCGCCGAGCACAAGATCCTGGGCCGCCCGGCGCTGCCCGGCACCAGCTACCTCGAGATGGCGCGGGCGGCCTTCGAGCATCACGCCGCCGCCTTCGAGGCGCAGGTCGCGCCGGCGGCCGAGCTGCGCGAGGTGCTGTTCCTGACGCCGCTGATGCTCGACGACGCTGAGAGCCGCACGGTGCGCCTGGCGCTCACCAGGGAGCCGGACGGCTACGGCTTCCGGATGTCCAGCCGCATGCCCGCGGCCGGGATCGCCGGGGACGCCGGGGTCGGTGGGGCCGCCGCCCTCCCCACCGCCAGCCGGGGCGAAGGCGGCGACGCCGTGTGGCAGGTCCATGCCCGCGGCCGCGTGCGCGGGATGACCGCCACGCCGCCGCCGCCGCTCGACGTCGCCGCCATCCGGCAGCGTTGCGGGGTCCGCGAGATCGTGCCGGAGGGACCGCTGATGAGCGCCGGCGAAGGACCGATCTTCTGGGGCGCCCGGTGGCAGAGCCTGCGCAAGGTGGAAGTGGGCGACGGCGAGTGGCTGGCAACGCTCGAGCTGCCCGCGGAGTTCGCGGGCGACCTGGCGCGGTTTGCCCTGCATCCGGCGCTGCTCGACGTCGCCACCGGGCTGGTCGGCTTCTTCGCGGAGGGCACTCACGTGCCGCTGTCCTACCGCCGCGTCGTGCAGTGGCGGCCGCTGCCCTCCCGCATCCTCAGCTGGGTCCGCGAGGCCGGCGAGGGCGGCGCGGGCAAGGAGACGGTGGCGGTGGACGTCACCTTGCTCGACGAGCAGGGCGAGCCGCTGGTCGAGATCGAGCGCTTCGTGCTCAAGCGGATCGACGCGGCGGCGGCGTTCGCGCGGCCGGCGGCGAAGGGCGGCGCCAAGGTCGACGCCGCGCCGGTGGCGCCGGCGGCAGGAACGGCGGCCGCCGCGGGGGCGGATGCGGCTCCGGCGGCGGCCCCTGGCGCCGCGGCTCCGGACACCGCGGAATCGGCGGCGGTGGCGGCGGCGGTGGCGGTGGAGACGGGGGCAGCGGCAGGGGCGCCGGCATCGGGGCCGGCTGGCAGCGCCGCCGCCGCGAAGCCCCAGTACCCCGGCGCCCCCCTCACCGAGGGGATCCTGTCGCGCGAGGGCGTCGAGGCGTTGCGGCGGCTGTTGGAGCGCGGCCGGACCCTGCCGCAGGTGGCGGTCTCGGCGAAAGACCTCGCGGCGATGATGGCGCAGGTCCGCGACGTCGACTCGTCCGGCATGATGGCGGGTCCGGGCCGCGGCGCCGGCGGCGCGGCGGCGGCCCGCCCCGCGCACCCCCGGCCGCAGCTCTCTACTCCCTATGCCGCGCCGCGCACCGAGGTCGAGACCCGCCTGGCCGCGATCTTCCAGGGCGCCCTGGGCATCGACGAGGTGGGCATCCACGACAACTTCTTCGACCTCGGCGGCGACTCGATGGTCGGCATCCAGGTGGTGGCGCGCGCCAACGAGATGCAGCTGCAGCTGTCGCCCGACCAGCTGTTCGAGCACCAGACCATCGCCGAGCTGGCGGCGCTGCTGCCCGCCGGCGCCGGCGCCGGCGACGTCGAGCTGCCCAGTCCGGCCGCTCCACGGCCCGCGGGGACCCCCATGGAGGCCGCGGCGGGCGCGGCGGATGCGGCTGCCGCTGCCGCCGAGGGGGTTGCCCCCGAGGACGCCTTCGCCGACTCCGGGGTGAGCGCCGCCGACCTGGAGAAGGTCCTGTCCAAGCTGGCCGGCGCCGGCTGACCGCGGCGCGATTCACCGCCGTCCGCGCACACAGGAGATCGAGATGGAGAAGCTCTTCCGGGACCTGCGATTCGCCCTGCGCATGCTGGCCAGGAGCCCCGGCTCCTCGGCGGCGGCGGTCCTCTGCCTGGCGCTGGCCATCGGCGCCACCACCGCCGTGTTCAGCTTCGAGAACGCCGTCCTGCTGCGCGGCCTGCCCTATCGCGACGCCCAGCGGATCTTCATCGTCTGGAACCAGTTCCTGGCCAACAACGACCCGAAGGAAGACTTCTCGATCCCCGAGTTCCTCGACCTCCGCGAGCAGGCGAAGAGCTTCGCTCAGCTCGCCGCCACCCGTCCCGGGCTCTCCAGCCTGACCGGGGACGGCGACCCGGAGCTGCTGGTGACCGTCCACGTCTCGCCCGATCTCTTCCGGCTGCTCGGCGTGTCGCCGGGCCTCGGCCGCTGGTTCCTGCCCGAGGAGGAGCGGCCCGGCCGCGACCAGGTGGCCATCCTCTCCCACGAGCTGTGGCAGCGCCACTTCAGCTCCGATCCTGGGGTGATCGGGCGCAAGGTGATCATCGACAGCCAGCCCTACACGGTGGTGGGCGTGACCGCCGAGGGCTTCTACTTCCGGCGCAAGGGGCGCGACCTCTGGCTGCCGCTCACCATCGACCAGGCCGCGCAGCCGAAGCGCGACAACCGCAACTACGAGATCTACGCCCGCCCCCGCGACGGGCTGGCGCCGGCGGCGGCGCAGGCCGAGCTCGACACTATCGCGAGCCAGTTCGCGCGCGACCATCCCGAGTCCTATCCCGCCAGCAGCGGCTACGGCATGAAGCTCGCCTCCTACCGCGACGAGGTCATCGGCGACAGCCGGCCGGCGCTGCTGCTGCTCGGCGGCGCGGTCGCCCTGGTGCTGCTCATCGCCTGCGCCAACGTCGCCAACCTGCTGATGGCTCGCGCCACGACCCGCGACCGCGAGGTCGCCGTCCGCATCGCCTTCGGCGCCGGCCGGCCGGCGCTGCTGCGCCAGTTCCTGGTCGAGAGCCTGCTGCTGGCGCTCGGAGGCGGCGCGCTCGGCCTGGTGCTCGCCGCCTGGGGCGTGCGCCTGACCGCGCACATGAACATCGCCAAGCTGCCGCGCCTCGACGAGGTGTCGATCGACGCCAACGTGCTGCTGTTCAGCCTGGCGGTGACCGTGCTCACCGGCGTGCTCTTCGGCTTCGCGCCGGCGCTGCAGGCGCTGCGCGGCAATCTCCTGCACTCGCTCAAGCAGGGCGGCCGCGGCGGCTCCGAAGGCGCCGAGCGGCAGCTGCCCCGGCGGCTGCTGGTGGTGGTGGAGGTGGCGGTGGCGTTGATGGTGCTCGTCGGCGCCGGCCTGCTGGTGCAGAGCTTCGTGCGCATGGCGCGGATCAACCCCGGCTACAACCCCCACGACGTCCTCACCCTCGAGCTCTTCCTGCCGGCGCCGAAGTATCCCGACAAGACACAGCGGGTGACCTTCTGGAACCGCCTGGTCGAACGCCTGGACTCGCTGCCGGGGGTGGTCGCGGCCGCCACCGTCAACGCCGTGCCGCTCGGCAAGGTGCAGGAGACCGGGGACCTCGAGATCGAGGGGCTGGCGCTCAAGCCTGGCCAGCCGGCGCCGCAGGCGGCCTGGCGGATCTGCAGCCCCGACTACTTCCGCACCATGGGCACGCCGCTCGCCGAGGGGCGATTCTTCACCCCGCTCGACAACGACCAGGCGCAGGCGGTGGCGATCGTCGACCGCAGCGTCGCGAAGCGCTTCTGGCCGGGCACGAGCCCGATCGGCAAGCGGCTGAAGATGACCGGGCAGGACTCGGCCGGGGAGTGGCGCACCATCGTCGGCGTCGTCGGCGACGTCAAGCACGTCTCCTTCGACACCGACTCGCCGCCGCACGTCTACGCGCCGCTCGCGCAGTACCCGCGGCTGTTCCAGTACGTCGTCATCCGGACCAACGGCGATCCCGCCGCGCTGGCGCGGGCGGCGCGCGCGGCGGTGCGCGAGATCGACCGCGACCAGGCGGTGTTCCGGGTCGAGAGCATGGACGAGAAGGTGGCGATCACCACCGCCTGGCGCCGCTTCTATACCGCGCTGCTGGGCTGCTTCGCGGTGGTGGCGCTGGCGCTGGCGATGGTCGGCGTCTACGGCGTCACCGCCTTCTCGGTGGCGCAGCGCCGCCGCGAGATCGGCATCCGCATGGCGCTCGGGGCACGGCGCGGCAGCGTGCTGGGGCTGGTCCTGGGGCAGGCGCTGCTGCTCGCCGGCCTGGGGGTGGCGCTGGGCCTGGCGGCGGCGCTGGCGCTGGTGCGCGTCGCCGCCAGCCTGCTGTTCGGAGTCAGCGCCACCGATCTCGGGAGCTTCGCCGGCGGCGCGCTGCTGCTGGTGGCGCTGGCGATCGTCGCCAGCTGGCTGCCGGCGCGGCGGGCGTCGCGGCTCGATCCCGTGCTGGCGCTGGCGGCCGAGTAGGCGGGCAGGGAGCGGAGCCGGCATGAGCCTCGAGAACGTCGCCGACATCTACCGCCTGTCGCCGGTGCAGCATGGCATGCTGTTCCACACTCTCTACGCGCCGGAGACGGGCGTCTACTTCGAGCAGTTCTGCCCGGCCTACGGCAGGGGCTTCGATCCCGCGGCGTTCGTGCACGCCTGGCAGCAGGCCCTCGATCGCCACCCGGTGCTCCGCACCGCCTTCCTCTGGGAGGACCTCGAGGAGCCGGTGCAGGTGGTGCACCGCCGGGTCGAGCTGCCGGTCGACCGCCAGGACTGGCGTGGGCTCCCCGCCGCCGAGCAGCGGCGGCGGTTGGCCGACTACATGGCGGCGGACCGGCGGCGCGGCTTCGAGCTCTCGCGGCCGCCGCTGCTGCGGCTGGGGTTGATCCGGCTGGGCGACGAGGATTGGCGGGTGGTGTGGAGCTACCACCACCTGCTGCTGGACGGCTGGTCCGCGGGCCTGGTGATGCGCGAGGTCCTCGCCGTCTACCAGGCGGCGGCGGGCGGCGGCAAGGAGGCGTCGGCGCGGCTCGAGCCTCGCCGCCCGTACAAGGACTACATCGTCTGGCTGCGGCAGCAGGACCTCGCCGAGGCCGAGGCGTACTGGCGGCGGGTGCTCGCCGGGTTCGCCGAGGCAACGCCGCTGGGCGTGGATGCGTCGGCCGGAGGGCTGGCCGGTGGGCCGGCCGGCGGCAGGGCCGGAGGGGATGCCGAGGCCGCGTACGAGCTGCGGCTGACCAGGCTGGGTGCCGCGGCGACGGCGCGGCTGAAGTCCTTCGCCCAGCGCAACCGCTTGACCTCGAGCACCCTGGTGCAGGGGGCCTGGGCGCTGCTGCTCTCCCGCTACGGCGGCAGCCGCGACGTGGTCTTCGGGGTGACGGTGTCGGGCCGCCCGCCGGTGCTCAAGGGCGTGGACTCGATGCTCGGGTGCTTCATCAACACCCTGCCGGCGCGGGTGCGGGTGCCGGCGGCGGCGGAGCTCGGGACCTGGCTCCGGGAGCTGCAGACGAGCGGCCTCGAGCTGCGCCGCTTCGAGCACAGCCCGCTGCAGCAGGTGCTGGGGTGGAGCGCGGTGCCGCGCCAGCTGCCGCTGTTCGAGAGCATCGTCGTCTTCGAGGGCTTCACCGCCGACTCGGCCTTCGAGATGACCCACTCCGGGACCTTCCAGCGCACCAACTACCCGCTCACCCTGACGGCCTCGCCCGGCAACGAGCTGCTGCTGCGCATCGGCTACGAGCCGGGGCGCTTCGGCGCCGCCGCCATGCTGCGCCTGCTGCGCCACCTCGAGACGCTGCTCGAGGCGATGGCCGGCGCCGCGCCCGACCGCCGGCTCGCCGACCTGCCGCTGGTCTCGGCGGCCGAGCGCCAGCAGCTGCTGCGCGAGTGGAACGACACCGCGCAGGCGCCGGCGGCGCCGAGGGCGGCAATCGCGATGCCGGTGCCGCGGGAGCGGGGCAGGGCGGCGCCAGCATGCCTGCACCAGCCTTTCGAGGCCTGGGCGGCGCGCGCGCCGGGCGCCCCCGCGCTGGTCTTCGCGGACCGGACCTGGACCTACGGCGAGCTCGACGCGCGGGCCAACCGGCTCGCGCGGCTGCTCGTGGCGCTGGGCGTCGGACCGGGCACCCTGGTCGGCGTCCACCTCGAGCGCTCGGCCGAGATGGTGGCGGCGGTCCTGGCGATCCACAAGGCAGGCGGCGCCTACGTGCCCGTCGAGCTCAGCTGGCCGGCCGCGCGCGTCGGCTGGATCCTCGCCAGCCAGGGGATCGCCCATGTCGTCACCCAGGCGGCAAGGATCGAGGCGTTGAGCGTGCTGGGTGCGGCGGGCGCGGTCGATGGGAGCGGCGCGGCTGGATCTGGAGCGAGTGGCACCACCGGCCCGAGCGTCGCCGCCGGCCCACCCATCTCAGAGCGCGCGGTTGCCGTGCCGGCCCTGGCCCACCTGATCTGTGTCGACCCACGTCAGCAGCCGGCGACGGATGGTGTAGGTACACCGGCGGTCTGGTCGGCTGCCGACTTCGAGGTGCTGCCGGGTGGCGGGCTGCCGCCGCGGTGCGGCCCGGACGACCTGGCATACATCATCTTCACCTCGGGCTCGACCGGCACGCCGAAGGGAGTGATGGTCCGCCATGCGCCGGCGGTGCACCTCGTCGAGTGGGTGAACCGCACGTTCGCCGTGGGTCCCGGCGACCGCCTGCTGTTCATCACCGCCCTCTCGTTCGACCTCTCGGTCTACGACATCTTCGGCATGCTGGCCGCCGGCGGCACGGTGCGCATCGCCTCCGCCGCGGAGCTGCGGGACCCCGAGGCGCAGGTCGGCATCCTCTGCCGCGAGCCGATCACCTTCTGGGATTCTGCGCCCGCGGCGCTGCAGCAGCTGGCGCCCTTCTTCCCGGTGTCCGGCGCGCCGGGAGGGCCGCCGCCGCTGCGGCTGGTCTTCCAGAGCGGCGACTGGATCCCCGTCACGCTTCCCGACCGCGTGCGCGAGGCGTTCCCGCGGGCGCGCTTCATCAGCCTGGGGGGCGCGACGGAGGCGACCGTCTGGTCCAACTTCTACCCGGTGCGGGAGGTCGATCCGGCCTGGGCGAGCATCCCTTACGGCCGGCCGATCGACGACGCCCGCTACCTGATCCTGGATGCCGACGGCAACCCCTGTCCGATCGGCGTCGCCGGGGACCTGTACATCGGCGGCGGCGACTGCCTGTCGTCGGGCTACGCCCAGGAGCCGGGACTGACCGCCGCGCAGTACGTGCCCTGCGCCTTCGGCGAGCAGCCGGGCGAGCGCCTGTACGCCACCGGCGACCGCGTGCGCCTGAAGCCGGACGGCGTCATGGAGTTCCTGGGACGCGCCGACACCCAGGTCAAGGTGCGCGGCTACCGCATCGAGCTGGGCGAGATCGAGGCGGCGTTGTCGCTCCACCCGGCGGTGCGCGAGGTGGTGGTCGAGGTGCGGGAGCAGGACGGCCATCGCCGGCTGGTCGCCTACCTGGTGGCCAGGGATGGCAGCGCGCCGCCGGCGCCCGCGGAGCTGCGGGCCTTCCTCGGCGAGCGGTTGCCGGAGTACATGCTGCCGGCCGCCTGGGTGGTGCTGCCGCACCTGCCGTTGACGGCCAACGGCAAGCTGGACCGCAAGGCGCTGCCGGCTCCGGACGCGGCGCCGGGCGCGAACGAGTACGTGCCGCCGCGCACGCCCGCGGAGCGGGAGCTGGCCGCGATCTGGGCAGCGGTGCTGCGCGTCGAGCGAGTGGGGGTGGACGAGAACTTCTTCGAGCTGGGGGGCGACTCGATCCTCACCCTGCAGGTGGTGTCGAGAGCGAGTCGCGCCGGCCTGCGGGTGGCGCCGCGCCAGCTGTTCGATCATCCGACGGTGGCGCGGCTGGCCGCGGCGCTCGACGGCGGCGCCGGGACGGTGGCCGCCGAGCAGGGTCCGGTCACGGGTCCGCTCGGACCGACGCCGGCCGCCGCATGGTTCTTCGCCCAGGAGCTGGAGGAGCCCTGGCACTTCAACCAGTCGCTGCTCCTCGAGACGCGCGAGGCGCTCGCGCCCAGGCTGCTCGCCGGGGCCGTCCGCGCGCTGCTGGTCCACCACGACGCGCTGCGGCTGCGGGCGGAGCCGGCGGACGGCCCGGAGGGCGACCCCGGCCGGTGGCGCCTGCGCATCGCGGAGCCCGCGGAGGAATCGGCTGGAGGCGGTCCGCCGGTGGCGTGGGTGGACCTCGCCCGGTTGCCGCCGGCGGCCCAGCCGGCCCAGCTCGCGGCGGCGGCGGCGGCGGTGCAAGCGAGCTTCGATCTCGCGACGGGGCCGCTGCTGCGTGCCGTCGCTTTCCCGCTGGGGGCCGGCCGCCCGGGCCGGCTGCAGCTGGCGATCCACCACCTGGCAGTCGATGGAGTGTCTTGGCGCGTGCTGCTCGAGGACCTCGAGTCGGCCTACGCGCAGCTGGCCGCGGGGGATGCCGTCCGCCTTCCGGCCAAGACGACGTCGTTGCGCCGCTGGAGCGAGTTGCAGACGAAGTGGGCCGGATCGCCACGCCTGGCCGAGGAGCTGGCCTTCTGGCAGGCGCCGCAACGCCAGGTGGCGGCGCCGCTGCCCGTCGATCTGCCGCCTCCGGCCGCCGAGCCGGCGACCATGCGCCCCGGCGGTCCACGCTGGGCAGGCCTCGTCGCCACCGAAGCCAGCGCGCGCGCGGCGCTCTCGGCCGGCGAGACCCGACAGCTGTTGCAGGACGCGGGACGGGCCTACCGGACGCGCACCGAGGAGCTGCTGCTGGCCGCGCTGGCGCGCGCCTTCGCCGCCTGGACGGGAGAGCCGCGCCTGCTCCTCGACCTCGAGGGGCACGGCCGCGAGGTGCCGGCCGGGGTCGGCGGCGAGGACGCGGCGGACCTGTCCCGGACGGTCGGCTGGTTGACGGCGATCTATCCGGTACTGCTCGACCTGCGCGGGCCGGGCGAAGGTTTGGGGGAGACGATCCTCGCGGTCAAGGAGCAGCTGCGCGCGGTACCCGGCCGGGGCGTGGGCTACGGCCTGCTGCGCTACCTCGCGCCGCTTCGGGAGGTGCGGGAGAGCCTGGCGGCGCAGCCGGCGCCGCAGATCGTGTTCAACTACCTGGGCCAGCTGGACGGGGCGACGGCGGGAACGCGCTTCGCCGCGGCGCCGGAAGGGTCGGGCCCTGCTCGCGGCGTGCGGCAGCGGCGCCGCTACGCCCTGGAGGTGCAGGCGGCGGTCTCCGGGGAGCGGCTGTGGGTGAGCTTCACCTACAGCACCGCCCTGCACCGCGCGGCAACCGTCGAGCGCCTGGCCGCCGGCTTCGTCGACGAGCTGCGCCGGCTGCTGGCGCACTGCGGCCTGCCGGACTCCTGGGGCGTCTCGCCATCCGACTTCCCGCTCACGGCGCTCGACCAGGCGGCCCTGGCGCGCCTGGTCGCGGGCGGCCCGCGGATCGAGGACCTCTATCCGCTCTCCCCGACGCAGCAGCTCCTGCTGTTCCGCCAGCTGCAGGCGCCGCGCTCCGGGACGGGCGTGCGGCAGGTGCTCTGCACCCTGGACGGGGAGCTCGATCCGGCGCTGTTCGCCGCCGCGTGGCAGCGCCTGCTGGCGCGGCACCCGATCCTGCGCTCGGCGTTCCTCTGGCAGGGCCTGGAGCGTCCGCTGCAGGGGGTCGCGCAGCAGGTGGAGCTGCCGCTGGCGACCGGGGACTGGGCGGCGCTCGGGGAGGAGGACAGGGAGCGGGAGCTGGCGGATCTCTCCGCCTGGAATCAGCTGCGCGGAGTGGACCTCGAACGGGCGCCGCTGCTGCGGGTGGAGCTGCGGCGTCTCGGCGGGAACCGGCACGCGCTCCTCTTCAGCCACCACCTGCTGCTGCTCGACCGCGGGTCGGCGGCGCTGGCGATCGACGAGCTGCTGGGCCTCTACGAGCGGCTGCGGCAGGGCGAGGCGGGAGAGCCGGCGCGGCCGCGGCCGTTCCGCGACTACGTCGAGTGGCTGGCGCGGCACCCGCAGGGGGAGTCGCAGGCCTACTGGCGCACGACGCTGGCGGGATTCACGGCGCCGACGCCGCTGGGCAGCGACCGCCTAACGGAGGGCAGTGCGAGCGATGCGGGCGGTGCGAGCGGAGCGGGCGGTGCGGGCGGTGCGGGCGATGCCGGCAGCGCCGCGAGCGGTCCGGGGGGAGAGCGCTGCCGCCGCCTCTCCGAGCAGGGCTCCGCAGCGCTGCGGACCGCGGCGCGGCAAGCGCGGGTGACGCTCGCCGCGATGGTCGAGGCGGCCTGGGCGCTGCTGCTGTCGCGCGGCAGCGGCGAGGAGGACGTGGTCTTCGGCGAGGTGTCGGCGGGCCGGCCGGCAGAGCTCGCCGGAGCCGAGTCGATGGTCGGACCGTTCGGCGCCACGCTGCCGGTGCGGGTGCTCGCGGCGCCGGCTGCAGCGGTGGGTCCCTGGCTCGGGCAGCTGCAGGAGCGCCGGCTCGAGCGTCTCCGGCACCAGCACAGCGCGCCGTGGCGGGTGCGGGCCTGGAGCGATCTGCCGGCCGCGGTGGGCGGCGGGACCGGGATGTTCGGCAGCGTCGTCGAATGTGTCAGCCAGCCGGTGGCCGCAGCGCTCGAGCGGCGCCGAGCCGGCAGCTTGACGGTCGAGGGCTTGCGCTTCGTCGAGCGCAGCGCCCACGCCCTCACGCTGGTCGTGACGCCGGCCCGGCAGCTGGAGCTCAGGCTGCTGTTCGACGGCCGCTTCGACGGCACCGGCGTCGAGCGGCGGCTGGGCCACCTCGAGTCCCTGCTGCAGGCCCTGGCGGAGGTCGTGGCGGCGGCGCCGGAGAGCCCGATCGGCGAGCTGCCGCCGCTGGCCGCCGGCGAGCGGTCCCAGCTCGTGGCCGGGCCTCACGCGGTCGCAACGCTTCGCGGGACTGCGCCGGCAGGCCTGGGGCGAGCCGGCGGCGAACCGGGCGAACCGGGCGCATCGGGCGCATCGGGCGCATCGAGCGACTCGCAGATGGCGCCGCGCGGCGAGGTGGAGCGGACGATCGCCGGCATCTGGCGCGAGGTCCTGCAGGTCGAGCGCCTCGGAATCCGCGACGATTTCTTCGCGATCGGCGGTCACTCGCTGTCGCTGCTGCGCGCGCAGACCCAGGTCCGCGAGGCCCTGGGCCAGGACCTCCGTCTCGCCGACCTGCTGCAGTACCGTACGGTGGAAGCCATGGCGCGGGCGATCGGCGACTTCCGCGCCGGCGTGTCGCTGGCGCTCGCCGCCACCAGCAACGACGAGCTGCGCGGCGATGCGGTTCTCGACCCGGCGCTGCGCCCCGCCAGCCCGCCTGCGGCCCGCGGCGGCGAGCCGGCGACGATCCTGCTCACCGGCGGCAGCGGCTTCCTCGGCGCCTACCTGCTGGCCGAGCTGCTGCGGCAGACCCGCGCCACCTTGGTCTGCCTGGTGCGGGCCGCCGATCCGGCCAAGGGGCTCGCCAAGCTGAGCCGCGAGCTCTCGGCGTACGGGCTCTGGGATGCGGCGCTCGCCTCGCGGATCCAACCGCTGGTCGGCGACCTGGCGGAGCCGTCTTTGGGCCTCTCCGAACCGGCGTTCGCCGAGCTGGCAGGCGCGGTCGACGTCATCTACCACAACGGCGCCGGGGTCAACTTCCTGGCTCCCTATGCGGCGCTCGCGGCGGCCAACGTGTGGGGGACGCGCGAGATCCTGCGCCTGGCGTGCACCGGCACGGCCAAGCCCCTGCACTATGTCTCGACCGTGGCGGTGCTGGACTCGACCGCCCAGGCCGGCGCCGGTCCGATCGCGGAGGACGAGCCGCTCGGCGACTGCCGCGGCTTGCGCGGCGGCTACGCGCAGAGCAAGTGGGTGGCCGAGAAGCTGGTGGCGGCGGCGCGCGCGCGGGGCTTGCCGGTGGCGGTCTACCGCCCGGGCACCATCAGCGGCGACAGCCGCAGCGGCGCCGGCAACCCCAAGGACTTCGCCATCAGCCTGGTCAAGTCCTTCGTCCAGCTCGGGGCGGTAATGGACATGCAGGACGAGGTCAACCTGGCGCCGGTCGACTTCGTCGGCCGGGCGATCGTGTGGCTGTCACGGCGGCCCGAGTCGATCGGCGAGACCTTCCACATGATCAATCCCATGCCGATGCCCGGTCCGGACTTCGTCGACTGGCTGCTGCGCTTCGGCTACCCTCTCGAGCGGTTGGCCCCGGAGCGCTGGCGCGCGGCGCTCATCGAGAGCTTCGACGCGGGCAACGAGAACGCGCTGGCGCCCTTCATGCCGCTCTACAAGGCAGCCGCCGGCGCGGCAGCGGCCGCCGCGGCGATCGCGGTCGACAACCAGGCGCCGGCGCGGCAGAGCGGCGAGCTCGCCCCGCAGTACGGCTGCCGGCGCACCACCGCCGCGTTGGAGGCGGGAGATGTGCGCTGCCCGCCGGTCGACGAGCACCTGCTCGGCACCTACTTCCGTCACTTCGTCGAGACCCGGTTCCTACCGCCGCCACCGGTCCCCGGTGGTGCCGGCGCCGGCCAAGAGCGCGTGGTCGCCGCGGTAAAGACCTCCTCGGCGCGCTAACTTGGCACTCGCACCGGGATGAACTGCCAGTAGCAGGGCCGCTCTGCCCAAGCGCTTGGCGCAACGCACCCAGTCGTCCGGATCGAGCGACTCGAGCATTGCTCCATGCGGGCTCGCCGCGACATCGCGCACGAACGAGCCAGCGGTCACTCGTAGGTCTCGCCGATGACGACCCATCCTGGCTGGATAATACCGTGCTTCGCGGCCAACGCGGAGACCTCAATGAGCGAGCCATGCGCAAGCTGACCGAGCGGTTGCCGCCTGAGCTGTGTAGTGACGGACAGCCATATGCACAAGCACACCTATCTTCGCTGTCTCTTGACTTCTAAACACACTGTACTTAAACTATCAAGGAGGATTCGATTCGGCCTGCAGCGGGGTTGCATATGTCGATTCCCGATGAGATCCAGATGCCTCGTGTCTTTCTCAGCCACAACAGCACCGATAAGCCCTTCGTCCGGCTGCTGGCGGAAGACCTTCGCGCATCGGGAGCCACCATCTGGCTTGATGAAGTCGAACTGAGGGTCGGCGATTCGCTCATCCTCAAGATCGCAGATGCAATCAGCGAGGCCGACTTCATCTTAGCATGTCTCTCTCCACATTCGATCGCGTCGAGTTGGGTCAGGAAAGAGCTGGCGATCGCTCTGACCCTCGGAGTGAATCGAAACCGCGTCCTGGTCTTGCCGCTACTGTGGGGGGCCATCAAGATCTCCGAGATACCCGTGGCGCTGGTCGATCAGCTCTATGCGGACTTTAGGCAAGCCGCTGACTATGACTTGGCCCTGGGCATGTTGCTGCGACGCATCCAACCTGACGCTGAGCCTAGCCGGATACTCGACGTCGATGCGATAAGGAAGGACCAGCTGATCGAGGTGGCCGCCAATCCGGCAATGCGTGGGTGGACCCTCGATTACCTAATTGGAACTCTGGCCACTCGCTGTGATGCCACTCACCGCTACTGGACCTATGTCGCCCTGGGACAGATCGGAGGAGAACGGGCGGCAAACGAGGTCGCCAAAGGTCTCTCAGATCCCAATGCCTTTGCGCGCCGAGGCGCATTGGCGGCAACCGATATCTTGCGGACCTCCTCCGCCAACTCGTCAACCATAGGTGGTGCAACACCTCTCCACCGGAAAGGCTGATACCCATGCGTCGTCTCCAGGCAGTCTTCGCCTTGATCTTACTGGCAGCGCTTGCAGGCTGCAAGAGCAAAACGGAAGAAGTGACAGAGACGACACAGGTCCCGGCAGCCTCGGTGGCACAGCGCGAAGACGTTGCGGCGCTTGCCAAAGAGGTAGCCGCAGAGGTCGCCACCGTGAAGGTCATCTCTACCGGAGGGAACGGGGCGCCCATCATCGTTCTCGAGGAACGCCACGATTCTCCTGTGGGACAGCTCCAGCAATCGGTGGTCCTGGTGCGGCTCCATGAACGCCACAATCTTCACCACATCTGCCCAGAGGGTTACTTGAAGGACGAGCCGAGGCCCGAGTTCACTTCCTTCTCCAAGGCGGGCGGTGGGCGGGATGCATCGGCGAGAATCGGGGTTGCGGTCCGGCTCGTCAAGGAAGGCGAGATCTCGAGCGCCGAATTCATGAAGCTTGCCTACAACGACGTCGAGATCACCCCCGCCGAGGTGAGGGAGCAGTATGACGTATCTGCTCCGAAGAAGGACGCGGCGGGCGCCTATCTCAGCGCCATCGCTCTGAAGTCTTTGACCCGAGAAAGCGAGGCGGCAGTTGCAGCAAAAATCCAGGAGATCGAGCCACTTCCCGAGGGCGCGGAGAAGGAAGCTAAGAAAGCTGAAGTAAGAGAACTGATCATGACGGCCGAACCCTGGGTCAAACAGCAAGTCGACACGATCCAGGGGAAAGCGTTCGCAGGCTTCCCGATCGAACAGCAGATCGCTTTTCTGAATGGCATCGTCGATCGGGCGAGTGCCAAGTCGGCCACCGTCAACGACGAGGCAGTGAACGCGATGAAGGAGGAGATAAGTTATCTCCGGGCCCGCGCTGCCGCCAGCGAAACGATGGTGAAATCGGTTGTGGAGGTCGCGGACAAACCAGACGTCGCAGTAGTGGCCATGACCATCGGTGCGGCTCATACTGCTCGGGTCTCGGAGCTGCTCACCAGCATGGGCCGCGCATTCGCCGTGTTGAGACCTAACGCCCTCGACGCAACACACAAGAATACGGACCTGACGGAGGATATGTTTGAGCGGAAGAGGAACCGGAGGTCCGTATATGACGGCGGCCTATCCCAGACCATCTCTACCGCCTACCCGATATTGGGTCGCCATCATCCTCCATTGGTGCTCAATGAAGCCTGGTTTCAGGCCAAGGCGGAGCTTTACTTGTTCGCAGATCAGATCTCCGCCGGCGTGCTCGGCGGCGGCCCTCCCCAACCCCCTGGGCCCCCAGGCACGCCCCCTTACGGCTTCGGTGATGACGATTTCAAGGGCAGGCGTGTCTACATCGATCCGAGGAGAATCAAGAGAGTCCCGGAAGGGAACGGATTCGTGGCGATCTTCCCGGTGGAGCTGAACCCTGATGACCCTGCCCTGCACAAGACGATCTGGGTGAAGGTCGGCAGAAGCCAGGATGAGGGAGTATCAAAGGCGGAGAGCTCGACAGCCGAGGCGATGCTCAAGGCTGCTCTGCGGGAGGCCGCGAGAGAAGACTCCGCCGATGCGGAATCGGCCGATGGCAAGGGAAAAGCAGAGAGGCCCGCGAGGCTGGAGGACGAGCTTGGCCGGATCAAGATCTCGTTGGATTCGGTCGTGGTGCTTGGACGTTCCGAGGCGGAGGTGGAGCAGGCTGCGATCTATCGTGGATGACCTGCGAGAAAGCCCTTCCGGCTTCGCGCGATCTTCGGCCAGCGAGACGAGCGCGCCTTGCAGCTCGCCCCAGGCGGCGCCGACTATCAACCGGCGACGAGGGCGCCGATCAGCTCGCGTAGGACTGCGTCGTCCACGTTGCCCTCGATCCTCATCCTGTCCTGCCGAACGGCGACGGCGGGGTTCAGCCTGCCGGTGACGATCTCGGCGAAATCGGCGGCCGAGGTGGTGATCACGCACTGGGCGTCGGTGCCGTCCGGGATCACGCGGCCGGGCGGCTCGGCCAGGTCGAGCACCCACGTGCCGCCGCCCTCGCCATGGAGCACGAACTTGAACGAGGTCTTCACCTTGGCGGCGATGGCGGGTTGCGCGCCGAGACGCTGGCCGATCATGGCGAAGATGGCGGCGGCGGGTATGGCCGGCGGCGCCCCGGTCGCCGCGGCCGGACGGGGGGCGCCGGCGGCGGGCTTGGCAAGATGCATGTCGAAGCCCGTGGCGGTGACTTCCACGGCCGGATAACCCAGCGCCACGAGCAGCTCGTTCATCTCTTGCCGCTGCTCGGAGGGGATGCTCGCGACGGCCGTGGGATTCAGCTCCGCGCCGCGTCCGACGCCCTGGTCGACGATGGCGCGCGAGAACAGCGCGTTCGGATCGCCGCTGTAGGCCCGCTGATGATGCGGCGAGGAGAAGACGCGCTGCAGCATCTGGGGATCAAACGGGACTCCCAGGAAATCGAACAGCCGGCGCGAGGTGTCCTCGGGAGAGGTGACCAGGTCCTCGTAGCGCAGGCGATGGCAGTCTCCGGCGTGCTCCGCCTCGAACCGCAGCAGCTCGCGGGTGTGGTCGTTCCAGGCGCGGACGAGGGCGCGCAGGAAGTTCTTGTGATCCTTGCGCACGTAGTCCTCCACCAGGTGCAGGAAGAAGCCGTAGGTGGAGAACCGCAGGCAGGAGATGGCGAAGTCCAGGCAGTGGCGATGCAGCAGGACGTATCGTGATCCGGGGAGGAGCTTCGCGATGATCGCCAGGTGCTCGAGGTTGGTGGGCGACTTGTCGCACCACAGGGACTTGCCCTTGCGGCGCGTCGCGGCGTCGAGCATCTCGGCCACCGTGCGCCCCGTCGCCGCCGCCCACGGGCTCGCGGGATCGATCAGCTGGGCGTTGATCGCGGCGGTGCCGCCGGCCTCGGCCAGGCCTTCGTTGGTGTCGTAGAGCGCCTTCAGCAGCCGGCCCAGGTGGAGCTCGTCCGGACAGAAGATCTCCGGATGCGTGTCGAGGATCAGGCGCAACACGGTGGACCCGGTGCGCGGCAACGAGAGGACGAAGATACCCGAGGACTGGCGCGAGCCGTGCTGTTCGAGACCCTGCTGCATCATCGATCTCCCACTGAGGACGGCGGATGCGAGGTCTGTTGCTTCGCGATCGCGAGGCCGGCGAGGAGACGCCCGCCCGGATGGATGAATCGCGCTACAGGAAGAGTGCCGCGACCACGCGAGGCCGGGACGCCGGCAGACACCGGCGCGCGCTCTGCCGGGGCCGCCCCTGAGAGAGCCCCGAGGAGGTCGAAGCTCCGGTAGTGGGTCATTTTCCCGCTGCCTCCCTTTGGGCGAGAGGCCGGTGCTGCATGGCCGGAGGACTTTGGCCCCTCGCCCAAAGGGCGGCAGCGGGAAAATGACCCACTACCGCAGCGCTTGCCCCGGTCGTGCGCAGGCGGTAACATGACGTAAGTCGGCAGGAAGGGCAACGAACGTGGCCGCGGCCATCAGAGGATTCACGGTGCCGGAGCTTCTGGGCCCCCAGAGCGAGCTCGAGCGGAAGCACGCGCCCGAACGGCTGTTCGCGGCCGGGGACGTCGATCTCATCCGCGGGAGCACGCGGGTCGCCGTCATCGGTGCCCGGAAGCCCACGCCCGCGGGCCTGCGCCGCGCGCGCCAGCTGGCAGTCGCCCTGGCAAGGGGGGGCGTCGTCGTCGTCAGCGGCCTTGCCGAGGGCATCGACACTGCCGCGCACGACGGCGTGCTGGCGGCCGGCGGCAGGACCATCGCAGTTCTCGGCACGCCCCTGGACGTCTGCTACCCGCGGCAGAACCGGGAGCTGCAGCGGCGGATCATGACCGAGCATCTGGCCCTCTCGCCGTTCGCTCCCGGCTCTCCCGTGGCCAGGAGGAACTTCCCCTACCGGAACCGGGTCATGGCGCTGATCTCGAACGCGACGGTCATCGTCGAGGCCGACGACGCGAGCGGCACCTTGGCCCAGGGGTGGGAGGCGATCCGCCTCGGCCGGCCGCTGTTCATCCTCGAGTCGCTCGCCGAGGCGCCGGACCTCACCTGGCCGGGGAAGATGCTGCGGTACGGAGCACGGGTCCTGACGAGCACCAGGCCGCTGCTGGATCTGCTGTTCCAGGCAGTGCCGGCTGCCGGGTAGTGGGTCAGTCTCCGCCTCCTCCCGGCGGCCGGCGCGCGTTGGACCTGCGGGCGGGCGTCTGCGATGATGGCGGCTTGCCTGCCGGTGCGGGCGTGGAGAGACGATGCGGGACCCCGCCTTGGAGCTGCTGGTTTTCGACTGGGACGGCACGCTGATGGACTCGGTCGGGTCGATCGTGGGCTGTACGCAGGCGGTGATCGCCGAGCTCGGGCTGGGCGAGGCTGACGAGACGACGATCCGCGGCACCGTCGGACTCGGGCTGCGGGAGACCGTCGACACGCTGGTGCCGGGCTGCGACGACGCGCTCTACGACGTCGTCCTGGAGTGCTACCGCCGGCACTGGGTGGCGACGTTCCGCGACCGGCCGCTGCTCTTCCCGGGAGTGCGCGGCATGCTCGGCGACCTGGCGCAGGCCGGCTACCTGCTGGCGGTGGCGACCGGCAAGAGCCGGCGGGGGCTCGAGCACGCCTTCGATCAGACCGGCCTGCGCGGCCTCTTCCACGCCAGCCGGACGGCCGACGAGGCGCTCTCCAAGCCCCACCCGCAGATGCTGCTCGACATCCTGGACCAGCTGGGGGTCCGCCCGCGCGCGGCGCTGATGATCGGCGACTCCGTCTACGACCTCCGCATGGCGGCCAACGCCGGCACCCAGGGCATCGCGGTCCTCTCGGGCGCCCACGGCCGCGAAGAGCTTGCCGCCGAGGCGCCGCGCGTCGTCCTCGAGCAGATCGTCGAGCTGCCGGCGTGGCTGGCCAGGGAGGGCGGCCTGCCGGCAGAGGATGCGGACCGGCAACTGGCGCCCGCCACCCCGTAACGCGCCAGCGGCCCGCCAAGCGTAGCTCTCTCCATGACTCCCGATCGGCTGAATGTGGTCAAGCCTTAAAATGGATTGCATCCAGCGGGACAATCCAGGGCATTCGAAGTCCTGGATTGCCCTCAACGAGTCAGCTCAGGGGGACCCGCTTTGAGGCAATACCAGCAAGGCAGAGGGTCACGAGGATTGCGACTCGGGTTCTGCGTGGCATTGGCGGGGGTGGGTCTCGCCGTGCAGCCAGCGGCGGCAAGGCAGCCGCAGTGGGTGCAGGCGACGCCCTTCGGGGGCCCGATCTTGGACCTCGAGCAGGCAACCTCCTCGGCCGACACGCTCTATGCGGTCACCGATAGCGGGGACCTCTACGTTAGTACGGACGGTGCGAGGACGTGGAGCGCGCGCTCCAGCCCTGGCAATGGCGAGCTAAAGTACGCCATTCATGGTGCCCTGGTGGTTGACCCACGGCATGTCGACACCTTGTACGCCCTCACCGGTTGGGATGCCGGCAGTGCCCTACTCCTGCGCTCGGTCGATGGAGGCCGTTCGTGGACAAACCTGGACCTGGCAGGACCGCTGACGTTGACCGTCGATCACGAGAATCCGCTGGAGCTCTGGGCTGGGACGGTTTCGGGTCTCTACCTCTCCACCGATCAAGGTGAACACTGGATGGTCGTCGCGTTCCAGAATTTTCCCGTCGATTCCTTCGTGATCGATCCGTTCGATGCCCAGAACTTCGTGCTGTCGCTCGTTGACGGCAGCGCCTGGAGGAGTAGCGATCGCGGCCTGACCTGGCAGCCCTTCCGTGTTGGTCTTCCAACAGAGAGCTCTCTGCTCTTTGACGTGGTAAATCCCGGCGTGATCTACGCCTTCAGCAGTTTCGGACAGACCATGCGCAGCCGGGACGGAGGCCGATCTTGGTCAACTCTTCCATTGCGGGGCGTCGATGATCTGGCGAGCTCCCCTGACGGGACGCTATACGCCGCCAGCAACCGCGCCTTCTTCGGTGCTCTCGCCAGCCACAACCTGGGGAGCCGATGGCTTCCGCCTCCACACCATCGCGAATTCGGGGGTACGGAACCCGCCGACTTCCTCCGCCGCGTCATTGTTTCCGTAGGCTCGCCAGACACCCTCTTCGCCGCTGGCCTCCTAGGGATCTGGCGATCCACCGACCGGGGAGCGAGCTGGCAGGCCTCCAATGAAGGCGTGGTGAACCCCACCATCGACAGGGTCTGGGCGGACCCCTCGGGCCGGCCTGGCGTCTTCGCGACCGCGGGCGGTGTCTTTCACAGCACCGATGGCGGCGCGAGCTGGATGCTTCTCGCAAACCCCTTCCAGTGCTTCGCGGACGATGCTTGTGGTCTGCCCGACCGCCTGCTCGCCTCTGACCCCCGGGCCCCCCAGAGCATGTACGGCTTCGGTTCCGGCGGCCAAGCCGACTATCTTGCCAAGAGCACGGACGGCGGACGGAACTGGTCCAAGCTCCCATTCCCGATTACGTGCTGCTCTGGCTCGCAAGACGCACTCGAGATGACCGCCTTCTACCTCGATCCGAGGCATCCCGATACGGTCTTCGTCGGCGGTTACGCCTTCGAAATATATGGGCTCAGAGGTCCCTTCCTCACCCGGAGCGATGACGGCGGGCGGCACTGGCGAGAACTGACTCCTCCAACCGAGCAACCGCTCTTGGGCGTCGTCGGTGGGCCGCCGCGGACGCTGTACGGATTGACCTGCGTCGGCCTCTTCGTGAGCAGAGATCACGGCGAAACATGGCAAACGAGAGGCCAGGGCCTTCCCTCACAGCTGTGTCCAAACGATGATTTCGGGGGCCAGCCTTTGCTGCTCTCCGATCCGCAAGACCCGCGGACCCTCTACGTGGGAACGCCTCGCCAGGGCATCTATCGCAGTGTCGACGGCGGAAGCTCGTTCGAGCCTTTCGGTCATGGACTGGAAACAGCGGCAGTCGGTTCCCTGGTAGTGGATCCGGCGAATCCCAGGAGGCTCTACGCCGGCGTGACCTACCCTTCCGGCGCGATCGAGCCCGGCATCTACGGTTGGAACGCCGTGCTGGACGAATGGTCTCCCCTCAATGCCGGTCTTCCCCCCTACTTCACCGGGATCGTCACGCTCGAGGGCACCGATCCACCCGCCCTATACATAGTCGCCGCCTCCGGGAGCGTGTACCGATTGCCTATTCCCTAGCCGGTTCACGGGGTAGCGACGGGGGGAGTGCTCCATCACAAGAGTGAGCACTACCCCCGGCGGCCGCGGCGGCACGGCGAGATCCATCTCGGAGTCTGGGCCGCCGGGGCTACCCCTTCGCCTTCCACTCGGCGATCTGCGCCTGAAGATCGGAGACCTGTGCGGGCGGCGGCTGCTGCTTGGCCGCGTGGGCGGCCGCGAGGGCCCGCTCGCCGGTCGCCACCGCTCCCTTGTAGTCGTTCTCGCGAGCGAGCAGCCGCGCCTTGGCGCGCTGGTTGGAGAAGGTCGGCTCGACGGTGATCGAGGCGTCGAGCCAGCGCGCGGCCTCCTTCAGGCAGGTCCCCGCCTGGACGCACCAGGCCGCCGCGGCGTCCTGCCAGCGCTGCTCCGACTGCGCGGCTCCCACCAGCAGCCGCGGCGTGTCGGCCTCGATCTTCCACGCCACCTCGAGCTTCTCCCAGCGCAGCGCCAGCACTGCCGAAGTGTCGGAGAGATTCCGGAAGTCGAAGCTCATCCATTCCTGGGGCTCCGCCGCGGCCACGGGCTTGACCTGGAAGCGCAGGGCGTCGTGCTCCGGCTTGTAGGAGAAAGCCCCCCACTCGTCGGCGTCCTTGCTGAGGGCGATCACCCAGTCGTCGGCCCCGGGGATGGTCTGCAAGCCGTAGATCCCGGCCGGCAGCTCCTTGCCGTCGATGCGCACCGGCGTGCTGAAGCGGATCGTCGTGTTCTCGTTGGCGCCGGTGCGCCAGACCTCGCCGTAGGGCACCAGCTTGCCCCAGATGACGCGGCCCTTGACCCCGGGACGGCTGTAACGCACGGTCACCTCGGTGACGCCGAAGGTCTGGGACACGGTGGCGTTCGGGCTGGGGCGGGGTAGCTGCTGCCCGGGCGCCTGGGCGAGGGCGGCCCGGCTTGCCGCACCCAGTGCGATGAGCGCGGCGACGGCCGCCATCGCGGGTATCGCGGTGATGGCCGGCAGCGCTCGTCTTCCTTGCAACGCGGATTCATGCAGCATGAGAGCTCCTTTCAGTCGAGAGGGTCGAAACGGCGCGCCATCACCTCGGCGGGCTCGATCCAGCCGGCCAGGTTACGCAGCACCAGGTCCGCCAGCAGGCGGAGATGGTCGGGCCGGTCGTTCAGCGCCGGGATGTAACGGTAGCGCTCGCCGCCGGCATGCAGGAAGATCTCGCGGTTCAAGCCGTCGATCTCCTCGAGAGTTTCCAGGCAGTCGGCGGAGAAGCCGGGGCAGATCACGTCGAGGCTGCGGACGCCCCGCGCCGCCATGGCGCGCATCGTCTGCTCGGTATAGGGACGCAGCCACTCCTCGCGTCCGAACAGCGACTGGAAGCTGACCTCGTAACGCTCGCGCGGCAGCTGCAGCCGCTCGGCGACCAGGCGCGCCGTCTTCTGACAGTGGCAGAAGTACGGGTCGCCGGCCAGGAAGTAGCGCCGGGGGATGCCATGGAACGAGAAGAGCAGCATCTCCGCCGCCGGCGCCGCCGCCCACGCTTCACGCACGCTGTCCGCCAGTGCCGCGACGTAGGCCGGCTCGTCGTGGTACGGATGGATCATCCGCAGCTCCGGCACCCAGCGCCAGCCGGCGAGCTCGGCGGCGACGGCGTCGAAGGTCGAGCCGGTGGTGACCGCCGCGTACTGCGGATAGAGCGGCAGCGCCACGATCCGCCGGCAGCCGAGCCCGGCCAGCTCGCGCAGCGCCGCGCGGATCGATGGGTTGCCGTAGCGCATCGCGGCGCGCACGTGCAGCGGCGCGGGCACCTCGCGCGCCAGCAGGGCTGCCACCCCGGCCGCCTGCCGGCGGGTGATCACCAGCAACGGCGACCCTTCGGCCGTCCAGACCTTGCGATAGAGCGCCGCCGACTTGCGCGGCCGGAAGGGCAGCACCGCCAGGTGCAGCACCAGCCACCAGAGCGGCCGCGGCAGCTCGATGACTCGCGGATCGAGCAGGAACTCCCGCAGGTAGCGGCGCAGCGCCGGCGCGTCGGGGGCGTCGGGGGTGCCGAGGTTGGCGAGCACCACGCCGATCGGCGTGGCCGCCGGCTGCTCGCCGTGCGCGACGTCGGCTTGGCCGAAGTACCGCATCCGGATCGTTCTCGATGACCGCCGGGACAGCCGCGGCTAGTCTGGGCTCCGTAGCGCCGCGAAGACCTCGGTCACCTGGTCCCAGCCGACCCGCAGCAGGAAGGAGTTGTTGCGCCCGTAGGACTTGCTGCCCAGGATGAAGAAGCCGGGCTCCGGGTTGGTGAGGGCTTCGACGCCGTGCGAGGCCTGCTCGAGGCAGTCGCCGGCGCCGGCGCCGAGCAGCGCCGCGGACAGCTTGATCGGACCGCAGGTGGCGTAGCACTCGTGCACCTGCAGCTGGCGATAGATCTGGTGATCGCCCACCGCACCGGTCAGCGACAGCACGCGGTCCACCGTGACCTGCCAGGCGCCGTCGCCGTCCAGGCCGCTGCCGCCCGCCCGCCCCAGGGTGACCGTCATGCGGGCGTCGCGGGCGTCGCGGCCGTCGTCAGCGCCGGCGCCGCGCTCCGGCCCGCCGGCGGCGGCGACCGCGGCGTGCGCGACGGCCTCCACCACCACTCCGCGCCGCACCGTCACCGCGGGCGAGGCGCCGGCAGCCAGCTCGGCGGCCGCCGCGGCCAGCCGGGCGCGCTCGGGCAGCGGGTCACCGGGCGGGCTGCCCCAGGCCGGCGCGGCGCGCCGCAGGGCCCAGATGACCCGCGTCCCCGGGGCAGACCGCGCCAGCTCGGCGAGCCCGCGCACCGCCGTCTGCGCCGAGGCGCCGGCGCCGGCGAGCAGCACGGTGCGGCCCGCCCAGTCCGCCGCGTCGCGCGCCAGGTCGGGGATGGCGCGCCGGATCTCGCCGCCCAGCTGAAGTTCGCCGGGCGCCGGGATGCCGCCGTCGCCGAGGCTGTTGGGCTGGCCGAAAGTGCCTGTCGCGTCGATCACCACCTCCGCGTGCTCGACCCGCTCGCCGCCGTCCCTCTACGCCAGCAGCAGGAGGAAGGGCCGCCGGCCGCGCTCCGCGGTGGCGATCTCCTCGTGCTTGAGGAGGCCCTCGCGGCCGACGGCCGTCACGCGGGTGCCGAGCCGCAGGCGCGGCGCGACCTGCGGCAGCGCCGCCACCCGGTCATACAGCCGCTCGGCGAGCTCGCTTCCGGTCGGGCAGGCGCCGTCCTCGTGGCCTCCCGGTGGCGCCTCGCCGGCCGCCTCGAGATGGCGGCGCATGCGCGGCGAGACGTTCATCCGCCAGGGCGTGAAGAGGCGCACGTGCCCCCAGGCGCGCACGTTGGCGGCAGGCACGTGGCCGGCGTCGTAGAGAGTGAACGGCATGCCGGCATCGACGGCGGCCAGGGCGGCCTCGAGCCCGACGGGGCCGGCTCCCAGGATGGCGAGGCGCGGCCGGCGGCTGCTCCCGCCTGCGGTTGGTGGCATGGCAAGGGTCTCCAGCAGTTCAGAAGCGGGAGGTGGCTCGCTCGCGGGCCGGCAGCACCTCGAGGCAGGTGGTCCACCAACCGCTGATCAGGGTCTCGGCGAACTCCTCGGGCAACCCGGCCTCGCGCACCTCGGCGGCCATCGCCTGCTGATCGTAGCGCACCGGCACGAGCTCGACATCGATGCCGCCTGCGTGGTAGTGGGTCAATTTCCCGCGGAGTCCCTTTGGGCGAGGGGCCGAGTCTGCGGGGGCGGGGGACGTTGGCCCCTCGCCCAAAGGGACTCCGCGGGAAACTGACCCACTACCGCCCGCGTCGATGTCGCCGACAGAGTCGCCGGCGTCTCCAGGCCGGGCCGGCCGGGCGGCGAGCAGCGCGTACCGGACCTCTGGCCGCCCGTCGTTCGGCGGCCGGCCGATCACCCCGACGTTGACGGCATCCCGCCCCGAGGGCAGGCGGCGGTGCCAGTGCAGGCCGGTGTGAGTGCAGAGCAGGGCGTCGCAGCGGTGCTGATCGAGCAGCACCTCGAGGAACGCGTCGGGAGAGGTGGAGTGGAAGAGGAACTCGTTCACGCGGCGCGGCGAGCCGTGCACCAGCAGCAGCTCGCGGCCGCCCACCAGCACCCGGCGCCGCGCCGGCAGGCCGCCCATCCAGCGTTTGAACGCCGGCGAGCAGTGGCGCGCGGTGTAGGCGTAGGAGATGGCGGCGAAATGATTGTCGCGCGGGTCGGTGTAGCCGCAGTTGCAGTCCTCGCGGCCGGCCGCCAGCGACTGTTCGTAGTTGCCCTGGATGGAGCGCACGCCGCCGGCGAGCAGCAGCGGCCAGACCTTCTCCGGCTCCGGCCCGAAGCCGCCGAGGTCACCCAGGCAGTAGACCGCCTCCGCGCCGCGCCGCGCCGCGTCCGCCAGCACCGCGGCGAGCGCCAGGCGGTTGCTGTAGACGCCGCCGAAGACCGCCACCTTCCGGAACGGTCCCTCCACCGGCGTGGCGTCGGGGAGCGGCCGCAGGTAGTCGCGGCGTGCGGCCTGCCGCTGCTCGGCCGCATTCGCCGCACCGGCCGCGGCGGCGGCGCGGAACTCCGCCAGCGGCACCAGCCGCTCTCCCCAAGTGGCCAGGCCGCGGTGGGCGGTCAGCGCGGCGAGCTGGCGTGGATCGAGGCGCGGACGGTTCGGGATGGTCATGACGCGGATGGCGCCGGCGCGCTCTCAGGTGCGGCAGCTGACACCGTGGACATGGCAGGTCCAGCAGGCCGCATGGCGCAGCGGATAGTTTCCCAGGGCGTCCGCCAGGGTCTCGCCCATCCGCGCCGCCGGCTCGTTGACCAGGATCGGGCAGACCCACACGCCCTGGTCGGTGACCATGCGGCAGGAGCTGCACTGCAGGTGGTCCCAGCGAGCCGCCTCCGTGGCGGGCGCGGCGCTCAGGGGAGGTGCGGCGCTCGCGAGGGCCACGCCGGGGGCGGCGCTCGCAAGGGGCGTCGCTGGCGGAGCGGGCGCGGCGATCGCATCCGGAGCGGCGAGCGGGAGCTCGCCGTCGCGCAGCCGCTGCCAGCTCTCGTAGCCGCCGGCGCGCTTCGCCTCGGCGCCGATCTTGAACACCGGCAGCACCTTGAGGCGCGGCCGCGTGAGGCCGAGGCCGTCGAGCAGGGCGAAGAAACGCTGCTTGCCCGCGTCGACGGCCGCCTCGGCGCAGACCTCGGTGACGGTGACCACCGGGTTGAGCCCGGCGGCCGCGAGGTTGCGCAGCCCGGCCAGGACACGCTCGAAAGTCTCGGCGCCGCGCACCGCGTCGTTGCTCGCCGCGTCGTAGCCGTCGAGCGACACCCGCAGGTCGAGCGAGTAGGGCGAGGCGGCGGCGAGCGCCGCCAGCCGCGCACAGCGCGCCGCGTCCAGCAGCAGACCGTTGGTCAGCACCGAGGCCGGGCCGACCTCCAGGGTGGCCGCCAGGATGGCTTCCATCTCGGGGTTCAGGAAGGGCTCGCCGCCGGTGAAGTAGAACTCCTTGACTCCCAGCTCCACGGCCTCGTGGAGGTAGCGCCGCACCTGCTCGAGGCGCATCATCTCGTGCGTGTGATTGGTCGGCGAGCAGGAGATGAAGCAGTGGGTGCAGGCCAGGTTGCAGAGCGTGCCGCCGACCTGGAACCAGAGAGTGTCGAGAGACCGCAGCGCGACCTCGGGAGGAGCGTCCGCGGTCCCCACGAGGCCCTCCCCCGCCGTGCCCTCCTCCGCGAGCCCCACCGAGACCTCGAGGTTGATCGACCCGTCGCGGCGGCCGTCCAGGCTGCGGCCCGGCGGGGCCGGCAGCAGGAGCTCTGGCTGGTCGGCGAGTTCCATGGTGACGGGTCCTGGCGGCTCGACGGGCGCCCTGCGACGCCCCATGGCTTCAACCACCTCTACGGGCGCGGGCATTTCCGCGGATCGCCCGCCTCGGATCGCCCGCCTCGGATCGCCCGCCGGGCCGGGTCGTGTCCCCGCCGTCGCGCTTTGCGCTTGCGCTATGATCGGCGTCCCTTGCGACGCTTCCTCGTGCTCGCGCTGCCCGCGCTCGTCCTGGCCATGGCCCTCTTCCGTTCCGCGGTGGAGGCCCTGGGCCGGGCTCCGGCGCTGCTCGGCGCGGCGCCGGAGCTGCGGCAGCACGCGGTGGTGGTGATCCTCACCTGGCTGCTGGAGGCGGTGGCGCTGGCTGCACTATACCTGCTGGTGCAGGGTAGCGGCGGCAGCCGCCTGCTCAACGGCGTGCTGACCGGTTGGATCGCCTGGGTCTTCCGCGGTCCACTGCTGGTGATCTCGGTGGTGACGCTGGCCGGCCAGCCGGCAGGCCCCTGGTGGAGCCTCACCTTCTCCTGGTGGGTGCTGTACACCATCTGCGGCCTGCTGCTGGGCGTCGTCGCCGCGGCCTCGGGACTCAAGCCCGGTCCGGTGGCCGACACGCACCAGGTCTGATCTGTGGCCGGCCAGCTTCCGGGCAGTGACTCGGGCTCCTCTGCGTCCCTTTGGACGAGGGGTCTGAGTCCTCGGTCCCCGGTAGCCCGGGCCCCTCGTCCAAAGGGACGCAGCGGAGCCTGAGCCACTGCCTGGCTGGCCGGGCGAGCCGGGGCGAGCCAGGCGAGCCGGCCGGCGCCGGCGCCGGCGCTGTGGTAGCCTTCTCCGAGGCCGCGGGACGGATGCACCGGTCGCGCGCCGCCCACTCGGTCCGCCTTGAAGATCGCCGCCGTCGGGAGGGCGCTCCCGCCCCATTACTACGATCAGGACGCGCTGCTTCTGGGCTTGCGGCATCGCTGGTCGGATCGCCTGTTCAACCCCGAGCGTCTCGAGCGCCTGCATCGCCATGCGCTGGTCGGCGGCCGCCACCTGGCGCTGCCGATCGACGACTACGCCGGCCTCACCACCTGGGGCAAGGCCAACGACGCCTGGATCCGCGTGGCCCAGGAGGTCGGCGCCGCCGCCGTCACCGATGCCCTGGCGCGTGCGGGCCTGCCCGCCGCCGCGGTGGACGCCCTCATCTTCGTCACCGTCACCGGCGTCGCCACCCCCTCGATCGACGCCCGCCTGGTCAACCGGCTGGCCCTGCCGCCGCGCGTCAAGCGCATGCCGATCTTCGGCCTGGGCTGCGTCGCCGGCGCCGCCGGCATCGCGCGCGCGGCCGATTACGTGCGGGCCTATCCGGACGAGGTCGCGGTGCTGCTCTCGGTGGAGCTCTGCTCGCTGACCCTGCAACCGCAGGATCTCTCGATTCCCAATCTCATCGCCACCGGCCTGTTCGGCGACGGCGCCGCGGCGGTGGTGGTGGTCGGCGAGCGCCGTGCCGCCGCCGGCCCGCGCATCGTCGCCAGCCGCTCGGTGTTCTACCCGGACTCCGAGCGGGTGATGGGCTGGGACATCTCGGAGGCAGGGTTCCGCATCGTGCTCTCCGCCGACGTGCCGCAGGTGGTCCGCGACCATCTGTGCCGCGACGTCGACGACTTCCTCGCCGCGCACGGTCTCGAACGCTCCGACATCGCCTCCTGGGTCTGCCATCCCGGCGGCCCGAAGGTGCTCGAGGCGATGGAGGAGGCGCTCGAGCTGCCGCCCGAGGCGCTGGCGGTGACCTGGAAGAGCCTGCGCGAGGTGGGCAACCTCTCCTCGACCTCGGTGCTGCTGGTGCTGGGCGATACCCTCGAGAGCCGCCGCCCGCCGCCGGACAGCTGGGGCCTGCTGCTCGCCATGGGTCCGGGATTCTGCTCGGAGCTGGTCCTGCTGCGCTGGTGAGGGCCGGGCTGATGACCTTCCTCGGCGCCGACAGCCGCGTCCTCTACACCCTGCTGATCGCCGGCGTGGCGGCGCAGCGGCTCGTCGAGCTGCGCCTGGCCCGGCGCCACCAGCGGGCGCTCGAGGCGCGCGGCGCCGTCGAGGTGGCGCCGCGCCATTACCGGGCGATGGTGCTCCTGCACGGCACCTTCCTGGTGGCCTGCCCGCTCGAGGTCTGGTGGCTGCGGCGGCCATTCCTGCCGGCGCTGGCGGCGGCGATGGCGGCGCTGCTGGTGGCGGCGCAAGCGCTGCGCTACTGGGCCATCGCGACCCTCGGCGAGCGCTGGACGACGCGCATCGTCTGCCTGCCCGGCGTGCCGCCGGTGAGCGCCGGCCCTTACCGGTTCCTCCGGCACCCCAACTACCTGGCGGTGGTGGCGGAGATGGCAGCGCTGCCGCTGCTGCACGGCGCTTGGTTCACCGCGGCGGTCTTCTCGGCCGCCAATGCGGCGGTGCTGACGGTGCGCATCCGCGCCGAGGAGTCGGCGCTGGCCCGCTACTCGGGCGTGGCGCAGGCGCGAGCTCGGGCGGTCGAGGGTTAGAACGGAAAGCTTCGGCATGGGCACTGACATCTTGAACGGCATCGCCGAAGTGGCGCGGGAGCATCTCGGCTGGGAAGGCCCGCTCACCGGCGACATGCGCCTGATCGAGGACCTCCGGCTCGATTCCGTCCGGCTGCTCACCCTGGCGGCCGAGGTGGAGAACCGCTTCCGCGTGGTGCTGAGCGAGACCGACGAAGCGGCCATCGTGACCGTCGGCGACCTGGTCGAGACGGTGCGGAGGAAGCTTGCCTGAGACCGTCAACGACTACCTGCTGCGTGCCGGCCGGCTCCCGGACGGCGGCCTGCGCTTCGTCGACCGCGCCGAGCAGGCGACCTGGGTGGGCTGGGGCGAGGTGCGCGAGCGGGCGCTCGCCGTCGCGGCGGGCCTGCTCGCCGCGGGTGCCGGCAGGGGCGATCGCGTCGCCCTGGTCTTCCCCACCGGCGTCGAGTTCTTCGCCGCCTTCTTCGGCGCCCTGCTGGCGGGCGCGGTGCCGGTGCCGCTCTACCCGCCGGTCCGCCTCGGCCGGCTGCAGGAGTACGTGAGCCGCACGACCCGCATGCTCGCGGCCTGTGATGCGCTCGTCGTGCTCGCCGACGCGCGGGTCAAGCGCTTTCTCGGCGAGGCGGTGGCGGCGGCGCGGCCGCGGCTCAGCTGCCGGACCCTGGCCGATCTGCCCGCCGGCTCCCCGGCAGAGGTCGTGGACGTCGCGGCTGCCGCGGGAGGGGGGCCGCGGCCCGACGAGCTGGCGCTGATCCAGTTCTCCTCGGGCACCACGGTGGCGCCGAAGGCGGTGGCGCTCAGCCATCGCGCCGTGGTCGCTCAGACCGAGATCCTGAGCGGCTGCTGGCCCGACCGCGAGGGACTCCGGCACAGCTGTGCCAGCTGGCTGCCGCTCTACCACGACATGGGGCTGATCGGCTGCGTCTTCCCGGCGCTGGCCCGCGACGCGACCCTCACCTTGCTGCCGCCGGAGCTGTTCGTGGCGCGGCCGGCCCTCTGGCTCCGCGCCATCGGCCGCTACGGCGCGACGATCTCCCCGGCGCCGAACTTCGGCTACAGCCTCTGCCTGACCCGCGTCGCCGACGCCGAGATGGAAGGAGTCGACCTGTCCTGCTGGCGCGCGGCCCTGAACGGCGCCGAGCCCGTCGCCCCCGGGGTGCTGCGGGCCTTCGCCCGGCGGTTTGCCCGCTGGGGCCTCTCGCCGGCCGCCCTGATGCCGGTCTACGGCCTCTCCGAGGCTGCCCTGGCCGTCACCTTCTCCGCCCTCGACCGGCCCTGCCGCAGCGGCTGGTACGAGCGCGAGGCGCTGGCCGAGGAGCGGGTGGCGCGGCGGGTGAGCCTCGGCGCCAGGGGCGCCAACCTCGCCGAGCGTGCGCAGGAGATCGTGTCGGTCGGCCGGCCGCTGCCCGGGTTCCAGCTGTCGGTGCGCGACCCGCTGGGGCGCGAGCTGCCGCCGGGGCGGGTGGGGCGGCTGTGGGTCAGTGGACCGTCGCTGATGCAGGGCTACTTCGGCGATCCCGAGGGCACGGCGCGCACCCTGCGCGCCGGCTGGCTCGACACCGGCGACCTCGGTTTCCTCGACGACGGCGAGCTCTACCTCACCGGCCGCGCCAAGGACCTGATCATCCTGCGCGGCCGCAATCACTCTCCCGCCGAGATCGAGCAGGCGGTCGACACGCTGCCGGGAGCGCGGGCCGGCTGCGCGGTGGCGGTGAGCTGGCTGCCCGAGGGCGCCTCCGGCGAGGTGCTGGCGCTGTTCGTCGAGCGCTCGCGCCACGCGACGGCGGCCGAGCTGGCGGCGCTGCCGGACGCCTGCCGCGAGGCGGTGCTGGCCGCGACCGGCCTGGCGCTTGACCGCCTCGAGGTCCTGGCGCCGGGAACTCTGCCGCGCACCTCGTCCGGCAAGCTGCAGCGCTCCGAGACACTGCGCCTCCACCTCGCGGGCAAGCTGACGCCGCCGGCCCCCGTCACCCCGCTGCGGCTGGCGCGGGCGGCCGCCCGCTCCGGGTTGGGATACGCGCGCTGGCGCCTGGCGCGCCGCCGCGAGGGGCTGACCTGATGGGGACCCGCGGCTCCCGGCACGACTCCCGGCACAACCACGGGCCATGGCGGACGCGACCGACCTGCTGGTGATCGGAGGCGGACCTGCCGGGTTGGCCACCGCCATCGCGGCGCGGCTCGCCGGCATGTCGGCCCGAGTCGTCGAGCGCTCCCGGCCACCTATCGACAAGGCCTGCGGCGAGGGGCTGATGCCCGACGCGGTGGCGCGGCTGGGCGAGCTCGGCGTCGCGCTCGCGCCCGGCGAAGGCTGGCGCTTTCGCGGCATCCGCTACCTCGACGGACAGACGGTGGCCGAGGGAGTCTTCCCGCGCGCCGGCGGCCTCGGCGTGCGGCGCCTCCACCTGCACCGGGCGCTGGCAAGGCGTGCCGCCGAGCTGGGAGTCGACCTCTGCTGGGGAGTGACCGTCCACGGCCTGGCGTCGGCGGCACCGGTACCAGGATCGCCGGGAGCACGACGGCCGGGAGCCGCGGCGCCGGCGGCTCCTACGCCGGCGGCTCCCGCGGCGGCCGCGAAGCTGTTCACCGCCGGCGCCTACACCGACCGCGCGGGCCTCGAGCTCGCCGCCGCGCGCTGGGTGATCGGCGCCGACGGCCTGCGGTCGCGGGTGCGGCGGTGGGCCGGCCTCGAAGGTCCGCCCGCACGGCGCCGCCGCTTCGGCGTGCGCCGGCACTTCGCCTGCCGCCCGTGGAGCGACCTGGTGGAGGTCCACTGGGGTCCGGGCTGCGAGGCCTACGTGACGCCGGTCGGTCCGGACGAGGTCGGGGTGGCGATGCTGTGGAGCGACCGCAAGGCGCGCTTCGACGACCTGCTGGCGCACTTCCCGGCGCTGGCGGCGCGTCTCGACGGCGCACCCGCCGCGTCGCGCGACCGCGGCGCCGGGCCGCTGCTGCAACGACCGCGGGGCGTCTGCCGCGGCAACGTCGCGCTGGTCGGCGATGCCTCGGGCTACGTCGACGCCATCACCGGCGAAGGCCTGGCGGTGGCGCTGCACCAGTCGGCGGCGCTGATCGATGCGCTGGCGGCCGGCGACCTGGAGCGCTATGCCGCCCGCCACCGCCGGATCGGCCGCCTGCCGGACAACATGACGGCCCTGCTGCTGGCCGTCGAGCGGCGGCCCTGGCTGCGCCACCGCATGGTGCGGGCGCTCGCCGCGGAGCCGGCGCTGTTCTCGCGCCTGCTTGGCATCCACGCCCGCGCCCTGCCGCCGGCACGCCTGGGCATCGACGGCGCCCTGCGGCTGGTCTATCGTCTGGTCACGGCTTAAGGGGGAGAGGGAGGTCGGTCGATGGCGGAGCGTTCGCTTCTGATGATCCCGGGGCCGGTCGAGGTCTCGCCTGGCGTGCTCGCGGCGTTCTCCTCGCCGCCGCCCGGCCATACCGCGCCAGCGCTGATCGCGGCTTTCGGCGAAGCGCTCGAGAGCATGCGGCGGGTGTGGCTGGCGGAGCCGTCGAGCCAGCCTTTCGTGGTGGGCGGCGGCGGCACGGCGGCGATGGACATGGCGGTCGCCAACCTGGTCTCGCCGGGCGACCGGGTGGTGGTGGTCAAGACCGGCTACTTCTCCGACCGGATGGCCGAGATGCTGCGCCGCCAGGGCGCCGCGACGCTCGAGGTCGGCGCCGAGCCGGGCGACGCCCCGTCTCCCGAGGAAGTGCAAGAGGCGCTCGCCGCCGAGCGCGCCGCGGGCGCCCCGCCCTGCCGGGCGCTGTTCGCCACCCACGTCGACACCTCGACAGGCGTGCGGATCGACCCCGAGCCCCTGGCCCGATTGGCGCGTGAGCACGGCATGATCGCGGTCTTCGACGGCGTCTGCGCCGCCGCCGGCGAGCGCTTCGACATGGCCGCGTGGGACGCCGACGTCTATCTCACCGCCTCGCAGAAGGCGCTGGGGCTGCCGCCGGGGCTGGCGCTCATGGTGGTGAGCCGGCGGGCGCTGGCGGCGCGTGCCGCCCGCAGCGGAACCCCGCCCCCCATGTACCTGGACTGGGAAGCCTGGCAGCCGGTGATGCGCGCCTACGAGGAGCGCCGCGCCGCCTACTTCTCGACGCCGCCGACCAACCTGGTGCTGGCGCTGGCCGCCGGGCTCGCCGAGATCGAGAGCGAGGGAGCCGCGGCGCGAATCGCCAGCCACGCCCGCGCCGCCGTCGCCCTGCGCGCCGCCTGGCGGGTGCTGGGCCTGCGCCTGCTGCCGGCCCGCGAGGACCTCGTTGCCGACACCCTGTCCGCCCTGCTGCTGCCCACGGCCACGACAGAGGCGCGGTCGCAGGCGCCGGAGCGGCCCGGCGGTGCGGCGATCGCCGGCGGGGGCGCCGAGCCACCATCCGCCGGCAGCGCCCTCGCCGACGCGCCGGCGGTGGTGGCGCGCATCGCCCAGCACGGGGTGACCGTGGCGACCGGCCTCCTCCCCGACCTGCGGAACCGCTACTTCCGCGTCGGCCACATGGGCTGGGTCGTCGGCCGCCCCGATCTGCTGCGCCGCACCGTGGCCGCGGTGGCGTCAGGTCTCCGCGAGTGCGGCCTCGGCGCCGGCGAGCAGGCCGAGAGGCAGGCGCTGGCGGCGCTCGACCAGCTGCCCGCCAAGGAAGCGCCGGTCGCCGCAGCCGCGGCGTCGCCTTAGCGGTCCCCACTGGGTCAGATCCCGGGACCGGCCGAGCGAGGCGCGGGACTTGCAAGCCAACTCCCTCGATCCTGAGTAGGCCGGGGAGGAAGTCCATGCGAACGATTCGTCTGAGGACCATCGCGCTGGCCTGTTCGTGCTTGTTCGCGGCTCCGCTTTTGTCGTTCGCGCAGACCAACGGCGGCCCGGCCGCAGCGTCCGTGGAAGGTGACGCGACCGTCGCCTCCGAAGCTGTGGCAGCGCCCTCGCCGCGAAGCGCCGTCACCCCTCTGGAGATGGCGGCGTTGCCGTCCTCGGAGCCCGGCGAAGGAGCGGAGCCATCGTTCTTGGAGAACCAGGCCTCCGCCTCCCCGGATCAGGCCCAGGCCCAGGCCCAGGGCCAGAGGCAGGGTCAGGCGGCGCCTCCCGCCGGCAATCCGGCGCCGCCTTCGCTTGGGGACCTGGGCTTCGGGTCGGAGCAGACCCAGGGGAGCGCCCAGGACCAGGCCCTGCTCGACAAGCGGTCGCACATGCTCAAGCTCCATCAACGGCTCGGTCTGATCACGACCGTCCCTCTCGTCGCGACGATCTTCAGCGGCGGCCTCGCCGGCGGCAGGAGCACGAGCTCGGGCGGGCGCGATCTGCATGCCGGCCTCGGCGCGCTGACCGCCGCCCTGTACATGACCACCGCTTACTATGCCATCTACGCACCCAAGCTGCCGGGAACCACGGTCCGCGGGCCCATCCGTCTGCACAAGGCGCTGGCCTGGATCCATGGCACGGGGATGATCCTGACGCCCATCCTGGGAGCGATCGCATTCGATCAGAGGAACCGCGGTGAGAAGGTCCATGGCATCGCCAGCGCCCACGGGGCGGTGGGGGCCGTGACGGCCGCTGCCTATGGCCTGGCCATCCTGTCCGTATCGCTCAAGTTCTAGAAAGAAATCTTTAGCAAGGGGGAGGGAGGGGGCGTCCCCTTCCCCCCGGAGGGTGGGAAGGGGATCGAGGGGATGCGGGGGAGATCCGATAGATGCTTTGAGTAGGCCTCGAGAGCACATCGCAGCGCCAGTTTCGTGCCCTGGGGTCGCCTCGGGACGATGGGAGCGAAGAAGGCTCATGAACAAGAAACTCTTCCTGGCCCTCTGCCTGCTGGCCTTTCCCAAGCTCGGCCGAGCGGCGGATCGGCAGTGGGTTCTCGAACGACCCACCTTGACCTACCACGTGTCCCACCCGCTGCATTCGACCGACGGCGTCAGCCACGCGGCGAAAGGCAAGGGCGTCTGCCACGCCGGGCAGTGCGATTTCCTGATCGCGGTGCCGGTCAAATCGTTCGATTCGGGTGACAGCAACCGCGATCTTCACATGCTGCAGGTGACGCGCGGCGCCCAGTTCCCCATGGTCACCGTGCGCACGCGATTGCCCGAGGAGGCATCAGGGTCGGCGACAGTCCACGCCGATCTGGAGATCCAGTTCGCCGGCCAGACGGCCCGCTACCCACTGGTCCCGTTCCAGCTGGCGACGCAAGGGAACCAGATCCGGATCACGGGCACGATCCCGGCGACCCTCGCCGATTTCAAGATCGATCCGCCGACCCTCCTGGCGATCCCGGTGAAGAACGAGATGCCGGTGAGCGTGGACATGACCTGGCGTCCCCAGTGATCGCCGGCAATCCGAGCCGACGGAATGCCGGGTAGTGTCCGAGCGCCCCGCTCAGCTTTCCGGCTCGCCCGACTCTGACGGTGCGGCGCCACCGGCAGGCGAAGGCGGCGGCGGCAGCGGTGGGGCGGGCACGGACTGGCGCGGCGCGACGCCCATGCGCTGCAGCTCGTCGTAGACCACCTCCGCCAGCACCATGTGGGCGAGGGCGCTCGGGTGACCGTCGGCTTGCTTGAAGGCGCGGACGCGGTTCTGGCGCTCGGCGGGATCGAGACCGTGGCGCCGCAAGTAGGCGAACAGGTACGGCGAGGCGTCGAGGACGCGGAAGCCGTTGGCGAGCGACACCCGGCGCGCGATCTCTCCCGCCTCGGTGTCGAAGCCGAGCGCCAGCACCACCACCGGGATGCGCTGCCGGCGGGTCAGCGCCGCCAGGCGCGCCATCGCCTTCTCGTACGCCTCCTGTCCCACCATGCGCTCGTAGCGGTCGCGGGTGCTCTGGCGCTGGTCCTCCGGCAGTCCATGGAGATCGTGGGCCAGGTCGGGATCCTCGTCGGGCGGCGCGAAGCGGGCGCGCAGGAAGTCGGCGAGATAGAGGTGCAGTCCAGGCTCCCGGCTGCGCGGCAGCTGCATGAAATGCGGCAGACCGAAGTCGTTGCCCACGAAGTGCAGCAGCACCATGTCCGGCGCGAAGGCCATCGCCCGGTGCTCGTAGGTGGCGACCTCCATGACGGTGTTGTAGCCGGGCACGGCGAAGTTGAGCAGCTCGTAGCGGCGCCCGGCGCGATCGGCCGCCGCGGAGGCGTTCAGCCGCTGCTCGACCAGGTGCATGTAGGTCTCGTCCTGGCCCACCCCCCAGCCGAACATGTGGGAGTCGCCGATGCCGGCGACGCGGAACACGCGCGCCGGCTTGCGCAGCGAGCACTCCTCGCCGCGCATGCCGAAGGAGTTGGTGCGCACCGGGCGGCCGCGGAAGGTGCCGTCGAGCTTGGGCTTGAGCTCGTAGACGACCTCCTCGAACTCGCTCGGCTCCACCAGCCCCATCAGGCTGAAGGCGCCCCGCGACGCCTCGGCGAGCGACGCGCGCCGCGAGCGTTCCAGCTTGTGCCGGACCTCAGCCGGGTTCTCGTCGGCGATCCCCATCCACAGCCGCAGGCCAACCTCGACCACGACCAGCGCCAGCAGCGCCGAGAGCGCCGCCAGGAGAAGTCCGTAGATCCGTTTCTTGGCAGGCATGAGGAAGCAAGCAGGTGGCCGCGGCGCCATCCTAGCTCAGCCTGGGCGTGGGTAGCGGGTGGTGGTAGCGGGTGGTGGAGTAGAATACGCGGTTGCGATGGCGAGACGAGCCCAGGAGTGGTCCCCGTATGTCGCGGCCGAGCGGCCGGTCGAGCGGTTCCCGGCGCATGGGCGATGGCGGCTGGGGCTCGCGTACGCCAACAGCTATCACGTGGCGATGTCGAGCCTGGGGTTCCAGCGGGTGTACGAGCTGGTGCACCGGCGGCCTGACTGGACCTGCGAGCGCTTCTTCGCGGAAGGCCCCGGCGGCCCCGACAGCGCCGGCGCGTCGGGCGGTCGGCGGCCGCCGCTGTCGGTCGAGAGCGGGCTGCCGCTGGCCGACCTGGGCTGCGTCGCCTTCTCGGTGTCTTTCGAGCAGGACTACGTCAACCTGCTGCAGATGCTCGACCGCTCCGGCATCCCGCTGCGGCGCGAGGCCCGCGGGCCTTGGCATCCGCTGATCGTCATGGGCGGTTCCTGCGCCACCATCAACCCGCTGCCGATGGCGGAGTTCGTCGACGTCTTCGCCCTGGGGGCCGCCGAGAACGTGCTGCCGCCGCTGCTCGCCGCGCTCGAGGAGGAGGACGGCCGCGAGGCGGTGATCGCGCGGCTGGCGGCGCAGCGCGGCTTCTACGTCCCGGCCCACCACCGGCCGGAGGAGGACGGCGACGACCTGGCCAAGCTCGACAAGCTCGAGCTGACCGAGGCGCAGATGCGGCTGCCGGGCAACCTGCCGACCACCGCCATCGTCACCCCGCGCACCGAGTTCGCCGAGAAGTTCCTGATCGAGATGTCGCGCGGCTGTCCCGAGAAGTGCCGCTACTGCTGGGCGACCTTCGGCATGGGAGTCTTCCGCTGGCATCCGGGCGACTACATCCTGGCGTCGCTCGACCGCGCCCGCTCGGTCACCGACCAGCTCGGCTTCGTCGCCACCGCGGTCGGCGACCACCCGGAGATCGAGCACATCCTGCGCGAGGCCAACCATCTCGGCTTCCGCACCTCGGTGTCGTCGATCCGCATCCCGGCGGTCACCGAGGGGGTGCTCGAGGCGCTCCACGCCTCCGGCGACCGCTCGATCACGCTGGCTCCCGAGACCGGCACCGACGAGCTGCGCGCCAAGATGGGCAAGCCGATCTCGAACGACCTCCTGCTCGACAAGGTGAGGCTCATCTTCCGCCAGGGCTTCACGCAGCTCAAGCTCTACTTCATCGTCGGCCTGCCCGGCGAGACCATGGCCGACGTCGAGGGCATCCTCGAGCTGGCGGCGCGGGCGCGGGCGGTGATGCTCGAGCAGTGCTCGGCGAGCGGCGTGATCGGCCACATCCATCTCGGCGTCAACGTGCTGGTGCCGAAGCCCTACACTCCCTGGCAGCGCCTGCCGATGGACGGCGAGAAGAGCCTGCGCGCCAAGATCACGCTGCTCAAGCGCGGCGTCGCCCGCCTCCCGAACGTCTCGCTGGGCTCGATCTCGGTGCGGCAGGCGGTCTGGCAGACCTACATCAGCAAGGCCGGCAGCGATGCCGCCGAGGCGCTCGAGCTGGCCGCCCGCGGCGAGCCGCTCACCGCCCTCCTGCACCGCTTCGCGCCGCGCATCCACGCCGAGGTCTTCCGCCACCTCGAAGGCGACCTGCGCTGGCACTTCATGCGCCAGGGGCTCGCATAGAGGGCTCCACCCTCAGCCGCACGTCCAATGCCTTGGCCGCCTGGCGGGTCGGGGCGGCGAGGAAGGGGTTGACGTCGAGCTCGGCGATGCGCGGGTGGCGCTCGACCAGCTGGGCGATGCGCAACAGGACCTCGACCAGCAGATCGAGGTCCGCTCCCGGCTCGCCGCGGACGCCGGTGAGCAGCCTGATGCCGCGGATGCCGCGCACCATCTCCCCCGCCTCCCAGGCGTCGAGCGGCAGGACGCCGAAACGCACGTCCTCGAAGACCTCCACGTACTTGCCGCCCAGCCCGAACATCAGCAGCGGGCCGAAGCGAGGATCGGTGGTGACGCCGAAGATGACCTCGTGGCCGCCGCGCGCCATCTCCTGGACCAGGTAGCCCGAGAGATGGTGGCCGGCCGCGGCGATGTCGCCGCGCATCGCCGCCACCGCCTCGGCGAGCTCCGCCGCGCTCCGCAGGTCGACCCGCACGGCCCGCGCCTCGGTCTTGTGCACCAGGTCCGGGGCCACCCCTTTCAGCACCACCGGGTAGCCGATCTCCGCGGCGGCGGCCAGGACCGCGGCGGCCTCCCCGTCTGCGCCGCCGGCCGCGGCGACCAGCCGCCACCGGGCGACCGGGATGCCATAGAGCTCCAGCACCTGGAACGCCTCGGCGGGACCGAGATAGCCGCCGGCGTCGGCGCCGGCGCGATCGAGCAGCGCCGCGACCGCGGCGTCGTCGGCCGCGAGCTCGCGGCCCGCGGGGGCGCCGGCGTCCCCCGCCACGGGCCGTCGGCGCCAGGCGGCGTAGCGGGCGAGCATCGCCAGGGCGAGCGCCGCCGACTCGGGAAAGCGGTACACCGGCGGCAGGTCGCGCCGCAGCTCGAGCTCCTGGTAGAAGTCGTCGGTCGCCATGACCACCGCCAGCGTCGGCTTGGCGCGCTCGCGGGTGGCCGCGGCGATCTCGTGCATGATGTCGATCGGATTGGCGAGCAGCGGCGTGACGTTGATCACCATCGCCATGTCGACGCCGGGATCGTCGAGCACCGCGGCCAGGGTGCGGCCGTAGGCCTCGGCGCCGGCCGAGGCGATCATGTCGACCGGGTTGCCGAAGCTGGCCTCGGCCGGGAGGAAGCGGCGCAGCTCGGCGACGGTCGCCGGCGCGAGCTGCGCCAGGTGGAGGCCGAGGTTGATGCAGGCGTCGGTGGCCATGATGGCGGGACCGCCGGCGTTGGTGACGATGCCCACCCGGGGGCCGGCGGGCAGCGGCGAGCGCGCCAGGGCGCGGGCGATGTCGAACAGCTCCTCGATGGTGTTGGCGCGCAGCACGCCGCACTGCTCGAGCAGCGCGGACACGGTCACGTCGGCGCCGGCGATGGCGCCGGTGTGGCTGGTGGCGGCGCGCGCGCCTTCGGCGGTGCGCCCGGACTTGACCACCAGGACCGGTTTCTTGCGCGTGACGCGCTTGGCGATCTCGGTGAAGCGGCGCGGGTTGCCGAACGACTCGAGATACATCGCGATCACCCGCGTCTCGTGGTCGTCCTCCCAGTACTCCAGCAGGTCGTTGCCCGACACGTCGGCCTTGTTGCCCATCGACACGAACTGGGTCAGCCCGATGTCCATGTCCCGCATGACGTTGAGGATCGCTACGCCGAGGGCGCCCGACTGGCTGACGAACCCGACGCGGCCGGCGCGGGCCGGGGTGGGAGCGAAGGTGGCGTTGAGCGACACGCCGGCGGCGGTGTTGATCACGCCCATGCAATTGGGGCCGATCATGCGCACCCCGGCGGCGCGCACCGCCTCGCGCAGCCGTGCCTCGCGCGCCGCCCCCTCGGCCCCGGTCTCGCCGAAGCCGGCGGTGATCACCACCAGGCCGCGGACGCCGCGGGCCAGGCACTGCTCGATCACCTCCTGCACCGCGCCGCGCGGCACCATGACCACCGCCAGGTCGATCGGGTCGGGGATCTCGGCGATCGACGCATAGCAGCGCAGCGAGTGGATGGCATGGGCGTGCGGGTTCACCGGGAAGATGGCGCCCTCGAACTGGTTGGCGACCAGGTTGTGGAGCAGCGCGAAGCCGATCGAGTCGCGCCGGCGGGAGGCGCCGATGACGGCGATCGAGCGCGGCGCGAAGATGGCGTCGAGCCCGCGCCGCGGCTCGTCGCGCTTGGCGTCCGGGGCGGCGGCCGCGCCGCGCTCGGGATCTGCCATGTCCGCGTGCATGTCCTCGTGCGCTCCGCCCGTCACGCTCGCATCTCCTCGTGCGCTCCGCCCGTCACGCTCGCATCTCCTCGTGCGCTCCGCCCGTCACGTCCGCCGTTCCGGGTGTGCCGGGTGTGCCGGGTGTGCCGGGCGCGCCGCCGGCGCCGCCGGCGCCGCGGGCGCCAGCACCAGCAGCGGGTCCGGAGCCAGCCGGACGACCATGGTGGCGCCCTCGCCGGGCTGGGCTTGCTCGGGGCGCCCGGCCAGATCGGCGCTCGCGGCCGCATCGGATCGTTCGGCGCGACTGCTCGCCGCGCCCAGCGAGCCCGCCGAGCTCGCCGCGCTAGTCGAGCCCGCCGCGCCGCCGCTGCCGCCGCTGCCGGCGCGAGGGATCGGATCGCCGTCGACCTGCAGGCCGGCCTCGGGCGGCACGGAGAAGATCACCTCCTCCACCGCGCGCACGCTGACGTCGGCGCGCCGCGTGTGCCTGCCGCTCATCACGCCCAGGATGAAGGCGAGCGTGGCGGCGCGGCCGCTGCCGTGAAAGGTCACCAGCTCGAAGCGGCGGTCGTCGGGGCGGGCGCCCGGAGCCATGCGGTAGCTGCCGCCATAGTAGGGGATGTTGCAGACGGCGAGGAAGGTGGCGGGGGGCAGCTGCTCGCCGTCGGCCACGATCTCGATCTCGGGGTAGCCGTAGCGCCACCACTCGCGCACGCCCTGCAGCGCCACCGCCGTCTTGCCGAGCCGCGTCTTGAGGCCCCGGTCGAGGGCGGCCAGGGCGCGCCCGTCGAGCCCTGCCGAGACCATCATCAAGAAAGCGCTGGCGCCGGCGAGGCCGGCGTCGAACGAGCGAGCCGGCGCGTGGCAGAGAACGGCGGCGGCGGCGGCCGGGTCGCGCGGCAGCCCGAGAGCGAGCGCCATCAGGTTGGCGGTGCCGCCAGGCAGGATGCCCAGCGCTGTCCGGCTGCCCAGCAGGCCAGCCGCCACCTCGCGGGCGGTGCCGTCGCCGCCGAGCGCGAAGACCGCTTCGACGCGCCCCTCGCGAGCGAGGTCGCCGGCCAGGTCGGTCGCCTGGCCGGGCGCGGCGGTCGGCACCGGCTCGAGCTCGAAGCCCTCCCGCCGGCAGGTGCGGAGGACGGCCTCGAGCACCCGCTCCCAGCGGCCGCGGCCGGCGATGGGGTTGTAGATCAGCGCGGCGCGGCGCATCGGCAGGCCTGGCTGAGAGGAAAGCGAGGAAAGCGAGGCGCAACGCGAAACGGAACGATGAGAGCCATCACGGCCACTTGCGGGGCAGAGCGATCAGGAGCGATCACGAGCGATCAGGAGCGACCAGAGGGGTGAGTACGATCGGTGCGGGCCGAGAGAGCCAACGGGGCGGCCGGGATCAGAAGAGGCGGCCCGTGGTGCCGTGGCGCGGCGGCAGGCCGAGGTGCTCGTAGGCGCGCCGGGTGGCCACCCGGCCGCGCGGCGTGCGCTGCAGGAAGCCCTCCTGGATGAGGTAGGGCTCGTAGAGGTCCTCGAGCGTGCCGGCATCCTCCCCCACCGCCGCCGCCAGCGCCTTCAGGCCGGCCGGGCCGCCGTCGTAGTGGGCGATCAGCGTGCCGAGGAGCTTGCGGTCCACGTCCTCGAAGCCGTGCTCGTCCACCTCGAGCAGGGCCAGCGCGCTGCGCGCCGCGTCGAGGTCGATGCGCTCCGTGCGCTCCACCTGCGCGAAGTCGCGCACCCGGCGCAGCAGCCGGTTGGCCACGCGCGGCGTGCCGCGGCTGCGCCGGGCCACCTCGTTGGCGCCGGCCTCGTCGATCTGGATCGCCAGCAGGCGGGCGGAGCGCTTGATGATCTGAGACAGCTCCGCCGGGTTGTAGAAGTCGAGACGGTGCACGATGCCGAAGCGTGCCCGCAGCGGCGCGCTGATCAGGCCGGCGCGGGTGGTGGCGCCCACCAGCGTGAAGCGCGGCAGCGTGATCTTGACGGTGCGGGCGGCGGGCCCCTGGCCGATCACCAGGTCGAGCCGGTAGTCCTCGAGCGCCGGGTACAGGATCTCCTCGACGGTCGGGCCGAGGCGGTGGATCTCGTCGATGAACAGCACCTCGCCGGCCTCGAGGTTGGTGAGGATGGCGGCCAGGTCGCCGGCGCGCTCGAGGACCGGCCCGGAGGTGATGCGCAGCGGCGCGCTCATCTCGGTGGCGATGAGATGGGCCAGCGTCGTCTTGCCGAGCCCCGGAGGCCCGAACAGCAACGTGTGATCGAGGCTCTCGCCGCGCTCACGGGCGGCGCGGATGAAGACCCGCAGGTTGTCGACGATCTTGCGTTGACCGACGTACTCGTCGAGCTGGCGCGGCCGCAACGAAGGCTCGACCCCGAGATCCTCGGGGTCCGGTACACCTGAGAGCAGCCGATCCTCGGAAAGCATGCACCGCCATTCTACGCCGGTCTCGGAGGCGCTCCCGGGAAGAGGCGCTGGAAGCTAGGGACGCGACAGGCGGCTGAGGCTGGCGCGCAGGAGATCTTGGAACGGTGCTTCGGGCCGGTCGCGGCGGGCTTCGGCGACGGCGCGCTCGGCCTGGGCGGGCTTGTAGCCGAGGTTGATCAGCGCGGAGACGACCTCCTCGCTGGCCGGGGCGGCACGGCCAGGGAGCTCGGCGGCGAGCTCGCGCATCTTATCGCGGAGCTCGAGGACCAGGCGCTCGGCGGTCTTGCGGCCGATGCCGGGAATGCTGGTCAGGCGGCCCAGGTCGCCGGCCGCCAGCGCCGCCAGCAGGTCGTCGGCGGCCATGCCGGAGAGCACCACCCGCGCCAGGCGGGGGCCGACGCCGGAGACCCCGATCAGCTGCTCGAAGAGCTGCTTCTCGCGCTCGCTCCAGAAGCCGAACAGCGCGATGCCGTCCTCACGCAGGTGCGTGTGGATGAAGAGCCGGATCGCGCCGCCCGCGCCGGCGCGCTCGATCTCGTAGAACGTGGACAGCGGGATCTGGACCTCGTAGCCGACGCCCTGGACGTCGACCAGCACCCGCTCGGGGCTGGAGCGCAGGACCGTGCCCTGGAGGTAGCCGATCAGGCCTTATCCCGCCTGCGGCTGCTGCAGCCCGTCCACCGGGACGCCCAGCGACTCGAGCAGCTTGCGGTTGTAGTCCACCCCGAGCTCGCGTTCGCGGCGCTCCAGCAGCGCTCCCAGGATCGTGTTGAGCTTCTGCTGGCGGAGATTCTGGCGCGTCTGCTCCTTGGCGGCGGCGAACTTGGCCGGCTCCCAGCTCTTGCGGTCGGTGACCAGGAAGAGCACGGCGCCCCGGCCGTCGGCGACCGGCCCGCCCACCTGGCCGCGGGGCAGCGACAGCGCCTGCTTGATCAGCTGCCGGCTGGAGCCGAGGCCGGGGATCGGCCCGCTGCCGCCGAACTCCGGCGTCTCCTTGACGGCCACCGCGAGCTCGGCCGCGGCCTGGTCGAACGACTTGCCGTGCTGGATCTCCTGGCGCGCCCGGTTCAGCACCTCGACGGCCTTCTCCAGCTGCTTGGCGGTGACCAGCCTCTGCCGTACCCTCGGCTCGACCTCGGCCAGCTCGGCCAGGTGCGCCGGGTAGACCGCCTGCAGGTAGGCGACCGCCCAGCCGCGGGGGATCTCGATGGCGCCCGTCACGTCGCCCGCCTTGGCGGCGAAGACGGCGGCGTTGAACGCCTGCACCACGCCCAGCCCGGGCACCGGCTCCTGCTGCGCGAACTTGCCCGTGGCGGTGAAGGTCACCCCCGGGTTGTCCTTGGCGATGGCCTGCAACGCCTCGCCGCTCTTCGGCTTCTCGGCGGCGAGGCGCCGGGCCAGCTCCTTGGCCTTGGTCTCGGCCAGCTGCCGGGCTTTCTCGAACGCCAGCCGGCCGCGGATCTGCTCGCGAACCTCGGCGAAGGGCTGGATGCCGGCGGGCCGCCGGCCGGTGACCTTCAACAGGTGATAGCCGAAAGGCGACTTGATCGGCCCCACCACTCTGCCGGGCGTCGCCGAGAAGGCGGCGTCCGAGAACTCCTTGACCATGCGGCCGCGGGCGAAGTAGCCGAGATCGCCGCCGCTGGCCTTGCTGGCGGGATCTTCCGAGACCTGGCGCGCGACGGCGCCGAAGTCCTCGCCGTTGTCGATCCGCTTCTTGATCGCCTCCATCTGCTCGCGGGCTTGCGCATCCGTGCGCTTGTCGTTCACCTGCAGGAGGATGTGGCTGGCGCTCACCTGCTCGTCCTGCTTCCACTCGTCCCGGTGGGCGTCGTAGTAGGCCTGGAGGTCGGCGTCGGAGATCTTCACCTGGTCGAGCAGCCTGCTGGCCTCGACCAGCAGGTAGGCGCCTTCGCGCTGCTCGGGCAGGCGGTACTCCTGGCGGTGCTGCTGGAAGAAGGCGGCGGCCTCGCTCGGCGCCACCGCGACGTCCCCGAAGCGGCTGCCCGGCACCTCGATGTAGCGGATCTTGGCGCGCTCGACCTGCTCGCGGTAGGTCCTCTCGACCTCCGCATCGCTGATGTAGAGGTCGGCCTGCAGGGCCGAGGCCAGCTTCTGAATCAGGAGATGCTTGCGGACCGCATCCTCGAAGCTCGGCACCGTGTAGCCGTTCCTCAGCAGCGTCTCGGAATACGGTCCCTGGCCGACGAAACGTCCCTGCTCGTCGTGAAACTGCTCCAGCACGGTGTCTTGCACCTCGGCATCGCTCACCTTGAGCCCGATCCGCTCCGCCTCCCGCTCCAAGACCTTGTCGGCGATCGCCTTGTCCAGCGCGCGCTTCCACACTTGCATCTGCTTGGCGACCTCGGTCGTGTACTGCTCGCCGAACTGCTGGCGATACTGATCGTCGATCACCTTGTAAGCGTGCTGGTAGTCGGCGCGGGTGATGGTCGCACTGCCCACCTTCGCGGCCCAGGAGACGGTGTCCCTGGTGCCGCCGAGCCCGGCGCCGAAGTCCGCAAAGATGAAGAGCACGAACAGGGCGATAATCACCCATAGGATCCAGCTCAAGTACTTTACGTTTTCGCGGAGAACCTTGAGCATACAGCCACTCCTTTCGCTCCGGGCCGCGAGGCGCCGGAGGGAGCAGCACTTTACCAGCCGCCGGCCCGGCCGCACAACCGCCGGGGCGGGGGGTCGTGTCCCGGCCGGCCGGCTGGCCTGCGCCCTGGCGTCCGCGGCGCTGCTGGCGCTGGGGCTGGCCTGGTCGCTGCACCCGCTGGTGCACGACGATCTCTTCTGGCACCTGCGCACCGGCGAGTGGATCGCCGCGCATCACCGGGTGCCGCTCGTCGATCTCTTCTCGTACACCCGCCTGGGCGCGCGCTGGATCACCCACGAGTGGGGATTCTCGCTGGCCAGCTGGCTGATCTACCGTGCCGGCGGCTTGGGCGGCCTGGTCGTGACGACCGCGCTGCTGGCCGTGGCCATCTTCGCCGCCATCGCCTGGCGCGCCGTGGACCTCGCCGGCGCGGCCGCGCCGACGGGTCCAGGCCCGGAAGCGGGCGCCACCGCGCGCCGCCTGCTGCTGGCGGCGCTGCTCGGGTCAGGGCTGTGGGCCGCCTCGCCCGAGATCTTCCTGCGCGCCGCCCTGGCCGGCGAGCTGATGCTGGCGCTCGTCCTGGCCGCCCTCGGCCGTTACCGCCGCACCGGCCGGCGCCGCTGGCTGGCCGTGCTCGCGGCGCTGTTCTGGCCATGGGCGAGCCTCCATTCGGGCGTGGTCTTCGGGCTCTTCGTCCTGGCGCTCTACGCGCTCGAGCCCTTCGTCGGCGCGGTTCCACCGGCGTCGCCGGCGTCGTCAGGGTCGTCAGGGTCATCGGCGTCGTCAGCGTCGCCGGCGTTGCCGAGGGGCGGGCTCGGCGTGCGGCTGGCGGCGGCGGCTCCCTTGCTGTGGACCCTGGCCGCGGCCTCGGCGCTGACGCTGCTCAACCCCAACGGCCTCGACGGGCCCCTCTATCCTCTCCGGCTCGCGCGCATCCTGTACGCCAGCGGCATCCCCTGGGAGCTGGGGCACTTCTCGGCGACCGCTCCCACCGGCGGCGCGGCCGACGCGGCGCTCTGGCTGCTGCTCGTGCTGCTGCTCCTGGCGCTGCTGCCGCTGCGCCAGGCCCGGCGCCTCTCGCCAGCCGAGGCCGCCTCGATCGCCGCCTTCTTCGTGCTCACGCTCGTCTCCCACCGCTTCGTCTTCGACCTGGTGGTGATCGCCCTGCCGACCCTCTACAAGCTGCTGGTGCTGCCGCCCGCTCCAGCCTCTGTTCCCGATCCGGCCGACCCCGCGGCCCCGTCCCGCGCCGCATCCCGCGGTTTGCGCGGTCTCGCCGGCCGGCCCGCCCTGGCGGCGGCGGCGGCGTCGCTGTTCCTGCTGCCGGTGGGGGCGGCGGCGATCGCCGCGGCGGCCGCCGGGTGGGCGCGCCGTCCTCCCGCCGCCGGCGGCCTGATCGCCGAGCCCTTCCCGCAGGCGGCGGCGCGCTTCGTCGCCGGCCAGGGTCTCGCCGCCCCCGGCGACCGTCTCTTCAACCACCAGAACTGGGGCGGGTTCATCGGCTGGCGCCTGCACGTGCCGGTGTTCTGGGACGGGCGCAACGACGTCTTCGCCGAGCTGGTGCGCGCGGTCGCCACCCAGCCCTTCGGTCTCACCGCCAGCCGTTACCGCCTCGACTGGCTGCTCATCGCCGAGCACGACTACCCCGGCATCCAGCCCGAGGTCGCCGCCGGCCGCTGGGGCCTCGTCTACTGGGACGACTTCTGCGCCGTCTACCTTCGTCGCGGCCCGCGCTACGCCGAGCCGCTGGGCCGCCTCGAGCTGCGCCTCTTCCCGCCCTTCGGCGGCCGCCCCGGCCTCCCCGCTCTCGCCGCCGACCCCGGCCGCGCCGCCGCCGCCCGCGCCGAGCTCGCGCGCCTCCTGGCCGCCAATCCCGAGAACCAGCGCGCCCGCTATTTCCAGGGCATGATCAGCCTCTACCAGGGAAACCTCCGCCAAGGCACCGCCGAGCTCCTGGCCGCCAGGAGCATCCGCCCCAACGACCAGGTCGACCAGGTGCTTTCTTGGCTCCGCAACCTACCGACGAAGCCAGCCGGCCGCCGAAGAGAAAGGTAGCTGTAGGGGGTGTGGTATATTCGCCAACCCGAATAAGGGACCCACAGGAAAGGGATTCTCGTTGCCTGCGCTGCCTGCGTCGCCCGCCCGCAAGCCGATCCGCACGCGCAAGGACTGGTACAGCATCTCGGTCGACACGCTGCGCGGCTGGTTCTTCCTGCTGCTGATCGCCGCGGCCCTGGTCGGCGCCTACATGGTGTACCGATCCTGGGAGCGCAAGTCGCTCGAGCGCAACTCCCGCCTGGTGATCGACCAGGACCAGCGCCTGCTGGCCCAGGTGCGCGACGACGTCAAGGTGGGCGAGTTCCGGAACGAGTACGAAGCCGGGATCCAGAGCCTCCAGGAAGCCCGCAACGACTTCGCCCAGAAGCACTTTCGCCCCGCCCTCGCGAACGCCGTCACCTGCCGCAAGCTGCTGCAGTCGATCCTCGACACCGTCGCGCTCACCAACTCCGGCGGCCAGGCGCAGTTCATCTCGCTGCAAGGCGAGGTGGAGTACAAGCGCTCCGACGCCGGCAGCTGGGAGGAGGCGCGGCCCCGCCTGCCCCTGCGCGCCGGCGACTACGTCCGCACCGGCAACGGCGGCTCGGCCGAGATCGTCTTCCTCGACGGCACCCTCTACACCGTGCGCGGCAACACCCAGTTCGTGATCTCCCCGGGCGGGTCCCCGGCCGAAAGCGCCGCCGGCGAGGCGGCGGCCGACCAGACCATCCAGATGGAGTACGGCTGGGTGAACCTCAACACCGCGAGCCGGCCGAGCCAGGTCAAGACCCCCGGCGCCGTCGCCAAGGTGCGCGAGGAGTCGGAAGCCTTCGTCACCTACGACCGCGGCGGCAAGCACGGCCGCTTCGGCGCCGTGCGCGGCGGCATGGAGCTCGCAGCAGCCGGCGGCATGACGCGCGAGGTCGGCGAGCTGCAGCAGGTCGTACAGACCGGCGACCTGCTGTCGCCGGCCCAGAAGCTGCCTTCGCCGCCGGAGCCGCTCGAGCCGGCCGACAACCGCGAGCTCGACCTCGACCGGTCGCAGAGCCTGGTGCTCTCCTGGAACGCAGTCCCCGGCTCGGCCCGCTACGCGTTGCAGGTGTCACGCAACCATCTCTTCGCCGACAACCTGATCAGCGTCGAGAACCGCGCCAGGCCGAAGGCCACCCTGGGCTTGCGTGGCGAGGGCACCTTCTTCTGGCGGGTCGCCGCCTTCAGCCGCGAGGGCACCGAGGGCCCCTGGAGCCGGCCGCGCCGGTTCCGCGTCGCCTCGGGCAAGGGCGCCGACGACCGCCCCAACGCCCCTCCCGAACTGGATCTCGTGGACGTCAAATCCTACGGTAATATCTTCATCGTCGCCGGGCGGTGCACTCCCGGCTCCCGGCTCGACATCAACGGCGAGCAGGCCGCCGTCGGCGTCGACGGCTCGTTCAAGAAGACGGTCCAGTTCAACAAGGAAGGCTATAGCTACATCGAGATCCGGGCGCGCGACCGGTGGGGCACCGAGACCATGCGCCGCCGCCGCGTGCTGGTGGAGAGTCCCTAGTTCGTTAGTAGTCCCCACGTCCCACTAACCCAGTGACCGGTTCGACACGCATCGATCGTCATCCAGGCGTCCCGCGCCATGCGGGCCACCGGTAACCAGCCGCCGCCCGCCGGCCGCACTTCGCCGCCCTCCAGGCGCGGAGCTAACCAGAGGAAACACACAGGCTGATGCCCTTCGCGTCCTTATTGCGCTACTTCTCGAAGGACCTCGCCATCGACCTCGGCACGGCGAACACCCTGGTCTACGTCAGCAACCAGGGCATCGTGGTGCGCGAGCCGTCGATCGTCGTCATCAACAAGCTCACCAACCGCATCGAGGCCGTCGGCATCGAGGCCAAGGAGATGCTCGGCCGCACCCCCGGCAACATCGAATCGATCCGCCCGATGAAGGACGGCGTCATCGCCGACTTCGAGGTCACCGAGCGGATGCTGGAGTACTTCATCAAGAAGGCCCATGGCCGCAAGATGTACGTCCATCCGCGGATCGTCATCGGCGTGCCCTCGGAGATCACCCAGGTGGAGAAGCGCGCGGTGCGCGACTCGGCGATGCGCGCCGGGGCTTCCGAGGTGTTCCTGGTCGAGCAGGCGATGATGGCGGCGATCGGCGCCGGGCTGCCGATCACCGAGCCGTCGGGCAACATGATCGTCGACATCGGCGGCGGCACCACCGACGTCGCCGTGATCTCGCTCGCCGGCACCGTCTACAGCCGCTCGGTGCGCATCGCCGGCAACGAGATGGACGTCGCCATCATCCAGTACTTGAAGCGCAAGTACAACCTGCTGATCGGCGAGCGCACCGCCGAGATCATCAAGATCGAGCTCGGCTCCGCCTATCCGCTCAAGGACGAGATCAGGCTCGACATCAAGGGGCGCGACCTCGTCGAGGGCGTGCCGAAGTCGCTGTCGATCTCGGACGAGGAGATCCGCGAGGCGCTGGCGGAGACGGTCGCCACCATCGTCGAGGCCGTGCGCATGGCGCTCGAGCGCACGCCGCCCGAGCTGTCGGCCGACATCATGGACAAGGGCATCGTGCTGTCGGGCGGCGGCGCGCTGCTGCGCAACCTCGACCAGCGGCTGCGCGACGAGACCGGCCTGCCGGTGGTGCTGGCCGAGGACCCGCTGGCCTCGGTGGTGCTCGGCACCGGCCGCGTGCTGTCGGACATCGACCTGCTGCGCAAAGTCTCGATCCGGTAGGAGCGCGCGCGGGACCGTGGACGAGCGCCGCACCGGCTACCTGCTGACCGTCCTGCTGCTGGGGCAGCTGGTGCTGGTGGCGATCGAGGGCTCCCGCAGCACCCGGTCGCGCACTTACGCCGAGATGGTCGGCATGCGCGCCCTGGGCCCGGTGGCGCGCCTGGTGACCGCCGCTTCGGGCGGCGCCGTCGCGGCCGGCCACAAGGTCGAGCTGCAGGGCCGGCTGCTCGACGAGAACCGCCGGCTGCGCCACGACGTCGAGGAGCTGCGGCTGCGGTTGCTGCGCCTGGGCGACGTCGAGCAGGAGCTCAGCCGGCTGGGAGACGCGGTCCGTTACAGCGCGCCGCTGCTCGGCGAGATCCGCGCCGTCGACGTCGTCTATGCCGATTACGCCTCCTGGCTGCGCTCGCTGATGCTCTACACCGGCGCGCAGCCGGCGGTGGTCAACCAGCCGGTGCTGTCGTCGGCCGGCCTGGTCGGGCGGGTGGTGGTGGTGGCCGGTCCCTACGCCAAGGTGCAGCTGATCACCGACCGCGCCGCCTCGGTCGGGGCCATGATCCTGCGCACCCGCCGCCAGGGGGTGGTGCGCGGCAGCGGCCAGGAGGGGGGCGGATTGTCGCTCGAGTACGTGCCGGTGTCGGTCGACGTGCGGCCCGGCGACAGCGTGCTGACCGCCGGCATCGACGGCGTCTATCCGCGCGGCATCCCGGTCGGCACGGTGGTGTCGGTCGAGGCGGGCGGCCAGCTCTTCCACAAGATCCGCCTGGCGCCGGCGGTGGATCTAGGCGCCCTCGACCAGGTCTACCTGCTCGAGCATGCCCCGCTGCCGCAGCAGCTGGTGAAGGCGGTCCCCAATGCGCGCCGCTAAGCTGCTGGCCAGCCTGGCTTTCGCGGTCCTGCTGCATCTCGTCGGCACGCGCCTGCTGCCCACCTTCCCCGAGCGGGTGGACGTCTTCCTGGTGGTCGTGGCGCTCTCGGCGCTAGGCGGCAGCACGCTGCCGGCGATGCTCTTCGGCTTGCTGGCGGGGCTGGCGCAAGATACTCTGGCGAGCGGTCCTTTCGGCCTCTTCGGGTTCGCCGACACTGCGGTAGCCTATGGCATGGCGCGGCTCGCGCAGCGCCTGGTGATCCAGCGGGCCACGGGAGTGTTCACGGTGGTGAGCTTCGCGTCGCTGTTGCAGCAGGTCCTCGTCGCCGCTCTCGCCTTCCTGCTGCTCCCCAACCCGTCGCTGCCCGATCCGCTCGGCATGCTGGAGCAAGCGGCCGCGAAGGCGGCGGCCTGCGGGGTCCTCGGCATGCTGGTCTATGGGCTCGCCGGGCGCTTCCGCCTGGCTTTCGAGGCGCGCCGGCGCGGACGCATGGGCCGGCTGCGCCTGGGATGACCGCTTGGGATGAGATCATGCAGGTAGTTCGAGAGCACCGCGATGACCTGATCGGGCGTGTGCGCCTGCTGGCCGGGACCGTGACCGGCCTGCTGGTGCTGATCGGTTCCGGCTTCTGGTTCGTGCAGATCGCCCAGGGCGACTACTACCGCGAGCTGGCCGAGAACAACCGGCTGCGCAAGCTGCCGATCATCGCCCCGCGCGGGCTCATCTTCGACCGCCGCGGCCGCCTGCTGGTCGAGAACCTGCCGAGCTACAACCTGCTGGTCGACCGCAGCCGCGCGACCGCGCTCGATCGCAGCCTGGCCTTCGCCTCCACCGTGCTGGGGCGGCCGCTCGCCGATCTCGAGGACCTGATGGAGCGCTACCGCAGCGTGCCGGTGTTCAAGCCGGTGCTGCTGGCGGAGAACCTCAGCCTGGCCGAGGTGGCCCGCTTCGAGGTCGAGGCGCTCGAGTACCCCGAGTTCGAGGTCGAGGTGCAGCAGACGCGTCTCTACCGCCACCGCGAGCAGACGGCGCACGTCATCGGCTACATCGGCGAGGCGTCGCCGGATGAGATCGAGCACTCCGGCGGCGCGGTGGCCCCCGGCGACGTGACCGGCAAGAAGGGCATCGAGAAGCGCTACGACGCGGTCTTGCGCGGCAAGGACGGCGAGCGGGTGGTGGTGGTGGACAGCCGCGGCGAGCTGCTGCGGGAGTACGGCCGGGTGCCGGTGCAGCCCGGCAAGGACCTCACCCTGTCGCTCGACCTCGAGCTGCAGCAGGAGGCGGCGAGCTGGCTCGACGGACCGGAGAAGGTGGGCGCCATCATCGTCATGGACCCGCGCAACGGCGAGGTGCTGGCGCTGGTCTCGTCCCCCTCGTTCAACTCCAACCTGTTCACCCACCGGCTGCAGCAGGACGATTGGCAGGCGCTGCTCGACGCGCCGAACAACCCTTTGCAGAACCGGGCGATGCAGAACGCCTACTCGCCCGGCTCGACGTTCAAGATCGTGATGGCCACCGCCGGGCTCTCCGAGCACCTGATCGACGAGCACTTCCACTTGACGTGCACCGGCTCGACGGTGATCTACGGCCACTCGTTCCGCTGCTGGCGCAAGGAGGGGCACGGCACGGTCGACGTGCGGCAAGCGCTGACCCGCTCCTGCGACGTCTTCTTCTACCACCTCGGGCAGCGCCTCGGCATCGAGCGCATCGCCCGCTATGCCCGCCTCTTCGGCCTCGGCGCACCGACCGGCATCGACATCCCGGGCGAGAAGGAGGGGCTGGTCCCCGACGCGGCCTGGAGCCTGAAGACGCGCCACCAGCCCTGGTACGCCGGCGAGACCATCTCGGTGGCCATCGGGCAGGGGCCGATGCTGCTGACGCCGCTGCAGATGGCGGCGATGACCGCGGTGGTGGCCAACGGCGGCTACCGGGTGACGCCGCACGTGGTCAAGAACCTGCCGTATCCGCCGCCGCAGCGGGCCAACCTCGACCCGCGGGCGCTGGCGATCGTACGCCAGGGTCTCTGGGGAGTGGTCAACGATCCCAGCGGCACCGCCTACTCCACGGCGCACCTGCCGGGCTTCGACATCGCCGGCAAGACCGGCAGCGTGCAGGTGATCGCCCAGAAGACTCGCAAGGAGAACCTGCCCTTCAAGTACCGTGACCATGGCTGGTTCACCTCTTTCGCGCCCGAGAGCGACCCGCGGCTGGTGGTCTCGGTGTTCGTCGAGCACGGCGGCTCGGGCCACAACGCGTCGCCGATCGCCAAGGCGCTGTACCAGAAGTACCTGAGCATCGAGGCCAGCCATGGCGACGCTCGCTGAAGAGAAACCGGCGCTGCGCCACCTGTCGTCGATCGACGGCGGCCTGGTGATGTCGGTGCTGCTGCTGTCGGCGATCGGTCTCGCCACCGTCCACAGCGCGAGCTCCGAGATGCCCGTCGACTACCTGCCGCGCCAGGCGCTCTGGCTCGGCATCGGCGTGCTGCTGCTGGTGGCCGCCATGAGCATCGACTACCACCTGCTGCTCGACTTCTCGATCGTGCTCTACGCCGTCGGGCTGGTGCTGCTGGTGCTGGTGCTGGTGGCCGGCATCTCCCACGGCGGCGCCGCCCACTGGGCCCGCATCGGACCGTGGCAGTTCCAGCCTTCGGAGTTCGCCAAGCTGGCCACCATCCTGGTCCTCGCCCGGTACCTGTCGGGCTTGAACCGGCGGGTGCTCGCGCTGCCGCAGATCCTGGTCGCGGTCGCCATCGTCGCGGTGCCGATGGTGCTGGTGCTCGTCGAGCCCGATCTCGGCAGCTCGATGATGTTCGCCCCGATCCTCCTCGGCATGCTGCTGGTGGCGGGGGTGCGGCTGCGCTTGCTGCTGATCGCGGCGGTCGTCGCGGTGGTGCTGGCGGCCGGCATGTGGTCTTTCGGCATGAAGAGCTACCAGCGGCAGCGGGTGCTCACCTTCCTGTCGCCCGAGACCGATCCGCTGGGCGCCGGCTACCAGGTGCGCCAGAGCAAGATCGCGGTCGGCTCCGGCGAGATGACGGGCAAGGGCTACATGCAGGGCACCCAGAGCCAGCTACGCTTCCTGCCGGTGCGGCACACCGACTTCATCCTCTCGGTGCTGGCCGAGGAATGGGGGTTCCTCGGCGTCGTGACCGTGCTCGGGCTGTACTCCCTCTACGTGGCGAGCGCCGCCCGCATCGCCATGCGCGCGCGCGACCGCGCCGGCATCCTGCTGGTCACCGGCCTGCTCTCGGTGCTCTGTTTCCACGTCCTCTACAACTCCTCGATGGTGGTGGGCTTCGTGCCGATCACCGGCATCCCGCTGCCCTTCCTCTCCTACGGCGGTTCGTTCACCATGGTCAACTTCGTCGGCACCGGGACCATGCTGGGCGTCGACCTGCGCCGGTACGTGAACCGCTAGCGGCCGGCCTCCGTCCTTGCCCGCCATGACCCAGAAGATGCTGATCGAGAGCGATCCGCACCAGACCCGCATCGCGGTGCTGGAGGACGACCGCCTGACCGAGATCTTCGTCGAGCGGCGGCGGCACCGCGGCATGGTGGGCAACGTCTACAAGGGACGCGTGACGCGGGTGCTGCCCGGCATGCAGGCCGCCTTCGTCGACGTCGGCCTCGAGCGCGACGCCTTCCTCTACGTCAGCGACGTGGCGGCCGACGTCGAGGCGATGGAAGACCAGGAGCTCGGAGAGACCGCCACCGACGAGCCCGCGGCGCGGGGAGCGGCCGGGGCGGCCACGGCGGCGGCCACGGCGGCGGCGGAGTCGTCGCAGCCCGCCATGCAGTCGGTACCGCCCGGCATGCAGTCGGTGCCGCCCGCCATGCAGTCGGTGCCGGCGCCGGCGCCGCCCGCGCACGCCCAGCAGGCGCAGCAGGCCGCGCCGTCGATCGCCGACCTGTTGAAGCCCGGCCAGGAGATCATCGTGCAGGTGGTCAAGGACCCGCTGCCGAACAAGGGGGCGCGCATCAGCACCCACGTGACGCTGCCCGGCCGCTACCTGGTGCTGCTGCCGACGGTGCGTCACTTCGGGGTCTCCCGCCGCATCGACGACGACGCCGAGCGCGAGCGCCTGATCGGCCTGCTCCACCAGCTGCCGGTCGCCGGCGGCGGCCTGATCGTGCGCACCGTCGGCGGCGGGCGCGGCAGCGAGGAGTTCGAGAGCGATCTCGCCTACCTGTCGAAGCTGTGGGACAAGATCCGCCACCGGGCGGGCAAGGTCTCGGCCCCCACCCTGCTGCACCAGGACCTCGACCTGGCGCTGCGCGTGGTGCGCGACCTGCTGCGCCAGGAGTTCAGCGTGCTGTGGGTGGACGGCGAGGAGACCTACGAGCGCATCGTCGAGTTCCTCGACCAGGTGCAGCCGGCGCTGGTGGCCAAGGTCAAGCTGTTCCGCCAGGGCGCCACCCTGTTCGAGCAGTTCGGCATCGAGGACCAGATCGAGGCGGCGCTCAAGAGCAAGGTCTGGTTGAAGTCGGGGGGGTACATCGTCATCAACCCCACCGAGGCGCTGGTGGCGATCGACGTCAACACCGGGCGCTTCGTCGGCCAGCGCAACCTCGAGGACACGGTGCTGCAGACCAACCTCGAGGCGGTGCAGGAGATCGTCCGCCAGATCCGCCTGCGCGACCTGGGCGGCATCATCGTCATCGACCTCATCGACATGGTCGAGCAGGCCCACCGCGAGCAGGTCTTCTCCAGCCTCGAGAACGAGATCAAGAAGGACCGCGCCAAGACCAAGCTCCTCAACATCTCCGAGTTCGGCCTGGTGGAGATCACCCGCAAGCGCAGCCGCGCCAACCTCGAGCGCCTGCTGACCCAGCCCTGCCCCTACTGCGCCGGCCGCGGGCGCATCAAGTCGCTCGCCACCATCTGCCTCAACCTGCGCAAGGAGCTGCTGCGCCTGCGCGGCCGCATGGGGCACGGCGAGCTGCTGCTGCGGGTCCACCCGGAGATCGCCCGCGCCCTGCAACAGGAGGAGCGGGCCATCCTCGACGAGCTGGAGCGCTCGCTGGAGGTGAAAGTGCTGCTGCAGAGCGACCCCGAGCTCCATCACGAGCGGTTCGACGTGGTGGAAGTCTAGTGAACCGAGCGGGACGCTAGGTGGGCGTAGGGACTCCGACGTTGGAACGAGAGAGAGCCACGACTCCAGGCCTGCGGCCAGGGAAGGCAGGAGGGTCCGGCCTGCGGTCCGTGGGGCCGCCGGAGTCCGGGCCGAGGGTCCGCGACTTCGCTCTCGCCAATTTCACCGGCAAGGTCGCCGCCGGCTTCGAGCTGCCCGACCTCGAGCGCGCCCTCGCCCGCCTGATCGATCCCGGCGCGGCGACCAAGACGCTGCACTGGGGCCGCAACTACCTCTACCTCACGCGTTGCGAGACCGCCGCCGGCCCGCTCGAGGTGGTGGTCAAGCAGTTCCGCAACGCCGGCTGGCGCGACCGGATGCGCCGGCGCCTCGGCGGCAGCAAGGCGGCGAGGAGCTGGCGGGTGGCGCAGGCGATGGCCGCCGCCGGCATCGCCACCCCCGAGCCCCTGCTGCTGATCGAGTCGCGGTGCCCGACCGGGCCGAGCTTCTACGTCTGCCGCTACCTGGCCGGCGCCGTCGAGGCGCGCTACCCGCTGCGCGCCGCCAATGCCGGCCGCCTCGGCGAGCTCTTCCCGGCCCTCGACCTGCCGCGGTTCCTGCACGAGCTCGGCGGCTTCGTCCGCAGCCTGCACGACGCGGGCTTCTGGCACCGCGACCTGTCGAGCGGCAACATCCTGGCGCGCGGGCTCGAGGCGGAAGGGGCGGCGGCCGGGCCGCCCCCGGCCGCGACCGAGGGTGCGACGGCGGACGTGGCGGCAGGCGGCGCCGCGGCAGCGGCCGCGGGCGGCGCGGAGGGCGCGGGGGGCACGGCGGGCACGGAGGGCACGGCGGCGGAGGGCGCCTATGACTTCTATGACTTCAGCCTGGTCGACCTCAACCGGGCGCGCCCCGGACGCCGGCTGAGCCTGTCGCAACGCGCCCGCGACCTGTCGCGCATGAACGTCCTGCGGCCCGAGCACCGGCGCCTCTTCCTGGCCGCCTACTGGCGGCGCGACGGCGGGCCGCCGGCGCTCGGGCGCGCCCTCTACAGCTTCTACTTCCACGCCTTCCTGTGGAAGAACCGGTGGAAGAAGCGCCTGCGCCGCGGCCGGCCCGCGGGCTCGCCGCGGCGGGCGATGCGGGTGCCGCACGCCCACATCCCCGAGGCCCCCGCCGGCGCCCCGGCCCGCGACCAGATCGTCTGGGACCGCCTCTCGGACCAGCCGCACCAGCACGCCGGCCGTCTCTCGAAGCTGCGCGTCCGCCTGGCCGACGCCTCGATCCACGCCACGACCGCCGCCACCGTGGCGCGCGCCCTGCCGCGGGTCTGGCGCCGCTACCGCGAGCTGCCGCGCGAGCTGTACGGCGGCCCCGTGCCCTGGGACGGCGCCGGCGTCTGCCTGCGTCCCTGGCCCGAGGCCCCTGAGGCCCTGCTGGCGCTGGTCGAGCAGCTGGGCACGCGCCACCTGTTGCTACGCCTGCACCCCTGGCAGGAAGACCACCAGGCCGAGGAGGAGCTGGCCGCCGAGCTCAGCCGGCGCGGCTACGACCTCACCTTCGCCCTGCCGCAGAACCGCGACCTGGTGCGCGACCCGGCCCGCTGGCGCGCATCGCTGGCCTGCCTCGGCGAACGCTTCACCCCCTACGGGAAGAGATTCCAGATCGGCCAGGCGATCAACCGCAGCAAGTGGGGCGTCTGGAACCTGCGCGACTACGTCGAGCTGGCCCGAGGTGCCGAGGAAGTGTTACGTAGACATCCTGGCGTCGAGCTGCTTGGCCCGGCGGTCATCGACTTCGAGTACCACTTGACCATCGCAGTGCTCAATCTGCCAGGCGCCGGCTTCCACTTCGACGCCGTCTCGGGACTGCTCTACGTCGACCGCAGCGGGCCGCCCGAGGGCCGCCAGCTCGGCTTCGACGCCGTCGACAAGGTGCGCCTGCTGCGGGCCATCGCCGACACCGGCGTCAACTGCCGGTGGGGGCAGGAGGGCGCGGTAGGGGCGGAGGGGCAGGCGGGAAGGACGGGACAGGGGCGCTGCTGGATCACCGAGATGAACTGGCCCCTGTGGGAAGGCCCGCACTCCCCCGCCGGCCGCAACGTCTCGGTCGACGAGGACACCCAGGCCGACTACCTGGTCCGCTACTACCTCCTCACCCTCGGCACCGGCCTCGTCGAGAGAGTCTTCTGGTGGCAGCTGGTAGCCAGGGGCTACGGCCTGGTCGATCCCGGAGAGGCGCCGGAAGGCAGGTGCCGCCCAAGCTTCCTCGCCCTGCAAACGATGCTGCGCGAGCTCGAAGGCTGCCGCCTGGAGCAGGTCCTGCCGGCGCCGCACCCCGCCCGCCTCTACCGCTTCAAGCGGCCGGATGGAGGCGAGGTGGTAGCCGGGTGGAGCCCGGTGCGCAGGCAGGGGCGCCTGCCACGCCCGGCGGCGCGGGTGATCGGGCGCGACGGGGGGATGATGCCGGTGCCGGCCGGCGTGGAGGTCGAGCTGCTGCCGGCACCGGCTTACTTCCAGTTGATGCGCGACTGAGAATCACGGGGCCGACGGGTCAATTCCGCCCCTGGGCACCACATAAATTATTCTACCTAAAGCATTTACAGTCCACGCGTCTGGCAACCCTCTTGGCCTGGTAGTCGTCTGGGCAGCACCTGGGCAGCAGCCAACAGAGAAAAGCTGCGGGCGGTGTCGTACCCTCTTCGGCGGGCGTGCCATATGCCCTCGCCATCAGGGCATGGCTGGCAAGAGCGGGAGAGAGCCTTCTAGTCATGCCTTGCCCGGTCGCTCCACCTTCGGGTGGTCAAGCGGCGGGCGGGCCACAGCCAGTATCTGGCGCCATTAGCGCTCCTGGCAGCCGAGGGGACATAGCCTCTACAGAATGGGACGACCTCACCGGGCCAACGCCGGCCCGCACCACACAGCTCTACAACCGCCCGGCACAGGCTCGTCAAGCCGGCTATGAGAGCGGGTAGCGCTAAAATCCAGGGGACTGAGGCCCGCCGTGGCCCCGTCACGCGTCATGCCATGGGCCTCGCCGACCACCAGGCGCTGCTCATCGCCCACCGCGACACGCCCTGCGAGCACGTCCACATCATGGTCAACCGCGTCGGCGACGACGGCAGGGTCTGGAAGCCGTACCGCGACATGGTGAAGGCCCGCCGACCCATCCCCCAGATCGAGCGCGACTTCGGCCTGCAGCGCACCGGCCCCCGGGACGCGGCCCGCGAGCTCGACCCGCCGGAGCCCTCGAGCGGCGCCTACGCCGAGGCGCGGCGCACCGGCCAGCAGCCCCTCGCCGACCGCGTGCTCGATGCCGGACTTTTCCGGGCTGCTCAAAGCATACGCTGCTGCTGAACAACGCGCTACGGTGGTTGCGGTAATGAACTTCTTCACCGAGTTCTCTGCGGGCGAGGACCTGCGAACTCGTATAACTCACCTTGATAAACAACGCGCACTTGAGTTCCTCTCTGTTGGTACAGATATGATCAGCAGAGATCTACTCTTAGATCCTACCCGATGGAATGTGGATTAGTGCTGCCATCTATTCTTAGCGCACCAGCCGGAGCCGTAGCTTCCTCGAAACCTGCGCTAGATCTGTCCGCTTCCGCTCGCCTTTCCAATTCTGAGTCTGGGTCTTTGTATTGGGAGAACGTCTCGAGGAGTGCGCAAGGGCTCTTGGAGACGGACTCAAGCTTCTCCAAGAAGCACATCTACAAAGCCCGCGTTATAGTCGCCCACGCAACTGCGACTCTCCGTTCCGAACGTCCGAACCGTCTTGACTTTCAAGTTAGCATATCTGTACAACTGAATTCCAAGTCGAGTTCCTTTGCCGACGACAACGCCTTTCGACTTGTAAATGGCGTTAAGGCAAGGAAGGTCGGCGCTTGGCAGCAAGAGCTAGCCAAGGATCTAATAGATACTTATCTCGATTATTTCAAAAGGCAAGGGCTGTCAGTGAGGATCGAAGCCTCGAAGAGGAGTAAGAAATGAATATAATGACCTTCCGCTTTTCCGTGTTCGGCATCTGGGTGCTCAGTTTACTGATCGTGGTAGTCTGTTTCTTATCTACGATGGTATACCACCAAATGCGCTTCGGTGAGGTTCAGGAAAGTCTAGAGAGCGTGGCAGCTTTGATAATTCCACAGGTTACCATTATGTCTGCATGCTTTTTTGGTGCTTCAGAAGCCAGACAGCGACGGATCCTGAACAGAGACCGTGGAATTGCCCTTTCCTGCTTGCTCCTGGAAGCTCGACAGCAGGCGCTCCATGAGCCTCACGCGGGATTCCTCGGGGAGACGCAGCACTTCGTCTTCGATCTGCTCCAACGTCCGGGACATGTCGTGAGCATACTCCTTACCAGAGCCGGAGTACCACTTCCCAGGTGGAGTCTCACATCACCTGGTCCGGCGTGGAAATCGCGCACGACATTGCGATGCTTTGCCAGCCGGCGGCTCCGACTCTCCAAGCATCGCACCGGGATGCGCGCCAGGAGGGCTGGGTTGGGGCGAATCTGCGGGCGGCGCGGTCAACTCGGGCAGACCGGCGCGAAGGACACCGATCAACAGCGCGGCGGCCGGTCGCGGGTTCGATCGCCCGCGCCGGCCGCCCCCTGTCGCTTCTCGCCGGCCCCTCGGCATCGGGGATTCGCAGGGAGCGGCGCTCCGGAGACCGCGGACGGCGGTGTGCGGCTGGGACCCCTACCTGCTCCTTTCCTGAGCGGGCTGCTCCCCCCCCTCGCCACGCCACACTGGCACCACGCCGGGTGCCCGAGGGTCAAGGTCGGCGAAGCCGCCGAGCGTAGCGAGGGCAACCTTGACGCCGGGCATCCCGGCGTTGGTAGGCTGGTCGAGCGAGGGGGGAGGGAAGGGAGGTGGAGGCGGATGCTTTGGCAACGGACGGCGTTGCCGGGGGAGGTTGCCCGCGTCCCTCCGCACCGCGAGAAGCCCTGTACAATGGGTACGAGGAGAAGCCGATGACCCGCAAGCTCGAAGACGTCGCCGAAGAGGCTCTAGAACTGAAGCTCGATGACCGGGCAGCGCTTGCCGAGAGGCTCCTACGCAGTCTGGAAGGGGTCTCGGAGGCGGAGAACGAGCGGCTTTGGCTTGCTGAAGCGGAGCGCCGGCTGCTCGAGATCCAGAGCGGCCAGGTAGAGACGCTGCCGGGCGAGGAGGTTCTCCGGCGGGCCGCCGCCGAGATCTCGTGACAGGCTACTCCTTCCACCCCCTGGCGGAGTCCGAGCTTCTGGACGCCGCAAGGTACTATGAGGCGCGCAGCACCGGTCTTGGCCATTCTTTCCTCGCGGCTGTCCGCCGCGCCATCGAGCAGATCCAGGCCTTTCCAGAGTCTTCGCTTGTCGTCCGCCGTGGTCTGCGGCGCAACGCCCTGCGACGGTTCCCGTACAGTCTGATCTACAGCTACGAAGCCGAGCTCGGCGAGGTCAAGATCATCGCTGTCATGCATCAGAAGCGCCGTCCCTCCTACTGGAAGGGCCGCAAGTAGCGGAGCTCGCGGCAGCGGGCGACCTCTCCTGGCCGGGTGAAAGGCATGGGCGGCCCGGATGCCGCCCTGTCCAAGCTGCGTTCCGCGCGTCTCACAATGGGCGATGCCGCGCGAGTGCCAGCCAGGCATCAAGCTGTGACTTCCTCGTTCCCTCAGCCTGGTTGCTCCATGAATGCTGGCGGCTCGGCCCCGCTGCGCTCATGCCCTGGTCCGAAAGACGAGAAGATAAGGCACCGCCGGCCTGTTGCCTTGGTCACGGAAATTGTCGTAGCGCGCGGAGTTCACCCAGATGGCATAGGTCTTTCCGGGCTCGAGCTTCACGGGGAGCACGCAGGTGCGGCGGTCGCCGAGGTAGTGAGGCTTCCCCGCGAGCTTCGGAAAGGAATCGGGGGTGATCTCGGCCCACGACCACATCTCCACGGTCGTCATGTCCTTGCTGAAGGTGACGCTGATCTCCTTGAGCGTGGCGTCCACGGCCAGATCGCCGCTTTGCGGGACGGTTCTCACCACCACCGGCGGCAGCGACTCGACGGCGACGGGCTGGGCGTGGACGCTCGGGGGCAAACACAGGAGAGCCAGGAACATTGCAACCGATGTGCCGCGCATAGCAATCCCTCCTCGAGTGGCCCGCGCCGGATGGAGTGAAGCGAAGCCGATCCGTGGCGGGAAATGCGATCCCAGGTGACAGGTTTGACGGCTTTCTGTGAGGCAGTGTAGGGAAAAGGCGAGTAGGCCGCAATGGGTCTTGACGGGAGGTTCCGTCAAGAGGTGTGTAAACGCATCAGGCGGCGGCCTCCTCGCTGTGCGCTCGTACTCCATCGACGAACTGCACTCCTGCGAAGACCTCCTTCAACAGCTCGGGTGAGTTGAGCCGGC
>Ga0307477_10000204_pt1 | contig 81953 bp, 73 predicted proteins | sample atmos_gasesECM2C_FD_203316 | JGI IMG/M metagenome (GOLD analysis project Ga0307477, IMG submission 203316) | Hardwood forest soil microbial communities from Morgan-Monroe State Forest, Indiana, United States - atmos_gasesECM2C_515 | ecosystem: Environmental > Terrestrial > Soil > Temperate...
ATCCCTCCCCACGTTGGGGGAGGGATGATTTTCTAGGGGGTGCTGCTGAGGAATTCTTTCATTTTGGCGAAGAAGGATTCGGAATCGGGATGGCAGCCTTGAGGCGATTCCGCCTCGAACGCGCGCAGCAGTTCTTTCTGCTTCTTGCTGAGCTTGACCGGCGTTTCGACGCGAACCTCGACGAACAGATCGCCGTAATGCCCGCCCGATTTCAACAGCGGCATGCCGCGTCCGCGCAGCTTGAATTGATGGCCGTTCTGCGTGCCCTCGGGAATGACGATCCGCGCGCGCCCGCCCGACAGCGCCGGCACTTCGATCTCGGCGCCCAAGGCCGCCGTGGTGAATCCGATCGGCACCCGGCAAAACAAATCCTGGGCGTCGCGCTGAAAGAATGCGTGCTGCCGGACTGAGAGGAAAATATACAGATCGCCCGGCGGGCCGCCATTCATCCCCGCCTGGCCTTCGCCCGACAAGCGGATGCGCGTGCCCTCTTCGACGCCGGGCGGAATATCCACCGAAAGCGTGCGTTCCTTCTGCACATGGCCCGAGCCGTTGCAGGATTTGCAGGGATTGCGGATGACGCGGCCTTGCCCGCGGCACTTCGGACAGGTGCGCTCGACGGTGAAAAAGCCCTGGCTCGCGCGCACCTTTCCCAAGCCGGAGCAGGTGGCGCAGGTTTCCGGCTTGCTTCCCGGCTCGGCGCCGATGCCGGCGCATTTCTCGCAAGCGAGAAGCGTCGGCACGCGGATTTGCGCGGTCTTGCCGTGAAAGGCTTCCTCGAGCGTGATCTCCATATTGTAGCGAAGATCGCCGCCGCGATTCTGCCGCCGCGCGCGTTTGCCGCCCATGAATTCGCCGAAGAGATCGTCGAAGACGTCGGTGAACGACGCCGCGAAATCGAAACCGGAAGGCCCGCGTCCGCCCGCTCCGTTCTCGAACGCGGCATGGCCAAAGCGGTCATAGGCCGCGCGCTTGTCGGGATCCTTCAGGATGTCATAGGCCTCGCTAAGCTCCTTGAACTTATGCTCGGCCGTATGATCGCTCGGATTGCGATCGGGGTGACATTCCTTGGCGAGCTTGCGATACGCGGCCTTCACGTCTTCGATCGAGCAAGAGCGCGCAATGCCCAGCACTTCGTAGAAATCGCGTTTGCTCATGCGGTCCCTACAATCAACCTTGCCGGTCCATCTCCTCTTAAGGAGGTGGGAATGGTCTCACCCATCGTCCAGTACGCCCCCGCATGAACAAGGCGCGAGTTTAAGCCGCGCCTTGCTTCTTATTATCATCGACTTCGGAAAATTCTGCATCGACAACATTCTCGTCCTTCGGGGCCTCACCCCCGCCGGCCGCGCCTCCGGCGCCCGGCCCGCCCTCGCCGCCCGCCTGTGCCTTATACATCGCCTCGCCAAGCTTCATGGAGGCCTGGGCCAGCGTATTGGTTTTGGCCTTGATGTCGTCAACGTCGTCGGTCTTGATGGCCGCTTTCAAGGCCGCCATGGCGTTCTCGATCGCGGTTTTCTCGGCATCCGACACTTTCGAGCCATGTTCGGAAACCGCTTTTTCGGTCGAGTGAATCAGCGCATCGCCATGGTTTTTGGCCTCGGCAAGCTCGCGCGTTTTCTTGTCTTCCGCGGCATGGGCCTCGGCTTCCTTGACCATCTTGTCGATGTCGGCTTCCGAGAGTCCGCCGGAAGCCTGAATGCGGATGGTTTGCTCTTTGCCGGTCGCCTTGTCCTTGGCGCCCACCGAGACGATGCCGTTGGCGTCGATGTCGAAGGTGACCTCGACCTGCGGCACGCCGCGCGGCGCGGGCGGAATGCCCACCAGGTCGAACTGGCCCAGCAGCTTGTTGTTCGCCGCCATTTCGCGTTCGCCCTGGAAGACGCGGATGGTGACCGCCGTCTGATTGTCGTCGGCGGTCGAGAAGATCTGGCTCTTCTTGGTCGGGATCGTGGTGTTGCGCTCGATCAGCCGCGTGAACACCCCGCCCAAAGTCTCGATGCCGAGCGACAGCGGGGTCACGTCGAGCAGCAATACGTCTTTGACCTCGCCTTTCAGGACACCGGCCTGAATGGCAGCGCCAACCGCGACCACTTCGTCCGGATTCACGCCCTTATGCGGCTCTTTGCCGAAGAGCTGCTTGACGACGTCCTGCACCTTGGGCATGCGGGTCATGCCGCCGACCAGGATCACCTCGTCGATTTGATTGGCCGAGACGCCGGCATCCTTCAGCGCCTGCTTCACCGGCGCGATAGTCTTTTGGATCAGATCGTCGACCAGGGCTTCCAATTTGGCCCGGGTGATCTTCATGGTCAGGTGCTTGGGACCGGAGGCGTCCGCCGTGATGAAGGGCAGATTCACTTCCGTCTGCATTGCAGAGGAAAGTTCGATCTTTGCCTTTTCCGCGGCCTCTTTCAGCCGCTGCAGCGCCAGACGGTCGGAGCGCAAGTCGATGCCTGACTCTTTCTTGAACTCGTCGGCGAGGTAGTTCACCAGCCTCTGGTCGAAATCTTCACCGCCCAAGAAGGTATCGCCATTGGTCGATTTGACCTCGAACACGCCATCGCCGATCTCCAGGATCGAGATGTCGAAGGTGCCGCCGCCGAGGTCATAAACCGCGATGGTGCCGACATGCTTCTTGTCCATGCCATAGGCAAGCGCAGCAGCCGTCGGCTCATTGATGATGCGCAGCACTTCGAGGCCGGCGATTTTTCCGGCGTCCTTGGTCGCCTGACGCTGAGCGTCATTGAAATAGGCCGGAACGGTAATGACAGCCTGGGAAACCTTTTCGCCGAGATAGGATTCGGCGGTCTCCTTCATCTTCTGCAGGATGAAGGCGGAAATTTCGGAAGGCGCGTAACGCTTGCCCTCGCGGCCCTGGACCCAGGCATCGCCATTGTCGGCTTTGATGATCTTATAGGGCACCATCCCGATGTCCTTCTGGGTCATCGGGTCTTCAAAGCGGCGCCCGATCAGGCGCTTGATGGCGAAAAACGTATATTCGGGGTTAGTGACCGCCTGGCGCTTGGCCGGTTGGCCGATCAGGCGCTCGCCGTCGCCGGTAAAGGCGACAATGGAGGGCGTTGTGCGCGCCCCCTCGGAATTTTCGATGACCTTGGGCGTCGACCCTTCCATGACGGCGACACAGGAATTGGTTGTGCCAAGATCGATGCCGATGACTTTTGCCATATAAACCTCCTCGGGGCGGACGAACCTTGCGCGGCCCTTCTTTGAAGCGGCCGCTTGTTCATCCCCCTGCAATGCAAGTCAGAACAAATGACGTTCTCGGGGTATATAGGAAGGGGGGTAAGGCCCCGCAACCGCGCGGGCGGCGGCTTCCTGTCGATTTCGCAATCTTGTCTCGCCGGCCGGTCCAAGCGCGCGGTTCGCCAGCTTCAGCTAAGCCGCTGAATGAAAATGATATTCTTTACCGGCCACGGATCGTGGCGCCGGCCAGCTGGGCAATCGCGGCCAGCGTCGTCTGGGTGGCGTTCAGGCCCAAGCGGAAGTCTTTCTCGGTGAAGGTCGCGTAGAGATCGGTCGGCTGGTGCCAATGCGGGTCCCAGCCATTGCCGATTTGGGTGCCGCGCTCGTTTTCCCGCACGCTGATCGAGGCCACCACGTCCTGGAAAGGTGTCGAATCGGTTGCGACCATGTGCGAGCCCACGGAGGCGGGATAATCCGTCGCGTAGCGCTCATTGGCCCTTTCGAGCGCCCACGCCAGGGCCTGGGATTGCGCGGCAAAACGCGAAGTTTCCTGAAATTCCACATTCACATCCGCTTCCGGCCGCTGCTCCTTCGCGATCGTCCCGTCGGCGCGCGGCATGCCGTGGTCGAACAGCACCATGTCGTGCTGAATCATGCCGAGCCATTTCGGCTCAGGGTAGTTGCGCGATCCCGGCGGGTCTTCTTTGCCTTGCAGGTTCTGCCGTGCCGCGACATAGGCGCGCGAACCGTCGAGGCCGGTTTCCTCATTATTCCACAGGATGAAGCGGATCGAGCGGCCGGTCTGCACGTCCGGGCTGCTCAAGATGCGCGCCACCTCCATCACCAGAGCGGTCCCCGAGCCGTCGTCATTGGCCGCTTCGCCAAACCCGCGTCCATCCATGTGGGCGCTGACGATGTACATTTCCTCAGGATGGGTGGCGCCGATCTTGGTGCAATAAACTTCCTCCCGCGGTCCCGGCGTTGGCGTTTGGCTGTCCAGCATCCGCAACTGCGGATTGGGCTGTGCATCGGGGTTGACGTTCGGCGCCGTGGGCAGGCGAACGCCCCGCGGCCGGCCGCCGCCGGCAGCCAATTGGGATGGAGCGGGAGCTGCTGCGCTTGGCGGGCGCGGCGGTGGAGGCGTGTAGGTGTAACGCAACCGCGCCGTCGCACAGCCATAGGCTTTGAGCTGGCCTTCGATCCAGTCGATTGCCGCCCGATTGCGATCGGTTCCTTCGCGGCGGTCGCCGAACTGCGTCAGCGCTTTGATGGTGGCCTTGTAGCGATCGACGCTCAGTCGTCCGACCAGAAGCGCGACGGGATCGGGGCTTGCGGCAAGCGTTTGCGCCGGCGCAGCCGTGCCGAAGATCAGCAGCGAACCCAAGACTGCAACGGTCGATCGTCTAGCCGCCATGCATCCCTCCTCGTTATTTCAATGCCGCACAAGCTCGACCAACGCCCCCACCCGAACGCGCTTCGCGCGTTCGACCTCCCCACAAGGAGGAGGTCGAGTTGAGCTACCGGCTGATGTCGTAGGCGGCGAGTATGGCCATATTGTAAATCTCGCTCATCTTTGCGCCCAAGGGAGCAATCTGCACCGATTTGTCGAGCCCGACGAGAAGCGGCCCGACCATGTTGACGCCTCCCAGATGCTGCAGCAGTTTGGTCGAGATCGAGGCGGAATGGATGGCCGGCATGATCAGCACGTTGGCAACATCCGATAAGCGGCAAAAGGGATAGAGCGCCATACGTTCGCGGTCGAGCGCGACATCGGCCGCCATCTCGCCGTCATATTCGAAATCCACCTTGCGCTTGGCGAGAAGCTGTACCGCTTCGATGATGCGTTCCGAGCGTTCGCCGCGAGGATAGCCGAAAGTCGAGAAGGCGAGCAGCGCCACGCGCGGCACCACGCCGAAGCGCCGTGCGACGCCCGCCAACTGCACGGTGATATCGGCCAGTTCCTCGGCCGTCGGCATCTCGTGGACCGTGGTGTCTGCGACCAGGAGGAAGCGGCCGCGGGCGAGGATCAGCGTCACGCCCACCGGTAATTGGCCGGGCCGGGGATCGAGCACCTGGAGCACGTCGTTCAGCGCCACCGTATAGTTTCGCGTTACTCCGGTGACCATCGCGTCGGCGTCGCCGGCCGCGAGAATCGAGGCCGCAAACACGTTGCGGTCGTTGGTCACCATGCGCACGCAGTCGCGATGCAATACGCCCTTGCGCTGCACGCGCCGGTAAAGCGCCTCGACATAGGGCGCCGCTTCGGCCGCCGAATGGGGAACCCAAACCCGCAACGGCGGATCGGATTCGATCCCCAGCCTCTTGATCCGTTCACGGATGATTTCCTCGCGGCCGACCAGGATGACCTGGCCCAATCCGGAATTCTGGAAGGCGGCGGCGGCGCGGATCACCGCCTCCTCTTCGCCCTCGGCAAACACCACCCGTTTGGGATTGGCGCGCACGCTTGCGGTGATGGTCTGGAACAGCGAGGCGTAGGGATCGAGCCGCGCCGAAAGCTGGTTGCGATAGGCGTCCATGTCCTTGATCGGCCGCCGCGCCACGCCGCTTTTCATGGCCGCTTCCGCAACCGCCGATGAGACGCGCGAGATGAGCCGCGGATCGAACGGCACCGGGATGATGTAATTGGCGCCATAGGACGGCCGCGCGCCGCGATACGCCGCCGCCACCTCGTCGGGTACGTCTTCGCGCGCGAGTTCGGCCAGCGCATGCGCGGCGGCGATTTTCATGTCTTCATTGATGGTGCGCGCCGCGACATCGAGCGCGCCGCGAAAAATATAGGGAAAGCCCAGCACATTGTTGATCTGATTGGGATAGTCGGACCGGCCCGTGGCGATGATCGCATCGTCGCGCACCTCGCGCACTTCTTCCGGGGTGATTTCCGGATCGGGATTGGCCATGGCGAAGATCAAGGGCTTGGGCGCCATGCGCTTGACCATCTCTTTGGTGACCGCGCCTTTGACCGAAAGCCCCACGAAAACATCCGCGCCGGCCAGCGCATCTTCGAGGCTGCGCGCCTTGGTTTCGACGGCATAGGCCGCTTTCCACTGATTCATTCCTTTCGTGCGGCCGCGATAGATCACGCCCTTGGTATCGCAGAGGATGACATTTGCGCGCGTCAGGCCCATGGCGACCATGAGATCGAGACAGGCGATACCCGCCGCGCCCGCTCCGTTCACCACCATCTTGGTGTCCTGAATTTTCCGCCCGGTAAGATCGAGGGCGTTGATCAGGCCCGCCGCGGTGATGATGGCCGTGCCGTGCTGATCGTCATGAAAGACGGGGATATCCATCAGCTCGCGCAAACGCTCTTCGATGATGAAGCAGTCCGGTGCCTTGATGTCCTCGAGGTTGATCCCGCCGCAGGTCGGCCCGAGATAACGCACGCAATTGATGAAGGCCTCGACATCGGAGGTATCGACTTCGAGGTCGATCCCGTCGATATCGGCAAAGCGCTTGAAGAGGACGGCCTTTCCCTCCATCACCGGCTTCGATGCGAGCGCGCCCAAATCGCCGAGCCCGAGGATCGCGGTGCCGTTGGTGATCACCGCTACGCGATTGCCCCGCGTGGTGTAATCGTAAGCAAGGTCGGGATTGGCGGCGATGGCGCGAACCGGGACAGCGACGCCCGGCGAATAGGCGAGCGAGAGGTCGCGCTGGGTCGCCATCGGCTTGGTCGGCCGGATTTCGAGCTTGCCGGGCTTGTCGCCGGCATGGAAAGCCAGCGCTTCTTCGTCGGTAAAGGACGGTCGGTCGGCCATATCGAGGCGTTTCTCCAGTTATTTGCGCGATTTTGGGCCGATGAGGCTTTGTGTTCAATGGCCGCCGGCGGTGGAACTATTGGGGACAAGTTTCCTTGGTTTTCAGCCCCGCATCGACGCGCGGGTTCGATCTGATAATTTCCCTTCATGGATGAGATTATTGCTTCCGGCAATGCGCAAGGAAGCCCGTTAACGGAGCGGGATTTCACGGGGGGCGATCCCGCTACGCCGATGATGGCGCAATATCTCGAAATCAAAGCCGCTCATGAAGATTACCTGCTGTTTTACCGCATGGGCGATTTTTACGAGCTTTTCTTCGACGATGCCGCCAAAGCTGCCTCCGCGCTCGATATCGCCCTGACCAAGCGGGGCAAGCATTTGGGCGAGGACATCCCGATGTGCGGCGTTCCGGTGCACACGGCGGAAGCCTATCTCGAGAAGCTCATCCGCAAGGGTTTTCGGGTTGCGGTCTGCGAGCAGATGGAAGATCCGGCTCTCGCCAAGAAACGCGGCGCCAAATCGCCGGTTAAGCGCGAAGTCATCCGGCTGGTGACGCCCGGTACGCTGACGGAGGATTCGCTGCTGGACGCGCGCGCGCCATCCGTGCTCGCCGCGATTGGACGTGCGGGCGGCGAATTGGCGCTCGCCTGGGCCGATATCTCCACCGGCGATTTCGCGGTCGAGCCGGTTTCGCCGGCCGATCTCGGCCCGATCCTGGCCCGGTTGTCGCCCCGCGAAGTGCTCGCGCCCGACATGCTTTTGCACGAGGAATCCCTTGCCCCCGTGTTGAAGGAATTGGCCGGGCGCCTGACGCCGAGGCCGGGCTCGACTTTCGATTCCCAGTTGGGCGAGCGGTTGCTGAAGGGGCAATATGGCGTCGCCGCGCTGGAAGGTTTCGGCAGCTTTTCGCGCGCGGAATTGTCCGCGGCCGGCGCGCTGGTGGGCTATCTCGATCTTACGCAGAAGGGCAAGCGGCCGGTCTTAAAGCCGCTCAAGCGCGATGCCGAAACCGGCATTATGGCGATCGACGCGGCGACGCGGCGCAATCTCGAACTGACCGAAACGCTTTCGGGCGAGCGCCGCGGCAGCCTGATTTCGATTGTCGACCGCACCGTGACCGCGGCGGGCGCGCGCGCTTTGCACCGGCGCCTGACTGCACCGTTGACCGACCCGCGAAGCATCGCTCTGCGTCTGGATGCGGTGGGATTCTTTGTCGAGAAATCCGATTTGCGCGAAGAGCTTCGGCGCGCGCTGAAATCCGCGCCCGACATCGCCCGCGCGGCCGCGCGGATCACCCTCAACCGCGGCGGGCCGCGCGATTTGGCCGCCATTCGCAACGGTCTTTCGGCGGCGCGCAACTTGCGCCGCCTGTTGGGCGAGCTCGATCAAATCCTGCAGCCCGCGCCCGGCGAGCTGGTAGACGCGCAAGCGGAACTGAGCGAAGGGCTCGCCGCAACCAATCCGCTGCTCGAGCGGCTGGAACGGCTGCTTGTCGCCGACCCGCCTTTTTTCGCCCGCGACGGCGGATTCATTCTTGCGGGTGCGCATGCCGCGCTCGACGAAGCGCGTTCGCTGCGTGACGAATCGCGGCGCGTTATCGCGGCGCTCGAAACGCGCTACCGTTCCGAGACCGGAATCCAATCGCTGAAAATCAAGCACAATGCGGTGCTCGGCTATTTCATCGAGGCAACGGCGGCCCAGGCCGACCGGCTGATCGCCTCAGCGGCGGATCGTTTCCGGCATCGCCAGACGGTGGCGTCTGCCGTGCGCTTCTCGACCGAGGAGCTGGCGTCTTTGGCGATGAAGATCGCGCAGGCCGGCGATCAGGCGCTCGCCATCGAATTGGAGTTGTTCGGCGAAGCGGTCGAGCGGGTGCGTGCTTCGGCGGCGCAACTGTCGCGGATTGCCGATGCCATCGCGATTCTCGATGTCGCTGCCGCGCTTGCCGAATTGGCGAACCACAATCGTTATTCGCGCCCTGTGGTGGATGGCTCCCTCGCCTTTCGCATTGAACGCGGCCGCCATCCGGTGGTCGAAGCGGCATTGCTCGCCGAAAATGCCGGACCGTTTACCGCCAATGGCTGCGATCTTTCGCCGGGTCGCGGGCGGCTGTGGCTGGTAACCGGCCCCAATATGGCCGGCAAATCCACCTTCCTGCGGCAGAACGCGATTATCGCCATCCTTGCGCAGATGGGCTCCTATGTTCCGGCCGAATCGGCTCATCTCGGCGCAGTGGACCGGCTGTTCAGCCGTGTGGGCGCCGCGGACGATCTCGCGCGCGGGCGCTCCACCTTCATGGTCGAGATGGTGGAGACCGCCGCGATCCTCAATCAAGCCGGCGAACGCTCGCTGGTCATTCTGGATGAGATCGGCCGCGGCACTGCGACCTTCGATGGGCTCGCCATTGCTTGGGCGGTGGTCGAGCATCTGAACGCGGTGAACCAATCGCGCGCGCTGTTCGCCACGCATTATCACGAGCTGGTTGCCCTATCGGAAAGGCTCAGCGATGTCGCCTGCGCGACGATGCGGGTGAAGGAATGGAAAGACAGCGTGGTGTTCCTGCACGAGATCGCGCCCGGCGCCGCCGATCGTTCCTATGGCATTCAGGTGGCGAAATTGGCCGGCCTGCCGAAGGCCGTGACCGAGCGTGCGACCGAAGTGTTGCGCGCGCTGGAAGAGGGGCGCGAGGGACACAAACCGCTGGCGCGTATCGACGATCTGCCCCTGTTCGCGCAGCAACTGGCGCAGACGAAAGCGGAAACGCCGCGGTCCTCCGCCGTCGAGGAGGCGCTGCGCGCCGCCGATCCCGACGCGCTGACGCCGAAAAGCGCCTTGGAATTGCTCTATTCTTTACGCCGTTTGCTTGATGAATCGAAGAAATAGCGGCCTTGCGGCGCTGTCGCGAGGGGCGCAACATAGGCGGTTATGAGCGAACCGGCGCCGCAAATGCCCGCATCCAATCGGCGCAAATTTCTCGTCGTGGTCGACCAGACGCCGGAATGCAACGTTGCCTTGCGCTTCGCCGCGCGCCGGGCCCAGCATACCGGCGGCATCGTCACGCTGCTCTATATCGTGCCGCCTGCGGATTTTCAGCAATGGGCGGGGGTCGAACGCCTGATGCGCGAAGAGGCGCTTCAGGAAGCGGAGCGCGCTCTGCACGGGGCGGCTGGAACGGTCAACACGATCGTCGGCGCCATGCCGGAACTGGTGATCCGCGAAGGCCGCCCGCTGGATGAGATTCGCGCGGTATTAAGAGAAGACCGCTCCATCTCCATTCTGATATTGGCCGCGGGAACCACCAAAGAGGGGCCCGGACCGCTGGTTTCCCTCATCGCCAGCCCGGCGAGCGGCTCCTATCCTATTCCGGTCACGGTGGTGCCAGGCAGCCTCACCGACGAAGAGGTCGACGCGCTGGCGTGAGCGGGCTTCCGCCCTCTCTCAAGGATGCGATTGCGCGCTATTCGGACGGCGTGAGCGGGCGCGAACAGGCAGAGCGCGCGGCGAAACTATCGGTGGCCTATCGCGCCGGCGCGTCATCCGCAGGCCAGGTCGCGAGCAGCGCCGATGTCGCGGCCTATCTGACCGCGCGGCTGCCGGCGACCTATGCGGCGATTGCCGCGGCGCTGGAGCAGGTGCGGCGGCGCGCCCCGGATTTTGCGCCGAAGAGCGTGCTCGATTTCGGCGCCGGGCCGGGCGGTGCGTCGTGGGCCGCCAGCGAAATTTGGACCGGCATCGAATCCGTCACCATGCTGGACCAGAATCCTTATTTTCTCTCCGCCGCTGCGGAATTGGCAAAATCCAGCAGCCATGCGGCGTTGCGCAACGCACAAATCTCCTCGTTATGGGCGGGCGGGACGCATTACGATCTCGTTCTCGCCGGCTATGTCTTTTCCGAGCTGCCCTCCGGCAGCGTCGAAGTGACCGCTTCGCGTCTGTGGGACGCCTGTTCCGGCGTGCTGGTCATCGTCGAGCCGGGAACGCCGCGCGGATATGCGCGCATGCTTCGCTGCCGTGAAGTATTGCGCGCCGCAAATGCCCAGCTCGCGGCGCCCTGCCCCGGCAATTATCCCTGCCCGATTGTGCCCGATGATTGGTGCCATTTCGCGGTCCGCTTGCCGCGCTCGCGCGACCACATGCGCGCCAAAGGCGCCACGGTGCCCTTCGAGGATGAGAAATTCTCCTATGTCGCTGCGGCGCGCGAAGCGGTGGTGCTGGCGCCGTCGGCGCCGAGAATCCTTGCGCAGCCGCACGCCGGCAAAGCAGGCATCCGCCTCAAGCTCTGCGCGGAGGGCAAGATCACGGACGCCGACATTCCCCGCCGCAACAAAGCCGAATACAAGCGAGTCGTGCGCAAAAAATGGGGCGACACGGTATAATTTCCCTGTCATTCCCTTCCCCTCGCGACGCTCACGCGTCGCTCGGCCGGGAATGACACGGCGTTGCGAAAGGACCCCACATGAAGCTGGACCGGCCGGAAGGCGCGCCCGACGAGCGCATCGCCTGGGGCAGCGACATCGCGGCCGAGATGCTTCGCCGCTTCGACATTCCCTATGTCAGCCTCAATCCCGGCGCTTCGTATCGCGGCCTGCACGATTCGCTCGTCAATCATCTCGGCAATGAACGCCCCGGGATTCTGCTCTGCCTGCACGAAGACCATTCGGTGGCGATTGCTCATGGCTATGCGCGCGTGACGGGAAAGCCCATGGCCTGCGTGCTGCACGCCAATGTCGGCCTCATGCACGGCATGATGGCGATGTTCAACGCCTGGTGCGACCGCGCGCCGATGCTGGTGCTGGGCGCCACCGGTCCCGTTGCCGCGGAAAAACGCCGGCCCTGGATCGATTGGATTCACACCATGCGCGATCAGGGCGGATTGGTGCGCGGATTCGTAAAATGGGACGATCAGCCGGCATCGCCCGACGCGCTCGTGGAAGCGCTCGCACGCGGCTATTTGCTGACGCGATCGGCGCCGGCAGCGCCGGTCTATATCTGCCTCGATGCCGGGCTGCAGGAAGCGAAGCTCGATCGGGAGCCTGAATGGCCGGAGCTTGCGCGCTTCCAGCCGCCCGCGCCGCCGCGGCCCGCGAAGGACGCACTCGACAAAGCGGCGGCGCTGCTGGCCCGCGCCGAGCGCCCGGTGATCCTCGCCGGCCGCGGCTCGCGCGATGCGGCGTCGTGGGACGCGCGCATCCGCTTGGCCGAGCGGCTGGGCGCCTGCGTGATGACCGATTTGAAATCCGGCGCGATGTTTCCGACCGATCATCCCGCCCATATCGTTGCGCCGTTCAACGCGCTTCCGCTGCGGGCGCGCGAGACGCTGGCCGAAGCGGATGCGATTCTTTCGCTCGATTGGATCGATTTGGGCGGCGCGCTGAAACAGGCGAGCGCTGCCGGGAAAGTTTCGGCGAAGATCGTGGCCGCGTCGCTCGATCAGAATCTTCACCGCGGCTCCGGCATGGAATATCAGGCGCTCCCGCCCACCGATGTGTTCATGGCGACGACGTCAGATGTGCTGGTGCAGGAATTGAACGACGCGCTGGGTCCGGGCAGCAAGCCGCGATGGAAGGAGCGCGCTCCCGCAAAGCGCAAAGAGGCGAGCGGCGAAGCGATTACGCTCGATCTCATGGCGTCGGCCTTGCGCGCGGAATTCAACGATCCGGATAAGGTGACCTTCTCGCTGCTCAATCGCGGCTGGCCCGTGGACATTTGGCCGTTCAAGAGCGCGCTGGCCTATCTCGGCAAGGATGGCGGCGGCGGGCTCGGCTCGGGCCCTGGTCTTTCGGCCGGCGCCGCGGTGGCGCTGCACGAGATGGGACGCTACGCCGTATCGGTGCTCGGCGACGGCGATTTCTGCATGGGCGCGACGGCCATCTGGACGGCGGTGCGGCATCGCATTCCCATGCTGGTGCTGATCGACAACAACCGCTCCTATTTCAATGACGAGCTGCATCAGGAGACGATCGCCAAAACCCGCGGACGCGAGGTGAAGAACCGCTGGATCGGATTGCGTATGGAAGACCCGATGCCCAACATCGCCAAGCTGGCGGAGGCGCAGGGCGCGCTCGGCATCGGGCCGGTGACCAAATCATCCGAAGTGCGCGCGGCGATCGAACAAGGCGTAGGTGCGCTCAAAGCAGGCCGCGTCTGCGTGATCGATTTCCACGTCGATCCCGGCGAAGAACGCCAATCCACCGCCTCCGTCGGCCAGCGAAAAACGAGTTAAGGGACGGAAGCCTAGATGCGGTTAAATTTCGACGCTGGATCAACCCGGCTGAGGAGCCCTTCGCAGAGCGCACGGGTTTGGACCGAGCAATGGGTCAGCAAGTGGACCTATTGTCCGAACTGCGGGCGATCCAAAATTGAGAAATATGAAAACAACCGGCCTGTCGCCGATTTTTTCTGCGGCTCATGCAAGGAAGAATATGAGCTAAAAAGTCAGAAAGACAGATTTGGAAGCAAGGTCCTGGACGGTGCTTTCCATTCCATGTGCCGGCGTTTGACCGAAAGCAATAATCCAAATCTCATGCTCCTGACTTACGAGGTCAAGCAATTCAGCGTCACGAACCTTTTCGTCGTACCGAAACATTTCTTCGTACGTGACATTATCGAAGAACGAAAGCCGCTGGCGGCGACCGCCCGGCGCGCAGGTTGGATCGGTTGCAACATCCTACTGAGCCAAATACCCGACGCAGGCAAAATATTCTTTATACGGAACGGGAAAATTCTACCGAAAAAGGGGGTTCTAACGAAATGGAGAAAAACTCTCTTTCTTCGAAATGCCGGCGTTGAAAACAGAGGTTGGTTGATCGAAGTGATGAAGTGCATAGAGCTGATCGGCCGGCCGGAGTTCAATATCGCCGACTTGTACGCGTTCGAAGAGCGCCTCCGTGGAATTTATCCCAATAACAACTACGTCAAACCGAAGATACGACAGCAGCTGCAGGTACTCAGAGATCAGGAGTATTTGGACTTCGTATCGCGAGGGAACTACCGCTTGCGCTCTCCGGGTTAGGATTCACCAGCGGTAAAGTCAGCCGGCTCGCGCCACATACTGCATCGTTCGCCCTGCTCGTCTATATCGGTAAGGTCGCGGCCGTCTCCGTCGTAATCGCAAATTCGGATTGGAAAAGGATTGCCGCGAATCCATTGAACCATTCCGCCATGCACGCCGACTGTGATGTCGGGATGACCTTTCGCGGCGCGCAGTTTGCCAGATAACTTTTGGATTTCGTCAGGCGATTGCCGATTTCGACGGTCAAGGCCCGACAAGGCTTCTTCGATCAGTTTGATTTCTCGGACCGTCAGCGGTAGCCAAACTTGGTCAAACATCGTTTTCTTTCCTCGTGTGCAATATCCAGAGCGCCCTACTGCTGCAACGCCCCGATGAGGTCGAAGTCGCCTTTGAATACCGCGTCGATCTTGCCGCTGCGCCAGCGGCCCTTGCCGTCGCGGACCAGCGGCGCCGGCTTCTCGCGATAACGGCGCACCACCTCGCTCGATTCTTGAGTCTCGGACAATAATTTCGCAAACACCCGGGGCGCTTCTTGAGCGCGCGGCTGTTCCTGCGGGCCTTGCGCGACTTTCACCCGCGCCACGCTGCGCCGGCCGTTTTCCTCTTCCAGCACATGCAGGCCGGCCTCGCTTTGCAGCGTGCGATAGGCGCCAAAGCCGCCGATTTCCAGAATCGGCCGCCCCGCTTGCGCGCTTTCGTCGAGCTGCATCCGCCGGCTCGCCGCCCAGCTGCGATACATGGCGGCGAGCTTCGCGCACCATTGCTTAAGCGCCTCACCGTCACCGCCGCCGCCGTCCAAAACCGGTTCGACCACGAGCAGCGCGTCCACCGGCGCGGCCTCGATCACGTCGGCGATTCCCTGTTCGGCGAGATAAAGCTGAAGCGCGAGGCGCGCAACCATGTCGCGCGAAATGTGCTTCCGTGTCCCCGCGCTATACTCAAAGCGCTTGTGCAGATGCTCCGCGCTTTCCGCCGCGGTTTCCACGCGGTCGATCAGCGCAAGCCGCGCAAACAGAGCGTGCCGGTCCGCGCGCGACCAAATATCGGGGGCGCTCATTTCTCCGGCGAGCCGCTCTTTCAGCCCGCTCCATTCCGGCGAGGAAAGCCTGGTCTTGATCGCGCTCAAATTTTGCGCGAGCGCGCCCTTTTCGGCCGCGCTTCCCGAAGGCTGCAGAATCATGGACGCGAGCGAGACCGAGTCGGCCGCCGGTTCGGGAACGCCCGCGGGCTCCTCGGCATCGGGATTGACGAACTCGACCTCGATCGCCTTTCCATTGCTGCGCACGAACAGGAACTGGTCGCCTTCGGGAAAGCGGTGTTCGACCAAAGTGGCCGCGAGCGGCGCCAGCAAATATTCATCGATCGCGCGCTTCAACGGGCGCGCGCCCATCTCCGCGGAAAATCCCTTGTCGAGCAGGAATTCGATGGCAGAGGATTCCCATTCCACCGCCCAATCGCGGCGGCGCAAACCGCGCCGTTCCAGCACGCCCTTCAGCTCCTTCTGCAGAATCTCGCGCATCAGCTCGCGCGACAGCGGTTTGAAGACGATGACGCGGTCTAGGCGATTGACGAATTCCGGGCGGAAAGCGCGCGCGATCGCCTGATTCACCTGATCGTCGGCAAAGGCGGCCGTGCCGGGCAGAAAGCCGAGACCCGACACGCGATGACTGATCGCGCCGAGATTGGAGGTGAGAATGATGAAGGCGTGGCGGAAATCGGCGATGCGGCCGTTCGCGTCGGTCAAGCGCCCATCGTCGAAGATTTGCAGGAACAAGTCCCAGATATTGGGATGCGCCTTTTCGAACTCATCCAGCAGGATGACCGAGAACGGCTCTTTGCGGATGCGTTCGGCAAGGGAATCGGACGAGATGTAGCCGCGCTCTCCCAGGATTTTGTTGAGCGAATCGGCGGTCTGGAATTCGCTCATGTCGAGGCGCGTCATGCGTTCGGGCGCGCCGAACAAATATTCCGCCAGCGTCTTGGCAAGCTCGGTTTTTCCCGTGCCGGTCGGGCCGGCAAACAGGAAGACGCCGATCGGGCGGCCGGGATCGGTCAGGCCGGCTTTGAGCATGGCGATTCGGTCGATCACCGCGTTGACCGCTTCGGGCTGGCCGATCACGCGGCTTGCGAAAAACGCCCGCACAGCTTGCAAATCGACGCGCTCTTTGTCGTCCAAAATCGAGCGGGGCAGTCCGGTGAGCTGCGACAGCGTGGCGAGCACCGCATCGGTGGTCAGCGCGGTTTCGCCCGCGGCCTCCGCCCGCGCCGCCGAACGCGTCAAGAGATCGAGCGCATTGCCCGGAAGCTGGTGCCCGCCGAGATATTGCTGGGAGAGCTGGAATGCCGCGGTAATCGCGTCGTCATCGACATGCAGGCGCGATTCGCGCTCGATCTCTTGCGCGAGGTGTTTGGCCACGGCGAGCGCGGCGGTTTGGTCCATGGGTTCCAGCCGGCAAATCTCCAGCGCGCTGCGCAGCGCCGGCCGGAACTGCAACAGCCGGGCAAGGCCGGCGGGATTGGATTCAGCCAGAATGACCAAACGCCCGGAGGTCAGCGCAGGCAGGATCTGATCGAGAATGCTCGCGGCCTGTCCCCTGTGCGTGCCGCTATCGGCAAGCTGGAGCAAATCCATCACGTACCAGGCGACCCGCTTTTTCGCGTCAAGCTCGGCGACAACCTGGCGGATGCGTCCTTCAAGCTGGCCGATATAGATTTGCCCGGCCATCAGCTCGGCGGCGCTTGCCTCCAACACTTTCCAGCCGGCTTGCTTGAGCCGTTCGGCCAGCAGCTTCAAGAACGAGGTCTTGCCGCTGCGGGGCTCACCGCTGACCATGACCGAACGCGGCGGCTGGTGCAGCACCGCCTCTTCCGCGCGGGTGAGAAGCTCTTTCCAGGGCCCGGGCTCTATGAGCCGCAGATCGGCGGTCCAAAACCGCCCAAGGCCGCGCAAGAATTCCTCGTCCAGGCGCCGGTCGAGCCAGCGGCGCAGCTCGTCGCGCAGTTGGCCGGCGTAAGGGTGGTCGACCTTCCGCAGCACCGCATCAATCCGTTCCGGTGGCTGACGAAATGGCGAATCCAGCGAATCGCCAAAGGTCGCGGCATCGCCCAGGCTGCTCCGCCGCGCGAGATAGGTGCGGAAGGTATCGGCGCCAAGCGGGCTGTTCTCCCACCAGATTTGCGCGAACACGAACGGCGCGCCCGCCGGCGGCCGGCGCTCGAGCGAGGTCAAGTAGAACAGCGCGAAATGCATCGGCCAGACGGAATAATTGGCGAACTGCCGTAAGATTTGTCCGGACACCCGGTCGCGCGCCGGATGAGCCGAAAGCACGACGAGCGCGCCGCAAGAGAGAATCCAGTTGGCGCCGATGGCATATTGCGCGAGCGCCTCGGCGGACATGTTGGCGTCCGTGAACGCCTCGGCGAGTTCACGGAATTCGGGCTGGTCCGCAAGCTGCTGCGGATTGGAGCTGTTCTCGGCAAAAGCCTCTAAGCTTGTGGCGAGCCGGTTCAGCCTGTCGGCCAAGGATTCTGCCGGCGGCGGGGGTGGCGGCGGCGCGGGCCGCGGCGCCGGTTGGGGCACGCTCGCCGGAGCGGCGGGCACGGGTTTGACGCCGCGCGTGCGGCGCCAAGCCTCCGCGGCCAACCCCGTCACGATCAACAGCAAAACCAGCGCCACCCAGACCGACATTCCGGATTGTTAGGGCAACCCGGATAGCCGCGTAAACCGCATCGATGGGGGCGCGGGCGATTCCGGGCCAAAAAGCCCGGCTCGCGTAACCCGTTGGGTTATATCCGCTTTGGGTGTGATTGGACTATAATGGCCGCCAGTCCTTGAAAACCATGGGAGGAATGGCATGGCCGGTGGAAGAGGAAGTTATGCCGCGGCGCTGGGCGCCACGGCCTTTGCGTTGGCCGCCGGGCTGGGCTCGCTTGGCTGGGCACAGACTGCGGGAAGCCCCCAGGCTTTGGCGGAAGCCGCCTACAACGCCATGGGCGCGCCCGCGAATGTGATGAGCCTCAATATCACCGGCTCACTCCAGGCCTGGGATCCCGGCGAATCCGAATCGGTCGCCGATCCCTACAAGCCGGATTGGGGCACCTCCACGTTCAATGAAACCTTCGATCGCGCGCGGGACCGCTATCGCATCGAATGGGTGCGCCCGAGAGCGGGCAATGGCATGCGCAATTACACCGAAATCCTGACCAGCGAATATGGCGGACGGCCGGGTGGCTATGTCAGCGGCATCGACGTGAACGGCGCGCAGCCGGCCCGCGCCGTGCAAGGCCCCAACAACACGCCGCTGCATACCATGTCGGGCATCCGGCTGACGGCGGAGCTGCGCGAGTTGGAACGCGACGATGTCGTTGCGGAAATGCACGCGCATCCCGATCGCGTCTCGGAGATGCCGGCGCAGCGCGCGGAGGGCAAGACCTACCCCGCCGTGCAATATCGCGGCGATTACGGCACCTTCGTGGTGATGTTCGATCCGGCAAGCCATCTTCCTGCGGTCGTGCGGACGCGCGATTGGGAGGTGCATGCGGGCGATTCCAATTACGACGAGACGCTGTCGGACTGGCGCGACATCGGGGGTGGCGTGAAGCTGCCGTTCCACCGGCTGATCACAGTGAACGGCGTGAAGATTTTCGACGTGACGCTGAACAGCGCCCGGGCGAACCCGCCGGTTGCGGCGGACGCCTTTGCGGCTCCCGCCATACTGCGCGGCAAGGCGGCGGCGCCCGCACCGATCGGCAAGGTGCCGTTCCAGTGGGTGCTCCGGCGCATGGGCAACGGCTTCTATCTCGATTCCGATGCTCTTTATACGGATGAGAATCAAACGCTGCACCTGATGGATGTGGCGCCGAATATCAGCCTGGTCACCGGCGGCTCACACAACGTCCTGATCGTCGCGACCAATACCTATCTTGTTGCCTTCGAGGCGCCGGGCGACGACGGCATGTCGCAGAAGGTGCTGGAGCTGGCGGCGGAGAAATATCCCGGCAAGCCGTTCCGCTATGTGGTGCTTACGCATCATCATATCGACCACACCGGCGGCGTGCGCGCCTTCGTCGCGCAAGGAGCAACCCTTGTGGTCGGCAAGGGCAACGGGGCGTTCTTCCGCAAGGTTCTGAGCGCGCCGGCAAACCTCAACCTCTATCCGATCAAGGGCAAGGTGCAGCCAAGGGTTATCGAAGTCGCCGACAAATGGAGCGTGAACGACGGCGGACGCGAGATCGACGCCTATTACCTCGATAACCCCCATGCCCAGGGCTATCTGATGCCCTATGTCCCCGATGCCAAGCTCGGTTTCGTCACCGATCTGTGGAATCCCGGCGCACCGGTGAACAACTCCAATCCGCAGTTGGTCGCGCTGGTCAGGGGCGTCGAGAAGCGCGGCCTGAAACCCGAACGCTTCGCCGGCGGCCATGGCGGCGTGGGCAATTACTCCGATGTGGAAAGGGTGGTGAACGCCGGCAGCGGACGATAACCGCCCCTCGTCAGCAATGACGACTTTGGGTGGGCGTCTACTCCGCCAGCCGCTCGTCGGGTGGCGCGATTTCGGTGACGAGATCGCGCACCCGCGCCTTATTCGGCAACGGCTCGAGCCGCATCTCGCGCGGCTCAAGCCGGGCGGTGCAGGCATAAACCACCTTGCCGTCGAGCAAGATCAGACATTCCTTGCAGGCATTGGCGTTGATGCAGGAATAGCGGAAGGCGAGTGTCGGATCGTTTCCGCTGCGGATGCGCCGCAGTCCGTCGAGCAGCGACTCGCCCGGCTCATAAGCGACTTCGAAGCGCGCCCAAAACGGTTCGGCGGCTTTCTCTCCGCGCGAGATCACGAGAATCGCCGTTTCGCTCATTCCGCCACATGTCTTTCGCGAGCACGGTCGAGCCTGTCAATCGCGACGCGATCGGCTTCCAGCCGCACTGTCTGATTTGCCGCCCAGCGCGCATCGCTTTCCGGAAAATCCTCGCGCTGATGTGCGCCGCGGCTCTCTCGCCGTAACAAAGCCGCCCGCGCGATGGTCTCGGACACTAGGAGCATGTTGCGCAGATCGAACCAATCCAGGCGCACAGTATCGAAGCGGCCTAGCGACGCCGGCGGCGCCGATCCCAAGGCGCGCTTGAGCGCGGCGATTTCGGCAAGTGCATCGATAAGGCCTTGCTCGGTTCGGATCGGTCCGGCGTGCTCTTGCATCAGCCGCTGCAATCTCTCGATCATTTCCGTGGGATTTTCCGCTCCGTACGCCTCGGCCGCGAGTAGCTCCAGCGCTTCAGCAGCATCTGCATCGCGCCAGCCTTGCGTCTTCGCATTGCAGACGCATGCGGCCGCGGAATGGCCTGCGCGCTCGCCAAACACCAATGCTTCCGGAATGGCATTGCCGGAGAGGCGGTTGGCGCCATTGGCGCCGCCCACCGCTTCGCCTGCCGCGAACAGGCGCGCAACGCGCGTCTCCATCGCCGGATTCACGCGAACGCCGCCCATGTGGTAATGCGCCATGGGTGCCACTTCCACGGCCTCGCGCGTGAGATCGATGCCGTTTGCCGCGAGGCGATCGATCACCGGCCCGAACGCGTCGCGCAATCTCGCCGCGCCGACATGGCGAAACGAGAGATACACTCCGCCCGCGGGCGAACCCCGCCCGGCTTCGATCTCCTTCAGGATCGCGTAGGTCGCGACATCGCGCGTTGCGCGATAGCGGCCTTCTTCGGCGCGGTCGTAATCGCCGATGAATTCGCGCCCCTCGGCATTCAGCAATTGTCCACCGAGCTTGTAGCGGAATGGGTCCCACATGATCGGGTCCATGCCGACCAAACGCGGGGCCAGATGACCGATGGGAAAGAACTGCACGAATTCCATATCGACGAGCTCGGCACCCGCGCGCAAGGCAAGCGCATAACCGTCGCCACCCATATTCGCCGACGCGCTGTTGCGCCGGTACAGCCGGGTCAATCCGCCGGTGCTGACGATCACCGCATGAGCGGCGATGGTCACCGCTCTGCCGTCGCTCACGGAAAACCCGGCCGCGCCGCAAGCCACGCCGTCTGCAATCGCAAGATCAACGATGCATAGCTCCCCGATTCGCTTGATCGCCGGCCGCCGCTGCACTTGCGCCCGCAGCGTGCGGGAAATCGCCGGACCGGTATTGAGGAAATCGACATAGACGCAGCGGGGACGGTCGTGACCCGGCGCTTCGGTCTGGCGCAGGCGGCCGTCGGGATGGCGCGCCCAGCCGACATGCCATTCATCCATCTGCCGGATCGCCTTCGGCGCCTGCTCGCACAAAATCGCGGCAAGCCCTTCGTCGCAGAGCTCGCGGCCTGCTTTGGTCGTGTCGGCGAAATGATTGCGCCAATCATCCGGCGTCTCTTCGCCCAACGCCGCAGCAACGGTCATTTGCGCCATCACGGTAGCGCCGCCGCGCCCAATCAGGCTGCGATCCACCAGCATGACGCGTGCGCCGGCATCGTGGGCAGCAATGGCGGCCGACATGCCCGCGGCACCCGCGCCGACGATCAGCACATCCGTTTCAAAATGGACGGCGTTACCGTCACTCGTCACGGCTTGTCCTTTTTCAGCACCACGCCGTCATATTCGCGACTGTCCACGATCGCTTCCACGATCACCGGGCTGCCGGCAGTAAACGCTTCGGCCAAGTGCTTGCGCAACTCAAGCGCATCGCGCGCCACGCGCACCGGCACGCCGAATATATCCGGACCGCCAATCGCGCCGGATTCGCGCACCGCGGTTCCGTAGATCGGATTGCCCTTTTTCTGCTGCTTGATCCGGATCAGGGCAAGATCATTGTCGCTCAAGACCAGCACCACGATATTGACGCGATAGCGCACGGCGGTGGCAAGCTCGCCCGCGGTCATGAGAAAACCGCCGTCGCCGACGACGCTGCACACGGATTTTTCCGGAGAGATGAGTTTCGCGGCAATCGCGGCCGGGATGCCGAAGCCCATGGTCGACCAGCCATTGGTCATGATTTGCAAACCCGGTGCGGGCGTGCGCCAAACCTGTCCGATAAGATGGGTGTGCGCGCCCACATCGCAGGTCATGATGCCGTCTTCCGGCAACATCTCGCGCAACACTGCCAAAGCCGCTTTGGGACCGAAGCCCCTATTCGACGGCTTGAGTTTCTCGAACATTGCCGAGCGCCGGCGGGCCAAGGCCGCAAGGTCCCAATCATGTGCGATGGGCGCAAGCGCCAGAATGGTTTGCAGCGAGTGTTTGATATCGCCGATCGCTTCCGCCGCACCATCATAGGTCGCGCGGTCGATGTCGGCGGGTTCGAGATCGAAGCTGACGAGCTGCGCGCGTTCCGGCATCCAGGATTCGTAATTGAACTCGACCGGGTCATAGCCCACGGCCAGAACCAGATCGGCTTGGCCATGGGTTTCGCCGACAATGTCGCTCAACGCGTGAAACAATACGCCGGCATAGCAGGGATGGTCTTCCGCGAGCATGCCTTTGGCCATTGGCGTCAGCACGACGGGGATTTTATGCTTCTCGGCAATCGCCTGGACTTCGGCTTGCGCTTTGGCGTGAACGGCGCCGAGACCAACCGCGATGATGGGTTTCCGCGCTTTCGCGAACAGCGTCGCGGCCTTCGCGAGTGATTCAGCGTCCGCGGCGGGCGGCGCAGGCGGCGCGCGAAACCGCACATTTTCCTCGCTGGCTCGCTCCGCCGACAATCCGACCGGGAGGCCGACATGCACCGGCCCGGGCCGGCCTTCGAGCGCCACCCGCGCGGCATCGAACAGCACCGACTTGACCGCATCGGCCGTAAGGCGCGTGGTCTTCTTGGTCAAAGGCCGGAACAGCGCCTGATGGTCGATCGCCATCTGGCTGGTGCGTCCGCGCATCGCAGCGGGCATCTCGTCGGTGAACGCAATCATGGGGGAACGGTCGAGCAGGGCTTCGCCCACGCCCGTGGCGAGATTGGTCGCGCCCGGACCGAAGGTGCCGAAGCAAACGCCGGGCCGCCCGGTGAGCCGGCCACAGACATCGGCCATCATGCCCGCGCCGCCTTCATGGGTGGTCAGGATGAATTCGATCCCCTCCGCCACGCGCAGGGCCTCCATGTAATCGACCCAGCCGCCGCTCGGCACGCCAAACACGTAGCGCACGCCAAGCTCGCGCAGAGCCTCCACCAGGGCCGTCGCGACGGTCTCATCCTTTGGCATGGGCCGGCGTTTTCCTCCCGCAAAACTCGTATACAATGGAATTTGCAGTCCAGCCGAGGGGAGAATGTCATGCGCTGTCAAAGCCGATCAATGCTCCTATCCATCGCCATGCTCGCCGGCATGACAGCGACGCCATCTTCCTCTCAGCCGATGGGGAAATATTTTGCGCCGCCGGATCAGACCGTCGCCATCCGCGCCGGGCGGCTATTCGACGCAAAAACCGGAAATCTTCTGACCAATCAGGTGATCCTGGTCAAAGGCGACCGCATCGCGAGTGTGGGCCCGAACCTGCCGATTCCCGCCGGCGCGAGAGTGATCGATTTAAGCTCGGCAACCGTGCTTCCCGGCATGCTCGACGATCATGTGCACGTCAACACCGGCGGCGATACGCCGGCACAGCGCGCGCTGATTGCGGCGGCCAATGCGCAAGCCGATCTCGAGGCCGGCTTCACCACCATTGCCGACATGGATTCGCGCGGCGGCTTCAACACGGTCGATCTGCGCGACGCGATCAATGCGGGCTTCCTGCAAGGGCCGCGGATGCAGGTGGTCGGCCAATCGATCAACCCGCGCGCCGCCAATTATTATCGCGATACCGAATCGGCGCGCTTCTATGTAGGCCATACCGAAGGCAAGAACCTCAACGGACCATGGGAGGCGCGCGCGGCCGTGCGCGAAGCCAAGCTGCACGGCGTGGATTATATCAAGATTTACACGACGCAGGATTTCGTCGGCCCCAATCGCGAGTGGAAACCGGACGGCACATTGATCAACAGCCCGTCGATGACGCTGGAAGAAGTCGAGGCGGTGGTCGACGAGGCCCATCGACTTGGGCTGAAAGTTGCCTGCCATACTTATGGTGGCGAAGGCATGAGAAGCTGCCTGACCGCCGGCGTGGATGCGCCCAATCATCTGCTCGAGCTCGACGATGCGGGCGTGAGAATCCTCTTGCAAAAGAAGCTTCCTTTCGTGGTCACGCTGGACGATCTCATCGCGCAGGAAAAAGCGGACTTGCAGGCCTCCGGGGGGAAGAATTCGCGCTTCCGCTTGGCCGAACAGGCGTTCAAGCGGGCGTTTGCCGCGGGCGTGACCATTGTGTTCGGCAGCGGCGCGACCTCGGCCGAGATTCCCCATGGCAAGCAGGCGAACCAATTCGCCTATTACGTCAAATGGGGCATGAAGCCCGCGCAAGCGCTGCAGTCCGCCTATCTGCCGGCGGCGAAAATGCTGAATTATGGCTGGGACAACCAGATCGGCAGCGTCGAACCGGGCAAATTCGCCGATATCATCGCGGTCGCGGGAAATCCCCTGGCCGATGTCAGCGAAATGGAGCGCGTGCGCTTCGTGATGAAGGGCGGCATGGTGGTCAAAAACACGCTCGTCCCCGCCGCGGTCGTCGCCCGCTCGCCATAACCGGCTCCTTCGCTTCTTTCGCACGGCGCGGTATGCTGCCGCCGGGAGCTTGTGGGAGGCTTGCATGTCCAACGCGAGACAGTTTTCGTGTGCCGCCGGTTGCTTGGCGTTCTTGACTGCTGTGGCGTTTTACGCGGGCGCTGCCGCGCAAACCAATGCTTCGATTCCCGACTTTTCCTCGAACGATACGGCATGGACCGGAGGCGTCGGCCGCGATTTTTCCGCGGTGCCGGGCTCACCCAGCCCGATGAGCCAGGACCCGGCTTATCCATTCGTCGGGAATGCCGACGCGGCCCGCACCGGCAAGCAGCCGACCTACCGCGTCGCCGATCTGTCCAATCCCAATTTGAAGCAATGGGCAAAGGACGTGATGAAAAAGGACAATGACGAGGTGCTTGCGGGCAAAATCGCCTTTACGCCGCGCCAATCCTGCATGCCCGCGGGCGTTCCAGCCTTCGTGCTGTTCGGCGGCGGCAATGTCCATTTCGCGCAGACGCCCAAGGAAGTCACGATCATCTTCGACGGCGATCAGCAAGTGCGCCACGTCTACATGAACGTGCCGCATTCGAAGAACATTAAACCATCCTGGTACGGAGAATCCGTCGGGCATTACGAGGGGGACACTCTGGTGGTCGATACCATCGGGCTGAACACCAAGACGTTCGTCGATGCCTATCGCACGCCGCATAGCGAGAAGCTGCATGTGATCGAGCGCTTCAGGATGGTCAACAACGGCAAGCAACTCGAAGTCGCGCTGACGATCGACGATCCCGATACCTACAATCAGCCCTGGCAGGCGATCGCGCGCTACCAGCGCGTGCAGACGCCCTATGTCGAGGAGGTCTGCGCCGAAGGCAACTTCCTGCTGTTCGATTACGGCATTCCGACAGCCAGCAAGCCGGATTTCTGAGCGGGTCATGACGATGCTGAAAATGCCCTCGCTTTGCTTGATGCTCGCAGCCGGACTTGTCTCGCCGGCAGCTTGGGCAGACAGCACGGCAATCCCCGATTTTTCCGGTTTCTGGGGGCGCAATGCCTTCGATCTCGAGGCGGTGCCGGGGCGGATGGCTCCGGTAGTCAACAAACAATTTCTTCCTGAGGGCACCGGCGATCCGCAACGGCCGGTCGCGAATTACGACAATCCGCTGCTGAAGCCTGCCGCTCGGGAAATCGTCAGGCAGCGTTCGGCGCTGTCGGCAGCCGGACAAGTTTTTCCCGATCCGTCCAATCAATGCGCGCCCCATCCCGTGCCCTTCGTTTTCGGCATGCAATTGGGCGTCGAGATGTTCCAGAGCAAAGACGGAATCACCTTCCTCTATAATCAGGATAGCCAAGTGCGTTATGTGCGCTTGAATGCGAAACATCCGGCTCACCTCACGCCGTCATGGAAGGGCGATTCTGTCGCTCACTATGAAGGCGACACGCTGGTCATCGACACAGTCGGCTTCAAAACCGGACCGCTCGCCGTCATCGACCGCTACGGCACGCCATTCAGCCCGGCGCTTCATGTCGTCGAACGCTATCGCCTGATCGACGCGACCGCGGCCAAGGCGGCGCAAGAGCGGCACGAGAAACTGGCCGGCCGCGTCGGCGGTGGCCCGGGCGCTATGCCGGTCGATCCCAGTTATCCCAAAGGCCTGCAATTGCAGCTCACCGTCGAAGACCCGGGGATGCTCACCGAGCCCCTTAAGGCTCAGATCAACTATCGCCGCGCTGCGAATTCGTGGCAGGAACAAGTGTGCGCGGATAATCCGGTGGAATACACGGGAAAGCGCACGCCGATTCCGGCCGCGGACAGACCGGATTTCTGATGCGCGCATTATTGCTTGCGAGTAGTTTCGCCTGCGCGCTGATTTGTGCCGGTGCCGCCGCGCCGCAAACGGGCGCCATTCCCAACTTCGCACCGGACGCTCTTACCGGCTGGATTGCCGGCGTGCCCGAAGGCGTGAGCCCAACCGGGCAGGATTTCCTGCCGCCCGAAAGCGGACCGGGGCCCGTGACTTACGACAAAGCGCACCCCTTCATTGACGATGCTGCAGCGCGTAGAGACAACAAACAGCCGACCTTCCGCGTGGCCGATCTCAGCAATCCCATTCTGCAGCCCTGGACGCGCGAGGCTTTGCGCAAGGCCAATGAGCGCGCGCTTTCGGGAAAACCCATCGTCACGCCGAAAGAGCGTTGTTGGCCGATCGGAGTCCCAGGCTGGCTTCTCTATCCCGTGCGGCCGATCTATTTTCTGCAAACCGCGAAAGAAGTGGTGATGATCTGGGACGAAGATCACATGGCGCGCCACATCTATCTCGGCGCGCGCCATTCGCCTAATCCCAAGCCATCATGGTTCGGCGAATCGGTCGGCCATTACGAGAACGGCGATACGCTGGTCGTCGACACCATCGGCCTGAACGACAAGACCTTCATCGATTCCTACCGCACGCCGCACACGACGCAGCTTCATGTCATCGAGCGTTATCGCATCGTCGATGGCGGCAAGGCGCTGGATGCGAGCGTGCATGTCGAGGATCCCGGCGCCTTCGCCATGCCGTGGAATGCGCGGCAGCATTACCGGCGTTCGACCGCCGCTTCACAGACCGAACAGACCTGCGCCGAGAACAATGCCGCCTGGTTCGGCTACAACGTCGATCCCATCCCGCAGGCGGTGACGCCGGATTTTTAAATAACGTTCCAAGTTCGCCTCCCCCTTGTGGGGTTGAGGCCGATCGGCGACAGCGCAGCTGTCGCAGGCCAAAACGCGAATTCGCGGGTGGGGTGATGCCGATGCAGACCCCCACCCGAACGCGCTGCGCGCGTTCGACCTCCCCACAAGGAGGAGGTGTCGTTACGCTTCTATGGCACACTGAACACGTAGAGCGTCCAGCCGGCCGCGATGGCGACATATTGCTTGCCGTCCACGCCGAAGGAAATCGGATTGGCGTGAACCGGACCACCCAACTGCATGTCCCATAGCGGCTTTCCGGTTTGCGCATCGAGCGCAAAGAAATTGCCTTCTTCCGTGCCGCTGAACACGAGTCCGCCTGCCGTGGATAGAACGCCATCCATGCCGGGCTGCAGCAGTTTGAATTCCCATTTCAATTTACCGGTGGTCGCCTCCAGCGCACGGATCGCTGCATAGGCGTCATCGCCATTGACCGCGGTTCCCCCGCCTGCGGTGTAGGGCTGGCCCGCGGTGTATTTCGCCTGACCCTTGTAATAGATCGTGCTCATCTCGCGGGTGAATTGATAGAACAGCTTGGTCTGCGGGCTGTAGGACGGGCTGTACCAATTCGCCGAGCCTTGCAGGTTAGGCCACACTGTCGTGCCCTCGATGCTCGGCTCGTTCCCGGCGCGCAGGATCGGCCGGCCTTTGGCATCCAGCCCATCGGCCCAAGTCTGCTTCGCATAGGGCGCGCCGGCAACAAATTCACCGGTCTCGCGATCGAGCACGTAATAGAACGCGTTGCGATTGGCGAGCGCGAGCAGCTTGCGCGGACGGCCGCCGATGGTGTCGTCGAACAGCACCGGAATCTGGTTGGAATCCCAATCATGCACGTCATGCGGCGTGAACTGGAAATGCCACTTGATGCGCCCGCTATTGGGATCGAGCGCGAGCACCGAGCAGGTGTAGAGATTGTCGCCCGGCCGCACATCGCCGTCATAATCCGGCCCGGGATTGCCGGTGACCCAATAGAGCGTGTTCAGCGCCGGATCGAACGAACCGGTGAGCCAGCTCGAGCTGCCGCCGATATTGGCGCTGTCCTTGCCCCAGCTTTCGCGCCCCGGCTCGCCGGGGCCGGGAATGGTGTAGGTGCGCCATAATTGCTTGCCGGTTTTGGGATCATAGGCCGCGATGAATCCGCGGATGCCGGCCTCGGCGCCGGAGACGCCGACGATGATCTTGCCGTCGAGCGCGAGCGGCGCAAGCGTGAGGTAATAGCCTTTGCGGTTATCGTCGACGGCCACGTCCCAGCGCACCGCGCCCGATCTCGCGTCGAGCGCCGCCAAATGGCCGGCGATCGAACCGGCGAACACCATGTCGTCGAGAATGGCGACGCCGCGATTGACCGGCGGCGAGCCGATGACGATGACATTATCCGGTATGGTTGGCGTCCAGCTCCATAGCGGCCGGCCGGTTTTGACATCGAGCGCAGTCACCGTGCTGGGGGGCTCGGTGATGTACATCACGCCATCGGCGACAATGGGCGAAGTTTCGAACACGCCCGGCCGCTTGAGCTGATACGCCCAGGCGGGCCTTAACTGCGCGATATTTTGTCGGTTGATCTGGGTCAGCGGCGAAAAACGTTGCGAATTGTAATTGCCGGAATAGGTCAACCAGTCCTGCGGCGCAGCTGCCGCCTGTACGATGCGCTGGTAGGGCACTTGCGCGAGCGCGCCGGCGCTCCCGAGGACAAGCAGCATGCCGGCGAGAGCGATGTGGAATGGCCGCGTCATTTCGCGCCTCCGAGGCTGTAGAGGTAAGCGACGAGATCATCGGTGTCGGCGGCGTTCAGCCGGTCTTTGTAGCCCGGCATCAGGCTGCGCCCGAATTGCTTGTCGATATTCGCCACATCGGATTTGCGGAAGGAGTAGAGCTTGCCCGCGGCGTCGCGCATCTGAATGGTGAAGGAATCTTCATTGACGCGGATGCCCCTGACCTCGCGTCCGTCGCGCGACACCACGCTGACCGGCAGATATTCGGTGAAGCCGTTCAACAGAATGCCTTGCATGCCTACCAACTTCACGGAGCCGGGGTCCAGCACGACTTGGCGCAGATAGCTCGGCGCGCGGCGCTGGCCCACCTTGGTCAGTTCCGGGCCGAGAAAACCGCCCTGCCCTGCAATGGTGTGACAGGAGGCGCAGGCCAGCCGCTGATAAACCGCGCGTCCTTTTTCCGCATTGCCTGCAACCGTGACCGGAGCGCCGCGGCCGAGCGAACGGACATAGGACACCAGCACATCGACTTCCTCTTCGGTCATGCGGCGCACGCGCGGCATGCCGCGATCCGGAATCCCATCGCGGATGATCTTGTGCAGCGCCGCATCGTCGCCGCCGAACGCGCGATTCAGGGCCGGCGCCTCGTCGCCGGTGCCGTTTACGCCATGGCAATCCTGGCACAGCCCGTCGAACAGCTTCTTGCCCTCGCCTGGAGGGGTGAAGGTTTGTGCGGAGGCAACGCTCGTGAGCACCGAAACAGTCGCTGCGGCAAAGGCAGCGCGGAGTAAAATTTTCATGACTCTCATCCCCTCAACAATGGCCGGCAACCGGCAGGCGATGCGTTAAAAATCCGGTTTGTCTGCTTTCGGCACGTTCGATTCTGCGTTGTTGTAATATTCATGCCGGTTCTCCGCGCAAACGGTTTCGCTGAACTGTTCGCGGCCCGGACGATAGGTGATCGTTGCGGACCACGGCATGGTGAAGACGCCCTCATCCTCCACAGTGAATGTCACTTGCAGGAACTTGCCGCGGTAATCCGGGTCAAGGTCGCCGGGGATACGCCGATTCTCCTTTGCATCCCGCCGCAGTCCGTCTTGCGCGGCTTGATAATCGATCAGACGGTAACGCTCCACCACATGCAGCGCTTTGGTGTAGGGCGTGCCGTAGAGGTCGATCATAGGATAAGGGCGATCTGTCCGCGTTCCGATCGTATCGATAACCAGCGTGTCGCCCTCGTAGTGCCCTACAGAGTCGCCATACCAGGACGGTGTGACGTGAGTGGGATGCGCTTGATTCAGGCGCACGCGGCGCACGTCAGGTCCCTCATCGTAAAGGAAGGTGATCTGGTCAGGCTCCTGCAGCATCTCCATTCCGAAAGTCTTGAAGATAAACGGCACAGGTTCGGGCCAGCACTGGTTTGCGGGACTCGGATAGGTGATGCCGGCCTTCGACATTTCACCGAATCTCTTGACCGTCTGGGCAGCGGCCGGCTTCAAGATCGGATTGCTATAGTCTCCGACAAGCTGGTCGTAATTGCTCACGCCGTTAGCCCGCGAAAGGTTGGTCAGCGAGGTTGGCCCTGATTCCAGAGGTTCGAAGCCCGGAAGAGATTGGTGGCGCCACATCCCCGTGAAATCCGGAATCGGCGAGTTGGGCTCCGAAGTTGCGGAGGATGCGATTGCGGCGCCGCAAAAGCCAAGCGCAACGACCGATGCGATTCTCATTCTGAGCCTCGCGAGAGACTGCAAAGTTACAATAGCACTATTCTCGCGTCCTCCACAGCCGGGAGGCGTCCAACGCCTTCCGCTGCCCAAAGCGGCGGCGGTTTTCAACCGCAGGCGTGATATACTGCCAACGTAGGGACGGGTCTCGAACCCGGTCAAATTGTGGGCACGGGGAAGCAGATGAACGGCATATCCGAAGTAAACCGCCGGCGCTTCATGACGGGTGCTGCCGCCGTAGCAGGCGCTACCCTGTTTATGCGCGGATGGAATGTTTCCGCTGCATGGGCGGCGCAGGCGCAAAATGCGGCGCCGAAACAGGTGATGGTCGCAGGGAAGCGCGTGCGAGTCATCGACCTCCACGGTCATCTGGTTATTCCCAAATCGCGCGAGCTGCTTGCCGGAACCGGCATCACCGGCGATTTTCCCGCCAATCAGATCATGGGTCCGGACCGGATGCAGCGCATGGCCGCGCGCGGCATCGACATGCAGGTGCTGAGCATCAATCAATATTGGTGGTATGCCGCGGACCGCGATCTCGCCGCGAGGATTGTCCGGGTGCATGATGAAGGCATCGCGGAATGGTGCCGCGGGCACTCCGACCGTTTCGTTGGCCTGACTTCGCCCGCGCTGCAGCATCCCGATTTGGCGGCAGAGCAGCTCGAATATGCGGTGAAGACGCTCGGGCTCAAAGGCGCGTCCGTTGGTGGAACCATAAAAGGGGAATTTCCTTCGAGCGAGAAATACGATCCGTTCTGGCGCAAGGCCGAAGAACTGGATGTGCCCGTCTTCATGCACCCCAATAATGCCATATACATCGTGCCGGAAAAAATGTTCGAGGGACGGGGCGACCTCGGCAATATTGTCGGCAATCCGTTCGAGACCGCATTTTTCCTGACCAAGTTGATCTATGACGGCACCTTTGATCGCTTTCCGCGGCTGAAAGTCTGCGGCGCGCATGCCGGCGGCTTTTTGCCCGCCTATCTCGGCCGCATCGAAGTGGCCTGCCAAGTTCGGCCGAACGCGAATTGCGCCAATACGAAGCGGCCGAGTGAATATCTGAAGACGCAGATTGTGGTCGATTCGATGGTGTTCTCGGACGAAGGATTGCGCCATTTGGTCGCCGAAATGGGACCGAGTCAGGTCGTTTACGGCTCCGACATGCCGTTCAACTGGCCCGATACGATCGATATCATCGTCAATGCGAAATATCTGAGCGATGCGGAAAAGGAAGCCATATTGGGCGGCAATCTTTCCCGGATGCTGAAGCTTTAGCGAAGGAGATTGACATGCGCGTAACTCTGACCCGCCGCCAGGTCAATTTCGGATTTGCCGCCGCGGCAACCGGTGCGGTGTTCCGCCCGCGCTGCCCCCGCGCTGCGGAAATCACGCTTGTCCATTCGCATAATCTGCCGGTCGACAGCCCACTGCACAAACGTGCGCTGGAAATGTGGGCGGCGGTCAAGGCCGATACCGGCGGAATGGTGAATGTTCGCATCGATCGCGGCGATGCGGGTCTCGAAAAACTGGTGAACGGCGAACTCGCCTTTATCACCTTGGCCGGCAATAACTTGGCGGCGCTGGTTCCCGCCGCAGATGTCCAGGCGACACCCTACGCGTTTCGCAATCCCGCGCAGGTCTACGCTGCGTTGGACGGATCGCTCGGCGATTATCTGCGCGACGAAATCCGGGCCAAAGGCATCTATGCCGTTCCGCGCGGCTGTTTCGAGAATGGCATCCACGAGATCACGTCCAACCGGCGGCCGATCCGCACCGCAGCCGATTTCCAGGGCCTCAAAATCCGCATTCCCGGAACGCCCGCCTATCAGGGGTTTTTCAAATCGCTTGGCGCCGATGTGCATACGATGAACCTCACCGCCATGTATGACGGTTTGAAAAGCGGCGTCATCGAAGCGCAGGACGATCCTTGGGATGTCGTCGAGCTGTTCAAGCTCTATGAGTTTCAGAAATACGCCAGCGCCACCGCGCATTCCTGGTCGGGCTACAACCTGTTGGCAAGCTTGAAAGTCTGGCAGGGTCTTCCACCCGATGCGCAGCGCGTCATCGAGGCCAATACGCGCAAATTCGTCGCCTTGCAGCGTGCCGACAACGATGCGCTGAACGAGGAGCTGCGCAACGGTCTCACCAAACGCGGCATGGTGTTCAACGAGGTGGACAAGGCGTCATTCCGGCCAGCGCTCGCCGCATTTTATCCGCGCTGGAAATCGCACATCGGGAGCCGCGCCTGGGATTTGCTCGAATCGCACGTTGGCAAATTGGGGTAACCGCGGCGGGCTGCGCCCGCCTTCGGCGAGCGCGTCCCGGAAATCGATCGGACTGTCTTATCGCGACGCGGTCGTGGTGGCGCCCGGTTGAGGCATATCGTTGCGGATCACCTTGCCGCCCTTCATCACAAATCGCACCCGCTGAAGCTCGGTAATATCGTTGAGCGGATCGCCGGACACCGCGACGATGTCGGCATATTTGCCCGTCTCAATCGAGCCGATGCGGTCCTTCCAGCCGAGAACTTCAGCATTGATGATAGTGCTCCCTTGGATCGCCCGCGCCGGCGTGAGACCGCCTTTCTTCACCAATTGTTCGAAATCGAGCGCCTGGCTGCCATGCGCATAGGTCGCGCCGTCAACGCCGCTTCCCACCATGATCTTCATGCCCGGCGTCTTGGCGGCCAATTGCACAGCTTTCTGGAAAATTGCCGTCATCCGGTACTTGCCGCCGGTAGCCTTGTCGTCATTGTCGTCCATGTAAGGCTCGAGGTAGCGCTGGAACGTCGGATCGTAAGTCAGGCCCTTCGCCACCATCATGTTGGCCTGCTCCTGATCCAAGCCGAAGGCATGCTCGATGGTGTCGCAGCCTGCGACGATCGCGTTTCTCTGTCCTTCGCCGCCATAGACATGGCAGGCGGTCTTGTGACCGAGCCGATGCGTCTCGTCGATCATCGCCTGCAGCACCGGCATGGGATAGGTCAGCACATATTTGGCTTCGCCGTTCGGTGCGAAAGAATAGGCGCCGGTGGGAAACAATTTGATCCAGTCTGCGCCATGGGCGATCTGGTCGCGCACTGCAGCGCGGCCCTCTTCGACATTGTGCACGACAGTGCTGGCGAGCGGATTGACGGGCGTGGTGTCGCCCGGCGGTCCCCAAACGATGCCGCGAGTCGAGACCTGCGCTCTGGGTCCGTCAATAGCGCCCGAATTGATCGCGTTGCGGATATCGACATCGGCATAGCCGTTGCCATGTGTGCTCATGTCGCGGATGGTGGTGAAGCCCGCGCGCAAATCCGATTGCACGTGCTGAATGGCAATCAGCGTCGATGCTTCGCGGCTCATCCCCGGCTTCGGCGTATTGAACATATGGGTGTGCGCGTCGATCAGACCGGGAAGCACGGTCGCATTGGAGAGATCGATCACTTGCACGCCGGCGGGGATTTTGACTTGCGCGGCAGGTCCCACTTGCGTGATGCGCTCGCCCGCGACCAGCACCACCTGATTGCTCAATTCCAGTCCGCTATTGCTGTCGAAGAGGCGCCCAGCGCGGATCGCGTAGGAGCGGAGAGCAGGCGCGCATTGCAGCACGCCAGTGTCGGCGCCGAAGCAGGGTTGCGGCCCGGCGCCACGCCACGGCTTTCCCGGCCCCCCGGCCTGCGCGTGCAGCGCCGTCGCAACAATGAAGGTACCGAACAATCCGGCGCTCGCCGATTTCAGCGCAGTCTTATACGTCATTATGGACCTCCCTCGATCCCGTCCGTTTCCCGGGAACATTATCGCACGCTCATGTCCAAGCGGCTACTGGGCAATAGGAACATCGGCTGACAGACGCGCGTTATTTTTATGGAGGCTTCCATGCGCCATTGGGCATCCGCGTTTCTTGCCGTTTCGCTGCTTGGCGTGCCGGCCCTTGCGCAGGATCAATACGGCTCTCCGGTCCCGTTGATTTCCTCGTTTTACTCGCCCAGCGGGATAAAGCTGCGCACGGCGATGCGGCGGCTGTGCGATGACGACGCGGTCTATAGCCGCAATCTCATCATCAGCACGCTTGCGGATTTGCCCGACCAGCAGAGCGTCATGGATCGCCTGCTGCGCAATCGCAGCGATATCGCCAACGCCTCGAAGCCCTATTACGGCGACGCTGCCGGCGACCGTTTCGCAGGCTTGTTGCGCGATAATGCCGCGATTACGCTTGAAATGATCCGGGCGGCTAAGGCCGGCGATCAAGCTGCCGTTGCCGTCGCGCAGCAAAAATGGCGCGCGTCCGCTACGGATCTCGGAACATTCTTAAACAGTCAGAACGCGGCGAATTGGCCAAGTATCGGCCTCGCGGTCATGCTGCAGAAATATCTCGATCTGACGGCCGGTGAAGTCACCGCGCGGCTCGATCACAACTGGGCAGCGGACATCAAATCCTTCGACAATGCGCAGACGCAGATCCTGCTCTTCGCCGACAACATCGTCGAAGGCATCATCCGGCAATACCCCGACAAATTCCCGGGGATGAAAGTCACTTAAGCCCGCCAAACGCCATTGCTGCGAAGAGCCCAAAACAGCGACTGGATTGCTTCGCTCAGCCACGCTGGGCTCGCAATGACGTAATGGCTGAGTTCAACACGCTAATAATCGCTGACGCCTACGCGATGCTTGTAGATCATTTCTCATCGATGGCGTTCAAGCTGGAATAGAAAACCCCGCAGCCGCAGGCTGCGGGGTTTTCATGGGAACGGAATCAGCCTTCCCAATGGCCTTCTATGTAGATGTTACGGCCGTCTCTGAATACCCAATGACCCGGTACCCAGGTGGCGTCGGTATAGGGCGGCTCTGACCAGTCGCCGCCGATCCAGACGTAGGCGCCGTTGCGCCAACCATAATGGCCTTCACGCCACACCATGTGTTCGCGTGGCGGCGCCGGCCGGACCACCACGCGCGGCGGCGGCGGAGGCGCCGGGCCTCCCAAGCTGAAACCCAAGCTCAGTTGGGCAGCGGCTGGAGCAATCGCTCCGGGAGCCGCAAGGAGGAGGATCGCCGTCATACCCACGGCGAGTTTCAAAGTACTCATTGTCACCTCCACTCTGGAATTTGCTACGCTCCAGTTGAGTTTTCCGGACAGAATCCGGTCTTATCACCTAAACGTCCAAACAAAATTTCTGTTGCCGGCCCATCGCCGGTAGAGGCCAAGCTTTTGAGGAACGAACTGGGTGGAACGGGCGTTTGAAGATTATGAGCCCCAAACAACCGCAGAAGAACACGCTCGAATGGGTCGTTGTCGATCAGACCATCGACCGGCGGCTGGTGGAAATAACCGCGTGGCTTCGCGACAACCAGGTCTTCGAAGCCGACCCCGAAGAAATGGGCAGTGTCGAGCGCGCCTATTGGCATTATGGCTATTTGAGCGCGCTGCACGACATGCGTACGCTGCTCGCCCGCAAAACCCGCTCACGGCATTAAGGATTCTGCGGCGCGTCGCCTAACGCGGTGACTTTGACGATGGTCACCGGCATTTGGGGCGCTGCGTCGGGGAACGGACCGCGGCCTCCGGCGAGTGGCACCGCGGCGATGCGATCCACGACATCCATGCCTTGCACGACATGGCCGAACGCCGTGAATCCCGTTTTGTTGTCTTTGTCGTCCGGCTGCCGATCCAAGCTCTTATTGTCTGCAAGATTGATGAAGAATTCGGCGGTCGCGGAATTCGGCTCGTCGGCGCGCGCCATTGCGATCGTGCCACGGGTGTTGTTCGACGCGTTGGCGGTTTCCAAGGGAATGGGATCGTGGACATTGCGCGCCGCGCCTGCCGCATCGTAGCTGCCGGCCTGAATGACAAATCCCGGCACGACCCGGTAGACCACCGTCCCGTTGAAATGCCCTTCTCCTGCGTAGCGCAAAAAATTGGCAACAGTTGCAGGCGCATGCGCACGATCGAGTTCCAGAATGATTGTGCCCATGGAGGTCTCGATCGAAACCCTCGGCGCGGTTTCTTGGGCTTTCGCCCCGAGCGAAGCGAAAATAACCATAGCGAGACATGCAACGAGAATTTTCGCGCTTCGCATGATCGGTGGTCCTTGGTGACGCAGAACTCGCTTATGCAAGCATCATAGATTAGAGCAAGACCATATTAGCGCAAATACATGGAGCTGCTTGTGGCCGACACGACCAAAAAAGCACCGGGACCGAGTCCTGGGGAATCGGTCCCAACCCCGCCCAATCCGACCGAACGGCGGCAGCCACTCCCGCACCAGGAGCAGGACTCTGGGCTAGGCGACGCCGGCGCGCCGGACGCGGTGCAAAAAATTCTCGCCAGCCCGAGCTATCGCGAGGCCGAGCAGGACCTCGATTTTCTGCAAGAGCCGGAGACGCGCGGCATTCGCCTGCAACTGGAATATCTCAAAGCAGAGAATCTGTTCAGGGAACAGCGCATCGCGCACACCATTGTGGTATTTGGCGGAACTCGCATCCTCCAACCGGAAGCGGCCGAACGCCTGGCAAGCACATCGGCGCGCGAGCTCGCCGCGAACCCGCTTAATGCGGAAGTTCAGAGGCGGCACGCCGTTGCACAGCGGCTGCAAGAGAAGAGCCGGTTCTACGAGATGGCGCGCGAATTCGGGCAGATCGTGGGGCGTTCCGGCGATTCCGCGCGGGAAGGCCGCCTCGTCGTGATGACCGGTGGGGGGCCGGGAATCATGGAGGCCGCCAACCGGGGAGCGTCGGAAGCGGGCGCCCGCACGGCCGGTCTCAATATCAGTCTGCCGCACGAGCAATATCCCAACCCCTATATCACCCCGGAGCTATGCTTGCGCTTCCATTACTTTGCCTTGCGCAAACTGCATTTCGCGTTGCGTGCGCGCGCCCTCGTGATCTTTCCCGGCGGGTTTGGCACGATGGATGAGCTGTTTGAGATCCTGGCTTTGTCGCAGACGCGCAAAATGGCCCCCGTGCCCATCGTGCTGGCCGGCGAGTCTTATTGGCGAAAGGCGTTCAATCCCGAATTTTTCGCCGAAGAAGGCGTGATCGATCCAGAAGACCTCGAACTCTTCTGGTACGCAGAATCCGCTCAGGAGATTTGGCAAGGCATTTTGCGCTGGTATGAAAAAAAAGGCGAGCCGCTTCTGACGGGAAAGGGCGATCGTTCATGAGGCTTTCCTTTCATGGCGCGGACCAGTCCGTGACCGGCTCGTGCCATCTTCTCGAATGTGCCGGAAAACGCATTCTGATCGATTGCGGCCTACTGCAGGGCGAAGGCGAGCTGAACGACGAGAATGCGAGAGCATTTGGCTTCGACGCGGCGGCGATCGACTTCGTTCTTCTCACCCACGCACATCTCGATCATTGCGGCCGCTTACCGCTGCTGGTGAAGCGCGGCTTTCGCGGAGAAATCATCGCGACGCAGGCTTCGTTCGATCTTGCGCGGCTGGTGATTCTGGATGTCGCGCATGTCCATGACGAAGATGCTCACCGGCACGGCGCCTTGGCGCGGCCGGACCAGACCCCGCTTTATACGCTTACCGACGCGACAAACACCTTGGGCAAATTCGGCCGTGCGGCGGCTTACCGCACTCCGCTGCAAATTGCTCCGGGCGTTCGCGCGACGTTCTATGATGCGGGGCACATACTCGGCTCTGCCAGTATTCTGGTGGAAGCGGAGGAAAACGGCGCCAAGCACACCATCCTGTTCTCCGGCGACATCGGCAATGCGGGGCGTCCGCTGCTGCGCCCGCCCGACGTGCCGCCGAGCGCGGAATGGATCGTGATGGAGACGACGTATGGCGACCGGCTGCATCGGCCCGTGCCGGAAACCGTGGAAGAATTCTATCAGGCCGTGGCTTCAACATTCGCCGGCAACGGAAAGCTGCTGATTCCCACCTTCGCCTTGGAGCGCGCGCAGGAGCTGCTCTATTTTCTCCGGCAGGGAATCGAAGAAAACCGCTTCCCGGATTCGCTCCCGGTGTTCCTTGATTCGCCTATGGCCGTGTCTGCCACCGAAATCTTTCAGCATCATCCGGAATCGTACAATGATCGCCTGGCGGATTTTTTCCGCCAAGGGAAGGACCCGTTCCATGTTTCCGGCTTGAAGCTGGTTCGGGCACGCTCCGATTCCATGGCGATCAACGCGATCAAGGGCGGCGCCGTGATCATGGCGGGGTCCGGCATGTGTACCGGCGGGCGCATCCGCCATCATCTGCGCCACAATCTCGCCAAACCCGACACGACCGTGCTGTTTGTCGGCTATGCGGCGGACGGAACGCTTGCCCGGCAAATCATCGATGGCGCAAAGCAAGTCAATCTATTCGGCGACCGCATTCCTGTGCGGGCGAGAATCCTCACGGTAAACGGGTTTTCCGCCCATGCCGATCAGAAGGAGCTACTGGATTGGCACGGCCGAATTGCGGGCCAGAAAGGCACCTTCCTTGTGCACGGTGAAGTTCCGGCAATGAAGGCATTCGCGCAGCATTTGCAGAATACGCGCGTGGAGATGCCTCAGCCTCACCAGGCTTTCGATCTCGCATGAATCATTTCCCGGCGCGTTCCTGGAATCCCTTCAGTGTCCACCAAGCCAGTATTCCGACAATGATTGTCCATAAGGGTGGGCCCAATACCACGGCTACGAGATGAAGATAGCCGGTCGGAGCGATGGAGTTGGTATCGTTCATGAGCGGGCACCACAGCGTGCCATTATTCGCGTGCCAGCACTGCCGGCTATAGGTCCAGGTCCAATATGTGATCCAGCAGACCGCGCCGACAATCCACAATCGCATTAATCTACGGCCGATATTCGGCATCGCTTGATATCCATTCTGTTCCGGTCATTCTAATCGAGGAGATTTGCGACGGCGACATTTTTCACCATCGGGCATTCGACGCGCTCGCTGGACGAGTTTATCGAACTGCTGGCGCTCGCCGAGGTAAAATCGCTGGCTGACGTCCGCACCATTCCGCGCTCCCGCACCAATCCCCAATTCAATACCGATACGCTAGGCGAAACGCTTCGGCCTTCGGGCATCGAATATCGCCACATAGCCGAATTAGGCGGACTGCGCGGAAGGCGGAAGGACATAGCGCATTCGCCAAACGATTTCTGGGATAATGCTAGCTTTCGCAACTACGCCGATTATGCCGGAACCGAGCCATTCCGGCTCGGTCTTGAGGAGTTGCGCGAGATGGGCAAGGCGCAACCTTGCGCCTTCATGTGCGCCGAAGCGGTGTGGTGGCGATGTCATCGGCGCATTATCGCCGATTATTTGTTGGCTGCCGGCGAGACGGTGTTCCACATTCTAAGTTTGAACAAGATCGAGCCCGCACACCTTACCCCCGCCGCGCACGCCGCGGCGGGCGGCACCCTGATCTACTCCAAGAACGGGACAGGCAAACTGCTATAGCGATGCTACCGCGCCAACGGATCAGGCCGCAGCTGAAAGCGCACCGCGCGCGGGCGATTGGCTTTACCGCCCTCGAGATGGAACATCGTCCGGTTGCCATAGGTCGACCACAGCTCCTTGCCTTTCCAGGCGGCGGCAGGATCATCGATCCGCCCATCGACATTCTTGGCGAAGAAGCCCATCGGATAGGGCACGGTCAGTTTGATGAATTTGCCGTTGACTAGCGCGAGTACGCCGCTATTGAGATTGCCCATGGCAATCGGCACGTTCCGCCCGAGTCCGAACGTATCGAAGCGGTCGATCCAAACGTAATAGCTCGCCTCGGCGCTTCCCGAATCCTTCACGTCGCGCATTTGCGGGCCGGGAAACGGAAAAAACACCCAGCCTTCCGGACAATGCGTGCCGGTCGCGGTCGGCCCGTTCAGCACTTTGCATTTGCGGCGATCGAAGCTCGCGAGATGCCCGCTGGCAAGCGCCACCCAATACACGCCATTGCTGTCGATATCGCCGCCACGCGGACCGTAACCCGGCAGCGGCGGCTGGTAGACTTCGGCGAGCGCCGTCTCCGGCGGATTGGGACCAGGCGCCACCCGCACGATGCGGCCCGGATAAGCGACCTCCGTCCCCCAAACCGACCCGTCAACCGGGCTCACCGCAACCGCATAGGTGGTGACCAACACGCGCGTATCTTTGGCCGGATCGGCCGGCTGGCCCGGCTCGACATAGGCGTCGCGCTTGCCGTTGCCATTGGTGTCGAGAATGAACGCGGTCCAGCCTTGCGCCTTCGCTTCGTCGCCCGTCTGATCGTAGATTCTGCGATTGAACCAGCCGAGCACGCCGGGGCCGCCGATGCCGCCCGACAGCCACAGCGTATTGTCCGCATCCTGAGCAAAATTCAGATGATGCGTCGAAAAACAGGTGCTGATCAGCGTGAACTTCCTGCTTGCGGGATCGTACATCGACAATTGCCGGCCGGACGTATCGAGCGGAAATGCCTTGGCCGAAGGATGCGCCGAGCCCTGTTTGCAAAACGCAGGATTGGCCGCGGGCCGGATGCGCGCCGTGAACCAGACCCGGCCTTTCTCATCCATCATCGGATTGTGCATGATCGCCTGGCTGTCCCAGATCGGCTGATCGCCCCAATAGGCAGACGGCGCAAACAGATTCTTCTTGGTCGACGGCGTCTTGGGATCGCGGACCGGATGTTTCACTTCGCTCGAAACATTCGCCCCGGGGTCGAGGATGGGCACGAAATCCGAGCTGTCTTCGGGCGAGCCGTAAATCTTGCCATTGGCATTGAGGCGCGGATTGCGCCGGTCGGTCGCCACTTCGTCATGCACATAGGCGGTGTTGCTGCCCCATTCCCATTCCGTGACGACGACATTGCGCTCGATGCCTTGCGGGCGTTCCGGTTTGGCAAAAGGAAGCTCGCCTTTGGCGATGCGGTTCGTCCAATCGGCGAACAGGGTGATTGCGCGCGCCGGCTCCAGCGTTCCGATGTCGCGAGCCATCTGGCCTTGCGCGCCGCCCGACTGGATGCGCCGCGTCCAGGCGTCGGTCAAATCGGGGAATTGATCGGTGAAGGTTTTGGGGATTACTCGCGTGCCCGGCGTGCCGAGCGCGTGGCATGCCACGCAGCCGCCGGTTTTGAGCGTATCCAGCCACGCGCCCTGGCTCACTACGCGTCCCACCGGGAATTCGTTTTTGGCGGGCACGTGCAGCATCGAGAACCAATAGATCGGCGGATAATATTCCGCCGCGGCCGCGGCGCTCGGCGCAGCCATCGCAGTAAGGTTGAGGACTTTCCCCGGCGCAGTTTCTACCCGCGGCGAATCCACCAGGCCATAGCCCCGCACCCAGACGCTGTAATTCGCTTTCGGCAGATCAGGCATGAGATAGCGTCCGCGATCGTCGCTGACGACGATCTTGGCGAATTTCGTCGGCAGATCGCTAGTTTCCGCGATCACCCAGACGCCGGCTTCCGGACCGTTTCTGCCGGAAACCACGCCGCCCAAATCGGCCGCGCCGACATTGACTGCCGCGTTGCTTGGCTGCGCCTTGGCCTGCCCCGGAAACCATGCAGCCGCCGCGATCGCCGCCACTGCCGCGCCCAATTTCAGTGTGCTGTTGAAGGCCATCTCACGCCCTCCGATCTGTCCCTCGCTTAGTCTATGCCGATGGAGCAGGAGCGCAACAACTCTGCTATCGTGGGCCATGGTCGCAACTCTCTCACGCAGAAACATTCTTGCCGGAATGACCGCCGCCGCGGTTTCGGCGCGCCCCGCCCTGGCCGATGATTTCTACCGTGGCAAAACCGTCAATTTGATCGTCGGTTTTGCGCCGGGCGGCGGAGTCGACACCGCCTCGCGCATCATTGCGCGTCATATTACGCGATTCATTCCGGGCCAACCCCGAATCGTTGTCCAGAACATGGAAGGGGCCGCGGGAGTCGTCGCCGCCAATTATCTCTACCAGCGCGTCGTGCCCGATGGCCTGACTGTGGGCGTCCCTGGCCGCTCCTGGTTTGTCGAGGGCGCCATCAAAACGCCCGGCGCCCGCTTCGACCCCGCCAAATTTGCCTATATCGGCAGTCCGGGCGCGGTGAATTCGGTCATGTATGTGCGCGCGAGCACCGGTGTGAAGACTCTCGACGATCTGAGGTCGTTGAAACGGCCCTTGAGCTTCGGCGCGCTCGGCAATCTCAGCACGACCGCCATGGTGCCCTTCATGCTCGCGGCTCGCGGCTGGCCGATCAAAGTCGTGGTCGGCTACGTGTCGAGCGCGCGCATCATCATCGCTTTGGAGCAAGGCGAAGTGGACGGTTATTTTACCGTGGAGGAGAGTTTCGGACTGCGCCAAGACCTGGTCGAGAAGAAGATCATCCTGCCCATTCTCCAGAACAAGCCGGTGCATCCTGGTTTGCCCCTTTTGTCCGATGTGCTGCCGAAGGGCGATGGCGCGCTGCTCACGGTCGTCATGGGGCTGGAAACCTTTGGCCTCCCCATGGTCGGCCCGCCAGGTGTTCCACAGGAGCGCCTGAGCCTGTTGCGCCAAGTCTTTCTAACCATGAGCAGCGACAAAGACTATCGCGCTGACGCGAGCAAAGCCGATGTACCAGTCGGCAGCCCGCTAAGCGGCGCCCAGCTTGCCCGGATGACGGACGAGCTGGTGGCGGCGGCCACGCCCGAGATTATTGCGCGATACAAGCATTTGGCCGGCGCCTGATCTAAGCGCGACGAACGTAAAAATTTCGGCTATGAATATGCAACCATCATCGGGAGGAACGCCATGATAAAATCGGGAGTGCCGGCCATCATCGCGGTGGTTTTGGCGGGAGTCGCAGGTCCCGCCGTGGCGCACCACTCTGACGTCATGTTCGATAGCCAGAAGGAGGTGGTGCTGAACGGCACCGTGAAGGAATTTCAATATACCAATCCGCACTCCTGGATTCAGTTGATGGTGCCGGCCGCTTCGGGTCCCGCCGTGGAATGGAGCATTGAAACCGGCGCGCCGATCGTACTGCTTCGAGCCGGGATCAAACGCACTGCGCTGCAGCCGGGCGACAAGGTCGCTGTGAAGATGCATCCGCTGAAAGACGGCGGCGCAGGCGGAAGCCTGATCGAGGTGAAAAAGGAGGACGGCTCCATTCTCAGCCTCAGAGGCCCTGGCGGCTACTGATCCACTGTGCGTCGAGGTATGCCATGACGAATAGCGCGAATCCCAATCGCCGCGCGGTCGGCGCCGGTCTGATCGCCGCGACGGCTTTTGCCGCCCCGCGTCCGGCTCTATCCGCTCAATCTCCTGATGAAAAGGCGAAAGCCTTTGCCGCGCTTCCCGATTGGACCGGCGTGTGGACCGGAATCGGAGGCACTTTGTTCGAGCAAAAGGCGGGGGCCGCTTCGCCCAACGGCAATCCCGATGCCCGCGACTTTCCTCCCTACAAGCCCGAGTGGGAGGCGGCGTATGCGAGATTCCTGAATGACGTGGTGAAGCCGGAAAAATTCTCCGATCCTTTGTCCCTCGGCTATCCAGGGGGGATCATGCGCATGATGTCTCCGGCGCGCGGCCTGCAATTCGTGCTCCGCCCTGAGCAGGTCTGGATCATCTATGAGCGCCCCGATGTGCGTTACATCTACACCGACGGACGGCCATTCCCGCCCAAAGACGAACTGTGGCCGACCTTCGAGGGTTACTCCATCGGCCATTGGGAGGGCGACACGCTGGTCGTGGAAACGGTCAGCATCAAAGGCGGGATTCCGATCGACCGCACCGGCGCCGCCTTGAGCGACGCAGCGCATGTGTTTGAGCGCATCCGCAAGGTGGACGACCGGACATTGCAATCCGACATCACCATCGAGGATCCAATCGCCTTTACGGCGCCGTGGAAAGTGACGCGGCGCTATCGCAGGCGGCCTGAGCAATATCCGCGCATGGAGAATGTCTCGAGCCTGGAGAACCAGCGCAATCCGGTGGTGAACGGCGAAACCAAGATTCTCTTGGCCGGCGAGTCCGATACGTCGTCGCCCTATCCCGACGATATCCGGCGCTTCGCGGTTCCGAAATTTCCGCTCTCGCGGCCGTAATGCGGCAATCGATGCAGAAAATTTTGGGGTCAATCTCATTACTGGCCGCCGGTTGTGGCGTTGCGGTCGCGGCAGATGCAATGCCCGCCGTCGTCGCACGTGACGGCGTGTTCGCCGATCGGAACGGCATGACGCTTTACACCGGCGACAATGATCGCCGGCCGAACGCGTCGGCCTGCTATGATAATTGCGTGCACAATTGGCCGGCGTTCAATGCCGCGGACGATGCTCGCGATGTGGGCGATTGGAAGGTGATCCTGCGCGACGACGGCACCAAGCAATGGGCCTATAAGGGCAAGCCGCTCTATTATTTCATCCTGGACAAGACCGCCGGCGACAAGAAGGGCGACGGCATCGGCGGGATCTGGCACGCCGCCAAGCCGTAGAGGAGATCGCCATGTCTCGTTCCGTCGCGCTGGTTTTGGCCGTGTCGCTTCTCGGGGGAGCCGCGGTTGCTGCTGCGCCCTCCGTCGCAATTCCCGATTTTACCGTGGACGGCGGCGGATGGGCCGCGGCCAATGTCGACCTGCTTCCACCGCCGTCCGGCCCCGGCCCGGTCGGTTCAGATCCAGCCCATCCCTACATCGCCAATGGCGGCGGCCTGCAACCGAACTTCCGCGTCGCCGACGTCACCAACCCCATTCTCCAGCCATGGGCCGCCGAGCAGATGAAGAAAGCCAACGCAGAGGTGCTTGCCGGCAAGGTCGGATTGTACGCGCGGATAAGCTGCCGTCCGGCCGGCGTGCCCGGGTGGGAATATTTCATCATCGAGCCGATCTATTTCATCCAGACGCCGAAAGAGATTTTGCTGCTTTTTTCCGGTGATCAGCAGGTTCGGCACATCTACATGAACGTACCGCATTCGAAAAACCCCAAACCATCCTGGTACGGAGAATCAGTCGGCCGCTACGAGGGCGATACGCTGGTCGTCGACACTATCGGCTTCAACGACAAGACCTTCATCGACAATTACCGCACGCCGCACACCGATAGACTCCACGTCGTCGAGCGATTCCACAAGCTCAACGGCAAGGGGCTCGAAGTCGACATCTATGTCGAAGACCCCGGCGCCTTCACCATGCCATGGTCGGCGATCCAGCGTTATCGCCCCGTCCGCATCCCCTATGACGAAGAGGTCTGCATCGAGGGCAATCTGAATCTGTTCGATTACAACGTTCCCATCGCGTCTAAGTCCGATTTCTAAGCGCCGCTGCTGTATCGGGATTTGGCGATCGATCTGCTCTCCGCAGGTTTGACCGCCTAAGGTTGTTTGCCAGAATTAAGAGGTGATGGTATGATGGCGCCATCATGAACGCGCGTACTCAGATCACCATGGACCCGGAGACACAGCGGCGGGCCCAGGCCAAGGCGGCCGAGCTTGGCATCTCGTTTGCCGAGTATATTCGCCGCCTCGTCACTTCCGACCTCGCGCCTCCCAAGCGCAAGGTCGATGTTTCCATCCTGTTCGATCTTGGCGCCTCCGATAAGCCGACCGACATTGTCCGAAGCAAGGACAAGATGGTTGGCGAAGCAGTCTGGCACGAATATTTGCGCAAGAACGGGCGAAAGCTGCGTAAAGCCACACCGAAGCGAGGCAGTGCGTGAATGTCTTTCCAGGACTTCTCGATCGTTGACAGGACAAGTTTCGCAATCATGGAACGGCTCGGCCTCTCGCACGCTGCGAGTTTCGATGACGATTTCGCGATTTACAATGCGGCGCAATTCTGGAATTAGATCGGCTGTTCGGCCGAGACGATGGATTTCGGCGGGTGTACGTCTTCCTCCACAAACGGCCTATCGGGGCGAAGATAGAACGCCAGGATCGCGCCTAATAGCAGCAGCGCCGTCGAGACCAGGAACGGTACGGTCCATGTGCCGGTGAGATCGATCATCACGCCGAAAAACAAAGGCGAAACGATTCCGGCCAGCCCGAAACCGAAATTCATCATGCCGCTCGCCGTGCCGGCATAACGCGGCGCGATGTCCATGGGCACGGCCCAGATTGGCGCTACGATCAGTTCGGCGAAGAAAAATGCCAGCGAAAGACAGATTGCGGCGAGCGTAAGATTGTGGATCAGCACCACGGGGAGCATGAAGACACAGCCGCCGATGAACCCGGCGATGATGACGCTTCGTCTCGCTTTCACCAGGTTTCCGCTGCGCTTGAGAATGGCGTCGCTTGCGATCCCGCCCAGCATGTCGCCGATCACGCCGGCGAACAGCACGCCCGCCGAATAAAGCGCCGTTGCATTGAGATCGAGGCCGTAATTCTGCACGAAGAAGGACGGAATCCAGCTTTGGAACAGCCACAGCGTCCAGCCATAGCAAAAATCCACGCACGTCACCGGCATAATGCGGCGCGCCAAGCGCGCCCAGGGCACGCGGCGCTTGCCATCACCTTGCGCGCGCACCGGAAGCCGGCTGAGATCTTCGCGCGTCATGGCCGGATGGTCCGCAGGGCGATCCCGGAAATACCACAGCCAAACTGCCATCCACACGAGATTGACCGGCGCCAGAAGATAAAACGACGCGCGCCAAGACAAAAACGCGATCAAGGCGGCGACGATCAGCGCGGTGGCCCAATTCCCCAGGCGCGAAAACGTATGCGTGATGCCTTGCGCGAAGGCCCAGCGTCCCGCCGGTGTCCAAACCGACATGGCGCGCGTCGCCGCCGGGAACGCCGCGCCTTCGCCGATGCCAAGCGCCAACCGCGCCAAAAACAATGAAGCGAGCCCTCCCGCGGCTCCCGTCCACGCCGTCGCGAGGCTCACCACAAAGGTCGCGACCCCAAGCGTCAGCCGCGGCCCGAATTTATCACCCAGCATGCCGCCAAAGAGCTGGAACAGCGCGTAGGGATAGGCGAAGGCGGAAAAAGCCAGACCGAGCTGCGTGTTGGTCAGCTTGAGGTCCGCCTGCATCAGCGGACCGGCGATCGCGAGATTGGTGCGATTGACGAACAACAGAAAATACATCGCGCAAAGGAGCAACAGCACGATGCCGGGAGGGCGAAGCCTCAGCGCACGCATTGTCATGCCTTTGGCCGTGTCTCGCCCTTGATCTGGGTGCGGTGCATGATCCGCCGCGCGCCCGCATCGAAAGAATCACGCCGATGCATCGTGCAGCGATTGTCCCACAGCACGAGATCGCCCACGCGCCATTCGTTGTACCAGGTGAATTCGTCGCGCGTGGCCAAGCTCCACAATTCGTCCAGCAGAGTCTCGGATTCCTTCACCGGCAAACCGGCAATATATCCGTTACGCCTACGCCCGAGATAAAGCGCGCGGCGGCCGGATTCCGGATGGGTGCAGACGAGCGGATGCACCGCGCCCGGCGAAGTGAGCGGATCGTCGACCGCATTCAGGCCATGGCGAACATAGCCCCCGCTATTATAAGTACCGTCATGTTTGAGGCTGAGGCCTTCGATGCGGCGCTTCAACGCGTCGGGCAACGCGTCATAACCCGCATACATATTGACGAAGCCGGTATTGCCGCCCGCAGGCGGCACTTCGATCGCATAAAGCATGCTCGCTTTGGGCGGGTCCGGCATATAGGACATGTCGGTGTGCCAAACCGCTTCGCCCGCGCCGAGACTGCCGATCGGCACTCCGTTCTCGACCACGTTAGAAACGACATAGATTTCCGGGTGGCCGTCCACGAAGCGCCGTCCGGTTTCCTGGATGGGCGCCCAGTCGAGCGCTCCAAAACGCAGGCTGAAGCCAATCAGGTCCTCGTCATCGAGCTTTTGCCCACGGAAAAGCAGCACCAGATGGTCGATCCAGGCGCGGTGAATCGCGGCAAACTCGCGCTCGCCGATCTGTTTCAGGTCTATTCCGCGGATTTCGGCGCCCAGCGCCGCGCCCGTGGGCCTTACCTCAAACATTTACGCACTCCGCTCATCCCTGTGACATTGCCCTGAGAAGAAAGGAGTTACAATCGGCGCATGGCTGGCTATGACACCATAGTGCTTGGGCTTGGCGCGATGGGAAGCGCCGCCGCCTATCAGCTGGCAAAGCGCGGACAAAATGTGCTCGGCATCGACCAGTTCTCTCCGCCGCATCCCTTCGGCTCCTCGCATGGCGAGACGCGGATAACCCGTCTGGCGATCGGCGAAGGCGAACAATACACGCCACTTGCTTTGCGCTCGCATGAGATCTGGCGCGAGATCGAAAGAGAAACCGGCACCGATCTGCTTACGGTCACGGGCGGTCTCATCATTTCCAGTCCCGACAAGACAGCGACTCTGCATGTCGCAGATTTCTTCGCCAATACGATTGCCGCAGCGAATAAATACAAGATTCGTCACCAAATCCTTGCCGCTGAGGAAATCCGCAGGCGATTTCCGCAATTCCGCATACGGGACCATGAGGTCGGCTATTACGAACCGGGTGCGGGATTCCTGCGTCCCGAACGCTGTGTCGAAGCGCAATTGAACCTTGCTAAAAGGCACGGCGCCGAACTTCGCACAAATGAAAAATTGCTTGGCTTCGAGCTCTCGGCAAACGGCGTAGAGGTCACAACGAATCGGGATTCCTATGCCGCCGGTAAGCTCATCCTCGCCGCGGGGCCGTGGCTTCCCGAGCTTATCGGCAAATACGCGGCGCCATTCCGCGTGCTGCGGCAAGTGCTGTTCTGGTTCGATATTGCGAAATCCGTTACGCCTTTTCTTCCGGAGAATTGCCCAATCTTCATTTGGGAGCTTCAAGGGCCAAACCAGGCGATTTACGGCTTTCCCGCGATCGACGGGCCGAAGGGCGGCGTCAAAGTGGCTACCCAGCAATATGAACAGACCACCACGCCCGGCACCGTAGACCGCAATGTCTCGCAAGCGGAAATTTCCGCAATGTACGACACCTATATCGCGTCTTATCTGCCGGGCCTAAGCGGCAGATGCATCAAAGCGGTTTCCTGCCTCTATACGGCCACGTCCGATTCCGGTTTCGTCATCGATACGCACCCCGAAAGCGATCGCGTGATTATCGCTTCGCCCTGTTCGGGCCACGGCTTCAAACATTCAGCCGCCGTCGGCGAAGCACTCTCCGAGCTTGCCATCGACGGCAAAAGCCATTTCGACCTCAGCGCCTTCTGCCTCAACCGTTTTGCACCTGAAAGTCACAAAACCCATGGAATCTAAGGTCACTACTAAGGGGCAAACCGCGATTGAAAGCCGGAGATCGGGTCAAATTCTTCGTGCAATCCAGGATCGTCGACGTCCCCCGGATTGCTTCGTCGCGCTCTAGCGCTCCTCGCAATGAAGAATAGGTAGCTTGCGGGGCCGCGGCAGTTTACGCAACCGGAATAAAGCTCGGACGGATGAAATTCAGATGCACCTCGTTCAGCTCTTGCTTCCGATTTACGATAATGAGGGCCGCGCCTTTCCTCATGAAATCTATGGCGCGATCCGCGATGAATTGGTTGCGCGCTTCAGCGGGTTGACAGCTTACACGCGGGCGCCGGCTGAAGGCCTGTGGACGCGTGAAGGCTACTCGACCAGCCGCGACGATATCGTCGTACTGGAAGTCATGGTGGCAAAACTGGATGAAAACTGGTGGTCCGAATACCGCAAAACGCTCGAAGGCCGATTGCGTCAGGAATCCGTCGTGATCCGCAGTCATACGATCCGCTTGCTGTGACCGGCTCGCGCTCCGCAGCAATCCTGCACCCCCATTTCTTCGCGCGCGATGCCACGACGGTCGCGCGCGACATTATCGGCGCGACTTTGCTTGTTGATGGTATCGGCGGCGTAATCGTCGAAGCGGAAGCCTACGATCAAACCGATCCGGCGTCCCATTGCTATCGCGGGCGGCGAACGCGGCGCAACGCCACGATGTTCGGTCCGGCGGGGCACGCTTATGTATACCGTTCGTATGGCGTGCATTGGTGCCTGAATTTCGTGTGCGGAGCGCGGGAACGAGGCGGCGCCGTTCTTATCCGCGCTCTCGAACCAATCGCCGGACTGGAAGCGATGCGCAGACGCCGCGGAGACATCGACATCAGGCTGTTATGCGCCGGTCCCGGCCGCTTGACGCAGGCACTCGGGATCACCGGCGAATGGGACGGCAGAGCGCTCGATGCGCCGCCTTTCTCTTTGCACGCGCGCACCGCGCCGGTTGAAATTGCGACTGGCCGGCGCATCGGCATCACGCGCGGCGTCGAATTGCCCTGGCGCTTCGTGATGGCAGGTTCGCGTTTCCTCAGCCGTGGGTTCGGCAAGCCAGCTTTGCCGGAAAACATGTCTTGAGGGAGTGTTTTGCTTCACCGCTTTATTGAGACGAACTCGTCCGGTTCATGTTGGTCCATTACATTTTCGAAGGCACATGGCAGATTTGTCCCGACTAACCCCGCGGCAGCCGAATTTGCTCATGCCGCAGTTAAGGTAATAAGCGTCAATAACGCGCCGCGAGTTCGCGTTGGATCAGTTGCGGGATATCCGCCTCGCTTTGCGCGAAATGATCGACGGCGCGCAGGTCACGATATGAGGCGGGGTTGACTCCGCGCGGTTTTCCGCCGGATTCCACCGCGCGGGTCGCCTCCAACAACAAACGCCGCATCATGACAATCGCGCGGTCGGTGGAACCGAGATGCTCTTGTGAGCGGTCGACAATCGCTCCCATGCCTTCCTGCACAGCGACATCCTGAGTGTTGATGCCGCTAATGCCGGTGAAGGATTGCTTCTTCTGCACCTCCCGGTCGATCAGGAAATCATTGGCGTTGTTCTTCTTCAGGCGAAAATCTGGCTTTAGGTCGCCGGGGCCGCGGCCATAATCGGCCTCGGCAGCCAAAGCAAATTCCGGCGTCAAGGGAATGCCCGGATCGGCCGAATAGGAGAAGTTGAACACGGATGTGGTGACGTCATCGTTCGGAATCCAAAAATGGCCGCTGATGAGGGGAATGGCCGGCGGCGCCTTCTCCCCGCGAACCGGTGCGATACGCCCGCGCAGTTGGGTTGCGGGCATGATGTACTGATACGCACGGACCCAGTGCCGGCCATCGCGGCTGCGGATTCCGCTATACTGAAAACCATAATCCTTAAGCTCGACATCGAGTCGCGGCGTGACCGCTTCGAAGTGGTCAAGCCATGACAAGTCACCAATCGTCACGTTGTGAAGAATGGTCGCGTGGGCCGAATCGAGCCCGCCTTCGAGCGCCTGCAGATAGTTGCAGTCTTGTACGGTTTTCGAGACAAAGCGGTGCGTCGCCGGCGCCCTGAGGAATTCCAAATCAGGCAGCGGCGGCGTTTCGGCGGACGGACCCAGATAGGCCCACACCATGCCGCCGCCCTCCCAGACCGGATAGGCTTTGATGCGGATTTTCGTTCTGTAGGGGCTGTCTTTGGGCTCTGTCGGCATTTCCAGACACTCGCCCGAGCGAGCAAATTTCCAGCCATGGTAGACGCAGCGCAAACCGAAGTTCTCATTGCGGCCGAGGAACAACGGCGCGCGCCGGTGGGGACAGAACGCATCCACAAGACCCACTGCGCCGGTTGTATCGCGAAATACGACCAGTGGCTCACCAAGCAATTGGATGCGAACCGGAGCGCCGTCGGGCTCCGGCAGCTCGGAGGAGAGCAGCGCCGGCAGCCAATAGCACCGGAACACATTTCCCATAGGCGTGCCGAGCCCAACTTGCGTAAGGCGTTCATTGTCCTCCTTCGACAGCATTACTCCTCCCCGATCCGGCCAAAGGGACCGCAGTTTAAAGCTGGGAGAGCAGCTTAGACCGCTTATTGAGCCGGTGCGATGAGCACATCCACCATTTCGTAGGGCGCGCCAAAGAACTGAACGACAGCATCGCCCGCTTTTAGCGAAAACTCGATTTTCTTGCCATATTTCACGCAAGGCAGGCGGCCGCGCATTTCGAGGGACTTCACCGGCTCGCCATTTTGGATCACGTCAATCCAGTTTGCTTCACTGATCATGACCGCGTAAACGCCATCTTTCGGCACACGCACCGATACGATTCCCGAATAAACATATTGCTTGGGCATTTGTTCGGTCGGCGCGTGTGCGAACTTCACGGTTTCCGTGTTTGCGAGAGTCAGTGTCACGCGCCGTTGCATCATCAATGGCCGCATCAACGCTTCGCGAATGTCGTGCGCGGTCGCGACCGGCACCGGCGGCTTTCCCCAAGCGGCCAGGTTCTGCGGCAAACCGGAATTCGTAGACGGGCAAGCGGCATTCCGGTCTTCCTGAGTGCCGGCCGCCGGTGCAACGCCGATGGAGGTCGCGACCATGAGTGCAAACGCCGATATTCGCATGAAGACCTCCGGTTTATGACCGCTTCGCGCAGTCGCCCTGACCGATGCAGCTGCTTCGCCGTCTCCATCGGTGCTGCGGACACAATCACCCGCTCAGGAGCGAAGGCGGAGAGCGACAAAGTAATTGCGTCCCTCCGATGGAAAACCCGGAATAAGCTGATAATTCTGATCCAACAGGTTGCGTGCGCCAGCCTGCAGATCCAGATTTTCCCTGATGGCGTAATCCGCCTCGAAATTCACCAGCACGAATGCGCCACCGTCGGAGTAGCCGCCGCTAAGGGAATTGCCCCAGCGATTGCTCGCGGCCTGCAAATTCGGAGTTACGCTGAGCTGCGGCGTCGCTGCCCAGGTGAGATAAACAAATGCCTGCGTGCTGGGCTCGCCGGTCAGATGAAAATTTGCCGGCAGTGGCGGATTGGCCGGATTTTGCGCATTCAGATTGCGGTCGATATAGGTGAACCGGACTCCGGCCTGCACGTCCGGCCGGATCGCCGTATCCGCGGAAACGTCAATTCCATAATACCAGCCATCGCCGACATTCTGCGTCTGGTTGACCGCGGTCAATGTTCCCGGCAACTCCCCTGTGCCGGTGCAGTTCTTGGCGGCGGTCGAGGTCGTGTCACAGAATTGGATCGGCACGTTTTCCAGTAGGCCGGTCACCCGGCTGGCGTAAACCGCTGCATCGACATGGGTATTGCCGAACAGGTTCTCACCGCCGCCAATTTCGTAATTGATCGCGCGCTCGGCCTGGAGATCGGGGTTGGACAACGTCGATCCAAATCTCGTGCTGAAGCGCTCGAACAGAGTTGGAAAGCGGGCGCGGTCGGAGATGTCGGCGTAAATATGTCCCGTGTCGCTGTACGTGTAGATCAACGCCGCCTGGCCGTTGGGCGCATGACCATTGGCCAGCGGGAAATTGACGAACACGCCCGGCGTTTTGGCGGTCGGGTCAACATAGGACTGCGCCTGCAGCAATTCGCGCCAGTCATAGCTGGCGCCCGCCACGAAATCCAGATTCGGCGTGATGTGCAAGCGGTTCTCCGCCGCAATCGAATAGGTGTCTTCGAAGCTCTTTTGACGTGGCTCGGTGAAAAGCGGGGCGAAAATCTCCTGCCATTGAATATGCGTGTCGCGGCGAAAGAAGAACGCGCCTTTCAGGGTGTCGCGGTCACCGAACTGGTTCCCGGCTTCGACGCTGCCGCCCCAGGCGTTGTCGGTGTAATATGAGTTGAACGACTTCGGGGTCGTTTGAGTGTTTTCATTGGCGTTGTCGAACGAAATCAGGTCATTGCGAAAGCTGTTGTAATAGAATTTGGTCTTTACATAGGCCGTGCCGCCGATAGCCGTGTTCGACAGGAAATACAGGCTCTGCACATTCCAGTAAGGCCAACGCCAGTCCTTTTGAGTCGATGCCGAATCGCTGACGGAGAAGGTCGCATCTTTTTTGCCGAAGTCGCCCGTATAGCTGATCGAATATTCGTCGGTGGAGTTCGGCTGCCAGCCATATTTCAGGTTAATGCTGGAATCTTGGGAGTCCGAATGGGTGCGGTCGCCCGCAGGCTGCGTGGGCGTTGAGGTAAAACTGTCCGGCAGTTTCCAGTGATCGAGTTTGGTCGATGAAAGGCTGGCCTGCCAATAATTGTTGTCGATCACGCCGCCCGCCAGCGCGGAGCTGTTATAGCCGTTATAGCTGGCGTCATCGGCAAGCGCCAAGCCGGTGCGCAAATCATATTCAAACGGTTGCGTGGGTTTCCGCGTAACCAGATTTACCGTGCCGCCCAGCGCCCCGGGACCATCGAGCACCGATACATAACCCTTTTCCACTTGCACCTGTGCAAGTGTCGAAGTCGGAAAAAAGCCGATGTCCAGCCGGTTGTCATATGGCAAATAGACGCGAATTCCGTCGATATAGAGAGGAGATTCAAAGCGATCGAAACCCCGGACAAAGAACAGTCTTTCGTTGCGAGGACCACCCGTGCTTCCAGACGCTGCTCCGGAAACGAGGTCAAGAGCCCGATCCAGCGAAAGGGCATTGAACTTGTATGCTTCTTCGCCGGAAACCGTGCTTTCGTTGATTGTGGCGGCAAAAGGAGAGCCCGTAATTGTAACCTGCTCGATCTGGCCAAGATTGAAAATACTGTTGTTGGGAGGATTCGCTGCATCGGCGGCGACCGCGGTGTTTTCGCCTGCGAAAGCCGCAGTACTCATTGAAAGTGCGACCAGCGAAACGGAATTTTTCAAATATGCACGAGACATTGTGCCCCCCGGCAGCCTGGCTTGACGGAAGGCAGCAAGCGGCTTATCGCTCATCCTCCACGTTATGTTTTGTTGGATATCACGAGTCGCGCAAGCTGTTCAAGCCGGAATTAGCGCGAGCGGCCAAAGTAGTCCGGTGATCCGAACTTAGAAGTCTATTTCGCGACCATGACGTCGGAGGCTTTGATCACGGCGGAAACACTGTCGCCATTTTTCAGGGCAAGATCGTCGACGGCTTCATTGGTGATGGATGAAGTGATGGTTACGCCATTTCCAATGTCGATCAGGACGTGAGACGTCGTTTGTCCCTTATGCACCTCGACGATTTTGCCTTTGATCTGGTTGCGCGCGCTCAGCTTCATTGTCTTCTTCTCCCAAGGGTGAACCAATCTCAATGCTGCACGGCGACGGCGGCCTCCGCGAATTGCGAGCTGACAAAATCAGCCGCCCTGACGGTCGCGAAATCCGGCGCTCGCGGATGCGCCGGATAAAGGACTCGGTCTCGTTCTATGCCTGCGACGGAAATTTTGGGCGTGCCGGGGACGGCCGGCGCATAGACAGCCAGGATCGCGCCAATGAGGCGCCGGTCCGATTGGGACGCGCCCGAGGCCATCAGCGCATCAAGCGCCGATTTTGAATCGGAATGGATAAGCTGCTCGGCCTCGTAGATTGCGCGTGTCACCTTCTCGATGAGTTGGGGGTTCTGCCTGATCGTTGCGCGTGTCGTTGCCAAAGCGTGTATCTGACCATCTGCAAGCGTTGGGATTTCGCCGTTCGAAGCATTAACGACCAGCACGGCGCCGTGTTCCACCATCGCCTGTTCGAGATACGGGGTGTGGGCGAAAAGCAGGTCAACCTTGCGGGTCGCGAAGGCCTTAGTTTGTTGCGGCCCCGCTATGGTCACAAGCGTCAGCTGCTTTTCGGCATCCAAGCCCGCCGCCGCAAAAAGCGCCCGCAACCGCGGCGCTACTTCTCCTGCGAGACCGACCTTGAGACCCTTTAGAGTCGAAAGCTTTTCGCGCAGCGATCCGTTGGAAGGAAAGTTGCGCATCTCGGCCATATCTTTCTGCAGGACGAGGTTGATGGGTTCGTTCGCAAGCAGACTGGCAAATAATCGGATCGGCTTATCCTCGGCCATCATGCCTAGGAACATCGGAGGCGGAAGTAGGGCCACATCGGCATCGCCGCGCAGAAGCATGTCGCCGACCGTTCGCGGCGCCGCCGCGACGAGTATCTTGGGCTGCAATCCTTGTTTCTCGAAAGCGCCGCTGCCGACGGCAACCCACAATGCGAGGAACTGAAGATTGGTTGCAGAAGGCACTTCGATTCGCACATGTGCAAGGCGCGCCGGCGCCGCGCTCCCTTCACCGGGACAGATCGATGCCAGAACGGCGCAGAGCGATAGCCTCAGTAGGCCCTTTGCAAAACAGTGCCATTCCATGCCGGGTCTCGCCCTTAGCCGCATTGAGTTCATTTCGGTCGTTATATCCCAATGTGCATCACGCTGCCAATCCAAAGGCGTCAACGCAAGAAAATCTCTCGGCCCTCGCGAGCGGATTGAAGCACGGCGAGACAGACCTCCATCGTCGCCATGCCCCACTCGCCATCGTGAACGGCCGGCCGCCCATTGAAGATCGCGTCATAGAATTCGTCGATGACTTCTGCCCGCGGTATGGCGGGTTCGGGAAGTGGATCGAGACCGCGCGTGTCGTCGCCGTAAATCACGACCCCGTCCGGCATTGGCCGTAAATCAGCCCGCTCGCACGATGCGATGAGCAGGCCAAAGTGCTGATGCCAGCGCCGCCCCCCAGGTGGGATTTCAGCCGCCGTTTCCCCGCCATAATTGCGCGCGTTTTTCAACGCGAGTTCCTCATCTTTGGAACGCGCCTGCCGAAGCAATTTGCGCGCCGAGCCATAGACGTTCTGGTCTTTGGGATAGCCGCTTTCGCCAATCCAACCCATAAATTCGTCGCTGTCGAAATGCGCGTATCCGCTATACGTCAGAGAAGCAAATGCACCGCCTTCGAAACTCAAGATGCAATTATAGGCCCCCTCTGCTGGCCGCTCGGTGTCCCAGGCGCCGGTCATGGCGCGCACGCTTCGAACCGGCTGTCCCGCCAAAAACCGGGCGACATCCACGTGGTGCGGCGCCTGGTTAAAGATAACGCCGCCACTGGTTTCGCTGCGCAGTTCTTCCGGCCGCCGAGGACGATAAAGAAAATCCGTGAAATTGATCGCCGTGATCATGCGCAGGGGACCAAATTTCCCGCTTGCGATTAAATCGCGTGCGCGCTGTATCGGCGCATCGAAACTGTGGCTGTGGCCAACGACCAGCACCACGCTTGCGCGCCCGGTGCATTCGATCATTGCTCGGCAATCGTCCAGCGTGAGCGCCATCGGCTTTTCGACCAGCACATGCTTCCTTTGATCGGCCGCAAGCCTGACGTGCTCAGCATGGAATTGATGGGGAGTGGCAATATAGATTGCTTCGACGGCTGCGTCGGCGCAGAGAGCTTCGACGGAATCGTAGGCTTTGGCGGCAAAATCGGCCTCGAATCTGAGTTGCGCGGAAGCGCGCGGATCGGCTGCGGCGACCAATTCGATTTTGGGATGCAGCTTCAGACCCGGCGCCATCAATACGAAAGCCCGGCCAAGGCCTGCCACGCCCAGACGCAATTTGTGATCCGTCACAGGATTTTCCGGCCGAGATACGAAAAGGTTTTACCAGGACGAGGTCAGCGTGACACCCACCATGCGCGGATTGATCACATAACCCGATATCGAGCCCGGCTGGAGCGTCGTGTTGTTAAGGATCGACCACGCATGCTGATTGAACAAATTGCGGGCCCAAACCTCAACTTTCCAATGTCGCTCCGGAGCCTCGGCGCCGATGCGCAGGCCAACCACCGCGTATGGATTTTGCATAAAATTGGAGGACGGCGTCGCAGAAGCGCCGACATTGGCTTTCGATTGCCAGCGCACATCGGCGTCGGCAAAGCCGATTAGGCCCAGTTCGTCGAAGCTCCTGCGATAGGTCGTTGCGCCAATCAATATCCAGCGGGGCGCAATCGGCGCAGTACTGCCTTGTAATTGCACAAGGCTGGATGGAAATCCCGAATTGCCAAAGATCGCCTCTTGATAGATTCCCGCCAGCGAAAATTCGAGATCCGGCAGCGGCTGATATCCGCCTTCAACTTCGGCGCCCTTCGTTTCCAACCTGGGGACATTCACGGTGCGGCGATTCAGCCCGGTGAAATAGCTGAACTGATAATTATCGAACGTACTTAAGAACGCGGTTTCACTGCCATGCCAATTCCCGCTTGAAGAATTTTCTTTTAGACCGCCTTCGAAAGCATCAGTTGTTTCTTCGCGGAATGCCAATTGCGAAAGTGAAGGCGCAATTGGATCCATTCCGGAACGATCAAACTCAAATCCTCCCGCTTTGTAGCCGCGGCTGTAGCCGGCATAGGCGCTCGCCGATTCGGCCAGCCGTTCCGTCAAGGCTGCCGTCCCCGACCAGTTCCCTTCGGCTCGATCGGCCGCGTAGTTCCCGTTGTAACGGGGATCGAGGTTGGGAATGCAGACCAGGCCCTGCAGGGCCGCGGGTACGCCGGAAAGCGAGCGGCCGTGAACGGCCAGCGCGTTTGCACAACCGGGATTATTCGTGGCGATCGAGGCGCCAAGCGATTTGGTTTCGTTGGTGTAACGGCCGCCAAGCGTGAGCGAAAGGCGATCGGTCAGCATCACGATCTCATGCGAGAAAAATGCAAAGGTCGTGGATCGCTGGCGGAACACGTCGAGCACGCCGCTGCCTGGGGGAAAATTCCGCCCGGCCGGAAGGCCGGTAAAGATGGGGACGACCCCGCCGGCAAGCGCATTCACATACGGATCGAAATCCCGGCCCAGTGTGTAGGCGTCACTGGATACGATCAGGCTATGGGCGGCATAAGCGCCCAACAGGTAATCTAACGGTCCCGCCAGCCCGCGAAATCGTAACTCCAAGGTTCCTTGTTGATAACGCTCGCCTTGCGGATCGCTGGCCAGATCGGCCGGGCTGTTATCGACATCGTAATCGCGCCGCGCCGTGAAGCTTTGGTAGGAAGCGATCGCGGTAAGCTGGCCCGCGCCTGTTCTCCAATCGGCAATTGTGCTGATGCCGGCATCATCGCTGAATTCGAAACGCGGAGAGTTGTCGTCGATTTGGGTGACGTCCTTCGCATCAAAGCTCGCCAGCAACGGCAAGCCGGCAAGCTGACCGATGATCGCGCCGGTTGGCCCAACGATGCGGTATGCCGCCCCGTTTATCGTGCCGCCGTGATGAAAATAATCGGCAATCAGCCGGACATTTACTTGCGGGACCGGATTCCAGAGTAGCTGACCGCGAAACTCTTGGCGGCGGCGGGCTCCATAAACCTGGCCGGTATCGAGGTCTCGCAGATAACCGTCAACGGCCCCCACAATTGCATCGATACGGCCCGCGAGCTGCGTTCCTACGAGCGCGCCGCCCGCCGAGAGCCGGAAATCTCTTTGCTCCCACTCTCCGAACGTCGCGCTGACCTCGTAAAACGGAGTAAAACCGGGCTGCTGCGTGACGATATTGATGATTCCGGCGGTCGTATTGGAGCCAAACAAGGTTCCTTGCGGCCCCCTAAGGAACTCGACGCGATCCACGCCCTGAAAATCGAAAATCGCCAGATTGGGCCGCACCAGCGGCACGCCATCCACGGTGATGCCGGCGGCCGATTCGAGACCGATATCCGCGCCTGAGGTCGCAACACCGCGCACCGCGATAAGCTGTCCAAAGGATTCGCCAATGGAATTAATGACGCTGACGGCGGGTGTGAGCGATGTAATCTGTTTGACATTGGTGACGTTGGCCGCGGCCAAGCTTTCGGAGGAATAAAGCGAAATCGATGCAGGAACATCAAGGATGCCGGCCGGCCTTTCTGTTGCGGTAATGACGACTTGCTCATTCTGTCCGGAAACGGCCGGCAGAGATTGAGCGTTGGCAGCGGCCATAAACCGACTGACCGACAGCGATAAGAAAGCCAGCCAATGGCCGGCTATCCGCGTTCCCTGTCCCAATTTCCCCCCCAGGATTGGAGACAAATTTAACAAAACATGATTTAAAAAGTGACAACACGAGATTACCGGTGAACGCTCCCTTTCACTCAACTCCACATTGAGCAATAATTTGGGTCGGGCAAGCGGAAGCGGGGTTGGGGGCTGCACGGCAATCGTGCAGGGAGCAGGCGAGAAAGCGGCAGTCACAACAGGAGGGAATTGGAGGGCGGCCGGCCAGGGGGACTAGCCGACCGCCCAGCCCTGACTAGCGATGCTTCAGCTGGAGGTAGCTCGAGCGCAACCTTGCAAAGACATCGCCCAGCCAAGTCGAAGAGAATTGTTCTGCGCAGCCAACTGCCCGGTCCGAATTGGTCCAGGCAGAAAACTGCTTTCTGGGTGCGTTAACTTTTGCCATTTTCCTTGTTCGCATTTTGCGCAAGTGTGCGGGCGATATCGGACTGCGCCTTGTCGAGAAGCTCCGCGGTTTCATGCAACTCAAAATCCCGCAATGTCGCCGCGATCTGCGACAGCGCGTCGGCGAGATATTTCAGCGGGTGCACCCTCGAAACGGCGTTCATTTTCGTGCCCCGGCTCTCCGCGACGTTGCAACAATCCAAGAGCGGATCGTTACCGGCTCGGCATATAGCGACAGAATGCGTGCTGTGGCGGTCAACATCGCGCCGGCGGGATCGTCGTAGGCGCGAACTGCTACTCCGTCCAACAGCACATTCGGCCGATGGTCACGATGGAAAGCATCAATGGCGGTCGACAGACACGACAGTTCGCCGAATTGACCGGCAAAGGCATAATTGCCGCCGATTTCATCCGCCATCTCGCGGAACTCGGCACTCGCGTAACAGGATGGGCGATAACGGTCGAACACCATGTCCCAGCGATTGGGTTCGAAACCTTCAATCCATCGGGGATAGTTCGAAGACGCTAGCATGTTCGGTGCCGGAGCAACCTGCCGTGTGAAGGCGACGCGCATTCCGCATGCGCGCGCGTGCTTGAGCGCAACGCGGCAATTGGCGACTGCGTCATTCAGTACCGGGGCTGCGCCGGAGTAATCGTGCATGTCAATGAGCACGAGCGTGGGCACGGAGCGCGCATGCGTTCTGAAATCCTTCAACCGGACAACTGTGCTCATGCGTGACGCTCTTGCACGGAAGGACGCGTGACTTCGCGCTTTGCGGATCGCTCAAGCACGCCAGGCACATGCCAGCGGCCTTCCGGTCTGATCATCACGTAAGGATCGGCCCCGATAGTGATCGCTTCCGGATCGCGCTCGATCTCGGCGACAATTTCGACATAATCGAAATCGGAAAAGACGAATTCTTTCTTGCCTTCGATTGGTCTGAACCCGAAGCGGCTCCAAAAGTTGACCAGGCGCTTTTGAGAGTGGCCGTAGAGGCGCCGATAGCCTTTCATTTGACAGAGTTTGATGCCGGCGCGAACCAGGTGGAAAGACAGGCGCGTGTTCCGGAATTCTTTTCTGACCGCTAACCGCTCAATCTTGGCGAAATCGGCGAAATAGCGGATGCGCAGGCAGCCCGCGGGCTCATCGCCGACATAACCAATGAGGTGGGTCGCCGCCAAATCGTTGCCGTCGAACTCTTCCTCGTAGGGGCATTCCTGCTCCCCGATGTAAACCGCGCTCCTGATGCTGGAAACGCGCACCAGATCCTCGAATGTGCGCGCGACCGTCACCATGAGCTCGCGCCCGCCAGTGTTGTGGCGATAGCTGTCGTAAATCGGCGCCAGGACGGGCGCGCGGGGGAATGTGTACAAGTGCGGAGCGTAAATGGGGCCGATCTTGGCGCCCTTCTTCAGTCCGAGAGTCTCATTGAAGCGAAAGCCGTCAGGCGTGTTGGGGCGGGTGAACAAATCGACGCCCGCGTAATCCGGCGTTCCCAACTGCTCCAGCACCAAAGCGACGGCCCCAGCTAGGATTCCAGGTGCGAATGTTGCCCAAACATAGAGTCCGGCAGGGCGCTCGCCAGGCCGCGTGACTTGATTGAGATCGGGGTGAGCCGTGTCGAGCGTATTCGTGGCCAATTGAAGCAGTGCGGGCTTTTTCAACGGGAGTAGGGCGATAAAGCCCTCCCCTACCGGCGAGCGAGGATTATACCTATGCTTGCGTGCGATCGCCCATATACAATTGGGGTTGTGTCCCCAAACCGAACGCACCGTTTCCGTGTCCGTCAGCCCAGGAATCTGGGCACGAGCCTTGGCCATGAGCGCGTCGAGCGCCTTTTCATCCGGCCGGAAAATCGCCAAGTGCCGGGAAATTCGAGTAGAATCAAGGCTTCCAAGGGGGTGTTTGGCACGGACCTCATTGGTTTTCCCCCCCGAACGAATGAGCTCCAATGGATATTCTGTCACGATTTAACCCCACTCTGTTTTTTTCGTGCTAAGTTTTATTCAAAGAGGGTGAGACAGTATGCAGTCCATTATGGAACGCAGTGTTCCGCACGCGGAACACGCCCTGCAGGGAATACGCCGCGCGATCCCGGATTGGGAGGCGGTAAGGGTTTCCCTTGAAGTCGTCCGCAAGGGAAGTTTCCGGGCCGCCGCGGAACATCTAAAAATGTCGGTGAACGCCGTGCGCCGCCGTGTGGACGAACTTGAGCGAGGCCTTGGGACCACTCTACTCACGCGGCATGTCGATGGGGTCCGCATAACGGCCGAGGGAGAAAAGGTGTTTGCGGCGGCAACCCGCATGGAGATGGCGTCATTTGCGCTGCTCCAGGCGCGCGACGAGACGGATTCCGATTCGATGTCCGGAGAAGTTCGCCTCGCCATCACCGAAGGCCTTGGCACGTTCTGGATCGCGCCGCGGCTCGTCGAATTCCAGCGCGCGAATCCGAATCTGCTGATCGACGTCAATTGCGCGATGAAATCGGCCGATGTGCTGCGCCTGGAAGCCGACGTTGCGATTCAGATCACGCGCCCCACGGCGCCGGATTTGCGCTTGGTCAAGCTCGGGCGGCTGCATTTTTTGCCGTTTGCCGCGCCGAGCTATCTTGCAACCTTCGGATGTCCGAAGACGCCGCAAGACTTGGTTCATCACAGAATACTGGTGCAATCGGACGACAACGCCCAATGGCGAGAGCTTTACGATCGTCTGTTCCCCGGCATTCCCCCGACTGCCGTTGTCGCCCTACGCACGAATGTCAGCAGCGCGCATTATTGGTCGATCGCCAAAGGAGCGGGAATCGGTCTCCTGCCCACCTATGCGCAATGGATCGGCGCCGAAATTGTTCCTCTCGACCTCGGGATTCACGAAGCCGTCGATATTTGGCTTACCTATCATCCGGACGCGAAACGGATTCCTAGGGTATCACGCTTGATCGATTGGGCGATTCAGGCCTTCGCACCGCAAAAATATCCTTGGTTCCGCGATGAATTCGTTCATTCCAGTGAGTTGAAGAATGTCTATCGCGGCGAACCTTTAGCGGCGATGTTCGATACGCTCGCCGACAGAACGGCAGCCTGAGAAATTTCAGCGCTATTCTGCTGCAAGCGCCGGATGGCGAATGCCGCGACAGTCGACATCCCGGCCAATGCCAAAAATACAAGAAAGGCAATACGGTAATTTCCCGTACGGTCGAATATCGCTCCGATGAATGCGGCGGCGACGAGCGATGAAATCACCGTTGGTACATACATCATGCCCATGATCCGGCCGAAGGAATGCGAGCCGAAATAACCGGCAACAAATGCCGAGGATGAGGGAAGAATGCAGCCCAACGCCGTTCCCGCGAGGCAACAGGCAAAAAGGATCAGCGCATAACCGGCCGGCGACAACAGCAGCAGCAGGGAGGCAATCATCGCAATTGTCGAGGTAAGAATTATCGTTCGCCGCTCGACAAGATCGGCGAGCAAGCCCGCTGCGACTTTCGCGAAGGCGGCTGAAATCGAAAATGCCGAAATCAGGAAAGCTGCAGAAACGCTGGCGAAACCTAATCCGATCGCATAGGGGACGACGGTGACGACAATAGCCTGATCGATGCCGGTTATGACGGCCAGCACGAAAGCGACCGTCCAGAAATTCGCACTGGAAAGTATTCTGCTATAGCTCCATTGCAGTGGAATTTTTACCGCTATTGCCGGGGCGGATTTGGAACCGTGTTGATTTTCCGGATGAAATTCTAAACCGAGATCGGCAGGCCGATTGCGGATCACGAAAACGGCCAACGCGACTGTAATTGCGATGACAGAAATTGCATCGGCGGCAATCGCCCTTCGCCAGCCGAAGGCTCCAATTGCCAGCGTTAAAAGCGGGACGACGACAATTCCGCCTGCGGAAGTCGCAACGGCCGCGATTCCAAGCGCAAGCCCTTGCCGACGGTGGAACCAGCGGGCTGCCAGAGTCGAGGTTGTGAGCGGTCCGATGGCCATGCCGCCGAACCCGACCGGCACCAGCAAAGCCACGATCATCAAAAAGATTGAGGAGGTTGCTGAAATAGCGATTAGGCCCAGCCCGAAAACAGCCGCGCCGATGCTGATCAACCATCGCGCCGAGAACCGGTCGAGCAGGTAACCGACCAAAGGAGCCATAAGAGCCGCGCCGGCAAACGCGATCGGAAGCGCGCTGTTCGCCGCAGCCCGGGAAAGCGACAATTCGCGTTGAAGCGGCAAAACGAACAGGCCGGCGCCGTAACTCGTGCTGCCGATAACCAGCATTTCAGTGATCGCAGTCGCGGCGAGCACCCACCACCCGTAATAGACCGGTAGGCTACTCGACGAACATTTCTCGGGGTTATTCACACAATCCACGCGGCTCGGCTGCTACCCGGCCCGCCCCTAATCCTCATGCTCAATTACCGTGATTGCACCAAGCAGACAAGGCAAGCCGTTCGGCTCATGCGACCACCAAAGCCTTTAACAAAACGCCAATGTCGGGAAGCTCGTCCAAGCCGAGGACCAAATCGATAATCCGTTCGATTTGGGGCGGGTGCATCACCTGGCCGCTAAGTTTGACGAATTTGGCGACAATATCGTTTGTGCCCGGAAAATTGCGCTCGGCTCCGCGCGGCGCTTCGACTGTCTCTTCGAGAATCGTTCCATCTTTGAGATGCACGGCGACTTTGACCATATGCCGGAATTGGGAACCCCGTGCAGTAATTGTGGGATCCTCGCGAACCTCGACTTTCGCGGCCAGCGCCAGGCGAGCGGGATCGGCGATCATGCTGTGCGAAAATTGTTCGACGAAAACGTCGCCTTCCAGGAGGAGCGTCGCGAGACAATAAGACAGATTGAGTTGAGCCGCCGTCATGCCTGCCGGACGATAGGGCCAGCCGGCGTGTTCGAGCGTGGCTTGCGAGCAGCAGACAACGATCTTGGTGACATCTTGCGGGTCGAAGGGCTGCCGTTCCCGGATTTTGCGTAACGCGTCAAGCGCAGTGTGATTCGTGCTGACGCAGGAATAAAATTTCAGCGAGATGCGCATGGTTTCGAAGCGCTCGCCCAGTCCCGATGTCAGTTCCTCGCGGTCGAAACGGTCGGTCGAACGGGAAAACGTGGTGCAAAAACCGCCATAGGGACTTTCAAAAATATCGGCGATGCCGGTAAAGCCGCGTTCGGCCAGCAGCGCGGCATAAAGCCCGCTTTGCGCGGCCCGGCCGGCATGCATGCGTTTGACCATGGCACCGAACTGGGCGGCCATCAGGCCGCAAGCCTGCGTTCCGGCGATGCCCATCGCGTGCACAGTCTCGCCGCCTGAAAGATGGAGTGCTGCGGCGGCGCCGGCGGCGGCTGAAAATACTCCCACGGTCGCGCCGGAATGCCAGCCTTGAACCAGATGCTCCTGGCCCATGCACATGCCCACTCGCGGCCCTATTTCGTAGCCGGCGACGGCTGCGGCGAGAAAATCGCGCCCGCTCATGTGCTGCCTCATTTCGGCAATGGCGAACAACGCCGGCAATGTCACTGCTCCAACGTGGAGCACGCCATGGCGATGCACGTCGTCCAATTCAAAGCTCTGCACCAAGGCGCCGTTGATGAGCGCCGCATGAGGAGCCGAATATCGATGCTTGGTACCCCAGATGCCGCACGCGGAAGAATCATCGACGTCTCGAAGCGTCGCGATGAGAATCCGGCTCCATTCAAGTTCCGCGCCGAAAATCGCGCAGCCGAGCGCATCGAGAATCAGCAGCTTAATCCGCTCCCGCACGTCGACTGGGATATCGGCGTAACGAAGTCCGGCGATGAAATGCGCGATACGGGAGGTAAAGGGATTATCGCCGGCGCCCTGCTGTTTCATTCTGCGCGCATCTTTTCGCCGCTTTCCAGCCAAGGCACGCGTAACCCGCCAAGCCCAGCGGATTCACTCTCACTGGCTACACTTGGCAGTTTCAATACGGCCTTCAATCCCCCAAGCGCGGAATCTTCAAGGCTGATTTCGCCGCCGTAAAGTTGTGCCAGATCGCGTACGATCGGCAGTCCGAGCCCGGAGCCCGGCACGCGTTCGTCCAGCCGCTGGCCGATCTGGAACACCATCTCTCTCGATTCCAGCGGCAACCCTGGACCGTCGTCTTCCACGACAATAATGGCTCGATGGTTTTTGGGGTCGATCGAGCCGCGTATGGCAATTCGTCCCGAACACCATTTGCAAGCGTTGTCGATAAGGTTGGCCAGCATTTCATTGAGGTCCATTGGATCGCACATCGCGGCGCAATGTTTTTCAATAGCAACATCGATCCGCGGATTCTTCGCGGCGTAAAGCCGCTTCATGGCGCTTACGATGCTGCGAACCGCCGCCGGAACGGGAGCGCTGAGGCCCGGCACTGAACGAGATGCAGCCGCGCGGGTCCGGGCAATCTGATAATCGATTTGCCGCTGCATGCGCTGGCATTGCTGCAGGATAATCTTGGCGGTTTCTCCTTGCCCGCGATTTTCCAGCCGATAGGCCTCATCGGTGAGGACAGCCAAAGGTGTCTTTAGCGCATGCGCGAGATTTCCGGCTTGGGCGCGCGCACGCACGACCATCTGCGCGTTGATGTCGATGACGCTGTTGAGATCGTCCACAACGGGCTGGACTTCCAAGGGAAAAGTGCGCGGCAAATGCGTGGCTTTTCCCGCCCTGATGCTGCGCAACGCTCTACCCAGCCTTGTCATCGGCTGCAATCCGAACACCACCTGCAAGGCGGCAGCCGCGGTCAGCGCTATTGCCAGCAAGACCAAAGACACGGCAAGCGAGATGTTGAAGGTCCGCAGCACGCCTTCGACAATGCCGGAATCGACATTGACCTGAAGCCGCAGGGGTTGGCTCATTTCGACCGGCGAGAACGAAGTCTCGTAGACGATCAAGGTGCCTCGCGGGCCCGGCACGCTAAGCTTTCTGAGTTCGCCTCTTGCGAGAGCATCGCTTGGAATGGGCAGATTGACGGTACTGGCCGAGGTGGATTTTATCAACCTCATGCCGTTGCGGCTGACCTGCCAGGAATAACCGGAGCCGATCTGGCTGAAACGCGGATCGCTAAGTGCGCGGTAAAGTTCCGGACCGCCTTGGGAGTTCACGTCGATCAGCGACGCCAGTTCTTGCAGATGCCCACGCATTTCTGCATCGACGAGTGCAGTTGCATGCTGACGGAACAGGGCAGAAATGAATATGCCCGCCGCGGAAACGCCAAAGGTAATCCAGATGAATGCGCCAATCACCAGACGCGCGCGCAAGGAGCGTGGAAGAAGAGTGCTCATCCGAGCCGATACCCCAGGCCGCGAAGAGTCTTGATGACATCGCGACCCAATTTGCGCCGCAACCGTGCGATATATACCTCTATCGTATTGGGATCGCGCTCCTCCTGAAGCGGATAGAGATGCTCGATCAGTTCGGCTTGCGGAATGATGCGCCCATGGCGGTGCATGAAATAATTCAAAATCCGGAATTCCTGCGCCGTCAAATCCACAGGTTTTCCGGCGACGGTGACCGTGCCCGACACCGGCGACAATTCGATGTCGTTATGGGTCATGATGGGCGAGGCCTTTCCGGCCGAGCGCCGGATGAGTGCGTGCAGGCGCGCCGCGATTTCCTGCACATGCGAGGGCTTCGTGATGTAGTCGTCGGCGCCGGCATTGAGGCCTTCGACCTTTTCCGTCCAGCTTCCCCGGGCAGTCAGGATCAGAACCGGCATTTCACGCCCCAGTTTGCGCCACCTGCGCAGCACCTCGACACCCTGCATATCGGGCAGGCCAAGATCCAGGATAGCAGCGTCGAAATCCTCTGTCCGCCCAAGGTCGAAACCAGTCTCGCCATTGGCGGCATGTTCGACCACGAAACCATCATGCCGCAGCCCGTCCCCAAGGCGGCGGGCAAGTTCAGGATCGTCTTCGACGAGAAGGATGCGAATGACAGTTTTCCTCCCATCCAGGGAAATTCAGCCAAATTCGAATGCACGGGGATACAGCTTATTTTCAGGTTCCAGTCAGCTTAATGCCAGCTTCATATGCGACGGTCCTCCGTCGCTGGTTCCGAAAGGAAGCAGCCTATCATTTGATCAGGGAGACGCCGATGAAATTCAAAGCACTTGCTCTCGCGGGAGCAGCGATGGCCATGTATTCGATTCCAGCCTTTGCGCATCATTCTTTCGCGATGTTCGATGCCGACAAGAAGGTTACGCTGGAAGGCACGGTTAAGGAATTCCAGTGGACCAATCCGCATAGCTGGATTCTGATGATGGTTCCGAATGCCCAAGGCACGCCGGAACAATGGGCGATCGAGATGGGCGCGCCCGGCGGTCTTGCCCGTCAAGGCTGGGTTCCCAAGACCCTCACGCCCGGCATGAAAATTTCGGCGGTCATTCACCCGCTCAAGGATGGCACGCATGGCGGCCAGTTCATGGCGGTGCAGCTTCCCGACGGCTCGACCAAAGGCAACATGAATGCCGCGGCCGGTGCAAACGCGGGCGCCAATTAACAAGTCTGAGCAAATCTAGTTACGAAGGGCGGGAGCGCAGAACTGCGCCTCCGCCCTTCGGTTATCTCATTGCCGCGAGAGAAGGCGCAAGGAGACCCTGCGCTTCCCATTGCATGCCGCGTTCGGCCCAGTTTGTTGCCTCCCGAATGATCGAGTTTATTTTTTCGGCTTCTACTGGAATCAAAAACCGATCGGCCGGCATGGAACGAAGATTGGTCAAGGCCTGCTGATACCGGCCCTCCCTTACACTTGTAATCACAGCGAGTTTCCAGCGGGCAAGCATTGCTCGACCGGCCACGGTTTGGTCGGGATTGAGAAATGCGGTGTCTGGCAGAAAGCTTCCGTCAGGATCGAAATATCCCCACACGGGCGCAAGCGCGATGACATCTTTTGCCATCAGCACGTTGACCAACTGCACGGCGGCCGAAGCTTGTTTCAAGAATAGATCGGCATCGACCCGGGTCTCTGCGGCCGGATAATAGGCTTGGAAGCCCGCGCTCGGCCAATCGCCGGAAATGTGCCATCCGGGCCAGCCTCCAAGATCAACGAGGTATCGGGAGAATCCACCGCCGAGCCAAGCCTGCTGTGGCCATCCATGGACGCCCGGCCGGGCCGGTACATCGTTGATCGCACGCGGCACGCCCTGTGCTTTGATCGCTAGCGTTGCTTCCTCGATTGCGAACGGATTGGGCCATCCCCAAAAATAGGTCGCGGCGGCTCGTCCCGTCGGCGCGTAGGAGTTGCCCTGTTCCGCAAACTGAAGTCCGCCGAAATGCTCGAGCGCCAAACCGCCGACCACCGACTTGAACAGCTCGGGCCTATCCTTCACCACGTCCGATGGGTAGCTCGCTTCGGTCCCAGGGATGAAGTGGCGCGATTCGAGATAAACAATAATGCTCTTTGGGCGCTCGCTTTGCGGTATTTGCGCGTAATAGCGCAGAACCGCCAATATTCCCAAGGCGCCATCATCCTCAACCACACTCGGACCGTCCACATGGGTCGCAAGCAGGATCGATTGGTCCTTTGGCGTTCCGAAATTCCGCCCCGGCAAAGTTGCGACGACTTCATATGCCGTTGCATTTTCTTCTTCGTGGGCATTCAGAACGAGCTTTGCGGTTTTTCCAACCGCCGCGTCGCGTAGGACTTTTGCGCCTGCGACTCGATCGAGCATCAGCAAGGGAACATTGAACTGACGCGGTGTCGGGTGGATACGTGCGCCTGCCGCTGCCAAGGGCGACATGTCCATCACGGTGACCGCGCCCACCGCGCCCGATGGAATGAGCACATCGGTGATCACTTGGCGAATCTGCCCGAACTGATCGCGATTGCGGAAGCTGGCTTCAACGCCGACTGGCGCTCTCTCGAAGGGCGGCGGAAAAGTTTCCGAGTCGGAGCGATACTCGTAATCCTTATACGACACCAAGGGTCCGGGATTTCCCCATTGCGTGGAAGGATTGCCCTCGCCCGAAACCGCTGGCTTACAAAGAGGCGGATTGCCGCAATAGGCAGCTGGCCTTTCGGGTGCAGGGATACCCAGCGGAACGCGCGACGGAGTACCAAATGACTCGTAAGCCTGCTGCTTGACCACGACGATCTTTCCCGCAAGCGCAGCCAAAGCCGGCCGCTCGGCGGCAGGGAGATTCAGATCGTAGAGAATCATGGATGCCGTGACCCCGCCGGGTCCAGTCGATCCGGACTGCGTGCCGTAGTCGGCGACCTCGACAGCGGCGCCATCGGATACCAAAGACCAGCCGGTTTTGTCGGGATATTCAGTCGTGTACCAACGCGTATAGGGAAAGGAGAAGTCCGTGAGATTGACCATCCCAATGGATTTCATCTGTCCATGAAGGAAATTCATGAACTCTTTCCAACCTGGACCGCCGGTATAGGCTGGGCCCCACGAATCCTTTTGCTTCAGCCAATTCCGGATTTCGCCGGCAGAGGGCATTGCCGATCGATCGACGGACACGAGCCTGGGCTGAATCGGTTGCTGCGCGGCGGAAGCGAGCGAGGACAACGCCATTGCACAAATTCCGGCAAGCGATGGAAAGGCGATTCGCATAGCGAGCTTCCGCGCCGCAATCTCGCAGCGAATCTAGAACAAAATCGCGGGCGAGAAACCTGCGATTTGCTCACACAGGCCAAATTCGGTTAAGCGACTGGGGATGCACATTTCTCGTGCTAACGCGGTAGACTGGCCCGATGCATGCTCCTGATAGAGTTTCGCCACCTCTGCTTTCAGTCAGATCGTTGCGGAAAACGGTGCCAGGCGGCCGGGTTCTGTTCGCCGGCCTCGATCTTTGCCTCGCATCCGGCGAATTCGTCGCCATTATGGGTGAATCGGGGGCCGGCAAGTCGACTTTGCTCAATCTTATCGCCGGACTGGACGTCGCCGACGAGGGCTGCGTTTCGATTGGGGCCGCTGCGATGGACGCGCTCGATGATGACGCCCGGACGAGAATAAGACGCAAGGCCATTGGTTTCGTCTTTCAAGCCTTTCATGTTCTGCCGCATTTGACGCTGGCCCAGAACGTGGCTTTACCGCTGGTGCTTCAGCATATCGACGCAAGAGAGGCAGGTCAGCGGGCCGCCGATTTGCTTGCGGCAGTGGGCCTCCCCGGACGCGGCGGCGATTATCCTCGGCAGCTCTCCGGCGGTGAGCTTCAGCGCGTGGCGATTGCCCGGGCGCTGGTGCATGGCCCGTCACTGATCCTCGCCGACGAGCCGACCGGAAATCTCGACCCAGAAACTGCGGCGCGCGTGCTGGAGCTGTTTTCAACGGCGGTGCGCCAGACGGGGGCGGCCGTGGTTCTGGTGACGCACTCGAATATTGCCGCGGGAGTAGCGGATCGCGCCTTTACATTGACGCCGAGTGGGCTGGTGGAACGCCATGCGAAATGAGCTCCGCGGCGCGTTTGGCACGGCGATGCGCTGGATGCTGGTGGGTGAATGGCGCGCCCATCCCGGCCGCGCGCTGGTTGCCGCTATTGCCATCGCGGTCGGTGTTGCGCTGGGTTTTGCGGTTCATCTGATCAACGCCTCGGCTTTGAACGAGTTTGGGCGCGCGGTGAGGACCGTCAACGGAGACGCCGATTTGCAAATCCATGCGGTGACGCCCCTCGGCTTCCGCGAAGATCTCTATGCCAAACTCGCGCGGCTCCCCGAGATTGCCGATGCCAGCCCGGTGATCGAATTGCCGGCAAGCGCCGGCGGCGGTCTCGATCCGTCGCTGACGGTGCTTGGCATTGACGTGCTGCGGGCAATCGGCGTCACGCCTATTCTCGTCGGGCACTTGCTTCGCACCAGCGACGAAGCCGCCGATCCACGAGCGCCGGCGGGCGGAGCGATTTTCAGTGCCGACGCCATTTTCCTTTCGCAGGCGGCGCTCGCGGCCAGCGGCAGACGCCTGGGCGACAAAATCGAAATCTCCGCCGCCGGGCAAGTCGTCACATTTTCCATCGCGGGCACGCTGCCCGCAGTTGCTGAAGACCAGAGGCTCGCGGTGACCGATATCGCTGCGGCGCAATGGCGGTTCGGCATGCTTGGATATTTGCAGCGCATCGACCTCAAGCTCGCGCGGGGTGTCGATGAAGAGCGCGCACGGCGCGCTATTGCAAGCGTGTTGCCCGCGAACGTAGAGATCGTGACCCCTGAAACGGCGACCCAGCGCACCGATAGTCTCTCCCGCGCCTATCGCGTTAATCTCGATATGCTGGCGCTGATGGCGCTCTTGACCGGTGCTTTCCTCGCCTATTCGGCGCAGGCGCTCTCGGTGGCGCGTCGCCATGCTCAATTCGCTTTACTCCGTGTTTTGGGCATTGAGCGCCGGGCCCTCTTTGCTCAAGTGCTTATCGAGGGCGCCGGTGTCGGACTCGTTGGCGGAATCTTCGGTCTGGGCCTGGGATTGGGGCTGGCCGCCATGGCTTTGCGCTATCTTGGCGGCGACCTTGGTGGAGGCTATTTCACCGGCACGCGTCCGGAACTGATTTTCGCGCCGGGAGCGGCGCTACTGTTTTTGCTGCTCGGCGTGTCCTCAGCGCTCCTCGGGAGCATCTTGCCGGCGCGCGAAGCGGCGCGTGCACAGCCGGCGGTCGCATTGAAGCAGGCCGGCGACACAGCCGATCCACGCATTGCCCCCGGCGCTCGCGTGCCCCTCGCGTTGCTGTCAGCCGGCGCCATCGCCGCTTTTTGTCCAGCGATCAACGGATTGCCGTTGTTCGGCTATGTGTCGATCGCGTTGTTGCTCGCGGGCGGCGTCGCTGCCATGCCGTGGTTAGCTCGAATTCTGCTTGCGCCGTTGCAGCGGTTCTCATTCGCCGTTCCGGCCCACCTGGCATCGCGGCATCTGTGGGGCGCGCCGTCCCAAGCAGCAATCGCGCTATGCGGAATTGTGGCGAGCACCAGCCTGATGATCGCCATGGCTGTCATGGTCTCAAGCTTTCGCCACTCGGTAGATGAGTGGCTGATACAGGTCTTGCCGGCCGATTTGTATCTTCGACTGGAAGGCGAGGATAATGACGCACTGAGCCTCGAGGCGCAGCGCCGATTGGCCGCGATTCCGGGCGTCGCGGCGATTCAATTTCGCAAGCTGGCGCCCCTGCGATTATCGCCTGAGAAGCCGCCGATCACCTGGCTGGCCGAAGATATCGATCTAGCCAATCCGTCCAAAAGCTTGCCTTTGATCGGCGCTTCGCTGCCGGTGCCCGCCGGCGCCATTCCTGTTTGGCTATCGGAACCGGCGGTTTGGTTATACGGCTATCGGGCGGGCGATTGGATGGAATTGCCGGTCGAGCGAAGCGGCCAGAAGAGAAAGTTTTTTGTCGCCGGCGTGTGGCGCGATTACGGGCGCCAGCAAGGCACGATTGCTATGGATTTGGGCGATTACACCCGGCTGACCGGGGACACGATCCGATCCGATGCAGCGATCAATCTCGCTCCCGGTGCGCGCGAGGACGTTACGGTAGAGGCCCTGCGAGCGGCCCTTCCCCCTGCTCTCGCCGGCCGCACCGTATTCGCGGATTCGCGCGAGCTCCGGACAATGTCGCTGCAAATCTTCGATCGAAGTTTTGCCGTTACCTATCTGCTTGAAGCAATCGCCATCCTTGTCGGGCTTGCAGGGGTAGCTGCAACATTTTCCGCACAGGTTTTGGCGCGAACCAAGGAATTCGGCATGTTGCGGCACATCGGAGTCATGCGCCGCCAAATCGTCACGATGTTGGCTGCGGAAGGCGCATTGCTTGGCGCGGTGGGCGTAGTGGCCGGAATCGGCCTCGGGATTGCGATCAGCCAAGTGCTCATTCAGGTGATCAATCCGCAATCCTTTCACTGGACCATGGAGACTCGGTTGCCGTGGATGCTGTTGGCCGGAGTCGCCGTCGCGCTGATCGCAGCTGCGGCCGGAACGGCGCTCATCGCCGGCAGACGCGCGCTTTCCGCCGATGCCGTGCTCGCAGTCCGGGAGGATTGGTGATGCGGGCGCATATTGCTAGCGTCTGGTTAGCGGCGATGGTTTTCATGGCCGGTGTCGCAAACGCGGATGCTCCTCTCCTACCGCGTTATCCTGAGGTACATCCGGGCGTGTCGCTGCATTTTCCCGCCGACCATGGCGCCCATCCCGATTTCCGCAACGAATGGTGGTATGTCACCGGCTGGCTTGAAACTGGCGACGGACGGCCGCTCGGATTCCAGGTGACTTTTTTCCGTTCGCGGCCTTCCACGGACGAGCGAAATCCGAGCGCTTTTGCGCCCAAGCAGATCCTGTTTGCGCATGCCGCTTTGTCCGATCCCGCTGTGGGCAGGCTGCTGCACGCCGAACGCGCGGCACGAGCCGGATTCGGATTAGCGCAAGCGGCAGCGAATGATACGGATGTCGTCCTCGAAAATTGGCTTCTGAAGCGCAATCCCGATGGCGTATTTCATACCAAGGTCAGTGGCGCGGAATTTGCGCTCGATCTAAGCTTTACCCCGTCGCAGCCGGTGCTGCTCGAGGGCGAAAACGGCTATAGCCAAAAAGGGCCGCTTGCCGCCGAAGCGAGCTATTATTACAGCCTGCCGCATCTCTTCGTTTCCGGAAAAATTACGCGCGGCGGCCGCACTCAGCCAGTGAAGGGGCTCGCATGGCTGGATCGCGAATGGTCGTCGCAATATCTCGATCCGCGCGCTGTGGGTTGGGATTGGGCGGGACTCAATCTCGACGATGGCGGTGCCTTGATGGCGTTTCGCATCCGGGATGCGACCGGCCACGCGCTGTGGACGGGCGGGTCGTGGCGCGACGCAGAGGGATCGGTTACCCGCTTTGCACCCGGCGATGTGACCTTCACCTCAAGGCGGCGATGGCGTTCGCCACATACTGGAGCGGTTTATCCGGTGGAAACCGGCATTGCGGTGCGTACTCCATCGGGCGAACGGCAATGGGAGGTGGCGCCTCTTTTCGATGATCAGGAGCTCGACAGCCGTTCCGGCGGCGGACCCGTCTATTGGGAGGGCGCCGTCCGGGCGAATGGCGGGCGGGGCTATCTCGAGCTTACCGGCTATTTTCAGCCGCTGAAGCTTTAGCGCGAGGAAGGCGGAGCGCGTCGCGAAGGATTTGGCTGTGGTCGAAGGCTAGTTCGACCGTACGCCAATTCTCAACAAATTCTGCCGCACTTGCATCGTCTCCGGCAGCGGGAGTTTGGTCGCGCACGGAACCGAGATAGGCAATGCTGACCGTATGGTGCCTAGGATCGCGATTGGGATCGGAGTAAACGCCGATCAGGCGCAAATTGGCCGCAACGATTCCGGTTTCTTCTTTCAGCTCGCGCAGCGCCGCGTTTTCCGTGGTCTCGCCGATTTCGACAAAGCCGCCGGGAAAGGCGTATTGCCCTTTGAAGGGATCATTCTTGCGTCTGATCAGCAGCAGCCGGTCGCGATCGTCGAAAATAACGCAATCGACACTGATCCATGGACGATCGCGCATGCAGTTCAGAAATCGGATTTGGCGGCGGTCGGAATCGGTGTCACGCTGTAATTGAAATAGCCGGAATTGTTCTCGGCGCAGATCAGCTCCACGATCGGCTGATTTTCCCGCCTCCGCCAACGCTGCACCGCCGACCATGGCATGTTGAAAGCTCCAGGATCCTCGACCCGGATGACGGCTTCCAAGGTTTTTCCGCCGTCAAGCAGCCTGAACCTTTCGACAACGTGCAACTGCGTGGTGTGGGGTGTGCGGTAATTGTCGACAAAACTTTTGTCGTTCAGCCCGATCGTATCGACGACCAGGGTGTCGGCTTCGAAATGGCCAACCGACTCGCCGTACCAGGAGAGTTTCGGATGCACCGAATGCGGCACATTCAGATAGATATGTCGCGTCTGCTGATCGTGTTCATTGACGATCACGATTTCCTTGGGCGTCTGAATCCAGAAAACCGGCCGATCGCGCTCATAGACGTCGAAATCCGGAACGCCGCCCGGCCAGAAGCGCTCGCGCGCGGTAAAGGGAATTTTTCCGGCGAGCACCTCGTCGTTGGCCTTTCTCATTTGCTCGACGATCCACGGCTTTAGGATCGGATTGCTGAGATCGGCGACGCGAAAGGTCGACTGACCCTGACCATTGGGCGTGTAAGGGTGACCTTTTTCCGAAATGACCGGACCGGGACCACTTTCGGGCGGCAGGAACTCATCACCCGCAGGGCGGGACGGCACCCAGGCGGTGCTTCCGTCCGGCGCAAAATTGGGAATTGTGCCGGCGCTCGTCGCAGCTTGCGCGGCAAGTTGGAAAAGGAGTGCAGCAGCGAAGGCGAACGGAGTGATTGCGCGAGACATCGGCGTCTTTCCTCTCTTCCCGGAACACAATACTCTAACTCACTGTTTGCAAGTGCAACAATCCGGAGAAGATCATGATTTTCCGCGCCCTTCTTGCCATCGTCCTGTCGCTCGTGGTCTCGTCGGCGGTGGCGCAAACGAGCTGGCCCAATCAGCGCGAGGCGGATTTCACCCTCAAGGATTTCCACTTCAACAGCGGCGAAACGCTTCCGGACCTGCGCCTGCATTACATGACTCTTGGCACGCCCACGCGCAACGCAGCGGGCGAGATCGCGAATGCTGTGGTGCTGCTGCACGGCACAAGTGGCTCGGGCAAGAGCTGGCTGCTTCCCAGCCTGGCCAACGAGCTATTCGGCAAAGGGCAACCGCTGGATGTGTCCGCCTATTTTATCGTGATTCCCGATGCGATCGGGGTCGGCGGTTCGAGCAAGCCGAGCGACGGATTACGCGGCAAGTTTCCGCATTACCGCTATCATGACATCGTCGAAGCTGAGCACCGCCTAGTTACAGAAGGATTGGGGCTTCGCCATTTGCGCCTGGTCATGGGCAGTTCCATGGGTGGAATGCAGACCTGGATGTGGGGAGAGATGTATCCCGATTTGATGGACTCATTGGTGGCGATTGCGAGCCAGCCGATCCAGATCAGCGGGCGCAATTGGATCACGCGCCGCATCCGCATCGAGGCCATCAAGCACGATCCCGACTACAATGACGGGAATTACCAGAAGAATCCCACGCGCTGGATTTATACGTCGCCGTTCGGCGCGATGATGACGGAAAGCGCCTATCAGCTCCAACAGGCTGCGCCCACACGCGAGGCTGGCGACGCCATGTACAAGCAATTGGTGGAGGAGGCGGGAAAGGCGGATGCCAACAATACGCTTTACGGTATTGAGGCGGTGATGGATTACGATCCGTCAAAGGATCTTGAGAAAATCAAGGCGAGGCTGCTCGCGATAAATTTCACGGACGATGAAGCCAATCCGCCGGAACTACACGTGCTCGAACCGGCGATCAAGCGCATCCGAAACGCCAAATACGTGCTCATCCCGGCAAGCCACGAGACTCACGGCCATTACACGCATCTGCGCGCGGCGATCTGGAAATCGCATCTCGCCGAGTTCATGCAGAAATTGCCCTAGTGGCCCAGTTGGCGGAGATCATCGGCTGGATTGCTGTCGCAGGAGCACTCTGCGGCGCCAGCTTTGCGGTTGCCGCCGCTTTTGCCGTGCGGAATTTCGCCCGCAAGCCGGCGCCTCTGCCGCAATTGGGTTTTCCGGCGCTGACGTTGTTGAAGCCGCTATACGGGGCGGAACCGGGGCTGGAACGGAATCTGGAGACCTTCTGCGTTCAAAAATATGCGGCGCCGATCCAGCTCCTATTCGGCGTCCATGACCCGGAGGATGAGGCGACTTCCGTCGTTGCCGATCTCAAAAGGCGCCACCCTTATCTCGATATCGCTCTTATCATCGGCGCCAACCGGGAAGCTCCGAATCCTAAGATCGCAAACCTGATCGATATGATTCCCCATGCCAAACACGATGTCCTGGTTCTCAGCGACAGCGATATTTGCGTACCTCCCGATTATGCTTCGAAACTCGCCGGAGCGCTGGAACCGCCGCAGGTCGGAGCGGTGACCTGCTGCTATACCGGCGAACCCGCAACCAAGAATTTCTGGTCCAATCTGTCGGCAATGGGGATCAATTATCAGTTTCTGCCCAATGTTCTCATTGGTGTGGCGATGGGTCTCGCCACTCCCTGTTTTGGCTCAACCATCGCTTTCAAACGCTCGACACTCGAGCAAATCGGCGGTTTTCGTGCTTTTTCCGATCGCCTCGCGGACGATTATGAGATCGGGCGAGCGGTTCGCGCTCGTGGCTACCGGGTTGGGCTTCCGCCACTGATTGTGGCGCATAGTTGCAGCGAAACCAGCGCCGCCGAGCTGTTGCGCCACGAATTGCGTTGGTCGCGCACCATTCGCGGGATCGATCCTTGGGGTTTTTTGGGCAGCGTGGTCACGCATTCGCTTCCTTTAAGCTTGATCGGGGCCATATTGCTGGGATTTTCCTTGCCCGCAGGTCTGACGGTCGCGGCGGCAGTTGCGGCCCGCCTGTTGCTGAAAAGCCAGATTGATCGCCTTTTCGGTTGCCGCAGCCCGGCTTGGCTTATAGTTTTCCGGGATCTGCTGTCTTTCGTGGTATTCATCGGCGCGCTTTTCACCAAAAATGTCGAGTGGCGCGGAGTTCGGTATCAAGTGAGCTCGGCTGGCGCGCTTGCCCGGGATTAGGGTCTGACGATGCTTCGCACCTTGTTTCTTCAAGCTCCGTCTTTTGACGGTTTTGACGGCGGCGCAGGCGCCCGATACCAGGCGAGGCGCGAAATACGTTCCTTCTGGTATCCGACATGGCTGGCGCAGCCTGCGGCCTTGGTGGAGGGCTCGAGGCTCATCGATGGGCCGCCGCACCGAATGAAATTCGACGATATCGTGCCGGAGGCGAAGAATAGCGATCTGATCGTGATTCACACCTCGACGCCGTCGTTCCATTCGGACGTCAAAACCGCGGAGAAGCTCAAGGCGATTCATCCGGATGTGAAGATCGGCATGATCGGCGCAAAAGTCGCGGTCGAGCCCGAGAAAAGCCTTGTCGCGAGTGCGGCGATCGATTTCGTCGCGCGCAACGAATTCGATTTTACGATCAGGGACGTCGCCGATGGAATCACCTGGAAGGACATCAAAGGGCTGTCCTATCGCAACAAAGAGGGCGTGATCGTCCATAACGAGGAACGTCCTATTCTTGAAAATATGGACGCGCTTCCTTGGGTGACGCCCGTCTACAAGCGCGATCTTACCATCGAGAATTATTTCATCGGCTACCTGAAGCACCCTTACATCTCGTTCTACACCGGCCGCGGCTGCAAATCGCGCTGTACGTTCTGTCTTTGGCCGCAAACGGTAGGCGGACATCGCTATCGCGTGCGCTCTGTCGCAGATGTTGCCGCCGAGATGAAATGGGCCAAGGCGGCCTTTCCGCAGGTGAAGGAATTCTTCTTCGACGACGATACGTTCACAGACGACCTTCCGCGCGCCGAAGCGATTGCGAAAGAACTGTCGAAGATTGGCGTCACCTGGTCGTGCAACGCCAAGGCGAATGTTCCGAGGAAGACCTTGGAGGTCCTGAGGGACAACGGTTTGCGCCTGCTGCTGGTCGGTTACGAATCAGGCAATCAGCAAATCCTGTACAACATAAAAAAAGGCATGCGGGTGGAAGTTGCCCGGAAATTCACCAAGGACTGCCATGATCTCGGCATCGTCATCCACGGCACCTTCATCCTCGGGCTTCCCGGCGAAACGCCGGAGACCATTCAGGAGACCGTGAATTTCGCCAAAGAGATCAATCCGCACACGATTCAGGTGTCGCTGGCAGCGCCGTATCCGGGAACGTTCCTTCACCGGCAGGCGAAAGAGAACGGGTGGCTTTATGAAGACAGCGAGCTCATCGACGATGACGGAGTTCAGATTGCGCCTCTGAACTATCCGCATCTGAGCCACACGCAGATTTTCGATTCCGTCGAAGAGTTCTACAAAAAATTCTATTTTCGCCCGTCCAAGATTGCTTCAATCGTCGGCGAAATGATCGCAAGTCCCGAGATGATGCGACGCCGGTTGCGCGAGGGGGTTGAATTTTTCCATTTCCTGCGCACGCGACGGAGTCACGCCTGAGGCAGCTCATTGTTACGGCTGACGATTTTGGCGCCGCGCCCGAGGTCAATGACGCGATCGAAATTGCACATCGCGACGGCGTGCTCACTTCTGCGAGCCTGATGGTCGCGGGTCCCGCGGCCGCGGACGCCGTACAGCGCGCGCGCGGAATGCCTTCACTTCGCGTGGGACTGCATTTGGTGCTCGTGGAAGGCCAGCCGGTGCTGAATAGGGCGGCGGTGTCCGATCTCGTCAATCCATCGGGATCGTTCCGATCCGATCTGGGCAATGCCGGTACAGCAATTTTTTTTAGTCCGCGCGCCAAGCGTCAGCTTGCGGCCGAAGTGACGGCGCAGTTTGAGGCGTTTCGAAAAACCGGCCTCCATCTTGACCATTGCAACGCCCATAAGCATTTTCACCTCCATCCCTCGGTTGGAAGGCTTATGCTCCGCATCGGGCAAAGCTTTGGTCTCGGCGCCGTGCGCGTACCGCTGGAGCCACGCGCGATTTTGCAAAGGATCGAGCCCGGAACGCGAACGCATCGCGCATGGAGCACCGCGCCGTGGGCGCATCTCTTGCGCCGGCGGGTTCGCCGCGCCGGGATGATTGCGCCCGATCAGGTCTTCGGATTGCAATGGTCGGGCGCGATGACCAAAGCGCGTCTGCATGGTCTTATTCGGGCTTTGCCCGAGGGATTGAGCGAAATCTATCTCCATCCGGCGACTGTTGCGGATTTCCCCGGCGCGGCCGCGAATTACGCCTACAAAGAGGAGTTGCAGGCTCTGGTCGATGGCGAAATCATAGCTGCGGCGCGCGATCCGTCCATCAGGCTCGGCGGGTTCGGTGATTTTTTGCCGCGAACCGGCACTTCCGGCGCGAGGCTTGCGTGGACGTGAGAGCAGTCATGAAAATAGCGACTCACGGTTTCGCATCAAAGCTCAGAATTGCGATAATCGCGCTCGCAGGGACAGCGGTTGCCGCTTATCTGATTTGGTATGTCGGCTTCGCTGCGGTTTTTTCTGCGGCCTTTACACTCGGTTTGACTGGTTTTGCCGTCGTCTGCGGTTACGCTTTGGCGGTGTTTTTCGTGCTCGGGACGGCTTGGTATGTTCTGGTGCAGGACTCCTCTCACCAGCGCCTGGCGATTTTCGTCTGGGCGCGCATGGTGAGAGATTCGGCCGCCGAGGTTCTGCCCTTTTCGCAGCTTGGCGGATTTGTGATCGGCACCCGCGCGGCGATCCTGCAGG